>Ga0187816_10000424_pt1 | contig 12643 bp, 12 predicted proteins | sample NC_wetland_sal_i_16_FD_132960 | JGI IMG/M metagenome (GOLD analysis project Ga0187816, IMG submission 132960) | Wetland sediment microbial communities from Neuse River Estuary, North Carolina, USA - SO4_1 | ecosystem: Environmental > Aquatic > Freshwater > Wetlands > Sediment | place: USA... | reverse complement strand
TATGGCCAAGGAGACCCGGCAGGCAGGCAAGCATGTGATCTGCGAAAAACCATTGGCCACCAGCGTTGCGGAGGGCGAAGAACTCGTCGCCCTCGCAGTTCGACAGGGAGTGCGCAATGGCGTCTGCCACAATCTGCGCTTCTACCCAATGGTGCAGCAGATGCGCCGCATGTGCGAAGCGGGAGACCTGGGTGAAATTCTCGTCGTGCAGGGCACATATTTTCAGGACTGGCTGCTGTACGACACGGACTGGAACTGGCGCGTCGATGCCAAAGCTGGCGGCCCGTCGCGCTGCATGGCTGATATTGGCTCGCACTGGTTTGATCTGGCGGAGCATGTCACTGCACTCCGGATTAGCTCGCTCTGCGCCGATCTCCAAACCTTCCACTCCACGCGCAAGCGGCCGAAACACTCGGTTGAGACCTTCGCCAACAAGCTGCTGGGCCCGGAATACTATATTGAAACCGCCGTAGATACTGAAGACTTCGGCTCCGTCCTCTTTCATATGGGGGGGCGCATGGGCGCGCGCACGCGCGGCAGCGTCACCGCCAGCCAGGTTTCCGCCGGGCGCAAGAACCGGCTTAGCATTGAGATAAACGGCACACGATCTTCTGTCGCGTGGAACCAGGAGCGTCCTGACGAACTTTGGGTCGGCCACCGCGACACCGGAAATGAGATCACCATTAAAGACCCGTCTCTGCTCAAACCCGCGGCGCGGAGCTACGCTGATCTTCCCGGCGGACACAGCGAAGGCTACGACGACACGTTCAAGCAACTCTTCCGCCGCTTCTATGCCTCAATCGGCTCGCCGGGGAGCAAGCCCGAATACCCGCAGTTCGTCGACGGACTGCGCCAACTGACCATCCTCGATGCCGCGCTCGAGAGCCATCGAATGCGAAGCTGGGTCGATGTTCCCACACTTGAAACCGGAATTTGAAAGGAACTCTACCGCGTGTTGATCTTCGCCGCCGTTATCGCCATCTTCATCTACGGAATGATCGCCGCCATGTTGGGCACCATCCTGCCCGACTTGTCCGACCGTTTCCAGCTTTCGCCCAGCCAGAACGGCACTATCGCCTCCGCGCAAGCGCTCGGGCTCATTATCGCCTCGGTCGGCGTCGGTCCCTTGCTCGATAATGAAGGCAAGAAGCTCGGCCTAATTCTCGGACTGGCTTTCATCGCCATCGCGCTCTTCGCCCTGCCGCGCTCGCCAGGCTTCCGCAGCATCCTGTTCCTGATCTTCCTACTCGGAGTAGGTGGCGGCATCGTCGTGACCGCCGCGAATGCTCTGGTCAGCGATGCAGGCCAGGCTCATCGCGGCGCCGCGCTGAACCTGGTTAACCTCTTCTTCGGACTCGGCGGACTCACCACACCGTTCATCGCCGCCAATCTCTTTGGACGGAACTGGGTCCGTCTCTGCTACACCATCGCATCACTCACTGTTGTGACGCTGATCGTCCAGATCCTCACCAAAATGCCTGCGCCCACGGGCGCGGAAGGTTTCGTGCTCGCAGATGCGGCTCCAGTGCTCGCCCGCCCGCTGCTTTTTCTGCTTGGATTGTTTCTGTTTCTCTACATCACCTGCGAGGTGGGCGTCTGGAACTGGTTGCCCCGCCACCTCATTGCGCAGGGCATCCCCGAATCGCGTGCGCTCAACATTCTTTCTCTGGGATTCGCACTCGGCCTGCTAATCGGCCGCCTCGGCATCTCGGCCGTTCTCATCCGCGTGCCCGCCGTGACCGTAACCTTGGTCGCATCTGTAGCGATGGCGTTTACGACGCTCCTGATGCTGCGGACCAACCGGCCTGCAGCAGCATTCGTGCTGGTCTTTCTCAGCGGGCTCTCTATGGCGCCAGTCTTCCCCACAACCCTGGCGATCGTGGCGGATGCCTTCCCGCGCATGACCAGCACAGCTATGGGCTTCGTCATTACCTGTGGATGGATTGGGCTCGCGGTCAGCTCGCGCCTCATCGGCGTCATCGCCGGTGGGGATCCGCGGCGGTTGCAGAAAGCTCTGCTGGTAATCCCCGCTTCCGCTGTCCTGATGGTCGGATTGGACCTCGCGATCCAGAGCGTGCTGCGCTAGCGCTCATGACATCCTTTTGCATACCTTCGGGTACTTTGTGTTCTCAAGCGATTCACAGTTGGCGTTTCCCACTGCGAGCGGTCATCCCGAGCGCAGCGAGGATCTGGGTGTATGCCTGTGGCGGCGATACTGATGGTGCTGGCAAGAACCCGGATCCCTCGCTCCGCTCGGGATGACAAGTGTGTTTTAGTCCACGCTTATATAAGAACGATCTAGCACTTCATCAGCCACAAGGGACGCCAGAGTAAGGATGCGCCAGCACAGCGAACGATCGCGCCGTTATACCTTCGACGCGTGCATGTAGTCGGCGTCGACCTTCAGCGCATCCATCGGGGGCATGTCAAACTCCTCCTGCTCGACGAAGGCGTGCTCGATGCTGGCCTTCTTTGCCGTTTCGAAAATGGGACGATAGTCAATATCGCCCCGTCCTAACTCCGTCGAAGGGGGAGGCGCGGAACCCGCTGTAAATCCGGCCAGCTTGAAGTCTTTCACATGCAGCATGGAAAAGCGCGTGGAATAGCGCGTCAGGTAATCCGTGGGATTTTTGCCGCCCAGCGCCATCCAGCCGCAATCCAATTCCATCGTTACCTTGGTTGAATCGGTCAGTCGCAACAATTCGTCGTAGAACAACACGCCGTTTTCTGTGCGGAACTCCGTCATGTGGTTGTGGTACGCGAACCGGATGCCCGCTGCATTGACGCGCTCCCCGATGCGATTGAATTGCTCCGCATTCCACCGCCAGTCGTCGAGCGTCATCGCCTCCCTCGCTGCCCGCGACCCTGCGTCCTTCACGCGGGACGGATCCTTCAGCATCGGCGACGCACAGACGATGAACTTGAGTCCTAAATCCTTTCCGAACTGAATTATTTCCTCCACCTTCGGCTGCAGTTGCGCCATGGGATAATGGGCGCTCACGCAGCGCAGACCCGCGCGGTCCATTGCCTGCTTTACCTGGCTGGGGCTGTGGTCGAAGAAACCAGCAGCCTCTACTTCGCGATAGCCCATCGCACCCAACTGCCGCAGCGTTCCCTCATAGTCCTTGGGCAGCAAGTCTCGCACCGAGTACAGTTGCAACCCAAGCGGCAAGCCCAGAGGATCGGCCATCAAAAGGGGTACGCTGTTCCATAGGACCGCGCATGCGGCCGACGCAGACGCCGCCTTCAAAAAAGCTCGTCTCGAAATCATCTGCATAAATAAATCCCTCAATCTAAGTTCTTCTGCCACAAAGCTGGCTTATCCCCGGATTGTCTTTGCCGCCGCATCCCAGGTCGCAATTGTGTCCTTGAAATACGCGTAGTTAGCCAGATGACAACCGATCGCCGCATGGTTGCCAAACTCCTCGTTCTCCACGGTTGGCTTGCGGCTCCGAACCGCGTTGAAAAAGTTTGCCTGGTGGGCTGACACATCGCTGTAGCCCAATGGCGCCGCAAAAGTCTCCGCTTCATCCACTTGGTAGTCGAGCGGCCCGGGCTGGGGATGCTCGGCTGCCCACTGCGCCAGATATTCCCTGCGCAGCCGTTCCGGCCAGCCCTTCGTCGAATATGTTTCCGGCTTGGCAGTTATGTCCTGCGGTGTCAAGGTTAGCGTTTGCCCAATGATCTCCATCGTGCCTTTGGTGCCATGAAATTTGATCGGCTCACCGCCCGCATTGTTCAAATTGCAGCGCAGCAAAACACGAAACTTCGGGTAGTCATAGAGCGTCTCGATCACGTCCGGAAAGTCTCGTCCGTCCTTCCACCGGAACAATCCGCCGCTTGACTGTGCCCGCTTCGGCGCCTCATTTATTCCCGAGATGAAGTGAATCCCCGAGAGCAGGTGCACAAAGAGATCGCCAGCCAACCCTTCGCCGTAGTCCGAGAAGCAGCGCCAGCGGAAGAATCTCGCCGAGTCAAACGGCCGCTTCGCCGCGCCTACTAAGAACTCATTCCAGTCAATGGTCTGCTCGCTCGCGTCAGGCGGAATCGGATACACCCAGGCGCCGCTGGGCGAGTTGCGGTCTGACGAGCCTTCGATGAAAAACACATCGCCGAGCGCGCCCGATGCGTAAATCTCGCGTGCCCTTTCATACACGATGGAACTCACCCGCTGGCTGCCCACCTGTAGAATTCGATTGCCCTTCCGCACCGCGTCCACCATAGCGAAGCCGTCTTCCACCGTATGCGACATTGGTTTTTCGCAGTACACGTCCTTGCCCGCTGCGGACGCATCCACGACGATCCGGCGATGCTGGTGATCCGCGACGGCCACAATCACCGCATCCACATCCTTGCGATCCAGGACCTCCTTATAATTACGTGTTGCCGGGACCTGTTTCTGCACCGCCTCCTGCGCCGCCTCGTGCCGGCTGTCGTAAAGATCACACACCGCGACACATTCGACGCCCGGCACAGCCAGCGATGCTGCCAGCAACTCGCATCCGCGCGTACCCGTGCCGATCGATGCAAATCGCACTTGATCGCTCGGTGCCACCGGACGGTCCGCACCCCATAGCGCGGCCGGCTCCAGCAGGGTGATCTTCGCCACGGCTCCGGCAGCCACGGAGCCCGCGCCGATCCGCATAAAATTGCGCCGTGTTAACGGATCCATACAGTCCTTCCCCTTTCCATGCATTCTTCCGGCCCACGCCGAGCGCCCGTGCGACGGCAGCACCGCGCTCGAACTTTCGAAGCATACGCTGAGGTGAGCGCATTGGACAACGGGAGGTGCCATATTCTGCTTGGCGGATCGCCCCCTGCGCGCTAAATTTTGCTTTCGAGTGGCACATCGAGGCCGCAGTGCCGTTTCGCGCGGTTCTGTGGATGCGTGCTACTGGCTGACGAGGAACACGATGCAACTGATTCTTGTGATGTTCACCTTTTTTGCTGTTACTGCGAATGCCGCTGTTGACGCCACTCCCGGCTTCCCAATGAGGGTGGGCATTGTCGGACTGGTTCACGGTCATGTCGAAGGTTTTCTGAAGGGTGGCGCGCTCACTCCGGCCGGCGGAATTCTGAATCGCCCTGATGTTCAGCTGGTCGGGATTGTTGAGCCCGACTGGAAGCTCTTCGATTCATACGCCCAGCGCTATCACCTGTCCGCAAGCTTTTATTTCCGCAGCATCCAAGAAATGGTTTCGCAAGCGCATCCGAGGGCAGTGCTAGTTTTCACTGCGCCGAGCGAGCACCGGAGAGTGATTGAGGAATGTGCCGCTTTGGGCGTCCACGTAATGGTGGAGAAGCCACTAACCATCAGCTACAAAGATGCCCTGGCCATTCAGGACGCCGCGCAGCGCAGCCACATCCACGTGCTCGTCGACTTCGAGACGTCCTGGTACGCAAGCAACACGGCCGCGTTCCATCTATTGAAAGAGGGCGCTCTGGGGCCGATCGTGAAGACGGTCATTCGTGACGGCCATGCGGGACCCAAGTTGATTGGAGTCGAACCGGAGTTCCTATCGTTCCTGATCGATCCCAAGCAGAACGGTGCCGGAGCGCTGTTCGACTTCGGCTGCTATGGACCGGATCTGATGACTTGGCTTATGGATGGCGAGACTCCGCTCTCTGTCACTGCCGTCACCAAACAACTGCAACCCAACCTATATCCGCAAGTAGATGATGAGGCCGAGATCATCCTCAACTATAAGAATGCCATCGCCATCGTTCAGGCCTCGTGGAATTGGCCTTTCAGTCTGAAGCAAATGGATGTCTACGGGCGTACCGGTTATGCAAAAGCAATCGACTCCGAGCGAATCGAGGTCCGAACGGCCAACCAAGCCGGAGGCCAGACGATCAATGCAGGGAGCCTCACCGTACGTACGACGATCCGCTGCACTACATGGCTGCAGTCTTGAACGGAGATATTCAGGAAGGAAACAGCCTGTCCTCTCTAAAGACCAATATGACTGTGTCCGAAATTCTGGATGCAGCGCGACGCTCTGCTGACACTGGAAAAGCGGTCAGTCTGCCACTCAAGGAGTGAAATTTCGACGTCAGAATGGCGGGGCGGAGTGGGATCATCAGGCAAACAAAAACGGCCGGCGAGCTGCCAGCCGTGTTCGAACTGTAATGCGGGGCCGCTTACCGCCGTCCGCCGCCACCATGGAAGCCTCCGCCGCCTCCACCGCCATGAAAGCCACCGCCAACTGCGCCGTGCGCATAGCCACCGCCTACTGAGCCGCGGGCATAGCCACCGCCATAACCCACTCCGCCCCGGTATCCATAAGCTCCCGGTCTGTAGTAGCCGCGTCCGTAGTAGCCATAACCACCGCGTCCGTAGTAACCATAGCCACCGCGTCCGTAGTAACCGTAACCACGCCCCCAATAGCCGTGATACCACGGGCCGGCGCCAATGAACACACCGCCCACAAACCATTGCGGTCCATAGTAGCCATAGGGCGCGCACGCGTATGGATAATATGAGTAATAGCCATAAGCGCATGCCGGCGCTGGACCGACATAACCGTAACCGCCGCCGATTCGAACGCCAACCGCAACCTGGGCTTGTGAGTAAGCCGCCGGCATTAGGACACCCAGTAAAGCCAAATACCGTAGATAACGCATTTTCGACCCCCTCTCCCCGCTCGGTGATCTCCGTAAAGATCGAACCGGTCCGGAGGCCTTCAGGCATCTCAGTTTCGTCTGAAGCGCCTACCTGTGTATATAAACACCAAAGACTGCAAAAGTTGCTGGGCATTGCGCGTCTATGGGTTGCGGGGAACTCAATGCCTTGCCAGATGTCCTCCATGCTAATGAGACTTAACTTGGCAGTCCGCGTGGCTTGGTTTTGTATACTGCCTCGGTGTGCCTGTTTCTTTGGCACTATCGATGACTCGTCCCGCGCCATCCCGACTTGTTTATATCGACTGGATGCGCCGCCTGGCATGCGTGCTCATGTTCCAGACGCATTGTTACGACTCCTGGCTGAGCGGCAATGCTCGCAAGACCACTTTTTTCATGTGGTCCCAACTGGGCGGCACATTGCCCGCCCCGCTGTTTCTCTTTCTCGCGGGAGTCTCCTTCGCCCTCGTAACTGACAAGTTGCGGCTGAAAGGCATGCCTGCCGCTCAGATTGCGCGCACCACGATTCGCCGCGGGGCGGAAATTTTCGCGCTAGGCCTTCTGTTTCGGCTGCAGGAGTTTCTGATTGCCTGGGGCTGGGCGCCGTGGAGCGACTTGTTGCGTGTGGATATCCTCAACACCATCGGGCTCTCCATGATGTTGATGGGCGTGGTCTGCTGGATCGTCTTCACCTCCGGATTGCAGACACGCTTCGCCCTGGGCATGACGGCGGCCGGTGTTGGGATGAGCGTTTCCCTTTTGACCCCGCTGCTGTGGACTAGTTGGCGCCCTCGCTGGCTCCCTTGGCCGCTTGAGACTTACATCGACGGCGTACACAACCTCGGCGAGCCCCAGGCCTGGCTGTTTCCGATTTTTCCCTGGTCCGCGTTTGCGTTCATCGGTCTTGCAGTGGGATATTTTCTGTTGAGCGATGGCGCGCGGAAACGTGGCGCTGCGACCTTCGTCCTCGCGGGCACGGCTGGAATCGCCCTAATTTACCTGGCCCGGTGGCTGGATGCGCGTCCCCACCAGCTCTATGCGACTTACGATTTCTGGCACACCAGTCCGAATTTCTTTCTGATTCGCGTGGGAATGCTGCTGCTGATTCTGGCCGCCGCCTATCTCTGGTGCCGCTGGGGAGCGGGACAGTGGGGTTTCAGTCCTCTCATACAGCTCGGGCACACATCCCTGCTGGTTTATTGGGTGCACATTGAGTTCGTCTACGGACGGCTTTCCATTTTGCCAAAGCGAGCCGTCGACATTCGCACGGCCTCTTTTGGACTGCTGACAATTTTCCTTTCCATGGTGTTGCTGTCGCTGCTGCGCACCAGGCTCAAAGGTCGTGGCGCCGAAGCCCTGGCTTGGTTCTACCGGCCGCTCAAGGCCAGCTAACCCAAGGCCTGCCGCCGTTAAGATATAGCGCCAACTAAAGCACGCCTGTAATCCCGAGCAAAGCGAGGGATCCAGGTTGTTGTCTGCACTATCGGCATCGCCATCGTAAGCAAAGCCCGGATCCGCTCGCTCTGCTCGGGATGACAATTCGTAAGATGACGATTCGTAATTGGATATTGCAATTGCAGGGCCGGCCATCGCCTCACCTTGTTAGTTGACGGGTCGCATTCTGTACCAACTTCAAGCCAACGGCCCAACGCTGCCGTGCCTGGCTTTCGTCGTCGCCGTACCCGAACAGGTAAAACGTGATGTAGAAGCCGTCCCGAATCCCTTCTTCCTCATGGTAGTGACAGCGGCGAATGAGAAATTCAGCGGCAGCCGGGATCTCAGGCGCTCGCTGCAAAAGCCGGGTGAGCCGCATTGCCAGTTGCTCGTGCTGGGGAAAGGAAAAGCGGGAACTAGCGTCGGAAAACAGGAAATCCACATAGGAGCCAAACTTGTGAGCCGCTCCGAACATTTCCTCTTCCGGATTTATTTCTGTGCTGGACCAGGCGTCACACTTGGCCGTCTCAAGAATGCCTGCAGCTGCGTTCGCCGCAGCAAGAAACTCGCCTAACTCCTGCACTCTCTGCGCTTCCTCAAGATTGAGCAGAAGCTCCGGATGGCGCCTCAAATCGTAATAACGTGGGCCACCCTTTTCGGCGGCCCAGGGCATCTCCAGGGTTTCATCATCGGGGCCGAGTTCGACTGCGAAGTCGGCTTGCACCCTACTTCGCAGGCGCAGGCTGCGGAACCGCCTGCGGCGTCGCGCTGGGCGTGGAGAAATTCACCTTGGGAACCTGGCGCGACTCCTCCGTAGCGGCAAAATAAGCTTGGTTGGGTTTGAATCCCGCCCAACCGGCGTAAATGTTGTTGGGAAATTTCTGCACGTAGGTGTTGTAATCCTGCAGCGTGTCGTTGTAGCGCTTGCGTTCAACCGCAATACGGTTTTCAGTTCCGGCTAACTCATCTTGCAGGCGGAGGAAGTTTTCGTTCGATTTCAATTGCGGATAGTTCTCCACAACCGCCAGCAGCCGGCCGATGGCGCCGTCCAGTTGCTGGTTGGCAGCGATTTTGTCCGCGGGAGCATTGGCCGAGAGCAACCTGGAACGGGCCGCAGCAATGTCGCCAAATACCTTTTGTTCCTGCCCCGCGTAGCCCTTCACGGTTTCTACGAGATTAGGAATCAGATCAGCACGGCGTTGCAGCACGATATCGACCTGCGACCACGCGGCCTTGACGGCTTCGTTCTTGGTCACCAGGGTGTTGCGGACGCCTACGTACTGTCCGAACGCCACCAGCGCGATCAGCGCCAGAACAGCAATCACAATCAAACCGGTCTTCATCTTTCGTCTCCTCTGAGAGAGCTACCAAAGTTACACAGGTGGTCGCGGCGTGTCTAGCATTCTATCCACCGCCGCGGTTACCTGTTGCACCGCGAGCAGGTAACGGGCAAAAACATCAGCTACATCGAACTGCTTAGCCTCTGCTTTTCGCTCGCGGATATTGAGCAGTTGCAAGAAAGCAGAAGCATCAAACGGAATGCGCGCAGCCAGCGCCTGGATTACTTCCCGCTTGGTCTTGGGGGGAGTGTCGCCCAGCGCAATCAAGGCGTGCCGAAACAAAGTCGTAAAAGTTGATAGCGAACCCAGCATCAACTCCCATAAATGTTTCTTGTTGTTCGCTGCCAGCAATAGGCGTTCGCGCAAAAGAATCAATTTTTCGCGAAGTTCATACTCCAGTTGGGCGCGGTGCAGATGCATGGGAATGGAAAGCCCGCTGAGCACGTCATCGCCGAATAGCACCCGGTGGCGGTGCTGCATGTCGAGAAGCTCGATGGAGAAAACATCCGTGGAGCTCTCCAGTTCCTCGCCAGCCAGCACCAGCGGCTCACGATGCTTCTGGCGAGTCCACCACTCAACGGCGGGCGCCATTGCGGCGAGGTTCGCGAAAGAGCTCTCGCGCAATACGCAAAGCAGGTTGATATTAGAGAAGTCGGGATGAAATTCCCCGTCCGCAGCGGAACCGTAAAGGATCACGCTCTGTAGATTCTCGCCGCAAGCCGCGCGTAACCGGCTGATGAATTCGCTGATTTGTTTTTCCGCAACCATAGTGCCCCTTCTAACTTCGAGCTACCAGCTTCCACTAGCGCCGCCACCACCCGAACTTCCGCCGCCGAAACCTCCGAACCCTCCACCGCCGCCGCCAAATCCCCCGCCCCCGAAGCCTCCACCGCCACGGCCGCCACCTAACAACAAGCCCCATAAAAGCAACCGTCCCAGAGGCGTAAATAGCACAATCAGGCCAATAATGACTAGGACAACAATTCCGCCCACCGATAGACCGGTACCCGGTTCTTGTACCGGTGTTGGTGCACGCGGGCGCGCTCCAGTCAACTGAATACCCGCATCCTGTGCGATGACGTCCGCGACCCGCGTAGTCATCAAAGCTACAGCGCCGTTGTAATCGTTCTGCTTGAGCAAGGGAACAGCTTCGCGTCCGAACCCACCGACTTTGCCGTCGGGCAGAATCGGTTCCAGCCCGTAGCCGACTTCAGTCCGGTAACGCCGTTCTTGTGTCGCCAACAGAATCAGCACGCCGCGATCAGTAGCTTTGCTGCCAATCCCCCATTTCTTGAACAGATCGACGGCATAACTTTCGATATCCGATCCGTCGAGCGACTTGATGGTAACGACCGCAATCTGCGCGTGCGCCTTCTGATCGATTTGCTGACAAATATTGTCGAGCTGCGCGATCGTGTTCTGGTCAAGGACGTGGGCAAAATCGTTGACGTAGTCAGTGGGCTTCAGTTGCGATGTGGGTTCAGCACGGAGAACAAACACCAGCGCGAAGGCTACAACCGTCGCTAATACGATTTTCGCGCCCAGTTTCATTTGAGAAAGTGATTGTATAGGAGAGAAGTCAAGCTTGCGCTCGACTGGACGGCCGAGGGTGGCTGTCCGCACGCGAGAAAACCATAGCGCTTGACATTACTCAGAACGCTCGCAGAAAGTCCACTACGCTCCGCTCCGCCCAGCGGCCGTCGTCACCGTCAGGCTTGGCGAGAAATGAGCAGTGGCCACCGTCCTCGGTCTCGACAAAGCTGATGTTGGGATTGGCAAGAATCTTCTGCCGTGTTTCCGGAAGAATGCGGATGAAAGGATCGTTGGCCGCATGCAGGATCAAGGTGGGCACGGCAATACGCTCGACGACGTTGGCGGCCGCCGAACGCTCATAGTAATCCGACGCCCCCCCAAACCCGCAATAATAAGCCGTGATCTTGTCATCGAAATCGCGGAGGGTGGTCACGCCCCGCAAGCGCGCAGTGTCGAATGTTTTGGGAAACAGACGCGCCTTCATCTTCAGGCGACGGCGAAGTTGCCACATAAAGTAATATTCATAGACGCGATTACCCGCCAGATGCAGAGCGTCAGCCGAAGCGGCGAGGTTCATCGATGGGCACACCGCCACCACTGCCCGGAACTGCCGCGGGCCTTCTCTTTCCCATTCCCCTGCCAGTTTGAGGACAAGATTGCCCCCCATGGAAAATCCCGCGAGGGCAAACCGGGAAATATGGTCCTGCTGAAGCAGATTCTGGGCGACGGCAGCGATATCCTGCGACCGTCCCGAATGATAGAGCGTAGCCGACAAGGCGTCCGTGCCGCCACAATTGCGCTGGTTCATGCGGACGACGTTCATGCCTGCAGCCGTGCCCTTCGCAGCGATGCCCAGCATGTACGGAGATTCGCTTGAACCCTCGAGACCATGCACAATAATCACAGTCAGCGCATTTTTCCGGTCTGGCTGCCAGTGACAGTGGCACAGCACCTGCACGCCAGGCTCGACTTCGATCAAACGCCTTTCGCCGGGAGGCAGCGCAATTCGTCGCCGCAGGAAAAAATTCGCCACGGTTTGCAGATGGCCGCCACGCAAACCACGTCGCGCCACAAATTCTCGTGCTACAGTTTGCGTAGTCCCCACACTCTGATTTTAAATGGAGATAACAGGGTAAAGGTTCAGGAGTTCTTCATGCCTATTTTTGAGTACGTCTGCAAGGAATGTGATCATCAATTTGAAGCGTTGGTTTACGGCAGCCAAAAAGCGGAATGCCCTAAATGCCAGAGCCAAAAACTAGCGCAACAGCTTTCAGTCTTTGCCATGTCAGCTAAGGCATCTGCCAGTTCTTCGCCGTCGATGGGGGCTTGCGGAAGTTGCGGCGACCCGCGCGGCCCAGGCGCCTGCTCGATGCCTGACATGGATTAGCCGATCTGAGCCCTTGTCTGAACTGCGATTCGAACTAGCCGGGCAACCAACCGGCGTCTGTCGACGGACATAGCGATGCCCACACAGGCGTCATCGATCAACTGTAGGCCACTCAATAGTTGCCTTGACTCATGGGTATGAGTCAGATAAGCTCATGTTATGGCTAAGCGGCTTCAGGTAATTTTGAAGGATCCCGATTACCGAAAGGTTCAGCGCATGGCACGTGCCCGCCATTTGTCAATCGCGGAGTGGGTCCGGCAAGCACTGGAGATGGCTCGTCGCCGCGAGCCCGTGGGAGGCACGGGAAAGAAGTTGGAAGTCATCCGTG
>Ga0187816_10000423_pt1 | contig 12649 bp, 12 predicted proteins | sample NC_wetland_sal_i_16_FD_132960 | JGI IMG/M metagenome (GOLD analysis project Ga0187816, IMG submission 132960) | Wetland sediment microbial communities from Neuse River Estuary, North Carolina, USA - SO4_1 | ecosystem: Environmental > Aquatic > Freshwater > Wetlands > Sediment | place: USA... | reverse complement strand
GACTACCATTCCTACTGACAACGTCGACGCCGAATATCTGGCGGTACCGCGGCGATGGGACATCAGCAATATCGCGAAATTTGTGCTGTTCATCGGCCCAATCAGCTCGATCTTCGATTACGTCACGTATTTCATGATGCTTTATGGCTTCAACGCGTGGACTAATCCAGCGCTGTTCCAGACCGGCTGGTTCGTCGAATCCCTGCTCACTCAGACGCTCATCATCCATATCATCCGCACGGCAAAGATACCGTTTCTGGAAAGCCGAGCTAGTACGGCGCTCATCACGACGACCATCGTCATCGCCGCAATCGGGATAGCCCTGCCGTTCACCTGGCTTGGCGGCTTTCTGGGCTTCGTGCCGCTACCTCCGGCTTATTGGATCGCACTTTGTCTTATCCTCTTGAGTTATGTCATCCTGACCCATTTCATGAAGACATGGTTCATTCGACGCTTCGGGTTGAACTAAATGGTTGCTTCGTCATGGTACTCACCATTGCTGGCGAATGTCTTCATTTGGATTGTCACCAAAGGCGGGGACTCCCTGTTTATCGACCCGCTGGCGGAGCAGGCCGCGGCCTTCCGCTCTAGCCCAGTATTTTTCGGGCAGACCTACTGTCCACACTGCGATGCGACGCATGAATGGTTTGCTAGAGACGCATGGGTCTGCGATTCTGAGACTTCCGACGAAGCCGAGCACGCGAGACAGCATTGCGGCACATCCGCATGACGGCCGCCTATCCCTCAAAAGCAGACATTCGGCGGTGCGAAACGTCTCGCAATCAACCCTTCACCACCGCAAAACCGAAACTGGAATGCATTTGCACGAAATAGACTATGTCCTGGCGAAACTACGCTGGATGCGTGAGCACCGCGTATGGCCAAACGGTTTGCGCTATCTGTGGACCGACGCATTTGGCTTAGTACTACTGAGTTCGCTTTATAGCGAGTTGGATGAGCAGGCTTATCTTGACGACGCCGAAAAACTGGTCAGGGACGTTGATAGGGTACTTGGTCGGCCACGAGGAATTCGCATCGGCGAGGCTGCGGATCGGGATGGGCAGTACTTCCATTATCTGGCGGTGTGGCTGTACGCATTGAACTGCCTGAGCGAGCACATTTCGCAATATCGAGCCCGCGCCATCGCACTTGCCTGCGACGTTCATCACGCTTTCGTGCTACCTGGGAGGGGCGTTATCTGGAAAATGAAGGAGGACCTTAGTGGCCCGTATCCCGGTGTTGGTTATGGCGCACTGGACGCATTCAATGGATACGTCGTGTATCGGCTTCTTGGAGAACAAGCGCTCGCGTCCGAAATCATGGAAATGAGGGAATTAATCGAGCGTGACTACGAAGGACTGCGGATTGAGCAGGATCTTGGGCTTGGCATGATGTTGTGGTTGAGCCACTTTTTTCCGCAAGAAGCTTGGGCAAAAGTTCAAGCGGACCGCTCTCTCACCGTGCTGGACCACATGTGGATTGACCCATCCGGCTATTTCTGCCGCGCCCCGCATCTGCGCCAGGTCAGATTCGCATTCACGAATTATGGGGTCTCACTCGGCTTGCAGGCAGTGGGTCACAATCCGGATCGGGTCGTTCGGCTCAACCAATATTTCGATCAATATCGAGCCGGTGATCACTATGATTCAGACGCGATCACGCATGTCATGGCGTGCACTTCACATTTTCCCGGAGCGTTCTTGCGGGCCAGGTGAAAAGGCCGTCAGTGTTTGCCAGTTCAAAGTCCAAATGGGTAGGTGTCGGGCATCTCCTCAAGCTCTTTCGTTGCAAACGGCGTGATCGCCTTCGTCTTATCGAACCAGATGTATTCGTCAAACTGGTCTGGCAGCACGGCCTGGAAGTAGTGGCTGGCGAGTTCTGTTTCCGGCCGATATATAACACCGATGGCGCGCTCCAGACGGGGCTTTCGCAAGCTTTGAGACTTTTCCAGGTGAGGCTGATGCAGGCTGAGGCAAAAAGCAGGCGTATCGGTCTCATGGCAACACCGCTCGTAACTCTCCGGAACAGCGGATCTTACTGTCTTAATTTCCATTTGCCCGTCCCAATTCGACGCTGCCGCCACCGTGCCCGAATTAGTGCCAAAACCGATCGTATAGCACTGACCGCCGAACTCCCTCCGGCACAAATGCCCAAGGTTATATTCGCCGCGGGACATCATCTCAGTCGCTGCAGCGTCGCCACAGTGTGAATTGTGCGCCCATACGATCGCCTTCGCTTTTGGTCCATTAAAAGCAAGCAGCGTCTTTAAGGTCTCGAACATGTGGCTATCACGCAGGTTCCAGGATGCACGCGAGCCGTAATACATGATGCGATAGTATTGCTCGGCATTCGTGATTAAGCGCGCATTCTGCACGGCGTCCAGGAACCGCTCGCCATCATGTTCGGCATAGCTACGCCGTTTGTGGAGAAGGTCGGTAAGAACCACTGCGACCTCGGACTCGCAGGTCGGATAGGCGCCCGTTAGGGCGGCGTGGCCATAAGTTGCCGGATCGGATTGCCAAGGCGTCAGACAACCATACCGTTCACGCGCCGCGCGGGCAGTCGCGGGATCGACCTCGTCAAGGTATTTCAGCACCGCGCGAATTGAATCGTAAAGGCTATAAAGATCGAGCCCGTGAAACGCGGTGCGGTCACTCACTTTGAGGGGCGCGTTGTGTGCACGCAGCCAATCCACAAACTCACGCACCTCATTATTGCGCCACATCCAGGTCGGGAACCGGGCAAAAGCGGTCCATTCGGACGGCGGATATTCCAAATGGCGAACGTAATGATCGACCCGTGCCGCATCTGGCCAGTCGCCTTCTATTGCGACAAAGCGGAAGCCCTTTTTCTGGATTAACTCCCGTGAAATCCGAGCCCGCATTCGGTAGAACTCAGATGTCCCGTGAGTAGCCTCACCAAGCAGTACGACTCGTGCGTCACCGATGCGCGCCAGCAATCGCTCCAACGTGGCAGTTTCAATGGCCTCAAAAGGCTCGCAAACTGCAGCAATTTCTTGCGGCAAAGTCGGTTGAGGCATTCTTCCGGTTGGCGGCGTCGGACGGGCACGTTCTCGTTCTTCCTCGGGCGCTGGCCAGCCTTCTTGACCAACAAGTGGCACAAACCGGACGTCGGCCAAGTCCTCCCGTTTGTATTCGTCCTCCGAAATCCGAGTGACCCGAACGAGTTCTTGCACCCTGGGATCACGTCCCACCGGGATGACCAGACGTCCACCTATCCTGAGCTGCTCCTTCAGCGACTCCGGGACCTTCGGCCCGCCAGCGGCGACAATGATCCCGTCATAGGGCGCATGCTCTGGCCACCCCCTGGTTCCGTCACCATGAAGCACATGGACATTGCGGTATCCGAGATCGTGAAGCCTGGATGCCGCCTTCTCGGCAAGTTGGCCGACGCGTTCGACTGTGTAGACCTGGCCAGCGATCTCAGATAGGACGGCGGCGGCATAACCCGACCCGGCCCCGATCTCTAGGACGCGTTCACCTCCCTGAAGGCCGAGGGCCTCGGTCATGAATGCGACAATGTACGGCTGTGAAATTGTTTGACCGCCTTCTATCGGCAGTGGTGCGTCTTCATAGGCAAACTCACGGAGCTCTTTTGGTAGGAACGCCTCCCGCCGCACTTTGCGCATGGCATTGAGAACCAGTTCGGAACGAACACCCCGGCCGAATATTGCGGTCTCAACCATTTCATGACGAAGACGGCGAAAGTCCCTGACAACTTGAATGTTCATGGGATTTCTTCCTTTTCATCGAGAATCATAGGCGAATAAATCTCTCGTTAGATTGATGAGAACGGTACCTCACTGATATCCCGGGGCATTGATTGTCACACAATCGGCTTGCTCGAACCGTTGCAGGCGTTCCGTTTTGCTCTGCTCCCGCTCCCTAGGCTAGAAAATGCCACGACACGCTCGTGCCACGTTTGCTCGAGTCAGACTTCCTCATCTCAGCCCTGCGTAGCCATGCCACCACCTGTCGGGCCGCCTTGCCGGCGGTCAATAGCGAGCCAAATCTCGAACGTTGCCAAAACTACGACGACGATGCCGATCGCCACGTCGACCATCGCGGCATTGCTATCCTCGAAGCTCAACAGCCATGGCGCCACGATGAGGCACAGTCCGGCTATCAAGTTGACCCATTCCTCCCAGACTGCGAACGCGGTCAGCGCTGCAATCGATAGCACCGCGATAAAGAGTCCAATGATCGAAGCGATCTGCCGCGGCGCGCCTGCGGAAAGGCTGAATAGCCAAGGCGAGAAAAACAGGATCGTGCCCAAAAACAGGTTCACGACATCGCAGAGCTTAGCCCTCGACCCATCCTCCATGACTGCCTCTCGCTCTCCGGGCTTTCGCCGATCTCGTCTGCAAGCTTTGAATGTTTATTATATATTCGAGAGCAATCCGGTGCTTTGATCTAGATCAGGACCGTTCTTGCGAGGCGTCTCGGCCCGACTCTTCGAGATGGACCGAGGCCGCTGCAACTGCCACCAGGTGCAATCGGCAGCGTTGGCACAGGTCCGATCAACCTCGTCGGCAATGCTATCAAAGTCGGCTCAATAGGGTTGGGTGCTTAACGGTGATCGTGTCGGCGGAGCGGCCGCATTGATGCGGCGCAAAACAAGTTCCCAGAGCGTGAGGTAAAGTACGGCATGCAGGAGACGCCATCATGATCAAAGACATTATCGTCAATCTGAGCGTCGCCAAGAACGGCAGCACCGTTGGAAATTACGCCGTTTCGGTCGCCGCCGCCTTGCAAGCGCATCTGACGGGTATCGCCTTTGTCTATGATCCCATCGTCCCCATCTCTGATGGCGGCTACATTCCCGCCGAAGTCATCGAAGTTCAGCGCGCCGACAACGAAGCGGCCGCTGAATCCGCGATCAAGAATTTCACCGCAGCGACTGACCGCGCCGGGATTTCAGCCGAGCCGCTGACGTTGAACGCAAGCCTCGCCGGAGCCGCCGACCAGTTTGCTCGGATTGGGAGGCGCTTCGATCTGGCCATCGTTGGCCAAGGCCAGCCGGAAGCAACCAGCATGGACCAGATCATCGCCGAAACTACGCTGTTCGGATCCGGCCGCCCGATGATCATGGTGCCCTATATCCAGAAGGCGCCGTTCAAAACTGACAATGTGACGATTTGCTGGGACGGCAGCCGCGCGGCGGCGCGCGCTGTTGCCGATGCAATCCCGGTTCTCGGCAAAAGCGGTCGTGTCGAAATCGTCAGCGTCACTAACGAACCCGGCAAGCAAGACGAGATCGAGGGGGCCGATATCGGCCGGCATCTCGCCCGACATGGACTCAAGGTGGACGTGCACCGCATTTCCGGCGGCGACATCGATGTCGCCGACGCGCTATTGTCGCACGCTGCCGACAGCTCCGCCGATTTCATGGTGATGGGTGGCTACGGCCATTCGCGGCTGCGCGAATTCGTGCTGGGCGGCGTGACCCGGCTGATATTTGAATCGATGACCGTGCCGGTTCTGCTCTCGCATTAGAGGCGCGATCAACAGATGGCATCACACTTGGCAGGGCGAGCCCGCCCATGCGCGCACAGAGCTGCTTGCGTTAGATCAATTCCGAGCCTCTCCAGTCGGGATACACATCAAACTGTCGATACTGAGCATGAGTGGCACGCCTTGTTCGACGAGCACGGGGGAACCTAAGGGAGTTAAAAGCATGATGAGCCGCCGGCAGGCCAGTGCAGGGCTTCTCTCAAGTGGCGCGTTTGCGGCAACACAAACTGTTTTGGCTCAGGAAAGCGGAGTCGTGGAATTGCCGCCTCCTCGCACCGATGGCGGCAAGCCTATCATCCAAGCGCTCAGATTGCGGCGTTCGATTCGCGAGTACGCAGACAAACCATTGGCCGCACAAGTTTTGTCTGACCTGTTATGGGCGGCTTTTGGCATCAATCGGCCGGCTATCGGCGATCGCACTGCGCCGTATTGGCGCCACGTCATGGTGATCGACATCTATGCAGCGATGGCGGACGGCGTATGGCTCTACGAGCCGAAACGACATGCGCTGATCCCCCATCTGTCGACCGACATCCGTGCCCAAACCGGAACGCAGGACTTCGTTGGCACCGCTCCGCTTAACCTCATCTACGTCGCGCACGGCGAGCGGATGCAGGACATCTCGGCAGAAGATCGGCGTTTGTATGCTTCGGTCGACACCGGCTTTATCGGCCAGAACGTCTATTTGTTCTGTGCCTCCGAGGGTCTAGCCACCGTGTTTCGCGGTGCCGTCGATTACGAGACGCTCGCCAAGACAATGAAACTGGGCGCCGGTCAATTTGTGACCTTCGCGCAGACAGTCGGATATCCAAAGATTTGAGGAGATGGGCCAGAGGAAGGCCGTCGAGCTGAGCGGCCTGGCAGACGGTCAACAACCCCACGATCAAGGTTTGTGATGACGCGTATTTTTCACGAATTTCTGAGCACAACCCGCGCACTTTTTGATTGTATCGCTGCGCCCAAAAGGTCCGACGAGCTCGCCGAAAAATCATGGCCGGCCACACCGACCTTCTTTGGGCGCCGCTTGATTGTGATGGCAATGCGATGAACGGCTCGCTGGAATTATTGGACCATCAGCTGCAGTAAGCAGGATGCCGCGTTTACCTGGAGCCAAACTCGGTCGTCGCAGCCGCTGACAGACGCTAACGCACTGAGTTAGTCGGAGCCTAGTTGATTTCTGTTATGCTTTACATTTCGGACTCAAGTCGGACGTCGCGCAATGTCCGAGTTGTGCCAATATGCGGCATTCGTTCAGGATCTCGCCGATTTATGAGCGAGTGCCATGTGCATACTTTTATGAGCGCTTCTGCGCCAAATCGCCTTGCGGAACTCTTCCAGCACGAGCATCACGATACCTGAGACAATCAACAGGCCCCACAGCGCGCTGGGAACGGGCGCTGCGTCCAACAGAAAATTTCCCAGCCAGGTGTAATTGATTACGCCTGCCAGAAAAATCTCCAGCATCACACCGAGTACGATCAATCTGTTGTCGAAAAGTCCTGTTGACATTATTGAACGCCATGAACTGCGGCACAGGAAAACATTGAAGATCTGCATGACAATAATGCCACTGAGGCAAGCGGTGGTGGCGCTTAGATAAAGTGCGTCGTGATCCGTCAGAGATTGGCCGTAACTCCATCCTCCCCGGTACAAAACGAAAAAGTATGCCCCCATAGCTGCTGCCGCCTCGATGGGCCCGAGAAAAAGGTACGCTCGCCATGCTACCGACCGGTTCAACAATTTTTCAGACTGCGAGCGCGGCGGTTCGCGCATGTCCTGCGGATCAGACCTCTCAACGCCGAGCCCAAGCGCAGTAAGCGAATCAGTCGCCATGTCGACGGAGAGGGCCTGGATCGGTGTGAGCGGTAGCGGAATCCTGAACAACACGAAGGCCAGGAAGGGCACAAGCTCGGCAACGTTATGCACCAGCACGTAGGTGAGAAACTTGCGTATGTTCTGGAATACTGCGCGGCCTTCCTCGACAGCATTGACGATACTAGCGAAGTTATCGTCAATCAGAATCATGTCGGCTGCTTCTTTTGCTACATCGCTCCCTGTCACGCCCATAGCGATGCCGATATGGGCCGCCTTGAGTGCCGGCGCATCGTTGACGCCGTCGCCAGTTACCGCCACGACATGCTTTTTGTTGATGAGGGCTTCGACAATGCGCATCTTTTGGTCAGCCGCCACACGGGCGAAAATGATTTCCTCCTCGTCGAGTGCAAGTTGAAGGCTAATGATCGAAAGTCTGCGCAGTTGATCACCAGTCAGCACCGTAGGGCGATCGCTTTGGATCAGGCCAATTTCGCGCCCAATTGCAGTAGCCGTGCGCGGGTGATCACCTGTCACCATGATGACTCTTATTCCCGCCTGACGACATTTTCTGATTGCCTCTGGTACTTCCGGACGCGGCGGGTCTTCCAATCCGACCAGTCCAAGGAAAATCAGGTTTTGCTCGAGCTCATCATGGTGAAAACCAGGATCGAGTCGCTTTGAAGCAAAAGCTAGGACGCGCAATCCGCGTTCTGCCATCGAATCCTGCGCAGCAGCAAACCGCTCTCGCTCCGCTGCATCGAGGAAGCGTGTTTGGCCATCTATAACGGTCCGGTCGCATAACGATAACACGGCTTCCGGTGCTCCCTTGCAATACAACACGGGGCCTTCCGGCATCTTATGGACGACCGACTGTCTCATACGGTCGCTGTCAAAAGAAATTTCATCAAGGCGCGGATAGGTTGGCGATCTACCGGCATAGTCATTTGCCATTTCCAGCAATGCGATCTCCATCGCATCACCGATCGGTTTGCCGCCTCGGCCAGCGGTTGAGTTCTTCAAGTCATGGCAAAGTCTGGCGCACATAAAGAAGTCGCGATCGCAGCGCGCCAAATCGGGGGGCGGTTCGCCAGCCGCCACCAGGACGCTTTTATTTCCAAGGAGCAGTTCGCGCACGAGCATTCGGTTCTCGGTAAGCGTGCCAGTCTTATCAGTGCAGATCACCGTCGCCGAGCCGAGCGTCTCCACGGAAGTTAGGTGACGGATAAGAACGTTACGGCTCGCCATGCGCTGCGCAGCCAGCACGAGCGAGAGCGTTAATGTCGGCAGTAAGCCCTCCGGCACCATGGCGATAATAATGCCGATCGAAAAAATGAAGTCTTGCCAAAACGGGACAGCGATCAGAGCTCCGACCACGAAAAATGCAAGCCCGATGCAAACCGCGATAACAGCAATCAATCGGCTCAAATACGCGAGCTGTCGACGAAGCGGCGAAGTCGTCGCGTCGTGAGTCTGAGAAAGACGCGCAATGCGGCCAAATTCAGTAAGCGTGCCTGTCGCGAAAATCACCGCCCGTCCTTGACCGGCTACGACTGAGGTTCCCGCCAGCAATACATTGCTGCTGTGAATCAGCTCTATTTCTGCCGAGGGCGCTACATTTAGCGCTTTCGAGACGGACTCCCCTGTGACGGTCGCATTATTGACGCGCACGCCAAATCCTTCGATTAGGCGAGAATCTGCTGGTACGTTGTTGCCTGCCTCCAGAAGGACGACATCACCGACGACGAGAGCTTCCGCTGGTAGCTCCGTGACCTCGCCGTCACGAAGCACGTTGACGACTTGGGGTAAGAGTTTCTGAAGTGCCGCAAGCGTCCTTTCGATGCGATATTCTTGCCAGAACGAAAACACGCCGCTGATGAGTATCACGATAATTACCGCATAGCCGATCCGGGCCATGCCATGACCCGGGTCAAACCATTCGGCCAAAAAAGCGAGCCCGGCGGCGCACCACAGGATTACCGAAAAGAATCGAGTGAATTCTTTTAGCAGTCGCCAAATCGCTGGTTCGCGCCTTACCTTCTCGATGCGATTGGGGCCAAATTCCCGTCTTCTTCGCTCGACTTCGGACGGTGACAATCCGCCCGAACTGCTGCGGACGCTTGCCAAAGCATCATCAACGGATAGGCGGTGAATTCGCATTGCATTATTCGGATTGAGATCTGTGATGCATTGCCAATGCGCTCGGTTCCCATCTCAGCCGTCGTAGCCAGCAACAGTCGCTGTACCGGAGCTTACCGGTAGCAGCGTTGTGAGCATTTTTATCAGGGTACTCTTGCCCGCACCGTTCGGACCTATCAGTCCGAAAATTTCGCTGCGATTGACTGAGAATGTGACGTGATCGACGGCGGTAAGACCGTCAAACGTTCGCGTCAGTGCGCTAGTCTTCACGACGATGTCGTCAGCCGACAAATTGACGTGGTCGTCGGGCATGAAGAGTTCTCCATTTCCAAAGACCCAATATAGGGTAGATAATAGGCGCAGAAACAGCGACTCTGACCTGCGTAAAAAACAACTTTGATTTTGGTCAACGCCGGCCGCAAAGACGTGACTTAGAGCTTAAGTTATTCGCACGCAGGTCAGTCATCTATCAGAGGTTATCCCTACATGCGGGTCATAATGACACTGTTCGTTTTCGTCTCATTCTTCATCGGTCCGACATGGAGTCAGGACGGCACACTGAATGCAGACGATGTGCAAAAGGGCCATTTTCTGGCGAGCACGATCTGTGCGATTTGCCATGTCGCGGCGCCTGATCAACCCCATCAACCTATAATGAGACCTCCAGCACCCTCATTCGCATCTATTGTTCGACAAAAGACCTTTGACGCAGAGTCGTTGACGCATTTCATGAAGACGACACATCGAGGCCTCGACAATCCGCAGGGGATGCCGAACCCCGATCTGATGGATTACCAGATCAAACAGATCGTTGCCTACTTTCTAAGTCTTTACAAATAAAGCAGCGTTCGAGACTTTGCCGTTGATTCAAGTCAAAGACGGAAACGTCAGTTTCTGTTTCTAAGGTAGTCAAATCTTTGCATACACAGAAACATCATGAACCTGAAGGAAGCGATCTATACGCGACGCTCTGTGAGGGACTTCACGGCAGATCCCGTTGATGAAAAGACGCTTACAGAACTCATCGACGCGGCTATTCAGGCCCCGAGCGCGATAAACCAGCAGCCTTGTTCGTTTTGCGTTGTGCGTGATAAGGCTCTTTTGACAAAAATCTCACGTGAAGCAAAGGCGCATATGCTGAAGAGTTCGCCTGTCGGCCTAATGCCGCATCATTTCCAAGAGATATTGAACGATCCAAACTTTGACATCTTCTACGGCGCACCCGCACTAATCGTAATTTCCACAGTCACGCAGATTCCCTGGGCAATTGAAGACAGCGCACTTGCTGCTGAAAATCTCATGCTCACGGCACGCGGCATGGGGCTAGGCACCTGCTGGATAGGTTTTGCCCAGGCGTGGCTTGGGACACCCGAGGGTAAAGCGGCGCTCAAACTTCCGACTTCATATGTTCCGGTCGCTCCAATCATTGTCGGACACCCAAAATCGGTCCCTTCGCCGGTGCTGCGAAAAGAGCCCGAAATCCGTTGGCTTTAATTCTCGTACTCCATCCAAGGTGGGACAATGGCGTGCTGCACTTCATCGGAGCGACAAAGATGCAAAGAAATCACATGACGGAGGCCGCCTCGTTCAAATGGCTAGTAGCCATCACCATCATCATTGGATCTGGTTCGTATGCATCGGCTCAAGATGATGTAGGCAAAATGCAATATCAGTCCAGTTGTGCGGCGTGTCATGGCATCGACGCAAAAGGGGGCGGTCCAGTTAGCAAAGAGTTGAAGACGCGCCCCGCTGATTTAACAGCCCTCGCCAAAAACAATAATGGCGTGTTTCCTTATGATAGAGTTTATCAAATGATTGACGGGCGAAATACAACCGTTGCCAGTCATGGCACTCGTGAGATGCCAGTATGGGGATACCGATTCGGACCAGCCCAAGCATATAGGTTTAAAGCTCGTGTGTTGGCGGTGATCGATTACCTAAAAAGCATCCAACGACAGTGAGCCAGGCAACATCCTGCAGGGATTGTAGTCGCTCGATGCAAAAACAGGCATGAATCCCGCCTACAGACCGATGCTCGCGACATTGGTCGAAGAACCCTTCGACGACAAAGAGTGGGTTTTCGAGACCAAGTGGGATGGCTTCCGGCTCATCACCGAGAAGCAGGGCCATAGTGTGAAGCTGTGGTCGCGCAATGGAGTCGACGTCACCACAACATATGCAGTGCTCCTGCCAGCGCTCCAAAAGATCGAGGGCTCGTCCGTCATCGACGGCGAGCTCTGTGCGCTCGATAGGCATGGGCGCTCACGGTTCCAACTGTTGCAGAACGCCCTGAACAAAAAAGCGAAGTTACTTTATGTCGTTTTCGACGCGCTGTTTGTGGGCGGCAAGGATATCCGTGAAAAACCGCTGCTTGAACGCAAAAAGATTCTGAAGGCTCTCTTGCCGCGTGATCCGCTGCTCCGCTACAGCGAGCACGTCGCTGAATTGGGCACGCGAGAGTTCGTCAAGGCACAACGAGCGCACGAAGAGGGTGTGATCGCCAAGCGCGCGGCGGGGCTCTACTACTCGGGTAAGCGAACGCGCGAGTGGCTCAAGTTCAAGGCAGTGTATGAGCAAGAGATAGTGATAGTCGGCTACACAAGACCCCGCAGGTCGCGCAAGTACTTCGGCTCTCTAGCACTCGCCGTACGCGATAAAACGAATAAGCGTTGGGTCTATGCGGGGCATGTCGGGACCGGCTTCAACGAGGCGATGCTGAAATCACTTTACGGAAAGATGCGTGCCTTGAGGACTGGCAAAAAGCCTTTCGACCAAAAGGTTAAACACGAGAACGACACCACTTGGCTTATTCCAAAGCTCGTGGGCGAGGTGAAATTCAGCGAGTGGACGAGTGACGGCGAGATGCGGCATCCCGCCTTCCTTGGGCTGCGCACCGACAAGAAGGCGCTCGACGTTATCCGCGAACAAGCGTGAAAAAACTTCGAAAGAACTTCCGCCGTTAGAAGCTCACAGCTTTCACACCAGGTTTCCTGGTAATGTCCGCTTTGGGCCATGTGTGGACGGCGCTGGCAAGAACTTTCTGACGTTTCTGCAGCATTGGTCGGGTGCGGTCATGTGTCTGGCCTATTTGTGCGGCCAGACCAGACGCAAGTACAATCGCAGGGGCAAGCGCAACTGCTGCGGTATTAATAGCAAGGGTCATG
>Ga0187816_10000417_pt1 | contig 12706 bp, 11 predicted proteins | sample NC_wetland_sal_i_16_FD_132960 | JGI IMG/M metagenome (GOLD analysis project Ga0187816, IMG submission 132960) | Wetland sediment microbial communities from Neuse River Estuary, North Carolina, USA - SO4_1 | ecosystem: Environmental > Aquatic > Freshwater > Wetlands > Sediment | place: USA... | reverse complement strand
GACTTCCCTCAACGCACCCACGGGGCAGCCGGCAATTGAGCATCTGGTCGCTGCACTGGAATCAGGCGCCCATGCCATCACGGCAAATAAAGGGCCGGTCGTGCATGCCTACCGGGAACTGACCGCCCTGGCGAAGGAGAAAAAACGTCAATTTCTATTTGAATCCACGGTGATGGACGGCGTGCCTATTTTCTCTCTTTTTCCTCGCGGACTTCCCGCTACGGAACTGCGCGGCTTTTCCGGCGTGCTGAATTCCACGAGCAACGTGGTGCTGACGGAAGTGGAGAAGGGCCGATCGTTTGATGAAGCGGTCAAGCGCGCTCAGGCTCTGGGCATTGCGGAAACCGATCCGACGCAGGATCTGGACGGATGGGACTCCGCCGTGAAAGTGGCGGCAATTGTGACGGTGTTGATGGGGTTGCCGACGCATATTGACCATGTGCAGCGCACCGGTATTCGCGACCTGACCGAAGAGAAAATTCGCTCTGTGCGCGCTGCGGGCATGCGGTACAAACTCGTCTGCCGCGCGGAGCGGCGCGGTGACGGCGTGGATTGCCGCGTTGCGCCGGAATTACTGCTGCTGTCGGATCCGATGGCCGGATTGGAAGGCACGAGTTCGGCGATCCGGTTTGATCTGGATGTCTTCGGGCTGTCCCTGGTTGAACACAATCCAGGCCTGGAAGCAACGGCGTACGGGCTGCTTGCGGACTTTCTGCGCGCTGTGCAGGCCTGAAGATCGGAAGAGAATCAACCGGCGCGAGTGCCGTTAGGTACAGGGCGCTCGGGCATCGCGAGCGCGGGCGGAATTCCATCGGCATAGCCCAAGTCGAAAAGCATGCCCTCGGACAGTTCGCCGGCCATTCGGCGCGGCTCCAGGTTCACGATGAACAAAGCCTGCTTCCCTTCGAGTTCCCAAGGATTTTCACGTTCCTTACGGATACCCGCGAGGATGGTGCGGGAATGGTCGCCGAAATTCACGATCAGGCGCATCAGCTTTTCCGAACGCGGCACTTCTTCGACTCGTTCAATGGTTCCCACACGAATGTCGAGGACACCAAGCGCGGTGAGCGGCACGATAGGTTTTACGGGAGACGGAGTGAACTCATTCATCGCTCACCTCTTATAGTTTGAGGCATACGCGGGCGTGGGAATTGCCGGGTCGCAGCGATCGTCGCGAAGGGGTGGGTCGGCCACAAGCCGCAGGGGGATAACGCCTGCCCAAACGGGGAGCGCATAGTCTTCGGCATCATCTTCCACGGCGCCAGTGCGAACCTTTGCGGATACTTCAGTCAGGGGGAGCTTCAAAATGCTTGTGGCCTTCAGCTCTCTTTCATTGGGTTGGCGCGCATCGTTCCACCGGCCGGGAATTAATTTTTCCGTCAGGGCCTGCAGCGCGTGGAGTTTTTCGTCAGGATCATCGATCAACGTGGCTTGGCCGAGAGCGACCACGGAGCGGTAATTCATGGAATGATTGAAAACCGAGCGGGCAAGCACGAGGCCATCGGCCAGCGTAATTGTAATGCACACGGGCAAGCCAGCGCTTAGGCCGCGAAGCATGCGGCTGGCCGCCGAACCGTGAAAATAGATTGCGTCCCCGACGCGCGCGTACATGGTGGGAATCACGAACGGCTGCCCCTCGGCCGCGAAACCCACATGGCAGACGAAGCCCTCGTCCAGGATTTTGTAAATTGCCTCGCGGTCGTATACTGCGCGATTCGCTTCGCGCACCACGCGCGTCCGATTGCTTACGGGAAACGTGTCCGGCATGGAAAACCTCAATGATGAAACATGGCGCAGAGTTGATAGCCGGCGCCGTCGCGGCATGAGTGGGGAACGACACTGTCATGCTAACACGCCGCGGCTTCTCTGTGAGAAACTGAACTGACGAACGAAAATTGATTTTGTGAGAGAACAGGAGCCATGAGCACACCCGGACTGGATCGAAGCGCAGCGAACACACTGGATATTGGATGGGTGCGGTTACAGTTTCCGTCGTTGCAGACCCAGGTGAACGGGCACCCCGCGGCATTTCTGGACGGGCCCGCCGGTACGCAAGTGCCGACGAAGGTGATGCACGCCATCCAGAACTATTTGATGAGTGCCAATGCCAATACTTGCGGGGCCTTTCTTACCAGCCGGCGCACAGACGAGATGCTCGCGGGAGCACGCGCAGCCATGGCAGACTTTTTTCACTGCGCCCCGGAAGAAGTGGTCTTCGGCCAGAACATGACCACGATTACGTTTTCGATTTCGCGCGCGATTGGCCGCGAATTGAACGCGGGTGGCGAAATCCTACTAACAACGCTGGACCACGACGCCAACTTCTCGCCCTGGAAAGCGCTAGAAGAAAAGGGCGTGATCATCCGCCAGGTGGACATCCGCGAAGAGGATTGCACGCTGAACCTGGAAGATTTGAAGAACAAGCTGAGTGAGAAGACCAAGCTGGTCGCGGTGGGTTATGCGTCGAACGCGGTGGGCACCATTAATCCGGTCGCGGAGATTACGCGATTGGCGCACGCTGCTGGAGCGTTGGTGTATATCGACGCGGTGCACTATGCGCCGCATGGACTGATCGATGTGAAGGAAATTGACTGCGATTTTCTGGTGTGCTCACCGTATAAGTTTTTCGGGCCGCATATGGGCACGCTCTACGGCAAAGGCCAACACCTGCGGAGTTTCCGGCCATATAAGGTGCGGCCGTGTACCGACCAGATACCGGAGCGGTGGGAAACTGGGACGCAAGTGCACGAACTGATTGCGGGCATCGGCGCGGCCGTGGAGTACATCGCGGGACTCGGGCGGCACAGCGACCCATCTGTCGCGACGCGGCGTGAGGCGCTGGCGGCGGCGTATCGCGCGACGGTGACTTACGAGAGGCGGCTGATTTCACGGCTGATCGAGGGATTGCAGGCGATTCCCGGCGTGCGTATCTATGGCATTACCGAACCGAGCCGTTTTGGGGAGAGATGCTCGACGCTTTCCCTGTGCCTTGGCACGCACAATCCCACTACCATTGCCGCGTTTTTGGGCGAGCGCGGCATTTTCACCTGGGACGGCAATTATTATGCGCTGAACCTGAGCGAGCGGCTGGGCGTGGAATCGCAGGGCGGGATGCTGCGCATAGGCCTGGTGCACTACAACACGATGGAAGAAGTGGAGCGCCTGCTGTCCGCGCTGCGCGAGTTCGCCGCGAAATAAATCTACCGAATCATTTGGCGAACGCTCCGCCGCCTTCCGCTGCAATCATTTCTTGAAAGGGAGCTAACGACAAAAAGAGCCATGGGAAAACGACCAAAACCGATTGTACTTACCGTGCTGGATGGATGGGGCTACCGAGCCGAGACCAAGGGAAACGCGATTGCTCTGGCGCGAAAGCCTACTTACGACGAATTGCTGCGGAAATTCCCGAATACGCTGATCCAGACTTCCGGACTGGCAGTGGGCTTGCCGGAAGGGCAGATGGGGAACAGTGAAGTGGGCCATATGAATATGGGCGCGGGGCGCATCGTGCACATGGATATCACGCGCATCGATCTGCTCATCGCCAACAAGCAACTGGACCAAGTGCCGTTGTTCAAGCAGGCCATGGAGCGCGGGCGGCAGCGGCAACTGCACTTTCTGGGCTTGTTGAGCGACGGCGGCGTGCACTCGCACATGAATCACCTGTTTGCGTTGCTGGAGATGGCCAAGCGCGAGAAGGTGGAGAAGGTTTTTGTGCACTGCTTCATGGACGGCCGCGACACGCCGCCGAACAGCGGGCGCGACTACGTGCGGCAATTGCAGCAGAAGATGCGCGAACTCGGCGTTGGCGAGGTCGCCACGGTCGTGGGCCGCTATTACGCCATGGACCGCGACAACCGGTGGGAGCGCGTGGAGCTTGCTTACCGCGCATTGGTCCACGGCGAAGCGGAAACAAAGAGCGATGACCCCGTGGCGGCGTTGCAAGCCAGCTACGAACAGGGCGTCACCGATGAATTCGTAAAGCCCGTGGTGATTACGCGTGGCGCCGGGCCAGCCGCGCCACCCGTCGGCCTGATCCGCGACGATGACGCGGTGATTTTCTTTAATTTCCGCGCCGACCGCGCGCGACAGATGACGTTTGCGCTGGAAGCCCCGAATTTCGACAAGTTCTCCGATCCGAAGCGTCCAAAGAATCTTTTCTTTGTGGGCATGACGAAGTACGACAAGAATTGGCCGTGGCTGAAGTGCATTATTCTGCCGGAAAAGCTGGAGCATATTCTGGCGCAGGTGTTTCAGGAGCTGCAGTACAAGAACCTGCGCTGTGCGGAGACGGAGAAATACGCGCACGTCACATATTTCTTCAATGGTGGAGTCGAAAAGCCGTTCGGTGGCGAAGAACGTATCCTGGTGCCCTCGCCCAAAGTCGCGACTTACGACTTGAAACCGGAAATGTCGGCAGCAGGAATTACCGACACGGTAGTGAATGCCATCGAGAAGGGTGAATTTGACGCCATCATCATGAACTTCGCGAATGCCGACATGGTGGGGCACTCGGGCAAATTGGAGGCTGCGATCAAGGCGGTGGAAGCGGTGGACGCGGGTCTTGCGCGCATTTACCAGGCGCTGAAACCGCGCGGCGGCGCGTGGATCATCACCGCCGACCATGGCAATGCGGAGACCATGATCGATCCGGTCACCGGAGGGCCGCACACATACCACACAACGAATCCCGTGCCATTCATTCTTGTTTCCGAGAACGATCACCTGAAACTGGCGATGGGTGGCGCGCTCCGAGACATTGCGCCGACCATGCTTGGGATTCTGGGCGAGCCCGCGCCGACGGACATGACCGGGAGGGACTTGCGCATACTGGCGAAAGTGTAGTCCCTGGATCGGAGTTCCTGCTCAATTCTAGTTTGTGGGATGGGATCAGTTGAGATCCTTCGGCCCAGCAAGAGGCGCTGGTCCTCAGGATGACAAGTGGCAGGGGAATGGCCCGGGAGTGGTGCGGTGGGTAAGAGCTACTTCGTGTACATCATGAGCAACATTTCCAAAATGCTTTATACGTGTGTCACAAATGATATCGAGACGAGAGCGTTCCAACATAAGTCCAAGCTCATCACAGGCTTCACGCAGAGATACAATCTCCACAAGCTAGTCTACTTCGAGAGATTCGGAGATGTTCGCGAGGCGATTCGTCGGGAGAAACAACTCAAAGGTTGGCTACGTTCCAGGAAAGTTGCACTCATCGAGTCCGTTAATCCAAGTTGGAAAGACTTGGCCGAGGACTATTTCGAGAGCTCCACAAAATTCAAGAAGATGTCATCCTGAGGCCCGGTTTCTGGGCCGAAGGATCTCAACGTAAAGTACCTGCTGGATTTCAAGTTGAGGTCCTTCGGCCCAGCAAAGGGCGCTGGGCCTCAGGATGACAAGTGGCGGGGGTGATGGCTTAGTAGAGAAGAGCTTCTTCGTCGCGGGGAATCAGTCGCCGACGCCGCCCTTGGGCGCAGTGTAGCCTTCGCGGGCGTAGACGACCCACTTCTGCTTCTTGCCCTTCTGGTCAGTGATGGTCAGCGGGCTGCCATCCGGAGCAGTGAGTTCCACTTTAATTTTGCGGTATTTCCCGTCGGGATTGCGGTTCGTTGGTGTGTAGGTGATGCTGTACTGGTGGCGGAGGAAGTCAGTCACGTCGCGCATAATGCCGGGAAGCTCGCCGTCAAATTGAGGGAACCAAGCAAAGCCGCCAGTCATCTGGGCAAAGGTCTTAAGCTGATTTTCTCCTTGAAGGAAATTCAAGTCGCGCATGCCGCCCATCCTTCCCTGCAGCTCGAGCCAATTCGTGAGAGGTTTGTCAACGCCAACGACGAAAATGGTGACGTCCGTGCCGCGGAGTTGCTTGAGGGTTTGATCGAGTGTGTGTTTGGAGAAGGTATCAACACCGGAAGCCATGAGAAGAATTGATTTCTTGCCCTTCACATCTTTTAAGCGATCGACGGTGTCCAACAAGGCGTCAAAGACGTTGGATTCACTGAAGCCAGGGAAATACATGCTGTAGAGGGCCTGGCGGACCTCGTCCTTGTTTTGTGTGAAATCCACATCTGTGCGGCACCTCATGTCGAAAGTGACCAGGGCGATCCAGTCTTTCTGTTTGAGGTTAGGGAAGAGCGCGTCGGCCCAGTATTTCGCTTGATAAGCGAACCACCCATAATAGCGGGCGCTGAATTCCATCAAGATCACCATGGTGATAGGAGCATCGGTTGGACCAAAATTGGTGATGGTCTGCGGCTGGCCGTCTTCGAGAACGCGGAAGTTTTCTTTCTTGAGGCCGGGAATGAGATCGCCGTGTTGGGTGGTAGCGATAACATCAAGGGTTACGACGGGCACTTCGACAGCGATGGTTTGACCTGCTTCCTGCGGCTTCGGCTGAGGGGGAGCTTGTTGTGGGGCAGGCGAGGGTGCCGGGTTGGACTCCGCCGGAGGGGTGCCCTGAGGGCCCGGCGGGGCTTGTGCTGGCATGGAGGCCGAGAGAAACAATCCGAGCGCGGCGAGAGAAGCAAGCTTAAAAGCGACAGAAACTGCACGAGAATCCATTCCTATCCCCCTATCCTTCTTTAACATAGATGTGCTCTAACTATGATGCGGGTTTCCGCCCCGCCGTCGTTCGCTTCTCCGCTGCGCGCGGGTGCAGATTGGGCACGGGCACGCGAGGCCCCCCAAGGAGACGCGCGAAACTGCATGTTAGTATGGAATTTAGTCGATGCAAAATGGAATCGGACAGGAGGGTGCCTTGGTGAACTGGAAGCGCTGGAGCTTCTTGATCCTATGTGTGATAGCTGTTGGGGGATGGAGTAATGTGCCGTTGCGAGCACAGATAAGCCAGGGGCCGCCGGCGATGGGAATACCCGAAAGCCAGTCGCTGGTGGGCGATACCACGGCGCTGGCCCGAGAAGCGCAGGATTGGCTAGTGGACCTGGTCAAAATCAATACGACGAATCCGCCGGGGAACGAACAGGCGGCGGCGAAGTACATTGCGGGGATCCTGACAAAGGAAGGGATTACGCCGGAGATCCTGGACGTGACGCCGGGGAGGAGCGCGGTGGTGGCACGGCTGCGCAGCAGCGTGGTGGCGGACCCGTCGAGGGCGCTGTTGCTGGTGGCGCACATGGACGTTGTTGGGGTGGACCGAAGCAAGTGGACGGTAGATCCATTTGGCGGAGTGATTAAAGACGGCTACCTCTACGGGCGGGGCTCGATTGACGATAAGAGCATGGTGGCGGCGAACCTGGCGGCGTTCGTTGCGTTGAAGCGCGGGAATGTGCACTTAAACCGCGACGTGATTTTCCTGGCCACGGCGGATGAAGAGCAATTTGGCGATGCCAGCTTGAAAATTCTGATCGCCAAGTATTGGGACAAGCTGGCCGCAGGCTTTGCCATTAATGAAGGCGGCAAGGTGGTGCTGAAGAACGGCAAGGTGCAGTACACCGCGGTTCAGGTTGGCGAAAAAGTCTCCGTGAACATCTCTGTGACGGCGACGGGGAAAGGCGGGCACGCTTCGGTGCCGACGAAGCAAAATCCGGTGGTGCATCTGGCGGCGGCGGTGGAAAAGATCGGCGACTATACGGCGCCGGTACATCTGACGTCGATTGTACGGCGTTACTTTGAGGGCCTATCGGCGATCGAGGACGATGAAACGGGGAAGTGGATGAGAGTGCTGGATACGCCGGACCGCGGCGAACATGCGCAGCGCGTGCTTTCGGACATGAGTCCGATGTGGAATTCGATGATGCGGGACACAATTGCGCCCACGATGTTGCAGGCGGGAGTGCGGGCGAATGTGATTCCGTCAGAGGCGCGGGCGGTGTTGAACGTGCGCCTTCTGCCGGGGGACACCATTGATGTGCTGGTGAATGAACTGAACAAGCTGGTGAACGATCCAACGGTGAAGTTGGAAGTGTTGCCGGATGGAGGGCTGGCGGCGCCCAATTCTTCCATGGACACGGAATTCTACGCGCTGATCACCAAGTTGTGCGCGAAGGAATTCGGCGGCGCACCGGTGCTGCCCTTCATGTCCACCGGAGCAACGGATTCGGCGCAACTGCGGCTCCATAACGTGCAGGCCTATGGCTTGAGACCCATTCCGATGACGGAAGAGGATGACGCGCGGATACATGGAGACGATGAGCGACTGCCGCTGGCATCGTTCGCAAAAGGCGTGGACCTGCTAACCCGCATCGTGGCGGAGTTTTCCGTCACCAGATAGCCACAACATCTGATATACACAAAGAAGAGACACGGATGATTTCGCGGCACTCCAAAATCGTCTGCACTATCGGTCCCGCTACGCGGTCGCCGCGCATGATCCGGAAGCTGATTCTGGCGGGCATGGATGTAGCGCGGCTGAATTTCTCTCATGGAACGCACGAAGAACACGCGCAGGGCATCGCGATATTGCGGGAAATCTCCGCGGGCCTGAAAAAGCCGGTTGCCGTTCTGGCGGACCTGCAAGGTCCAAAGATCCGCACGGGAGCATTGGCGGGCGGAGGAACCGTGCTGTTGCGGGCGGGGCAGAAATTCGTGATCACGACGGCCAAGGTGCTGGGGGATTCGACGCGGGTCAATACGACCTTTCATCCCATGCCGCGGGAGGTAAAGAAAGGCGACCGGATCCTTCTGAGCGACGGGCTGATTGAATTGCGGGTGGAGGCAACCAGCCACGCGGAAGTAATCTGCCAAGTGGTGAACGGGGGAATCCTGGGCGAGCACAAGGGGATCAACCTGCCGGGAGTGCAACTGCATGTGCCGGCGCTGACGGACAAGGACCGTGCGGACTTGCGCTTTGCCCTGGCGCGAGGAGCGGATTACATCGCGGTGAGCTTTGTGCGGCGGCCGGAAGATGTGGCGCTGGCAAAATCGCTGGTGCGGCGGGCGAGGGCAAATACGCCGGTAATCGCAAAGCTGGAAAAGCCGGAGGCCATTGAGAACCTAGACGAGATTCTGCGTGTGTCCGATGGCGTCATGGTGGCGCGCGGGGACCTGGGCGTGGAAATGAGCCCGGAGCGCGTGCCGGTGGTGCAAAAGAACATCATTGCGCGCGCGAGGGAATTCCGCCGGCCGGTCATCACCGCGACGCAAATGCTGGAATCCATGACGGAGAATCCGCGGCCCACGCGCGCCGAGGCTTCGGACGTGGCGAACGCGATTTTTGACGGCTCGGACGCCGTGATGCTGAGCGCGGAGACAGCTACGGGCAAATATCCGGTGGAGGCCGTGGGAATGATGGCGCGGATTATCGAGGAGGCGGAAGCGAGCATCCACGAATACCCCCGGCCCGCGGCGCAGGAAAAATTAAAGGTAGCGGAGACGGTGGCGGAGCTGGTGTGCCACGCGTCGCGCGAGCTCCATATGAAGCTGATTGCGGTGTTCACGCATAGCGGATTTACGGCGCGGCTGGTGTCACGCTATCGGCCGCTGGTGCCCATCATCGCGTTTTCGCCAGAGGCAGACACGCGACGGCGGATGGCGCTGTTCTGGGGAGTGACGTCGCGAGACATTGTGGACATCAAGAAGATCGACGGACTGGCTGTGCTCGCCGAGAAAAGATTGTTGGAAGACCGACTGGTGAAGAAGGGCGACGTAATTGGAATTGTGGCGGGCACGCCGATGGGCATCCGGGGCACGACGAACTTCATGAAGTTCCACGTAATCGGAAGCACAAGCTAAAAGGAAGAGCCAAGAGGGCGGGTTCCACTCAGCGCGGGCGCGTGGTAAGGCCGGCTTGTTTCCAGAGCTTCTCCCATTGCCAGATGCCGGGAGTTTTGTCGAGGATGCGGTAGCCGAGCTGGTGAGCCAGCATCAACATCTGACCGCGATGATGCGCCTCGTGCGAGAACATGTAAGCGAACATGGTCCCTCCGGCGGGCCACGTTGGCATCCAACTGTCGCGAGAGAACCTGGAAACGCGGCGATCCGGAGCCGCCGACAAGGCATCTGTCAACATGCGCAGGCACTGTGCGGCGCTTCTCCTGTGCGCGGCGGCAGCCTGCTTCATGGTGCAGCGGTCGGGGTTGAGCGGCGGCGGACACTTCAAATGCGGCGCGGAATTCTTCAGCCACTTAAGACGGCTGTTGTGCAGATGCGCGAAGATGGCCGCGATGGTCCGGCCATTGCCTTTTTGACCCGGCGGCTGGGCGCGCCACGCACGAGGGTCCAGATGTGAGAGGATGAGCTGGTTCATTGCGTCGTTGCTCGCGTAGGTTTCGAGCAGGGTGTCGCGAATCTCGGCAAGCGCCGCGTGGGATTGGAGTGCCATGGAAGCTCCGCCAATTTACCGATAGTGATGAATGTAGGATAGCAGAGCGAGCCTGGAGGGAGGGACGAATGAACATTCCTGAAACCTACGATTACCTCGTTCGTGCGCGCCGAGACTTATGGGCCGCGCTGGAGGGCGTGCCGGACGAGGTTTTATCCCGCCCGTTGCTGAACGGTGAGCGGCTTCACTGCATCAAGGATCTCCTCTTTCACATAGCCTACGTCGAGGACTTCTGGCTTCACGAGGAGATCCTGCGCGAACAGCCGCTGTGGCAGACCGTTCCCGCCTTCAAGGACACCATGGGCGGCCCTGTTTATGCGGGTTTCGCGCTCGAAGCGCTGCTGGACTACTGGCGGGTTGTCGAGCAGAGCACCCTCACGTACCTTCCCACGCTGACAGACGACGAGTTGAAACGGATTGTGAGTGTGCACGACAGGCCAGGGAAGCGGTACACGGTGGATGGCTTGTTGTGGAACCTGATTATTCACGAGTCTCGGCACGTGGCGCAGATTAGCGTGCTCCTGCGCACGCAGGGCATCGAGCCCCCTTTTCTTGACCTGCTGAAGTACCTGCCGGTGCCACCAGCCTGACCATGTGACGCTGCTTCAGCGTGAGGCTCGTGCCGCTTCAACAAACACAGTTTCAAAAAAAGAAAAATGCGTCTTTGCGTAAGTGCGGAATGGAGACAAGTTAGCCACGAATCTTTCGTCCGGAACACCAAAAACAGAAAAGAAAAGGGCGGGAAGAAATGCCGGCCGAACAAACAAACGGCCGAATCTGGGGATGTGCAGACTCGGCCACAACACTACTTGCAACCACTATAAAGAATATTCCTTAGTTGTCAAGATAATTGTATGGTTATCGCGTGAATCTTCGCGATTGGTTCAAGTGCCCGATGCGGACGTTGAGATCCTTCACCCGCCTCGACACAGTCGGGGTAAACAGAAGGCGCGGGTTCAGGATGACAGCGGGTTGCAGTTTGAGAGAGACGGAATTCGGAGTGACTGCAAACCGCGGGTCAGTTGACCCAGTGATCGGGGCGAGAGGGCGGCTCGTTCTTGTTTTTCTTCATGTAGACTTCGAAGCGTTTGCGATTGCGCTGGTAGCGCCAGTCTGCCACTTCGTTGCGGACGCGGAAGAGGAAGGAGCCGCGACGGAGGTAGATCCAGCCGACGAGCATGCCACCGAGGTGGCAAAGGTGGCTGACATTATCGCCCCCTGATCCAAGCGTCCCAAAGAATTCGATCGCGCCCATGACGGCAACGAAGGGCCGCATGGGAATCATGATCGGGAGAGGGAAAAGCCAGATCTGGCGATCGGGGAAGAGGATGGCGTTGGCGATAAGGATTCCGAAGATCGCGCCGGAAGCGCCGATGGTGGGGACATCCGAGGGACGATGACCCCAGAGGAGGGGGACGATCTTCACAAGAATGGTGATCAGGCCGGCGCCGACGCCGCAGAGGAAGAAATAGTTGGTGAAGCGCTTCTTACCCCAGACGAGTTCCAGTTCGCGGCCGAACATCCAGAGCATGAGCATATTGATGAGCAGGTGAAACACGCCGCCGTGCAGAAAGATGTAGGTGAACGGCTGCCAGATGCGCAAGCCGGGAATCACGCCTCTTGGGACAAGCCCGAACAGGTGATTGAACCAAGAGGTCGCACTGGGGGGAAGAAAAATCTCAATCAGGGTCTGGATAAGGAAAACGCCCGCGCAGGTGAGGACCAGGTATTTGACGGCGGGAGTGATGAAACTACGCCAATCGAAGCGGACTCGCGGCGCGCCAAACCTAGTGCCCATAGACAAAGTGTACGGCGGTGCCTGGCGCTCAGTCAAAAGAGGAATTCAGGAGGGGTGATGGTTCCCAAGGAGCCTTTCTGAGAGAGCCGAATTGGGACGCCGGTACAGTTTTGAAACCCTGCCTAGGCGAACCAAGAGCGGAACACGAATTGATGGAGCAGTTTCTTGCGCTCAGCCTCCGCGCTGCCACTTTCCAACGGAATGGTGTGTTTCTTGAGACCGTTGCAAATTTCGGGAAACGAGGGGTAGCGCACGGTTTAGCCCGGAATGTGTGAACAGAGAAGCACGCTGGGGCGGGGCGAACACACAAAACTGAGATGCATGTCTTCATGAAACTGTGAGAAAGCTCCAATTCTTAAAGTTCTTCAATGGTGTGGGAATTGCAGGCCTGAATGGCTGCCTGGACTGCCCAGGCACTGACTATGGATGACCTCATCAAGGAATTCTTGCAAGAAAGCAGCGAGAACCTGGACCGCCTGGATCAGGACTTCGTAAAACTGGAAGGCGATCCCAGCAACGGCGAATTGTTAAGCAGCATATTCCGGACGATCCACACGATCAAAGGCACCTGCGGTTTTTTGGGATTCACGAAGCTGGAAGCACTGGCCCATGTGGGTGAAAGCTTGCTATCGATCATG
>Ga0187816_10000411_pt1 | contig 12834 bp, 8 predicted proteins | sample NC_wetland_sal_i_16_FD_132960 | JGI IMG/M metagenome (GOLD analysis project Ga0187816, IMG submission 132960) | Wetland sediment microbial communities from Neuse River Estuary, North Carolina, USA - SO4_1 | ecosystem: Environmental > Aquatic > Freshwater > Wetlands > Sediment | place: USA: North... | reverse complement strand
CTGCGATAACAGCCGCCGACCCGAACGGTTATTTCGGTGACCTGGGCCGTGATCAAATCTATAGCCCCGGCTTCTGGAACTATGATTTTTCGACGACAAAGAATTTCCAGTTGCGGGAGCATGTGCAACTGCAATTCCGCGCAGAATTTTTCAACATCTTCAACCACCCGAACTTCGCACTGCCTTCCAACGTGATCGCGCCGGGATTTCTAGCAGACCACGTCACGCCAAACCCCAACGCAAGCACAGCTGGCCTCATTACACAGACCCCGGACGTAGCGCAGGGCAATCCGGGCCTCGGCGGCGGTGGCCCCCGCGTGATGCAGTTCGGCCTGCGCCTGCAGTTCTAGGCGCAAATTCTCACGAGATGCAAAGTTTGTCCGCTCTTTGAACGCGGCAACACGCTGTCATTCTGAGGAGCGTGCCGTTTGCGCTCCGAAGGACCTCAACCTAAACACCGCGCAAGATCCCCAGGCAGAGACCAGGGCCGCACCGATTAAGTCGACACGCCCCTCGTTTCTGTCGATTTGCTTTTTCCCCGGCTGCGGCCGAAAATTGGGGAGATTGCTCGAAAAGAGGTATGCCATGGCCGAAGCCGTAATTGTTTCTTCCGTGAGAACTCCCGTGGGACGGGGATACAAAGGATCGCTGCGCACCAGCAGGCCGGATGACCTGGCGGCGCTGGTCATCAAAGAGGCGTTGGCGCGCGTTCCGGGACTCGATCCCAAAGATATTGACGATGTGATTCTCGGCTGCGCCATGCCCGAAGGCGAGCAAGGGATGAACGTAGCGCGCATAGCGGCGTTGCGCGCAGGATTGCCGGTGGAAACTTCCGCGATGACGGTGAACCGCTTCTGCGCGAGCGGGCTGCAGGCGATTGCCCTGGCGGCCGAGCGGATTCGCGGCGGGTCGGCACAGGTCATTGTCGCAGGCGGCACGGAATCGATGTCTCTGGTGCCCATGGGGGGAAACAAGGTTTCGCCGAATCCCTGGCTGGTGGATCATTATCCAGACGCTTATATCAACATGGGCTTGGGAACAGAAAACATTGCCCGCAAATTCGGAATCACGCGTGAACACTCGGACCAGTTTGCGGTCGACTCGCACAAGAAAGCAGTGGCGGCCCTTGCTGCGGACAAGTTCAAGGACGAAACCGTTCCGGTGGAGGTGAAAATCACTTCCCTGCCGAACGGAAACGGCGCAAAGAGCAAATCGGCGCCAAAGCCGGCCACACAGTCGTTTGTTTTTGACAAAGATGAATTGCCAAGGCCGGAAACTTCGATGGAAGTTCTGGGCGGGCTGAAGCCGGCGTTTCACGTCAAAGGCACGGTAACGGCGGGCAATAGCTCCCCAATGAGCGACGGAGCCGCGGCGGTTGTGGTCATGAGCAGTGCAAAAGCGGCGCAGCTCGGATTGAAGCCACAAGCACGGTTTGTTTCTTACGCGACGGCCGGCTGCCCGCCCGAAGAGTTCGGCATCGGCCCCGTGTATGCCATCCCGAAAGCACTGGACCTCGCAGGTCTCTCTCTCAACGATCTGGCAGTGATTGAACTGAACGAAGCCTTTGCGGCCCAGTCGCTGGCGGTGATCCGCCAGGCGAATCTGGATGCCGCACGCGTCAATCCGAATGGCGGGGCCATTGCTCTTGGCCATCCACTCGGCTGCACGGGAGCCAAACTCACCGCCTCGCTCGTCCGCGAACTTCAGCGCCGCAACGCCCGCTACGGCATGGTCACCATGTGCATCGGAGGCGGCATGGGCGCCGCAGGAATTTTCGAGCGGCTTTAAAAACGTGGCATAGGCTTCAGCCTGTGTTCTTGGGGTTTCTCTTCTCCGCCGGGTGCCCCACGGGCCGGTTTTGCATGTGGGTCTTGGGGTGCCAACGATTGAACTGACCGTCTTGCCCTAATCCACAAGGTCGATCGAAACAATCCCGTGTTCTCCAGTAGCGTAGAAAAGAAAGCTACTCCATATCCACGCGCCTGGATTCTTAACTAAGCCTCGAGTCACCGGGTTTTCGTGCATATACTGCAATTTCTCCTTCTGCTTCGCTCCGGTGAACACATTGAAATCATAGAAACGGTGCTGCCAGAATCGGGGCAAACGACTCAATTCGCTAGCGTTGGGGACAAACAATGGTCCCTTTGAGGGCGAGTCTTCCACCTCTGAGATCTCTCGACACGCGGTATTTCAGTGCCATGAGCGCCGTGGAGGGGTTCCCCACCTCGGGTTCGCTGAACAAGAGGTGCACGTGCTCTGGCATCACGACGTAGCCGACCAGCTTAAATCTATAGCGCTTTCTGATTTCGTCCAAGGCTTCGATGAAGACGTTCCTGGCGACGGGATTTCCGAGCAGGGGGCGACGGTCAAAGCAACTGAACGTTATGAAATGAAGGTGGCCGTAACCGTAGAGACGATGGAGTCTGGTGGGCATCGCAAAAAGACCCCACGCGCAAAACCGGCCCGTGGGGCACCCGGGCACAGACAATTATACCTTATGAGTTATATCTAGTTAATAGATATATTGAAGACCCTCTCGGGCGCTACGTTCTCGCCTTCCACAAGCCTACCGTGTTCCCTTCCGGATCCTGCATCCAGGCGAACGTGCCGGTGGGAATCTCAATGGGCGGAACGAGTGTTTTGCCCCCGAGCGATTCCGCTTTCTTCAGGTAGGCGGCGACGTCCTCAACATCCACGTAAAAGTGCGTGAACTGATAGGGTTCGTGGCCGAGGGCGGTGATGTGGCCGGCAATGCCGCCGCTTTCGGCCGCGATCATCGCCCCCGGCCCCATAACACTTATCTTCCAATCGAACAGTTTGGCGTAGAACTCCTGAGTTTTCGCGGAATCGCGGCAGCCAATCTCAAAATGAACGACGGGACGTCCCATGGATGCCTCCTGCGGTCGAACAAACGGTTGGGCGTGAAGGAGTCTGCCACAGGCCAGGTAAACTTGCACCCACCAAGGATGGAATGATCTGTGCGCCACCCTGAGAATTGGACTGAACGGGTCCTATTGCAGAAAAACGGTTCCTGAGAGTAAAATCTCTCGGTTGATTTTTTTCAAACAGTTGTTTGAATTTCACCGCGGCTTAAGGCCGGCAAGGAGCAAGACCCATGGCGACCTCGGTTCTCAATAAGCCCGCAGCAAAAGGCGGCAGCTTCCTACTCGAATCCCCCGCCCCGCAAGATGTCTTCACGCCGGCGGACCTGAACGATGACCAGAAGATGATCGGCCAGACCGCCGAAGAGTTTGTGCTAAAGGAAGTTTTGCCGCTGGCGAAGGAGTTGGAGGCAAAAAAGCCAGGTCTGATGGCAGAGCTGACTCGGAAGGCGGCCGAACTTGGTTTGATGAGCGGCGCCACGCCGGAAGAATACGGCGGCGCGGGGCTGGACAAGATTGCCACCACGGTCCTGACCGAAAAGATCTCCATCTACGGCGGGTTCGCCACCACGCATGGAGCGCACGCCGGAATCGGCACGCTCCCTCTCGTCTATTTCGGCACCGAAGAGCAGAAGAAAAAGTACCTGCCAAAGCTGGCGAGCGGCGAATTCATCGGCGCCTATGCCCTCTCGGAACCGCAAGCTGGAAGCGATGCACAAAATTTGCTGACGCGCGCGGAACTAAACAAAGAAGGCACCCACTACATCCTGAACGGACAGAAGATGTGGATCACCAACGGCGGCTTCGCGGATCTTTTCATCGTGTTCGCTAAAGTCGACGGCGAAAAACTGACCGCGTTCATCGTGGAGCGGAATTTTCCCGGCTGCAAACCCGGGAATGAAGAGCACAAGATGGGCATTCACGGCAGCTCAACGACGCCGGTGTTCCTCGAAAACTGCATGGTGCCCAAGGAAAACGTGCTCCACGAGATCGGCCGCGGCCATATCGTCGCCTTCAATGTGCTCAACGCAGGGCGCTTCACGCTTGGCGCGTCGTGCGTTGGAGGCTCCAAGCATGTGCTCATGACTGCTTCCAAATACTCAAAGGAACGCAAAGCCTTCGGGAAGCAGATCGGCGAATTCGGGCTAATCAAAGAAAAGCTAGCGGAGATGGCCATCCGGATTTTCGCGGTGGAGTCCATGATCTATCGCAGCGCCGGATACATGGAAGCCGCTATGACCGCAGCGGTCGGTTCCGGCAACAAGGCGCAGAACACCATGAAGGCACTCGAGGAATACGCGATTGAAAGCTCGATTGCCAAGGTGTACGGCAGCGAAATGCTCGATTTCGTGGTCGATGAAGCAGTCCAAATTTTCGGCGGGTACGGCTTCCACGAAGATTATCCGGTATGCCGCGCCTATCGTGATTCCCGCATCAATCGCATTTTCGAAGGTACCAACGAAATCAACCGTATGCTGATCATCCAAATGCTGATGAAGCGCGCCATGGGCGGACAACTCCCGCTGATACCCGCGGCCATGAAACTGGCCGATGAAATCCTGGCAGGGCCTTCGTTCGAGGAAACACCCCAAGGCATCCTGGCGGAAGAAGCGCGTGTGATCGCGAATGCCAAGAAGATGTTCCTACAAGCCGCCGGTGGCGCGGTGCAGAAGTACCGCGAAAAGCTGGCGGAAGAGCAGGAATTGATTGGCGCGTTGGCGAATGTCGTGATGGAAATCTACGCCATGGAATCCAGCCTGCTGCGGGCGCAAAAAGCTGCGGCCAGCAAGGGTGAAGCCGCTGCCAGCTTGATGATCGAAGCCGCGCGTGTGTTTATCGCGGATGCCGCAGAGCGAGTGGACCACGAAGCCAAGCGCGCCATTTCCGCGGTACACGAAGGAGATATGTTGATGACGCAGATGGCGGTTCTGAAGCGCTTCGGCAAGCGGCCGGCTGTGGATACGATCGCGCGGCGCCGCCTGATCGCCGCCGCCGTCCAGGCACAGGACCGCTATCCCTTCGAAGGCCGCTGACGAGCACAGCTCTCAGGACTTGCCATAGGTGCTGGGCGACAGAACCGAGTGCGGTCGCACCGTCCGGCGAAGGCTCCAGAACAGATAGGCCGAAGAGACCAACAGCAGCGGCGCGGTGTAGAAGCCGGGAGCAACCCCGGGGAATCGCACGGAAGGCACAGTTCCGCCAAATATCTCTGCCACTGTGTGCCCCATCCCGTTCAAAAAATGAATCCCGGCAAATAAGTAGGCCAAGGGGCGCAGCCAGCGCGCATTCCGAAAAGCAAAAGGTGTAAGAGCGAAACAAACGACTATGGCCACCAGTAAGCCTATGAGCCACTCGCGGAACTCAAAGTCCATCCGCGGAATCCAGGAGAAGTGGCCATACAAGGTGAGCATGGTCGCGTTGTAATAACGCAGAAAATCGTGTGTGGCTTCGTCCCAAACATGCAGGGCAAACACAAAACAGAGTAGCAACCACGACAGGCCAAACCCCTGCTGCTGAATTGAAGTTCGCTGTTCCTTCATGGGGTGATTCTAATCAAATGGCGGGCTGCGGAAGGTGATTTCCTCCGTATGGCTGCCTGTAACAAGCCGGGCACAGGTCAATCGATTGACCTTTTCCCAAAACGAAACTCTCCTACACTGGAAGAGAGCCGAAGTACTAGGACCTATAGTGACTGTCCGGCCATTTCCGCGCTCCTTGGCCTTAGTGGCCCTCGCCGTCGTGATTGGTCACGTCTTCTCGGTGGTGTTTCTCGGCACCTCTGCTGTCGGTTCGTTGCTGGGCAATACCTTCCAGATCTTCTCCAGCTTTCTGGCGGCAGGCATGTGCTTCCGGGCAGCCCGAAAATCGCCCGGCTTCAGCCAGTCTTTCTGGACTCTGGTGGGCTTCGGCATGGGGATGTGGGGTTTCGCGGACCTGGGCTGGACCTACTATGAAGTCATCCTCCGGAGTGAACCGCAGCCGGGATCTCTGATTCGTTTCCTCTTTGACACGCAGGGCATGTTTTTCGTGATGGCCATCTTCCTGAATCAAGAGAAGACCGATTCCCGCGTCGAATTCGAAGAAGCCCTCGATTTCATTCAGGTGGGCATCCTCTTTTTTCTGATTTATTTTGGAATGTACTACCTGCCGGCCCTCAACCTTGGCCAAAAAGCTGCATTCGCACGCGAACTTTCTGTCGTCATGTGGGGCGATGCGGGCATCATTTTCCTGGCTGTGCTTCAGTGGCGCCGTGCGCGCTTCCCGCAGGTGCGCAAACTCTACGGGGGCCTGGCGCTCTACCATCTGATCTACTCCGCAGGCGCTCTGGGCGCCGAAATCTTGCAGGTGCAGCATGAGACTCCCACGGGTAGTTGGTTCGATCTGGCATGGTCGGTTCCGTTGCTCTATGGCGCGTTTTGGGCCGTCACCTGGCAACCGGATTCGGTGGGCAGGTCACGCTCCCAGGTTCGTCAGAAATCAGTTACAGACATTTTGATCACGAACGGGATGTTTGCCTTCGTGCCCCTCGCGATTCTGTTCTTGGTAGTGGAGTTGGGGCCTGGTTGGAATCTGATCCGCTACAGCCTGCTGGGCATCTCCTTCATTTGTTTTGCGCTGCGTATCGCCATGACGCAGTTCCGCCAACAACTGGGCGAGGAGACGGTGCGGCGGCAGACTCTTGCCATGGACAACTCCGTCGATGGAATCGCACTGCTCGACGAAAAAGGTGTCCACGTCTATGCCAACTCGGCTTTCGCAAAGATGTTCGGATTCGATAGCCCGGAGCGAGTCATCGGGCAGCCTTGGCGTATCGTCTACGCATTCCAGGAGATTAGCCGCCTGGAGCCGGAAGTCCGCAAGTCGCTGGCCCTGAACCGCAAATGGTCTTCGCCCCTTTCCCTGGGCCGGGCAGACGGAACCAAATTATCCGTGGAGTTAACTGTGGCCGCCCTGCCGGATGGAGGGACCGTCTGCGCTTGCCGGGACCTCTCGCAGCGGGAACAAGCGGAGAGGGCGCGCGCCGAGGCCGAGGCCAAGTACCGCACGCTGGTCGAACAGGTCAACGCCATCACCTACATCGCCGAGATTGGCATCGAGGGAAAATGGTATTACGTCAGCCCACAGGTGGAATCCATCTTGGGCTACACCCCAGACGAATGGTTGGCCATTGCGCACCACTGGGCCGACCAGATTCACCCGGATGATCTGCCTACCGTGGCCGCTGCCGAAGCAGCCAGCGAGATGGGTGAGCCTTTCCAGGCCGAGTTCCGCATGAAGAGGAAAGACGGCCGGGAGGTGTGGCTGAACGATACCGGGGTGGTGGTCCAGGGCAGCTATTCACACCCGGTCATGGAAGGCATCATCGTCGATATTACCGAGCGCAAGCTCCTGGAAACGCAGCTTCAGCAATCGCGCAAAATGGAAGCGGTGGGGCGCTTGGCGGGCGGAATCGCTCACGATTTTAACAACTTGCTGACCATCATCACTGGTTATACGGACCTGGCGCTGAGCCGGCCGTCGGTGCCCCTGGAATTGCGCGCGGATATCGAACGAATTGAAAATGCGGCGGCACGCGCGGCGGCGCTGGTCCGGCAGCTCCTCGCCTTTAGCCGCAAACAGGTGCTGCAACCGAAGACGCTGGACTTGAATGCCATCGTGGTGAACATGGACAAGCTGCTGCGCCGCTTGATTGACGATCACATCGAGATGGTCACCCGAGTCCACGACGATCTTGGCAAGGTGAAAGCAGACCCTGCGCAAATCGAGCAGGTGATCATGAATTTGGTGGTTAACGCCCGCGACGCCATGCCCCAAGGAGGCCACCTGCTTCTGGAAACGTCCAATGCCGTTTTGGATTCCACCTACGCTGTCGATCACGTAACCGTGAAACCGGGGCGTTACGTCATGATCGCCGTGTCGGACACCGGCGTCGGCATGGACCGGGACACGGTTGCGCACATCTTTGAGCCCTTCTACACCACAAAGGAGAGCGGGCGCGGCACGGGGCTCGGACTGTCCACGGTGTATGGAATCGTCAAACAAAGTGGCGGTTATATCTGGGTGTATAGCGAACCCGGAAAAGGCACCACATTTAAGGTGTACCTGCCGCGCGTGGAAGAGTTGGTCGAAGAAGAGGCGCCAAAACAAATTCCCTTTGCCGAACAGCGAGGCACGGAAACAGTTCTACTGGTCGAAGATGAAGAAGCCGTTCGCGACTTGGTGCAGACAATTCTTTCCGGCCAAGGCTACGAGGTAATCGTAGCGCGCGACCCACAACATGCGGAGGAAATTGCCCGTAAGTTCCCAGGGGAAATCCATTTGTTACTGACCGATGTGGTCATGCCTGGCACAAGCGGCCGCGAACTCGCCTCGCGGATTTTGTCTACCCGTCCTGGCATCCGGGTTCTCTACATGTCCGGCTACACGGAAAACGTCATTACCAGTGGCGGAATGTTGGAGCAGGGTCTGGCGTTCCTCCAGAAGCCATTTTCGCCTGCCGTCCTGGTTCGAAGAATCCGCGAAGTTCTCAGCCATACACCAGCAGCCTGAAATCCAACCTCGTTGGACTTGGATGTTCCCGCGAGACTCACGGCCCCAGGTCCGTCATTCCGAACGGAGTCCGCGAAGTGAGGAATCCCTCTTTGATTTCAAATCTCAAGATCACTGCGGCTTGGACGGCGCGTCTCCAGCTTCCTTCGGCTTATCAATCCTGTTCAGCGTCTCCACATTAAACCGTTTGTAATCAGAATATTGCGTAGTCAAATTCACCTTAAAACCTTTCACGAGCAGCACTCGCAATCCGACGTGGGCTTCTACATAGGTCGGTAGCCAAACTTCGTTGTTCACATAAGCTTGCTCGAATACAAAACTGGTTCCCTTTTGGAGGTTGGCCAGAACGCCGCCTCCAATGTGCACGTCGCCAACGAAATAAGCCTCCAGCCGCACGACATCCTTCGCCTTCTCGTCGATCCAGACCACTCCCGCCAGTTCTTTCACAACGTGTTCTTCCAGGTTTTTCGGCTTGTATTCCGGATTGGGCTCGAAATCGAAAACCAGTACGTCCTGGCCGCGGAAACGTTCCCGCCGCGGATTCACAAACTGGCAGACCCTCAGGAAGACTTCGATGCCTGGATCCTCGTTGTCCTTGGACTCCTTCCCTTCCTCCTTGGCCTTTTCGTCCTTCTCTTCTTTTTTCTTTTCCTTCTTTTGCTCTTCCTGGATTCGCTTCTGGGTCTTTTCGTTCTCCTTCTTCTGCTCCTCTTCGCTCAACGGCTTCCCGTTCTTCTTAACCAGGGTCGTGATCTCCTCGCCGTTCAGGTAAAAAAAGGTGTACTCGTTTATTTCCTTTTTGCTCACCTTCCCGTTCTTATCGTATTCGGTTTCATCTTCCACCTGCGTTCCGGCGTAGTTTTCCTTGATCTTATCTATCTGCTTCTGGTTGGCATCGATCTCTTCGAAGAGCTTTTTCAAGTCCGGGAGTTTCACTTGTGATTTGATGGGAAAATCAAACACGCGTTCGCCGATCGTCTCGTTGGTGCCGGCTCGTGTGACATTGACCGCGTAAATTTCTGGGCCACGATGGATTTCCACTTTATACGGCACTTTTACCCCGTTCACCGTCCGGTAGTCGCCGTAATAGATCTCCTGTGCAATGCCCGCTATCGTTGCCTTCTCTGCGTCGATCAGATGAGATTGCTGATCGAAGAAAACTTCCCACTGAATTCCCGTCGGGTAAGTCAGTTCTATTTGAAAAGTTTCATGGCCGCGAAGGGAAACCGCGCCCTTGAACGCAGCCCCGATCTTTTTCTTCGGAAGAGCCAGCAGACGCGAGTTGTAATATTGAGCGGCTGCCTCGATTTCCAACGCCTGTGAACCGAGTAGCGTCGCAATTTCGCCGGATTCGGTCTGGTGCCAGGCCGATTTGCCGTTGTACGCCTCGATCAGTGTCTTTCCTTCGCTTCGCACCTCCGTGTAATACCGGTTCGGCAGCTTTACTCGGAAGGTGTACGTGCCCGGCTTCTCGCCCCCCGCATCCTGGCCCGCACCCTGAATGGTTCCGTCCAGGGAAAAGGTTTGAACCTTTGAGAGAGTTTTAGCCCCTCCGGCAGCTTTTACATATTGGTCGATGATTTTGGATGCGTCCTGTGAGTGGCAACAACGAGCAGAGAGGAGCACCCAACCAATTAGGCACAGAATTGCAGGGAAACGTCGCATAGCGTCTCTACTAAATACGCAGTTTGGTCAGAAAAGTTGCGCCAGTGTTCCTGAAGGTTGCCGAGCCCTTGATTGGCGCCTTACGGCTTTTTCTTGCCGGGTGCCCCATCCTCGTTTTTTGAGGGTGGGTCTTGGGTTTCTTTGTCTCTACGGTGAACCGTCGACTGTGGGCTTCCTCTTCGGGTGCCCCAGGGGCCGGTTTTGCACATGGGCTCTTGGGTTTGTCTTTCTCTTTACGGTTTCTTCTTTTTGCCGCCCAGCAACCCTCCAAGCTGGTTGATCGCCCCTGCGGCATTTCCGCCCGACGCTCCTGCCAATCCGCTGGCCAGTCCGCTGACATTCCCAGCCCCACCCGCACACGATAGCTCCGATTTCAGTAGGCTGGCGGTGGCGCCGCCGATGTCTGGGACAAACTGTGGATTCGAAGTCGTACCGCGAACCTGCAACGGCACTTTAAGCCCCCCGTTCTTACAGCTTGTGCCGCCACCGAGGGCTGTGCCAAGCGTACCGCCCACCGCACCTCCTGCGGCACTGCTCACGACGCTGGAATTCACAGTGGCCACCAGGTTGAAATTCATATTGTTCTTGGAATCCAGAGTTCCTCCGCCCACAACCGTGCCCAGTGCGGGAACAACTAAATCCAAGTTATCCGCCTTCAGCCCCTCGGGCGCCATGCGCACATTGCTCGTCAGCTTTTCGATAACCAGATCATTTCCCGTTTTTATTCCGGCCAGCGCCGCCACGCCGGACATCTTCTGTCCTAGGTTAAACCCGGACAGTTTCCCATTGAACAAGCCAATATTCCCGTCCGTCACCAGCTTGTTGGTTGGCCCGGTCAGGTGCAGATTCGTGCTCAACGTGCCCGCCGAAAGCTTGGAGCCTTCCGGGAGGTTAATCGCCAGCGCGGGCAGGAACGCTTCCAGATCCGTCGCTGGCAATCCTTCCCCCGTAACCTTCATGTCGACAGCAAACTCATCACCCACCGATTTGTAGGCCCCGCTCAAGTTGGATTTTGCATTGCCGATTTTCAAAGTCGAAGGATTGAGTACGCCGGAGCCTGCCGCCAAGTCGTAGGTGGTATCAAAATCAATCACTGCGGGCACACTCGACGGCTTCCCTCCAGCAACGAGGACGGCCTTGGACAGTTTCAATTGTCCCTTCGTCGTCATGCGTCCGCCCTGGCTCACGAGGTTGGCATCCATGTCTACGATTCCTGCAAGCCCCAAGTTGGGATCAAGAAAGCCCGTGGAGGCGAGATTCAAACTGCTAATGTTCAGCTTCACATTTTGCGGTGTGAACGCGGCATCCTTCTGGTCAACGGGTCCGACTTTCCCATCGATCTTCATGGTCCCGCCACCCGGCAAGTCCATGGAAAAGACCACCGGGAAATTGTTGTTCGGGGAAACGTCGGAAGCCTTTAGGTTGACCTTGGTATAAACGCTGTGCTTCTGCGAGTTCGTGTTGCCCAGAGTAATTTGCCCATCCTCCAGGTCCAGCTCCTTGATGGAAACGGATTGCGCGCCCTGGCTGCTCTGGCCGCTCGTGCCAGTGGGTGCCGGATTCGCCGGATTTTTTGTTGCGGGTGTCGAACTGCCCCCAATCGACGAAAAATTCCATTTTCCGCTCGGATCTTTCAGCATCACCACCTGCGGGTTAACAATCGTGACCTCGGTGACGTTCACCTGCTGCGAAAAAATCAGCGGGATTAATTCCACGCCAACCTTCACCTCCTTCGCGGTCAGGAACGGCCCCGAATTGAACTTTGGATCGTCACTGATGGACAGGTCGTCGATGCCTAGCGACCCACGCAGAATCAAGAGGCTCAAATTACCCACTTGAACCTTACGGCCGAGTGCCTCTGAAGCCTTTTGTTCGATGGTCGGTCGGAATTTGTTCACAGGGATGAGGAAAGGCAGGATGAACAAAATCAAAATCAGTACTACGACCACGATACCGATCCATTTCAATTTGCTGTTCATAAAGGCCTCCGGGAGGAAAGGCGTAGGCGGGCGCCCAACTCGTCTGTGGCTGGATAATACCACAGTCCATTCGTTCAGATATCTTAGCGTTTTTTCTTTAGAACACTCGCGAATTCGTCATTCCGTCTGCCCCGCATGCCGGGTGCCCCATCCTCGTTTTTTGAGGGTGGGTCTTGGGTTTTCTCCCGCCCCTGTAGCGCCGGCACCCTGCCGGCTCTTGGGTTCTTCGTGTAGGGGCCGCCTTCTGAGGCGGTCCGCCAAGTAAGCCACACCCCAGCCCGACCCTCCACTACCCACGTCGGCACTTCGCGAGAATCCCTCTCGGGTTTGCGTTTCTCTTGGAGCTATTTGCTCCTCCATCACAAAACCCGCCCCACACCATTCCGAACAAAGTCCGCGAAGTGATGAACTCTTCTCCATCGCACGTTTCTTGTGCGATGAATCCCTCTTTATTTCTTGGCTCTGTTTTCTGTTTTCTGTTTTCTGTTCTCCTTTTTCCTTGGCCTGTCTTTCGGATCCAAAGGTCACTTCTCGCAACGATTCCCACAAAATTGCGCTCAAGAAAATCATGGTAAAATCGCCTTGCGGGGCCGTTGCTTAAATGGATAAAGCACAGGTTTCCTAAACCTGCAATCCCGGTTCAAGTCCGGGCGGTCCCACCATCTTCACCTTGAACGTGACTCAGAGACACCTTTCGGCAGGGCACGGTTTCTCAGGCTACGGTAAAAGCTAAAAATGTCATTCTGAGGGCATCCGAT
>Ga0187816_10000410_pt1 | contig 12851 bp, 10 predicted proteins | sample NC_wetland_sal_i_16_FD_132960 | JGI IMG/M metagenome (GOLD analysis project Ga0187816, IMG submission 132960) | Wetland sediment microbial communities from Neuse River Estuary, North Carolina, USA - SO4_1 | ecosystem: Environmental > Aquatic > Freshwater > Wetlands > Sediment | place: USA... | reverse complement strand
GTTGCCTACTCGCAGTCCCACGTTCTTCAGGGCTGCCGTCGCGCTTGCCAACGTCTGCCCTACGAAACTGGGCATGACGTACGCCTGCGCTGCCGGGGGTTGCGCCGAGAGCAAACTGATCTTTGGAGCGGCAATGCTGGCGGCGCTGGGCGACGGACTCTGCGCAATCACCTGATCGGCTGGAACGTTGGGCATCTCAACCTGGGCGACCGCTCCCAAATCCAATCCGCGGCGCAGGATGTTGAACTCGGCCGCGCGCTCACTGTCGCCCAGCAGATTGGGGATCTCGACCCGCTGTGGTCCCAGACTCTCCGCTACGCGAATCTGCCAGCCTCGCCGGATCTGCGTCCCGGCTGGCGGGACCTGCAAAAGGATTCTTCCCTCCGGGATGTTCGCGCTGTAATACTGCCGTTCTATTTCGAACTGGAAGCCGTTCAATTCGGCGATTCTCCGTCCCTCTTGCGGTGTCTTGCCCACCAGATCGGGAACCGCCACTTCGCGTCCGTGGATGGCAAAGCGCATCGCCGTCAGCGCCGAGACAAGCGCCACGATCAGCAGGGTCAGCGCCAGCAGCACGAAACGGAAAAAGGCTTTCATTACTCAGGCTGATTATAACTTCGGTTTGCGGCAGCCTGTGAAGGAACACATGATGGAAGTCCTCCTTGGTTGTCATTCCGAGGAGTGGGAGCGACGAAGACTCTGCAATTGCTCGGACCTTGAGCTAGTGCGTTTCTTCCTCGGCCGGCGCAGTATCCGGCGTGTCCACTTTTTGCGCCACGGAAGCCGGCGGCGACTGCGGTAAAGGTTGGAAATCGCCCGGATCCTTTCCCGCCAGCGCAACTTTCATGAAATCCATCCAGATGGGCAGCGCCGCGTGGGCTCCCGTTTCTTTTGCTCCCAACGATTTCTTTTCGTCGTAGCCAATCCACACGCCCGTGGTCATGGCTGGCGAGAATCCGACAAACCAGGCATCGGTGAAATCGTTGGTCGTGCCGGTTTTGCCGGCCAGCGGATACTTCAGGCTCGCAGCCGCGATTGCGGTCCCGTGCAACACCACCTCCCGCAGCATCGAAGTCATGATGCGCGCGGTGCGGGCGCTGATGACATCCTTCACCTCAGGAAAATCCTCCTCCATCACGCGGCCCTCGTAGTCGGTCACCCGGGTGATGTACCGCGGCATTACCCGAACCCCATCATTGGGGAAAACGCTGAAGGCGGAAGTTTGTTCGAATAGCGTGACCTCCGCGGCGCCCAGCGCCACCGGAAGGTAAGCCGGAAGATTGGATGTAATTCCGAAACGATGCGCGTAATCGATTACGGTCTTGATGCCAATGCCGTCCGCGACCTTCAACGCCGGAATATTGCGCGATTGGGCCAACGCTCGCCGCAAAGTAATCGTGCCCTCGAACTTCTCATCATAGTTGTGAGGAGTGTAGGGGCCGGAGGCGGTTTGAAAGGTCACGGGCGCATCCAGAACTGTGTCTTCGGGCTTCGCGCCCTGATCGATCGCCGCCGTGTACACATATGGTTTGAACGACGAACCCACCTGCCGTAGAGCCTGCGTAGCCCGGTTGAACTTGGACTCTTCAAAATCGCGCCCGCCGACCATCGCTTTGATCCCGCCAGTAGCGTTGTCGATGGCCATCAACGCGCCCTGCGCTCCCGAATCCTGCTCCAGGCTCACTCGAGCCTTGCCGTCGGCGCTCAACGACAGCACTTTCACATACACGATGTCGCCAATCTTCAGAATGTCCGGAATCTTATGCTGAGTCCAGGCTGCGTCGGTTTGCGCAAGCGCGCCGGCATAGCGTCCAAATTTCACGGTCGCGGCTCCCGGCACCACTGCCGTGACCAGCGCGTGCATGTAGCCATTGACTTCGGGTTCGACATCCCAGTCAGGGTGTTGATACCCGGTAAGTGACGCCCCCTGGGCCAGGACATTCTGCGCATGCCCTTTCCAGCCGTGACGCCGTTCATACGCGGCGACGCCGTCCAGTACGGCGCGGTTCGCGGCCCGCTGCAAATCCATGTCGAGCGAGGTGTACACCCGCAATCCGCCCTCGTGTACCTGGTCGGTGCCGTACTTGTTTTCCAGGTAGCGCCGAATCTCCTCCACAAAGTACGGCGCCAGCGAATTGGGATCATGCTGCAGTTTCAACTGGATCGGCCGGTTGCGCGCATCATTAGCTTGCTTGGCGGTGATCTTGCCGTCTTCGAGCATGCCGTTGATCACTAGATTGCGCCGCTTGATGGCTCGGTCGGGGTGATTAATCGGCGAATACAGGTTCGGAGCCTTGGGCAATCCAGCCAGCAACGCCGCTTCGTCCAGAGTCAGTTGCTTCGCGGGCTTGCTGAAGTAGTACTCCGACGCCGCCTCGAATCCATAGACCCCGTGCCCCAGAAAGATCTGGTTGGCATAGAGCGTGAATATCTGTTCCTTGGTGAAACGCCGCTCGATCTGGATGGCCAGCAACGCTTCTTCGATCTTGCGGTGGAACGAGCGGTCGGGAGAGAGAAACAGGTTACGGGCAAGCTGCATGGTGAGGGTCGAAGCGCCCTGGACCTTTCCCGCCGACTCGATATCGCGGTAGGCAGCGCCGGCGATGCGCCAAACGTTGATCCCCCAATGGCGGTAGAAATCCTTGTCTTCGATCGAAACCAAGGCGTCACGCAGCACCGGCGGAAAATCGCTATAACTGGCCACTACCCGTCGCTGCAAGGCGAAAGAACCGATGGTCCGTCCATGGTCATCGTAAAGCTCGGTGATCGAACTGGGGCGGTAATGCTCCAGTTGTTCGACTTGTGGCAAATCGGTGGAATAGACGAGCAGAAGGCCGGCGCTGGCGCCGGCGAGCGCAGAGAGTAGCACCAGCAGGCCAAACAATACTCGACCGACGATCTTTCCTCCGGCTACTTCCTCTACCGGTGGAAGGTCCTGATAGATCACCTTCATGCCGAATCAGGTTCAGGATAGCAGGCGCGAATGGGGACGTGGTAGTAACGATCAGGTTTTTGGCGGCAGGCCGCGCACGCGCGAGTGACACGCGTACCTGCATTTTATTGCGTGCGGAGACGGGCGATTAGCTTGTCCGAGCCTTCAACACCTCAATGGCTCTCTGCAACTGGTCGTCCTGCTGAGTCTGCGGTTTCTTGGTCTGATCCGCGGGCACCGCGTTCTCATCTTCGTCGGGCACGGGTGCATCCTCATCCGCATCCGCAACCAGCACGTTGGGGGTGATCGCGGTATCTTGAATCGCCTTGCCGGTCGGAGTGTAATACTTCTTCACCGACAGAATCAGGGCCCCGCCGTCCGGGAGTTCCATCAACTGCTGTACCGAGCCCTCACCGAAAGTCTTGTCGCCTACCACATCGCCGCGCGCATTCTCCAGAACGGCCGCGGCTACGATCTCAGCAGCACCTGCTGTTCCGCGATTCACCAGCACCGCCAGAGGCAAGCTGGTAACCGCCTTGGAGGGATCCGCGTTGAACGCTTCACGCGGAAACTTCTGACCTTGCAGGTAAGTGATGGTTCCGTGATTCAGGAAAAGGTTGGCAGTGGCAATGCCCTCTGATTCTTCGCCCTCGGCGCAGTTGCGCAGGTCCAGAATCAGCTTCTTGGCTCCGTCCTTCTGCAGCGTCTTTATCTTGCCGGCGATTTCCTGTGACTTACCCTTGGTGAACGCATCCACCTGAATTTCGCCGACGTTGTCGGCCAGCATCTTGTCGCTCACCGGTGGAATCGTGACCACATCCCGCGTGATGACAACTTTCTCCGGCTCAGAGCGGCGGGCACGCACGACGGAAACCGTCACGTTGGAACCAGGCTGCCCAGCAAGAAGATTGCGGACCTCCGCCAAGGACATTTCACGAGTACTCTCGGTTCCGATGGCCTCAAGGATGTCGCTGTCCTGCAGACCAGCCTTGTCGGCCGGGCCGCCGGGGATTACCGAAATGATGGCAGCGTAGCCAAAGCGCTTGGAGATGGCCGCGCCGATGTCGGCCTTCGACTCGGTCTGATGGGCCTTGTACTCCTTGTACTCTGCCGCGGTCAGATAGCTGGAGTCGGCATCCAGAGACTCGAGCAGCCCATGCAGCGCCCCGTTCGTAACCTTCGGGATATCGGGCTCCTCCACGTACTCACTGCGCACGCGTGAGAGCACTTCGCTGTAGACCTGGAGCTGACGATACGCACCTTCGTTGCTGGAGGCGCGAACACCGTCCATCCCACCCACCACCATGAAAAGCAGCACGGCGGCGGAGGGTATTAGAATTGCGGCTTTAACTTTTATTGACATCGAATTTGGTCTTCTCGGAGAGGAGTTAACTTCCTGCGGAAGTTTTTCCATTATAACCTGTTTGATGCGCTTTCCTAGAAGATAGACAGACGGGAATCGGGCTCGACCGTAACTAGGCGTTCGCTTTCCCGATTCTCCCACAAAAGCCCGTCTGAGCCTGCCCCCCGTGTTAATCGCTGATAACAAAGATGTTACTGGTAAAGCCACTCGTCTGAGCGGCCGAACGAGGGTTGCCTTTCACCGAGCTTCGGCCAGCTGAGAGCGCAGCTTGTGGGTGGCACGGAACAGCGTGTTCTTGATCGTCCCTTCGCTGGTGTTGAGAATGCCAGCCACCGTCCGCAGACGTAAGCCATGGTAGTGCTTCAACTCGAACACCATCCGCTCGCGGGGCGAGAGTCTCTCCATGGCATGGAGAATGCGATGCCGCAGCTCACGGCTGATCAGACTTCGTTCCGGGCTGGTACCCGGGCGCCGATCCGGCAACCGGTCCAGTATCTGTTCTTCTTCGCCATCCGAGGAGATCGTCGTCGTAAGATCGCGCGCGCGTGAGGATCGCTTGCGCAAATGGTCGAGGCACAGGTTGGTAACGATGCGATAGATCCAGGTGTAGAAGGAGCATTCGAAGCGGAAGCTTCCGAGGTTGATGTAAGCCCGGAGGAATGCCTCCTGGTAAACATCCTGACCGTCTTCCTGCGAGCCGGTGAGGTGAACCGCCAGGCGCAGCACCGCGCGGTCGTACTGGCGCACCAGTTCCTCGAAAGCGGCGGCATTGCCCATCTGGGCGTCTCGGATGAGCAGCGTGTCATCGACACGACTTACGCTGCCTCTTTCGTGCTGTTGCCCTCGAAGCTGTAGAGCCCTTTCCACTGTCGCCTCCGCAACTCAGCCGACGAACTTATAGCCGGTGCCATGCACAGTCAGGATGAAACGAGGTTCTTCCGGTCTGGGCTCGACCTTCTGCCGCAGCCGGACAATATGGGCGTCCACCGTACGCGTGGTGGGGAAGTGATCGTACCCCCACACTTCTTCCAGCAACCGGTCGCGGCTCAGCGTCTCGCCCGGATGAACCAGGAAGTACTTCAGAAGCTCAAACTCCTTGGATGAAAAATCCAGCGCTTTGCCTTTTCGCGACACCTGGCAACTGCGCAAATTGACTTCCACCTCGCCGAAGGCGAACTTCTCACCCTGCTTGGGCGCATTTCCCGATCGGCGCAGCACGGCTTTCACCCGCGCCAGCAATTCGCGAATGGAAAACGGCTTGGTGACGTAGTCATCGGCTCCCAGTTCCAGGCCCACTACTTTGTCGACTTCCTGTCCGCGTGCCGTCAGCATGATGATCGGAGTCGATGGCCGCTTGGACTTGAGCTGCTTGCAAACGTCGAGCCCGCTCATCCGCGGCATCATGACGTCGAGAATCACCAGATCGGGCGATTCGCTCAGCGCCCGTTCCAAACCGGCAACCCCGTCCGGCGCGGTGATCACGCTATATCCTTCAAATTCGAAGTTGTCGCGTAAACCCGCCACCATGTTGGGTTCGTCTTCGACGATCAGGATCTTGGGCATAGTCTCTTTCGAACCTCATGCCAACGCCGGCTTGCTCCCATTCAACCGGGGCGTCACCGGCAGCGCGATCGTAAACTTGCTGCCCCTGCCCGGCGCGCTGTCCACCATGACCTCGCCGCCATGTGCCTGCACGATATGGCGCACCAGCGAAAGGCCCAGGCCGCTCCCCTTGGTGTTGTGAACCAGGGGGTCGCCGACGCGATAAAACTTCTCAAAAATCTTGTGCTGCTCCTGCACCGGAATGCCGATGCCATGGTCCACAACTTCCAGCTTCACCGAGCCGTTGTCGCGAAACAGGCTGACCCCGATAAACTTCTGGTCCTGCGAATACTTCAGGGCGTTATTGACCAGGTTCAGCAGCGAACGGGCGATAGCTTCCCGATCGACGCGCAGCGCGGGGACATCCTCGGCAATCTTTTCTTCAAACGCAAACCCGTTTTGCTCGATCTGGAAACGATAGGATTCCAGCGTGTTGCGCACCAGTTCGCGCATGTCGGTCTCCCGGAAGTCGTATTCTTTTCGGCCTGCTTCGATGCGCGAAAAATCGAGGATATTGTTGATCAGAGAGGTAAGTCGTTCGCTCTCCTTGCGAATAATGCAGTAATACTCCTGATACTTTTCCTGGGATTTCAGCCGTCCCATCTCGAGGGTCTCCGCATACAGGCGTATGAGAGAGAGCGGAGTTCTCAACTCGTGGGAAACATTCGACACAAAGTCCGATTTCAACCGTGCCAACGCCATCTCGCGGGAAATGTTGCGGTGAGTCAGGATGATTCCGCCGGCCAGCAGCACAGAAATCGCTCCGAGAATCAGGAAACTGGTGCGGACAAAATGTTGCTCCATGGCCGCCAGCGTGGTCCCGGGCAGCTTAATCGCAAGGGTGAGTCCCGGAAACGCGCCTTCCATGTTGCGCTCCACTTCCGGGTAGCCCCCGTCCCATCCCATCGAAGCCGCCAGAGGCGTGGATTCATTCTTGGGATGAACCATAATGACAACGTGGTTCTTCTCGCCTTCTTCTTCCTGGTGGCTCAAGACGGCATCCAGCATTTCCGGAAAGAACTGATCATGCAGGTATTCGGCATCGAACACGAATCCGCCGATAGTTGTGCTTTTGTCCGAACTATCTCCCACCAGGAACACCGCACCCGATTGATACAAACGCTTTTCGCCTCGCGCGGCCCAGTTATCAAAGAAGTAATAGCGCTCTCCCTTCTTGGACAACTCCTGCAAGTGTTTCATTTCGTCCTTGTATGCAACCTGCATCCATCCACTGAACATGCTGGAGAGGTCTGTTGCTTCGTCGCGAAAGGGAGCCTCTTTCAAACGAGAAGGCTGGGAACGGAATACCAGGCCGGCGCTCGGGTTATACACAAAGACGTGAGCGATTTGAGGGTGAGCCGCGAGGATCCTGTCCAAGGTTGATGCGCAAGCATTGCCGGCGCCCGGGACTTGGGACCTTACATCGTCTCCCAAGTCATAGGCCTTCTGGTTGATCTGCTTTTCCGAGATCTTAAGAACATGGCTAAAATCACGCTGGAAGGCGGCTTGCACTCCGCGGTCGCGCTGGATTCCCTCCAGGTGGAGTGCGCTCAAAATCACCAAAGCAGCAGCCGGCAACACCACGGCGAGTTCCAGCGTCAACATCAACCGGGTTCTCTCGTTCCAACGCCGCTTAAAGGTCATGGTGTTCCGCAATCCCTCTACCTGTGGATCAGCCCGCAAACAACATACTTCACCGCTCACAGACAGGTGTCAATTGAGGGTAAAAAGAGGTAAAAAGTTGTGAACTGTTTTCTGCCGGGAATGTGAGTGTGCCGCGTGGAATCAGTGCGCTGCGGGCATGAGAAGCGACTGCTGGGGCAGCCGGAAATTCACCGTCACATAGGTCTGAGCCTCAACCGCTTTTCCATCTAGAAGGTAGGGCTTATACCGCCATTGCTTCACGGCTTTGTACGCAGCCTGCCCCAAGAGCAAGGAACCATGGACCAGCTTGAGTTCGCGGATGCTGCCGTCGGTGCCGATCCATGCCTGCAATACCACCGCCCCCTGTAAGCCGGCCTTGAGTGCCTGCTCCGGATAATTGGGTTGCACCTTCTGCGACAACAGCTGCTCGGCTACATCTTCCGAAAGCCTTATCGGTTCCAGCTGTCCCAAAAGCGATGGAAGTCTGGCGGCGACCGTGCGGACCGAGTCTGGCTCCGGTTGCTGAAGCCGAATGCTGTCTGGAATCTGGACACGCCGTGCGGCGACCGGAAGTGGCTCGGGTTCTAGGTCAGCTTTGGCTTGAAGTGTTTCCGGTCCGCGAGGTGGAGCCTGCTCAGGGGTTGGCGAGTGGTGGGCGGGAATCATCCGCGGCGTCGAGGATGCGGCGGCACGAACCCCTACCGACGGAAATGCGGCGGCGGCGCTTACCGCTTCAACATCCGCAGGCTTGGTTTCTTTCGGTCCGTGCGAGGCGTTCCCGGCGATTTCCAGGGTTCGATCGTAGACCTGTGCCAGAGCTTTCCGACCCTCCCCGATTGTGGTCGCGAAAAAGTTCAGGCTCGGCGGCCGGCTCACTCCGTAAGCCAATGCCAGGAAAGATACACCAAGCGTAGTTGACCACAAAACCTTGCTTTGGCTGACTCGCGTCTTGGACTGGACCGCTGTGCTCCTACTCGGACTCGGCGGGACCGGCGCCGGCATCGGCGATCTCACGGGTTCCGGGCTGGGAGTGGCCGGCGCAACGCTTGGTGGCTCCGGTTTCTTGACCCAGCCTTGATTGGTTGTGGGGGAGGGCTCGGACGGACGAACTCGCAGCTTCCTCGGAGCAGGTTGAACCTGCGGACGTGCCTGCCGCGATTCCTTAGCCAGCACAACAGCAGGTGCCTCTTGCTTGGTTGCAGAGTCGCCTCGGACTGACCAGGACCGCATGCCAGCCAGAAAACTGTCGCAGGATAGCAGCGCGTACTTCACTTGATCGGGGATGATCGGCTTCGCCAGTACCAGTTCTACGCCGAATTCCTCGGGCTCGGCGTAGGCCGTCCCACTGGCGACGGCGAACGCAAAAGCGCTCCTGTTCAATTTCAATTCATGGGCGGTCTTGAGCAGGAACCCGGCTTCCGGTCCCTGGTCCAAGTCGGCGAGGATGATGTCGAAGCTTTGGCCAGTTACCCTTTCTAGCGCGGAGAAGATGTCCGAGCAGGACTCGACTTCAAGCTCGAGTTCCTCGAAGGCTTGCGTCATCCGGCGCGACGTCTCCTGGTCGGAGGAGAACAAAAGAGATCGTGGCGACATCATCCACGAGGCTAGTTTCCCGCAGTTGACGCGGCAAGTAACGAACTACCACTATCGTGTAGTATCACAAGGCGGTAACCAGTTACCTGTCCTACCGGACATGCCCTCGCAGCGGCACGGCTCGCAGCTGCCAAACAACGATTGCTATTCACTTCACCGGGCGCATAAAATCCTGTTCTATGAAATTCAGCTCCTTTGCGCAGCGAGGGTAATTGAAAAAGACCGTTGCTATCTATCCCGGCTCGTTCGATCCGCCTACGAATGGTCATCTGGACCTGATCGAACGGGGGAGCAAAATATTCGATCAGTTGGTAGTGGCCATCCTGCGCAATGCGGAGAAGGCCCCGCTGTTCAGTTTGTCCGAACGCGTGCTTATGCTGGAGTCGATGACGGCGAGTTTCAAGAACGTGCGCGTGGATACATTTGACGGTCTGACGGTGGACTATGCCGCCAAGATCAAGGCTGGTGCCGTACTTCGTGGAATTCGTGCCATCAGCGACTATGAGTACGAATTGCAGATGGCGCTGATGAACCGCAAATTGCAACCTGACCTGGAAACCGTGTTCATGATGCCGGCGGAGCAGTATTCCTATCTGAGCTCCCGCTTGGTGCGCGAAGTCGCGCAACTGGGCGGCTCGGTCAAAGATTTGGTGCCGGAAATGGTGGAACAGCGGCTCAGAGAAAAGCTGGATCCCGCCATCAAACTGCAATCAGCAAGAGAACCGAAGGCGAGGAAACGAGGATGACCCCAGTTACCGAAGCTAGTGTCGCCCTGAAGCTCACCGACCGAATCAACCGCATTGAGCCTTCCGCCACCATGGCCGTGGTCGCAGAGGCGGACAAGCTGCGCCAGCAAGGCATTGATGTGGTCGACTTCGGCGCCGGCGAGCCTCACTTCGCCACGCCACAACACATCAAGGATGCCGCGATTGCGGCCATCCAAGGCAACTTCACCAAATACACGGCAGTGGGCGGAACAGCCGAGCTCCGTGACGCCATCGTCCACCGTCATGCGGTGGATTTTGATTCCGATTACCGCCGCGAGGAGACGATTGCGTCCACTGGCGGCAAACATGCCCTGTTCAACGCCATTCAGGTGTTGGTGGATCATGGCGACGAAGTGATCCTGCCCGTTCCCTATTGGGTTTCTTTCAAGGACATCGTGCGTTACGCCGGCGGGAATTGCGTTCTCTTGGAGGCCGACGAGAGCCAAGGCTTCCGCGTAACTGCTGAAATGATCGACCGCCTGGTCACGCCTCGCACCAAGCTCATCATCCTGAATTCGCCCTCGAATCCTTCCGGCGCAGTGATGTCTGCCGACGACATGGCTGAGGTGCTCCGCCTGGCCCACGAGCGCGGCATCTGGGTGCTCTCGGACGAGTGCTATGTCTACTTGACCTACACCGGCAAGCGATTCTCGGTGGGATCGTTGCGTGAATTTCGTGAGCGCATGGTGATCGTGGGTTCGCTTTCGAAAACTTATGCCATGACCGGATGGCGGCTGGGCTACGCGCTGGCTCCCGCCGCGGTGGTCAGTGCTATGCACAAGCTCCAGAGTCAGTCCACCTCGAATCCCACCTCCATCGTGCAGAAGGCTGCTGTGGCTGCTCTGAAGGGTCCGCAGCAGTGCGTGGTCGAAATGCGAGCCGAGTACATCCATTTACGAGACCACGTCATCAACGGCCTGCGCTCGATTCCCGGAGTGAAATGCACGCTGCCCGAAGGCGCGTTCTACGCCTATCCCAATGTTTCAAGCTTCTTCGGCCGGGGCGGTGTGAAGTCGGCGTCCGATTTGGCCGGCAAGCTGCTGCGTGAGGTTCATGTTGCCACAGTCCCCGGGGAGGGCTTCGGAACCAGCGATCACATTCGCGTTTCTTATGCCACGTCGATCGCCGAGCTCGATCGTGGTCTGGAGCGCATGCGCAAATTCCTGGCATCGCTATAACTGACAACTGGTCACCGATCACTGACTACTTCAAGAACACCACCAATATCCTGCCATCCGAGTGATAGCCGTCTCCCGTTGCATTCTTGGCGTCCTGCACGGGATTCGGCGGCAGGTAGTAACTCATGCTCTTCACCTTGCCGGAATTGTCCAGGCTTTGCCCGATGTTGGTGCGCTCGCCATCGACAGAAGGATCGATCTCATGAGTGACGCTGCCGTTACGCTTGTCCTTTGCGAAGCCGATATCGTGCGTACCAGCACCCACCCAGACGTTTTGCCCATTCCACGTGAAGGATGTCTTCCACAACCGGAAGTGGTGCCGGCTGGCGACCATTGCAATGGGTTCCGCCATTTCATAACCGTAATCCTGGGGGCGCCCAAACAGATATAGCGTGCTCATGGGCATCGCCAAGTAATCTTTTTTCTCATAGGTGTCCGTCAGTGCGGCAAGAACCGCACCCGTGTCACTGGTGTCGGCAGGATGCCAATTGGCGGCATCCAGCGCGCTCTTTACCTGCGACTCAGAGCCGACCAAAACAAAATTGACCATGTCGCCGAGATTCTTGAACTGATCGTTTACCCGGCGAGGCAGGCCGTCGATGTCCTTGCGCAGCGCAGAATCCAGCGGAGCATCGGAAACCTTCAAAGATGCGGCTGAGTCCGCAGCGCTGGAAGTGCCAGCGTTGCCGGTTGCCGCATTATTTCCCAACCCAAATTGCCCCTGCAGGAATATCTGCGCTGCTGCGCCCAGCTCTTGCTTGTACTTCTCTCCCTCAGACGTGGGTGTTGAGGCAGACGTACTCGAATTTGCTGGAACTACGTGGACTTTGACGGCAAAGCTCCCACCGCTGCAACTCCCTCCGTTTGCACTAAAGTAAAGATGGCTGGAGGCTTCAATCTTCAACTCCTTGCTGGCACCAACTGCCAGCGGTGCCGCGTCCTGAGCATGCAGCTTGACGATAAGGGACTCGGCCGGCGCCGAAGGAAGCAGCAAACTTTGTTCCTGGGGACTCGTACTGGTTGCGGCGGACGCGCATCCACTCCCACTCGACGAAATCTGTACCACGTCACCCGCCTGCAGATCGGGGCCGGTGTCCGTCCACGCCTGCGCTGCAGGTACGGTGAAGGAATAGTCTTGTCCTGCAGATGGTGCTGCGCTGGATGCGCTTTGCGCTGAGAGCTGCCATGAAAACAGCAGAGACGAAAAGAGAGCGAGAAATAATCCAACCGACCACAGAATCTTGCGACGCATAAGCCACTCCCAACTGCGGTGCTGAATACGCTTAATTATCGCTCAAAACGGCGCCGGTTGTTCTTGGGGCGGTCGAGTCCGTGCCACAACTGAAGACGTTCGGGAGAAGCGGGGTGGCGCTCCAGAATTAGCCGCGAAGCTGCGGAAGAATGAAGCCCACGGCGCAAGCCGTGGGTCAACAACGGGAAATGAGCAAGCTCCGGCGGAGCGAAAGAATGGTTGCGACACAGACTCGGCCGCCTTACCCGCACTCTCCCGTGCCATGACATTTTCGCCGCGAGGACGAGCAGTTACCCGGCTCTGCCAGCTTTCCGTCCGGTCCGATGCAGGTCTGGGTATGGATGCACCAGAACAGTCCTTCGTTCGAGCCGGGCACCGTCGGGTCAGACTCGGCCAAAATGAATTGTCCTTTCCAGCGCAGGGAGGGGCACAAATTGGGATGTTTGGTATTGAAGCGATCGGCTTCCGGAACAGTGGGGATCATGCCACACCTCCCGCCGCTTTCAGGATCGCTCGTTTG
>Ga0187816_10000409_pt1 | contig 12857 bp, 8 predicted proteins | sample NC_wetland_sal_i_16_FD_132960 | JGI IMG/M metagenome (GOLD analysis project Ga0187816, IMG submission 132960) | Wetland sediment microbial communities from Neuse River Estuary, North Carolina, USA - SO4_1 | ecosystem: Environmental > Aquatic > Freshwater > Wetlands > Sediment | place: USA: North... | reverse complement strand
CGGGGCGCCTTTTATTTGATGGCGCAGACCTTCTCGCGCTACGCCGCGAATTTAGAAATCGGTAAGGCAGCCAACCGAGGCGACCCGATTATTCTTCTTCGTGCCACGCATTCAGTTGGATCAAGAGCGTAAGCATTTCCTGCGGCAAGTCTTGCGGAACCTGATAGAGCGCCTTCAATTCTTGTCCAATCGTGGTGCGCGTAGCACGGCGCGCCGCTGCTTTCGACCAGGGCACGTTATCCGATTCATAGCTTGATCGAGGGCGATGATCCGCCACGGGCGCAAGCACTGATTGCGCCCCTCATGAGCATTAAAGGAAGGAACCGGACAATTTGTTCCTTAAACAAAAGAAATGCCCCGGCTTTGAGACCGGGGCTAATTCATGGAGGGTCAGCCATCGGGGGGCTTGGGGGCAGGGCAGACCCGGTCAGTTAGCTACAACTCAGCGTGATGCATCCTTTGTCGCAAGAAAGCACGATCCACGTCCGTCGTAACCGACGCCGGGTAAGTGGAAACACTTACGTTTAAGTGTCGACCCTGATTGTCACGGCGGCGCCACGACCTAGGGTCATTGCCAAGAAAGGGACGAGCCACTCCGCCAACAGGCGGCATACGGCTCGCGGACAATCCCGCATCGTCTGACGCGCAATGACGTGCAGCCCGAGCGGCCCGAGTTCTGGGAGGATCAGGCATGTTCACGGTGGACATCGACACCGGCGGGACGATGACCGACGCGCTGGTCTCCGATGGTAAGGAGATCAGGGCGTTCAAGGTCGATACGACGCCCCATGATTACACCGTTTCGTTCCGCGAATGCCTAGCCGAAGCGGCGAAACAATATGGATACGGCAGCGTTCAGTCCTTTCTCGACAACGTGACGCTCATTCGTTGGTCGTCGACTATCACATCCAACGTGCTCGGCGAGCGGCGCGGCGCGAAGGTCGGCCTGCTGGTTACGAGTGGTCACGAGCAAGACCTCTATGGCGCCGGGAGGTCGCCGGTCATCGATGAACTGGTGGCCGAGGACAATGTCGTAGGGCTCCCCGAGGGCGCATCGCCGCAGGATGTTCTCAACGCGGTCAAGCGCCTGTTCGATGACGGCGTCCGCCGCATTTGCATTAGCTTGCGCGGCGCCTTCCCGGATAATCGAACCGAAATCGAGATCAAAAAAATTATCGAACAGCAATATCCGGATCACTATCTGGGCGCGGTGCCGGTGCTCTTGGGCAGCGACATGGCGCCGGTGGTTCATGACACGACGCGCGCACATTATTCGCTGATGAACGCTTATGTGCACAGCCAACTCGCGACCTCCCTGTTCAAAGCCGAGGATATCCTCAAATACGAGGAACGCTGGGATGGACCACTGCTAATCGGCCACACCAACGGAGGCGTGGCGCGCATTGGCAAGACCAAGGCAGTCGACACGCTGGAATCCGGGCCGGTGTTCGGCACCTTCGCCGGCGCCTATTTCGCGCGCGAGTATGGGTTAGCGAATGTTGTGTGCTTTGATGTCGGCGGTACCACGACTAAAGCGAGCGTCGTCAAAGACGCCAAGCCGGTATTCCAGCGCGGCGGGGACCTAGTCGGCGTTCCTGTACAGACGTCGTTCCCCATGGTGCGTTCGGCGGTTCTCGGCGGCGGGAGCATCGCGCACGCGGATAAAGACGGAAAGGTGTCACTGGGTCCGGAGAGCATGGGTGCTTCGCCGGGGCCGGCATGTTACGGCCTCGGCGGCGACGCCGCGACATTGACCGACGCTCTGCTCGTGCTCGGCTTGCTCGACCCCGCGGCGTTCCTCGGCGGCAGACGCCATCTGAACGTCGAGCGCTCTGCTCAGGCAATCCAGAAGCGGCTGGCCAATCCTCTCAGCATTTCGGTGGAGAGTGCGGCGGAATTGGTACGCGACGAGGCGATCGACATCATGGCCGACCTCGTCGGCTCGATTGTGGCCGAAGCCAAGCTTAAGGCTGAGGCCGTGTCGCTCTTTGCCTATGGCGGAAATGGGCCGCTGTTTGGCGCACTCGTCGCCGAGCGACTAGGCATACCCGATGTGGTGGTTTTCGGATTGAGTCCGGTCTTCAGCGCCTTCGGGTCCGCCATATCCGACGTCGTCCATGTTTATGAACGTGGGATCGGCGCGGATATCGCGGATCCCGGCGGCGCGGGGCGGGTCGCCGAGAGCCTTGGCGCACTTTACGGTCTCGCGGAGCGCGACTTGCGCGGCGAAGGTTTTTCGATCGACCGGGCGCAAATCGAGATCGAGGCGGACATATCGAACGGGAAAAAAGAGCCGGTGACCGTCCGACTCGCCGCAACACAGAATCCAGATGCCGCGTCGGTTCACGCATTGCTGCAGGAGTACCGCCATCAGACGCCCGAGGCCGGCGCTCATGACCGAGCCATGGTTCAGGCGGTTAGCGTCAAAACGACCTATTCCGTGGGCGAATTCAAACTCCCACGGCAAAAGAAAACCGGCGACAGCAAGGCGAAAGCAGAGGGAACGCGTCCGATCCTGGTCGGTGGCGCATCCATAGCAGCGGAAATTTTCCGCTGGCAGGATCTGCGTGCAGGCAGCTCGGTGATGGGCCCGGCCATCGTCGCCGCGGAGACGCTGACCTGCCTCATTCCGCCAAATTGGCAGATGGCCAGGGACGAATATGGCAATGGACGCCTAAGCCGACGCCAACGCAAATAATCATCGCTGCCACATTCAGCGCACTGAGGGGAGGAATTCGTGGCGTTAGAACGCATTCGCTTTACCGAGTACCTCGATCTCGATCTCAATGACGATCAGTGGCACTGCAACAGTTGCGGGCATGGTCTGATCTCGGCTCGCGAGAACTACAAGCGCGGCTGTCTCGTCGCCGAAAGAGACCCGGCCGAAATCCATCCACGCGTCGTGGAAGGTGAATACACCTTCTCGCCGGATCCCAATTGGGTGCGCATCCTTGAGTTCTATTGCCCGAGTTGCGGGCGACAGGTGGAGACCGAATACCTGCCGCCGGGGCACCCGATCACTGCGGATATCGAGGTCGATATCGACAGTTTAAAGCGACGCTTGTCCACTGGCGATCTGATCATCCGCGAGGGGAAGCTGCATCCCGGCAAGGAGCAGGGAGAACATCGTCATGGCTAAATCGCCGGACCGCCCGATGAACTCGATCGACATCGATGTCGGCGGCACGTTCACCGATCTCGTCCTAACGCTGGATGGCGAGCGGACGATCGCGAAATGCCCAACCACGCCCCATGATCTTTCGATCTGTTTCATGAATGCGGTTGAGGAGGGCGCGCAAATATGCGGCTTGGCTATGTCGGAGCTGATGCCACGGATCGACATCGTCCGCTACTCGACGACCGTTGCGCTCAATAGACTCATTCAACGGCAGGGTCCCCGCGTCGGACTCATGATGACGGAGGGCCACGAAGATGCCATCCTTATTGGTCGCGGCGCGCAATGGGTTGACGGCAAGCGCGTCACTGAACGTCGCAACCTCGCGGTCCAGCGCAAGCCCCTGCCGCTGATCGAGCGCCGCATGATTGTCGGCATTCGCGAACGCATCGATTCGGCGGGTTCGATCATCCGCCCGCTCGACGAGGACGATGTTCGGTTGAAGCTTAGGCGCCTGATCGATCGCGGTGCCCGGGCGATCGTCGTCTCGCTACTGTGGTCATTCATGAAACCCGACCATGAGCATCGCGTGAAGGAAATTATCCGCGAGGAATACAAGGAGTACCACATCGGCTATCTCCCGGTGGTGCTATCGAGCCAAGTAGTGGCAAAGCTCGGCGAATACGAGCGCACTATGACGGCCGTGCTTGACGCTTATCTGCAGCACGCCATGCAGACCGAGCTTTCGGCGACTTGGGACAAGATGCGCGATCAAGGTTATCGCGGCAGTTTCCTGATGATCCACAATTCCGGCGGTAGCGGCGAGATCTTTAAGACTCCGGCGAGCCGGACCTTTAACGGCGGTCCGGTGGCTGGGCTCATGGGCTCTGCCCATTTCGCCTCGGTTTTGGGCTACAAGAACGTTATCGCCGCAGATATGGGCGGTACCAGCTTCGACGTCGGTCTCGTGGTCGAATCTAACGTGCGAAACTACGAATTCCGGCCGGTCATCGACACCTGGATGGTCGGCATCACCATGCTGCAAACCATCTCGATCGGCGCCGGAGGAGGATCGATAGCGTCCGTCGATCACCGAATGAGCAATCAATTGCAGGTCGGGCCGCGCAGCGCGGGTTCGGTCCCGGGACCCGTCTGTTACGACATTGGCGGTACCGAACCGACGGTGACCGATGCCGACCTGGTCCTCGGCTACATTAACCCCGACACCTACTTTGGCGGGCGAATGACCCTAAACAAGGCGAAGGCAGAGCGGGCGATCAAAGAGAAGATTGCAGATCCGCTTGGCGTCAACGTCGTTGGGCGGCGGCGCTAATCCGCAATATCGTCGACCAGAATATGGCCTCAGCCATCAAGCGTGAAGTCCATATGCGCGGATACAAGCCCGAGGATTTCGTCATCTTTGCGTTCGGTGGAGCGGGTCCGACCCATGCCGCAGGATTCAAGGGAGACGTCCGCAAGGCCGTGGTGTTTCCATCCGCGCCGGTATTCTGCGCATTAGGCTCGTCGATTATGGACATCGTCCATATGTATGAAGTCTCGCGGCGCATGATCTTCATGCAAGCGATCACCGAACAACTGGTCATCGATCAAGCGGCATTCAATGAAACGGTCGACAAACTGGTGGCGACGGCGAAGCAGGATCTGCTTGCGGAAGGATTAGATGTCGGGTCCGCCACCTTCAGTCTCGAGCTCGATATGCTCTATGGCGGCCAAGTGAACGTAAAACGCATGGCGTCGCCGATGTTGTTCATTCGCAGCGAGGCTGACGCCAAGGCAGTCTATGACGAATTCGAGCGCGAATTTTCCGAATCGTTCAGTCCTTTGGTTGTCAACCGGCCGGGCGGTGTCTATCTCGACAGCTTCGTCGTCAAGGTCACGGTCCCGACAGAAAAGCCGCCGCTGACGCGCCATCCCTTAGGCAAGCCAGACGCGCGACATGCCATGTCGGGAACCCGGCCGGCCTATTGGCCCGAACTGCGCGACTTCACCCAGACGCCCGTTTACTCGTTCGAGATGCTGTTGCCGGGCAACCTCGTGCAGGGCCCCGCCGTGATTGATGCAGAACTGACCACGGTTGTCGTTCCGCCAGGGCAGAGCTTCTCGATTGACGAGTATGGACTGGGGATCCTCGAGACAACGGGTGCGGCGGCGCAAGGGCGCTCCAAGATGACGCCTCGTGCAACAGCGCGCGCTTAAATCCAACGCGTTCTGATAGAGACGCGAACCTCGGAGGAACGACGATGGCAATTCCTACGCTTGAACAGAAGCTCAAATGGCTCAAGCCAACGCCGGCCACGAAGCACGAACTCGAGTGCGTGAGCCGCATCGAACTCGGCGATTACGAGATCGGCTTTCAGCGGACGAACGACATCCTCGACGAAGGCATGGAGGTTTTCGTGCGCTCCTGCCGTAGCGCGATGGGTATTGCTGGTGATTCGTTGGTTGGCATCATGACGGCGGACGGCGACATGGTGAACGGATCATGCGGCACTTATTTGCATGCCGTTATTCCGCCACTCATCATCAAATACATCCTTCATTCCTATCGGGACAATCCGGGGATCAAAGACGGCGATCTCTGGTTTGCCAACGACGCGGTCTATGGTGGCATCCACAATCCCGATCAGATGGTGGCGATGCCAGTCTTCTACGGTGGCGAATTGATCGCCTGGACCGTGGCGCTCGTGCACACCACCGAGACTGGAGCAGTTGAGCCCGGTGGCATGCCGGTTTCGGCATCAGCCCGCTTTCAGGAAGGCATGAATTTTCCGCCGATGAAGATTGGCGAGAATTTCCGTCTGAACGACGATGTGGTCGAGCTGTTCGCCGCCTTTGGCGTGCGGGCGCCCCAGATGGTCGCGGTGGACCTCAAGGCGCGCTGCACGACCGCCGACCGCGTCCGCACCAGATTGATCGAGCTCTGCGATAAAGAGGGACCGGATTACCTCAAGGGACTATTCCGGAAAATGCTGATGATGGCGGAGCAAGGCGCCCGCCAGCGGCTAAAGTTCTGGCCGGACGGGAAATACCGCTGCGTCACCTTTTCGGACGCGGTCGGTCTCAATCAAGGGCTTGTGCGCTCTTGCTACATGACGCTGATAAAGCAGGGCGACGGGTTTCTCGTTGATTTCAGCGGTACCGGGCCGGAGACACCTTCTTCCTACAACGCGCACCCACAGGCGGCGATCGGTCACTTCGCCAATTACGTTTACGAATACCTCTTTCACGATCTGCCGATTAGCAACGGAACTTTCGCGTGCATCGATTTCAAGTTCGAGCCGAACAGCTGCCTCTCACCCGATGTGCGGGCAGCGACCAGTAATTCGGTGATGATCGCAACTGGCGTCATGAGCGCGGTGCACAATTGCGTCGCCAAGGCCATGTTCTCGACAGGCGATTGGAAGCAGGCCGGCGCGTCGCAGGGTAATGGCGGCAACGCGCTCGTGCTCGCCGGCCTCTCGCAATGGGGCATGCCGTTCGCAGACATGCTGGCCTATTCGATCAACACCGAAGGACAGGGTGCACGCCCAACCATGGACGGCATGGACGCGTTTGGCTTCCCCTGGTGTGTCTTCGGCCGTGCTCCGGACACAGAACTGGTGGAAAACGAGTTCCCTCTTTTGGTGCCGCTGTCCAATCATTGGAAGGACTCCTGCGGCCATGGCAAGCATCGCGGCGGGGTCGGCACCGCCCAGATCTGGGTGGCGCATCACGTGCCTGCGGTGTACATGATGGCGATCGCCGACAACTCGAAGCTTCAGACCCCACAGCCGCTGTTCGGCGGTTACGCGCCGTGCACGGTGCCGGGCATCAGCGTGCGTCAGGCCGATATCATGCAGAGCTTCGCCGACGGCAAAGCAGGCCTCACAATGGATCTGACCGATATTCTCGAGAAAAAGAGCATCGGCGGACAGTTCACGACAGAGTTCCAAGGGCGCGGCGTAAGGCCCTATGCCAAGGGAGACGTCGTGACCATCGGCTTCTCCACGGGCGGTACCGGGTACGGCGATCCTCTCGAACGCGATCCGGAGAGCATGGTGGAAGACATCGAAAAAGGCGTTGTCTCGGACTGGACGGTCAAGAACATCTACAAGGTGGTATGGGATATGGATCGGCGCCGTGTCGATGCGGCGGCGACCAAGGAGCGGCGCGCTGACGAATATCGTGCTCGTCTCAAGCGCGGCCGACCCTACGATGAATTCCAGAAGGAATGGCTGAAGAAGAAGCCGCCGGAGGAGATACTGGGCTTCTATGGCAGTTGGCCGGACGCAAAGGTGATTGCGCCAGTGATGCGGCCTTAGCGTATCAATCTGGGAGGAGCAAATGCATTGCACGCCCCTCTATCTAGCCTTTGCCGTCGATGGCGGCATGGTCAAACACTAGAGCACTAGGATTGAGCAGAGTCCCTAGGCAAACTCCCCGCGCGCGGCTGCGTTTGCTGTCGCGCGCCGGTGAGGGTGCACCGGTGCCACTTTTCCTTCCGCTGGTTCTGGCCCTCGCCGCCGGAATCGAAGCTCTGGACGTTGCCGAATTCCTGCGGAATCCGACCAAGCTCGCCAAGGGGCTGCAAGCGCTGCACCAAGCGCTCCGCGCTGACGGAATTACATGTGGGTGCGGTGCCAGTCTGGAAATGGAAGCGCTCGGCGCGGAACTGGACTGGAAGGTCTATCCGCCACGGGTGGTAGCGCCGCCTCCGGCGCTGCTCTCGCTCGATCCGGCCAATATTGCCGAACGGGTGAGCCGGGCCGCGCGGATCGTCGCCGCGGTCGACGCGACCCGACGGCTGGCGGCCACCGCTCCCGGGGAGCCAGCGCTGGTCGTGGCGCTAACCGGGCCCGGCTCTCTCTCAGCACAGATGGCAAGGGCCATTGGCAGCGAGCCGGCCATTCCGCTCTCGCCTACCGCGCCCTTGCTGGAGATTGCGGGACGCACCGTACTGGAAGTGGCGCGCCTTTTTCTCCTCGCCGGCGCTAACGTAGTCATCCTGCTTGAACGCGACCGTCCTGCTGCCGAGATAGCGATCTCGGAAACGTGGGCCAGCGTAGTCACGCCGATCTCGAATTTGGCGCGCTTCCACAAGGCGCTGCCGATCATGCTGACCACATCGGATGCGGCGCCTTTGCCGCCAGCGATTGTACCGTGTTACCCGGCCGCGGCAATTCCGGAGGACGGCGGAAGGCGGCCTCGGGCGTTAGCGCTCGGCGTAGACCAACTCGATTGGCGCCTGCCCAAAGCAGAGGCCGCCGTATTGACCACGGACGGCGAACTCCCCGTCGACACGGATATCAGCGCTTTGCGGGTCGCTTGTCAGGCAGTTGAGGCTGAGCTTGATCGAATGACCGCTACAGGCAAGTAGCTACAACAGGTGCGGGACTTTTATGGCCCAGCCCTATTGGAACGCCGAATTGGAGACGATGCCCTGGGCCGAAATGGAGGCCTGGCAGGCGCAGCGTATTGCCGAATTCGTTACGCTGCTGCCAACCCGCTCAGTCTTTTATCGGAAGCATCTCGCTGCTTTTTCGTCCCACGCGGTTCACGTTGGGTCATTCGCGTCGCTCGAGGCGCTGCCTTTCACCACCAAGGGCCTGCTGCGAGAAGCACAGTCCCAATCCGGGCCGGGGCGACCATTTGGTTCCAATCAGGCAGTAGCGCTAGGCAACATCATCCAGGCCGTGTCATCTTCCGGCACCACCGGCGATCCGATGTTTTACGCGCTGACACGGCGCGATCTGGAGGTTTGGAGCGACGGAATTGCCAACGTCTTCTTCACCTGCGGGGTTTGTCCAGAGGACGTCGTGGCGCATCTGGTCGGATTGCCCATGGTGGCTGGCGGGCTGCCCTACGCGGACGGACTCCGCCGCATCGGCGCCACGCTGGCTTGGCTCGGCGGCTTTCCGACGGAGCGGATTCTGAGAGCGCTGCCCAGACTTCAGGCTTCGGCCATTCTTGCGACTACATCATTCGGGGTCTATTTGTCCGATCATTGCCGTCAATTGATCGGTTGTGCGCCTTCGGAACTAGGCGTCCGCAAGTTCTTGAGCGGCGGTGAGCCGGGCCTGGGCCAGCCTGAGATTCGGGCGAAGATTTCCGCTGGCTGGGGCACGTCCCACATCCGCGAGTGCATGGGTATCGGCGATGTGATGTCCGCGATGTGGGGCGAGTGCGAGGATGGGAGCGGGATGCATTTCAATGCACAACGCTCCGTTGCGGTAGAACTTATAGATCCGGCGATGGGCACGCGCGTCGCTTGGCAGGATGGCGCCGAGGGCGAGGCCGTTTACACGACGTTCGAGCGAGAAGCTACGCCAGCACTGCGTTATCGCTCAGCCGATCATATGATGGTGGTGGCGACCTCATGTGCTTGCGGACGAACTTCGCCGAAGGTCCGGTGCATCGGCAGAACCGACGACATGCTTATCTACAAAGCGATGAACGTTTTCCCGAGCGCTATTCGCGACATCGTCCTGAGCGGTTTCTCAGATGTCGTCGAACCATATATGAGGATCTGGAAGGATCGCGCCGACCAAGTGAGGTTCGACGAGCCCATACCTCTCGAGATCGAGGTTCGGCCGGGAGTTGATGCGTCACGGCTGCCGAAGATCGGACAGGACATCGAGGCGGAATTGCGCAATCGTCTGCAAGTTCGCATCAGAGCCAGTTTGGTGGAGCCTGGAACCATCCCGCGGAGCGCCTACAAGACGGCCCTCGTGCATGTCAGGCGCGACGAAAAGGAAGACAAGTGACGCCAAGCCCGTTGGATCGCACCGAATTCGCGGCAGCCCGCGCCGATCACCGATTGTCCGAATCGATCGAGCCGTCGACTGGAGCGACACGGCTTGTTATCATCATTTTGATCGGCCCGACGTTCGAGCGTGCTACAGACCCGGGGTGATGTGTGGGAGTAGCGAACGGACACTCGCGCGAAAGAGAGCCGTACTCTTGGGGAGGAGGCTAGAGGTGCGGTTGACAGCCGGCGCTCGCGAAAAACCGTTCGCAGCCGCGGCGGGACGGCACTCGACACTGCTCGAATTTCCCCGCCCAGGCTCCGAAAACGAACATTCGCTCCTCGAATATCAAGTCATCTTCGAGAATGCGATCGTCGGCATCTGTTCAATGCGCAATCGGATCATGTTGCGCTGCAATCAGCGCTTCGAAGAGATCTTCGGATACGGATCAGGCGAGCTGAACAATGTCTCGGTTCGAGTTCTCTATCCCACTCAAGAAGCCTTCGACCGCATCGGCAAAGTGTACCCGAGTTTCTCGAAGCACAACCAGTATGTGCACGAGCCCCAGCTTGTCCGTAAGGACGGCACACTCATTTGGTGCACGGTGTCGGGACGGGTGCTGGATCCGCGCGAACCAGCAAGGGGTTCAGTCTGGGTCGTCCAAGACATAACGGAACGCAGGCGCGCCGAGAACAGCTTGCGACGTCTTAATAAGCGACTAGAGCTTCGCGTCGAGCAGCGGACAATGAATTTGCGGCGTATCAACCAGACGCTCAAGGTGGAGGTGCAACGGCGCAAGGAAATACAGCATGCGCTCGTAGAGAGTCGCGAAAAATACCGCGCTCTGTTTCGCACCTTCCCGATCGGGATAGCGATCACCGATGACGAGGGCAACATCGTCGAAGTGAATCGAGCTTTGCATCGGCTCACTGGCCAGAAGAAGGTCGCCGGCATCCAGCAGATCGGCGTGGCGCCGCTGGACCTAATTCGAGCAGATGGCAGCCAGGTCGAGCGCGACCATCTGGCACGCGTACTTGCACTACGGGAGAACAGACGAGTCGAGGATGACGAAATCGGCGTACGCCGCCCCGATGGATCATATGTCTGGCTCAGTACGACGGCTGCGCCGATTCCTGTCAACGGATATGGCGTTGTCGCTGCCTACACGGACGTTACCGAACGCAAAGAAGCCATCGAGCGCGATAAGCGGCAGCAATCGGAATTTGCCCGAGTCGCGCGGCTCAGCGTTATGGGCGAAATGGCATCGGCGTTGGCGCACGAACTCGGGCAGCCGCTCAGTTCCTGCATAAGCTATCTGGACGGGGCAATCTTGCGGCTCCGGTCTGGCAGCATGGCGCCGGCCGAATTGGCCGAGGCGCTGGGCTTGGCAAAGCGCCAGGCCGATCAAGCCGGTGCGATCGTCAAACGTGTCAAGAATTATGTTCGCCGCCACCGCCCAGAGCGGCGCCCGGCTGACCTGAACGAAATCTTCCGCGATGTAGTCTCGTTCCTTGGCTTCGAGATCCGATTTCACAGCGCGTTCGTGCGCCTTGCTCTGATGCCAGATATTCCGACCGTACTCGTCGACCGGATAGAGATCGAGCAGGTGGTATTGAATCTCTTGAGGAATGCACTTGAGGCCGTCAGCGGATTGCCTGGCAAGCGTCGTCTGCTTGAGATCACGACCCGCTCGCGCGGCAAGCGATCAATCGAGGGTATCGTCACTGATCGCGGATGTGGATTGCCGAAGGACGGCCCCAACAAGGTCTTCGATCCATACTTCACCACGAAGAGCGAGGGATTGGGTCTCGGCCTGTCGATCTGTCGAACTATAATAGAGTCTCATGGGGGGAAGCTCAACGCGCTCCCGAACAGCCCCTGGGGCGCTTCGTTTAGCTTCACGTTACCGGCGGATAGGCATGATTGACTCGAGCGCAACAGTATTTGTTGTTGACGACGAGGAGCGGATGCGCCACTCGCTGCATTGGCTCATCAATTCAGTCAATTTGCGGGTTACAACCTTTCCTTCAGCACGGGCGTTCTTGACCGCATACCGGCCGAGCATGCCTGGCTGCCTTGTCCTTGACGTTCGCATGCCCGAGATGAGCGGCCTCGAATTGATGGAACAGCTGCGTGAGCGAGGCGTGGCCCTGCCTATCATATTTTTATCTGCACATGGCGACGTTCCCATGGCGGTCCGGGCGATCAAGTCGGGAGCGATCGACTTCCTGCAAAAGCCCTTCAACAGTCAGGAGTTCCTCGATCGCATTAATCTCGCTCTCAAGCTCGATGCAAGTTCGCGCGCCAAGCGAGCAAGCAGTGATCGGCTACGACAGGGCGTCGCTATGCTGTCAGCCCGCGAGCTTGAGATTCTTGAGCTGGCCTTCTCAGGCGATAGCAGCAAAAGTATTGGCAAGAAGCTTGGCATCAGCCACAAAACGGTAGAAGTACATCGTGCGCACATCATGAAGAAACTTGATGTTCGTTCCTTCAACGAAGCAATCGGAAAGCTCGTCGGCGACAAGTTACTGAAGGCGCTGCATTCCCCTCACTAGCGGCGCCTCGTGCGATACCTTCAAATTCCCGACGGGCCATCGGTCAACTAGCCCCGTCCCGTTCTACGCTTTCAACATTTTTTACGAGCCGGAAGGAACCATCACCGGCTCCAATCCGACGGCGTGGGATCCGGAATCAACCTTCGGCGTGTCGAGCGCGCTTGCCTTTCAGGTGATACCCAATGTCGTGATCGGCGCCGATCTTTGGTACTTGCGCCACTATGAAGGCCTCAGCTTTGGCTCCTTCAGCGGCGATACGGTTTATCTCGGTCCAACGTTTTTCTGGAAGATCGGCCCGAAGACGCTGATCACCGCGTCGTGGGAAGCGCAAGTCGCCGGGCGCGAAATTGGAGGTCCATCGCCGCTTAACCTCACTGATTTCTCCCGCCAACGTGTGCGATTATTGCTGGAGTTTGAATTTAGCCAGCGGCAAAGCTGCGG
>Ga0187816_10000408_pt1 | contig 12860 bp, 11 predicted proteins | sample NC_wetland_sal_i_16_FD_132960 | JGI IMG/M metagenome (GOLD analysis project Ga0187816, IMG submission 132960) | Wetland sediment microbial communities from Neuse River Estuary, North Carolina, USA - SO4_1 | ecosystem: Environmental > Aquatic > Freshwater > Wetlands > Sediment | place: USA... | reverse complement strand
GTACAAGGAAGCGGCGAAGACCGAATCCCGGCCATGCCGACCAGCCAGTATGAAATTTCCTCAGAAGCGATCCATCTCTCCGGGAGCCTGGTGGTGGACGATATTTTGAGACAAATGCCGGGGTTCAGCACGTTTCGCAGATCAAGCAGTTTGTTCGCGAACCCAACGTCGCAGGGCGTGTCGCTGAGGGGAGTGGGGGCGAGTGCGACAAGCCGGTCGGCCGTGTTGCTGGACGGAATACCTTTGAACGATCCGTTTGGCGGTTGGGTGTACTGGGCGCGAGTGCCGGCACAGGCCATTGAAACAATCGAAGTGGCGAACGGGGGCGCATCGGATTTGTACGGAGGCGGGGCGCTGGGAGGCGTGGTGAATCTGCGCACGCGCACAGCGGAACAGGCTTATGCAACAGGAGAACTGTCGTTCGGAAGCATGAGTACGCCGGACTTTTCGTTTGCGGCAGGTACGCCGATTGGCCGCTGGTCAGTAAATGCGGCGGGACAAGCGTATCAAACGCAGGGCTATATAGCGGTGCCACCAGACCAGCGCGGTGCAGTGGATACCAACTTGGGATCCGGAATTCTCTCAGGCTTGGTGCAAGTGTCGCGAAGCATTGGAGAGCGCGGACGATTTTTTGTGAGAGCCAGCGGCTTCGGGGATAGCTCGAAGAACGGGACGCCACTCCAGAAGAACGACACGACAATACCGGAGCTGGACCTGGGAGCGGACTGGAGTTCGACAGAAGCAGGGAGTTTTTCGGCGCGGGTGTACGGATCGAAGGAAGAGTACCACCAGACGTTTTCATCGATTGCGCCGAATCGAAACAGCGAGTCTCTGACGGACGTTCAGCGGAACCCGTCGCAACAGGTGGGGTTTGTGGGGACGTGGTCCCGATTGTTCGCGGAGAAGCACAAGGTGTCCGCCGGAGCAGAAGCGCTGGATGTACGAGGGCACAGCGAAGAAGCGAATTACCACTTGGGCGTGGAAACGGCGCTGGTGGATGCGGGAGGAAGACAGCACACGTTCGGGTTTTTTGCGCAAGATGCATTTCTGTTTGCGCGGGGTTGGCTGTTGACGTTCGGCGGACGGGTGGACACCTGGAATAACAACACGGGTTACCAGGATAGGACGCCGCTGCCGACCGGCACGCCAACAACGAGCAGCTTTCCGGACCGGACGGAGACGGCGTTCAGCCCAAGAGTGTCGCTGTTGAAAAGTTTGTCTCATGGTACGGCGCTGAACGCGTCGGTGTACCGAGCCTTCCGGGCACCGACTCTGAACGAGCTCTACCGGAATTTTCGCGTGGGGAATGTTTTGACGCTGGCGAATCCAGCATTGACAGGCGAACATCTGACGGGCGGAGAGGCGGGAGTGAGCCAGTTGCTGTGGGAGAACCGGGTGACGTTGCGGGGGAATTTTTTCTGGAGCGACATTGCAGATCCGGTAGCGAATGTGACGCTGATCAACACACCGGTGCTGATCACGCGGCAGAAGGAGAACCTGGGCGTGACGCAAGCGCGAGGGTTCGAGCTTTCGGGGGAAATGCACGTCACGGCGAAACTGCAGGTGGCCGGGTCGTACTTGTTCGTCAACGGCACGGTCTTGAGTTATGCGGCGAATCCAGCGCTACAGGGCAATTTTCTGCCGCAGGTGCCGCAAAACCAATTTAGTTTGCAGATGAGCTACGTGGAGAAAAACTGGACCGCGGGGGTACAGGCGCGATTTTTGGGAAACCAGTTTGATGACGACCAGAACCTGCTACCGCTTGGGCGGGCATTTTCGCTGGATGGGCAGGTATCACGAAAGTTGGGGAAGCGGACTTCGCTATTTTTTGCGGTGCAGAACCTGACCAATGACCGTTTCAATACTGAGGCCACGCCGGTGTATATGGTGGGGCCACCCATTTTCGTGCGCGGCGGCGTGCGGTTTTCGTTGAAGTGAGGAGCGGCGGGTGCAGGCAAAGGATATCAGATATCAGTGATCAGATATCAGGAAGGGGCTGGGCGGCGGTGGAAAGGTGTGGCCAGCGGAGCGGTTGAGATCCTTCGGGGCGCAAACGTCGCGCCCCTCAGGATGACAGATCCGAGAAAGACTATTCGGCAAGGGATCAGTGGGCAGTTTGGTTTTGGAAGAGCTGGAGATTCTCGGCCTTCCATTGCATGGCGTCGTAAATGCGTCGGCGACCACTTGGGTGATCAAAGAAAATCCATTCTTCGACGCGGCCGGGGCTCATCTTCCGGTATTCGCCGAGGTGAATGGCGGCTTGCGCGAATCCGTCGGGCTGGCGACTGGCGTTGAGGCCGTACATGTCGGCTTCGTGTTCCGCGGTGCGCGTCTGCGTGTTCTGAATCGGCGTAAAGAGGAAACCGAACAGAGTTGCAATGAAAAGGACGAGAGGTAAAACGGCGACATCCCCGATGCCGTGGATTCGCCAGGCTTCTCCCCAACGGGCGAGCGACCAATCCAAGCCCCAGCGCAGCAGGGAAAAGAACGCCACGATAACAACGAAGTTGAAGAGCGCGTCTTTGTAGATGTGATTCAGGACGTAATGGCCCATTTCGTGGCCCATGACGGATTGGATTTCTTCCGGGGAGCCGCGACGCAAGAGGTTGTCGTTCAAAGTGATGCGCATGGTCTTGCTGAACCCACTGACGTTGGCGCTCATGCGCGTGGATTGCCTGGACGCATCGATCTTGAAAACATCATGTGCAGGAATGTCGTTCGCGCGGGCCATGGAGAGAATAGGCTTTGTGATTTTGGGGTCATCGAGGCGGGTGATTTTGTTGAATAGCGGAAAAATGAAAACGGGTGCGATCATCACAGCGAAGATCATGAAAAGCGTGGTGACCACGGCGCCCCAGATGTGCCAAGTGCGTGGAAGTTTTCGAACAATCCAGAAAAGCACGGCGATGAGGACACCGCCCAGGATTATGTTGACGAGAAGCTCTTTCCCCTGATCGCCGAGCCAGGGGCCAAACGTTTGCGTGGCCAAGCCGTACTTGTGTTCGCGGATGTAGCCTTCGTAGATGGCGAGCGGGGCGCCGAGCAGAGTGGTGAGGATCATGAACTGGACCCAATAAATAAGATCCTGAAGAAACGCGAGACGGGTGAGGCGCGCGGCGAAATCGCGCATGTTGGCGGACCAGCCGAAGTGCAGTAACGCCCAGAAGACCACCACCGACATCAGGAAATCCCAAAGGATGAGCCAATAGCCGCCTTCGAAATAGGCGTCGCTGCGAGCCCGCGCAGCGGCGGGAATTTGCGCAAGGTAAGCGTTCGTGGCGGCTTCCGGGTCGAAATGGTCGAAGGGCAGTGCCTCCGGCGGAACCGTGATTACGGAAGGCATCTGACTTTGCGAGAGATCGACCTTTTCCTGGGCGCGGGCCGAAAGGGCAAAACCAAACAGGAAAACCGCGAAACAAACAAGTACCGTGCGTAGTTTCATGAGGCGCCTTTCTGAGGAATTCTTTTGCTGGTGAGTATACGAAGGTGTAAAGCAAATAGTTTCATAAACGCTGGAATCCGAAGTCAAAGAGGGATTCCTCACTCCGCGGACTCCGTTCGGAATGACGGTAGGCGGCGGTGGTCAAAGGGGAGAAGCGGGAACAGGTTCCTACGGTCGAGAGCTCGCTGTTTTCGCGGTCCTCGAATAAGAAAGCTTAGTGGCGGCGCGGGGAAATGAGGAATTCTTCGATGAGGAGGCGGGCAAGAAGAGCAGAATTGTGGCGGATAACGCCGGACTCTTCGAGAAGATTGCCAAGGATGAGGCGGACTTTCATTTCGCGGACTTTGTCGTGATCGAGGAGGACAGGTTCGGCACCTTCGGCACGGTAACGGCGGGCGAACTCTGGGGAGACGGATTTGCGATTGGCGACAACGACGTCAATGAGGCGGCCGCGGACGTGGGCTTGGATGGCCCGAAGATGATCGCTGAGAGCGTAGTGAGTGGTTTCGCCGGGTTGGGTCATGAGGTTGGCGATGTAGACGCGGGGAGCTTTGGAGCGGGCGATAGCGTGGGCAATCTCGGGGATGAGCAGATTGGGGATGACGCTGGTGTAAAGCGAGCCGGGCCCCATCAGGATGAGATCGGCTTGCTGGATGGCTTCGATGGCCGTGGGGAGAGGACGGACACGGCGCGGGTTCAACTCGATTTTACGAATGGGAATCTGACTGCGAGAAATGCGAGTTTCGCCTTGCACGCGCGTGCCGTCGGCGAGGGTCGCAACTAAGTGAACGTTGGAAAGGGTGGAGGGAAAGATGCGGCCGCGAACAGCAAGGACTTTACCGGAGACGCGGATGGCTTCGGCAAAATCACCGGTCACATGCGTAAGGGCCGTGAGAAAGAGATTGCCGAAATTGTGGCCGCGGAGGCCACGGCCGGCGTGAAACCGATATTGAAAGAGGCGGCTCAGCAGGGGCTCGTCCTTGGAGAGAGCGACCATGCAGTTGCGGATGTCGCCGGGAGGAAGCATGCGATTTTCGCGGCGGAGCCTGCCAGAACTGCCGCCGTCATCGGTGACTGTGACGATGGCGGCAAGGTCGGTGATGGGCCGTTCGGGAGTGGGATGCTGATCGCTGCGGCGGACGACGTGTTCCTTCAAACCGCGGAGCAGTGCGGAAAGACCAGTACCGCCGCCGAGAGCGACAACGCGCAAGCCTAGGTAAGGGGCTTTCTTGGCGCGAGGATTTTTCATGAAAAACTCAAGTCTGAAACTCCGCAACGAGATGAGGAGCGACACCTCGTTTGAAACACTCACTGGGGTTCAGCCGGCGGCGAGATACCCGCGGAATCCTTCGACCGGGTGCTGAGCTCTCGGAAGGGATTCGGGGCGAGCCGGGATACCTAGTCCGAGTAGCCTTCCTTTTCAGGATACAGCAATTCGGTGAAGCGTGGGTCTTCCTGAAGGAAATTGAAGTCTTCGTCGTTACGTGCGTGATAACGGTTGGCGGGGCGTAGATCGATGGCAATTTTAAGGTTGGCGAGAGCGGAATCGGCTTCGCCAGTCAGGCAATCGAGAGCGGCGAGAGCATAATGAACATGATCCGCTTTGGGAGCAAGCTTGCGAGCTTTCTCAAGACTCTCTCGGGCTTCATCCCAGCGGCCCAAATTCATCATCGCCACGCCGCGCTGATAATGATCCTCGGGAGTTTTGGGATTCTGATCGGCAAGCGGCTTCATGCGCTGCTCGGTGATGCGGAGATGCGTGCGCGCACGATCGGCAAGTTCTTTACTGGGACCGGAAATGACCCGTTCGAGCTCCTGTTTGGCACGCTGAAATTTCTGCTGGTGGAAGAGCGCCATGGCTTCTTCATAGAGTTTCATCTGTGCCTGGACGAGAGGGTCCACCATTTCAACACCGCCGCGTTGGGGAGGGGGAGCTGGTAAGATATTCTTTTTCTTAGACTTAGCCTTATGCTGGGCCGAGGACTTGGTACGGCTGGAGGAAGACTTTTGCACTTTGGCCATGGCGCGCATGCTAGCAAAGGCTTGCGCATCCGTCAATGTAAGGGAAAGGGCTGTGGAAAGTGCCGAGTTGAATAGCCTTTACCGTCCGGCAGCATGTGTGAAAATAAGCTAGCTGAGAAAGGCCCTTCTCCGCGAAACTAGAAGCGTACATTGCGAGCGATGGCACGCATCGGGAACATTGGCCTGCCCCGAGCGCGTGTGTTATAAGTTGAAGACTGGACTCAGGTTGACGACTCGTGCCTTTCATCAATTTTCCTGCGCGCGAAATTAATTGCAAGCTGGTGTACTACGGTCCGGGTCTCGGCGGAAAGACCGCGAACCTGCAGTGGATCTACGACCACACGGGACAGAATCAGAAAGGCAAGATGGTGTCGTTGGCGACGGAAACCGACCGGACGCTGTTTTTTGATTTTCTGCCGTTGGATCTGGGGACGGTGCGGGGATTCAAGACGCGCTTTCATTTATATACGGTTCCTGGGCAGGTGTTCTATGAGGCCAGCCGGAAACTGATTCTGAAGGGCGCGGACGGCGTGGTGTTCGTGGCGGATTCGCAGGAAGAACGGCTGGATGCGAATTTTGAGACGCTGGAAAACCTGCAGGAACACCTGAAAGAACACAATTTGAATTTTGCGACGATTCCTTACGTGCTGCAGTTGAACAAGCGCGACCTGCCAAATGCGCTAGCGGTAGAAGAGTTGACGCGGCAACTGCAAAAGAAGAGCGAGCCAGTGATCGAGGGTATTGCGATCCAGGGGCAGGGCGTATTTGAGACGCTGAAAGAGCTGGCGAAGATGGTGCTGGCAGAGTTGAAGAAGGGCAGCTAAGTGACGCCCGGCCGATCCCGCGAGCATTGCTTGTGTGAGGGTGAAAGGTTGTGGCAAGGTGGATGGTGATGACAACGGCTGAATTACTCCAACGAATCACCATCGAGCCGGACAAGTGCGGCGGAAGGCCTTGTGTGCGTGGGATGCGGATTCGCGTTGTGGACATTTTGCAATTGTTGAGCGCGGGCGCGTCGTTTGAAGAGATTCTTGGCGATTATCCGTTCTTGGAGCGCGAAGACATTCTGGCGGCCATTGAATACGCCGCGGTACAAACCGATGAGGTCCCATTCCCCTGAATGCAGTCACTTCATCTGAAAGTTAATTTCGAACGCGACCAGCACGGAAACAGGCTTGCCTTCCTTTAGACCGGGCTCGCACCGCCAACTTCGGGTTGCCGCTAGCGCCTGGCCATTCAGCCCAAACGGTAAGCCCCTCAGGATTCGCGCTTCTTCCAGCGTTCCATCCGTCTTCACGACGGCATCCAAAATAATTGAGCCCTTCACTCTCGCCTGGCGAGCCTCCTCAGTATAGGAAGGATTATGGTTGTGTTTGCAGACTGGACCTTTGATCCCACCGGTTCCAAAGGTATAGAGCGGCGAGCCGTCTCTAGAAGCTACAGGCGCCGCGAGGGGGCCAAAGGGTTCGAGTTCCACTATGTCTGCATCCGAGAACTGCGGCAGCGCAAGGTCGGTTCCAAACATTTCTGGTTCGTTCGGTGAGGTTACTTTGAGCATGGTCAACGTAGCCTGTGGGCTTGAATGAGAAACGTCGAGATCGCCAAGAACTACAAGGGTTGCTCCAAGCTGCTGGCCAATCCAGCAAGCTGCTTTCGCCTCAGCTAAGGTTCTCGACGGAATTCTCTCTTTCGCCAAGAAATCGTGAAAGAGCGAACGGCTCAGAACTCTGCCCTTGCTAATCTTCGCTCCAAGCAAAGGCGCGAGGTCATCGGAGACTTGCAGGCCCAAACGCGAGGTGGAGCCCAAGTTTGTCACGAAATCTGTCACTAGGATCGAGCAGCTATCGGAGTCGCACCCGGCTTGTTCTGCCCGTTCAGCAAGCCTGGTGGCGACTTCTGCGAGTGTCACTGGAGACGATTCTTGACTGACAACGAGAGTTCGAGGCCCTTGCCCCACCGCAGTATTGCCGAAACAACCCAAAACAATTAGGAGGCGTATCAGGACTGTCCGCAACTGTGACATGACCAGTAGTGTAGTACACGCGCCAGTTTCGGGACTACAGATCGAAACAGGTCAGAAACCTGCTGCGGCGGCCACTTCGGATTCGAAGGTGGGGATGGCTTCGACCAGGCGGGTGACGGTGAGAGCGTCGCGGACGCGTCCTTCGCCACAGACGAGGTGCAGTCCCCCGCCCTGGCGTGCGAGGGAGATGGAGAGTTTCACGAGCGAGGAGATGCCGGAGCTATCGATTTGCGGAATGTCATTGAGGTTGACCACCAGCTTCCGTGCACCTTGCTGCAGGAGATTCTGGGTGAAGTCATTCAGATGCTCGCTGGGCTCACCGATGGTGAGCCGGCCGTGGACCTGAAGGTAATGGATGCCGCCGGCTTCGCGCGCAGAGACTTCCAGTGGTGGATGAAGCGTCATGGAATTTCCCCTCAGTTCGATATCGACGGCTGCCAGCCCCCCAGGGCTGCAGCGGCATAGAAAGCACTTGCATTATACGATGAAGGGTATGGAGAACAAATGTATTGAGGGGAGGCTACACCCCTGGAAGGTGTCCACCGAAGAAGCGCGGGCAATCCAGGAAAAACTTCGGGAAGAGTGGGAAAGTTCAGACCGGCTGGGAAAAATCCGGACGGTGGCGGGGCTGGATGCAGCGTTTGTGTTAACGGGATCGCAAGCGCTGCAGAAGAAGGCGAACCGGTGGAGGCGCCTGCGGGAAGCGAACCAAGCAATTGGGTGCGTGGTGGTGTACCGGTTTCCGGAGATGGAAGAGGTCACACGGGCGTTTGGGATTGTGCCGCTCGAGTTTCCGTATATTCCCGGGCTGCTGAGTTTTCGCGAAGTGCCTGCACTGCTGGCGGCGCTGAAGAAATTGAAGGAGCTGCCGGATGTGTTGTTCTGCGATGGGCAGGGATACGCGCATCCACGGCGATTCGGCCTGGCGTGTCACCTGGGAGTATTGCTGGACAAGGCGGCGATCGGGTGCGCCAAGAGCATTCTGATCGGCAAGCACGGCGCCCTAAAGGAAAAAGAGGGTAGCTGGACAGAACTTGTGGATGAGGCGGCGGGCGGGGAACGGATCGGGGCCGTGGTGCGCACGCGAAGGGGGGTGCGGCCAGTTTATGTGTCCCAAGGACACCGGGTGAGTCTGGAAACGGCGATCCGGCTGACGCTGGCGGTGGCGGACGGTTTCCGCATACCACGGCCTACGCGCGACGCGGATCACTTTGCTAGCGAAATCAAAAGAAAGCTGTTGCAGGGCCAGTCATGCGAAAAATGAATTGAAGGCAGAAAAATTTCAAGCTGCGCGGAGCAGCCGGCGCTGCGTATAATCGGGCCTACACAGTGGTAAGTTCCCAATTGATATCGCGAATGAGAACAACAAAACGGGATTGCATCCATTCGCGCCGGAGAATTCGATGAAGCGCATGGGCATCGTCTGTTGTAGTGTATTGACCCTGGTGCTGCTTGCCGCCCCGCTGATGGCGCAACAGGCCCCGGCAACGACCTCCCCGGCTTCCCCCTCCGCCAGCGCTTCTTCTCCTGAAGTACCCCTCGCCGTCACGGAAAAACTAAACCAGTTGGAACAGAAAGTGACCGCGGCGCAATCTTCGGCAGACAACGCCTGGATGCTGACGAGCGCGGCGCTGGTACTGCTGATGACCGGTCCGGGGCTGGCCCTGTTTTACGGCGGGCTGGTGCGACAGAAGAACGTGCTGGCCATCATGATGCAAAGCTTTGCGTTGATGGCCTTGATCACCGTGCTGTGGGCGCTGGTGGGATACAGCCTGTGTTTCGGGGGCAACGGACCGGTGATTGGCAACTTTCAGATGGCGATGCTGCGCGGCGTGGGGGTAATCCCCAATCCCGATTATTCAGGGACGATACCGCAGTTGACGTTCATGGTGTACCAGTTGATGTTCGCGATCATTACGCCAGCTCTGATCACGGGGGCGACCGCGGAGCGCATGAAATTTTCCGGGACGTTGCTGTTCATGACGCTGTGGTTCCTGGTGGTGTACGCGCCGATGGCGCACATGGTGTGGGGCAAAGGCGGGTTTCTGAATGCGTCGCTCGGCGGACGGTTCCCGACACTGGATTTTGCCGGCGGAACCGTGGTGCACATTACCTCGGGCGTTTCGGCGCTGGTGTGTGCGCTCTATTTAGGCAAACGCGCCGGCTACCCAAAGCAGCCAATGCCGCCGCACAGTCTAGTAATCAGTTTCACGGGAGCATGCCTTCTGTGGGTGGGCTGGTTCGGATTCAACGCTGGGAGCGCACTGGCGTCGAGTGGACTGGCGTCGAGCGCCTTCGTGGCCACGCATTTCGGGGCGGCTGCGGCAGCAATCGGCTGGAGCTTGGCGGAATGGATCAAGAACGGGCGAGCGAGCGCGCTGGGCGCGATCTCCGGAGCGGTTGCGGGGCTGGTGGCGATTACACCGGCGGCGGGATTTGTGGGGCCAAGTTCGGCGCTGGCGATTGGATTCATCGCCGGGATTTCCTGCTTCTGGATGGTCACAAAGTTTAAGGCGATATTCGGTTACGACGACGCTCTGGACGCCTTTGGCGTGCATGGAGCGGGCGGCACGATCGGGGCGTTGTTGACGGGCGTGTTCGCGCAGGCAGTGGTCAACCCGATTTTCGGCGATGGCAAGGCAGTTGGCGGGCTCGATGGGCATTGGGGCCAGGTCGGAAACCAGTTGGTCGCGGTTTTGTGCGCGTGGGGATTTGCGCTGGTAGGCACGATCGTGATTCTGAAAGTGGTGGACCTTACGACAGGGCTGCGCGTTTCTGAAGAGCAGGAAGTTGAAGGGCTGGACATTACCCTGCATGGTGAAGAAGGATATAACCTGGAATCCTGAGGCACGGGGCAGAGCGGTTCACATCTCGAGGCGGGAGCACAGATTCGTATGATGAAAATTGAAGCGATCATTCAGCCGTCGAGGTTCGAATCCGTGAAGGATGCGCTGTTGGAGATCGGAATCGAAGGGATGACGGTAACGGAAGTGCGCGGGCACGGACGGCAGAAAGGGCACACCGAGGTGTATCGCGGACGCGAGTACACCGTGGACCTGCTGCCGAAGGTGAAGCTGGAGCTGGTACTTCCGGACCAATTGGTGAACCGAGCGGTGGATGCGATATTGAAGAGCGCCAAGACAGGAAAAATAGGAGACGGTAAAATATTCTTGTCGCGGGTCGAAGAGGCGATCCGGATCCGGAATGAGGAACGAGGCGAAAGCGCGCTCTGAGATCGAACATGTCCTCGCCACGCCCAGGTCTCATTTCCGGTCGCCCGATTAAGAAAATGGAAGAACCGGCCACGCCGCTTTCGGTGTTGGGGCCACAATGCGAGGCCCAACGGGAGCGGATACGCAAGCTATTTGAGAGCGGCGCAAGCGCGCAGGAAACGCTGCGGCAGTTGTGTGAGCTGGCCGACGAGACAATCCGCAAGGTCTTTGGCGAATTGCAGAGCGTGAGGGACGGCTCGAACGAGGGACTTTGCCTGTTGGGGCTAGGCGGTTACGGCCGCGAAGTTCTTTTCCCCTACTCCGATCTCGATTTGTTGTTCCTTTTTGCCAACGAAAAGATCGAAGAAGAAGCGCGCCCGCTGATTGCGGAATTTTCCCGCATGCTCTGGGACCTAGGCTTCCGGGTGAGTTCCGCGGGGCGCACGATGGATGAGTGCAAGCGAATCGAACAGGACAATGCGGAATTTCACCTGGCGATGCTGGACCGGCGCTACCTGGACGGCGACAAAGTCCTGTTTGAAAAGCTGGACACCAAGATTTTGTCCGTGGCCGAAAAGCAGGCCAGGCCGTTTCTACTTGTCGAACTGCAACGGCTGACGCGGGATCGCCTGGGACGATACGGCAATACCATTTTCCACCTGGAACCAAACGTGAAGGACGCGCCAGGGGGGTTGCGCGATTTTCATTCGACGCTGTGGATGCGGCAGTTGGCCGGAGAGCGGCGTGACCCGCGGTTCAGCCCGGTGAATGAAGATGAGTTAACGCGCAATGCGGTGGAATTTCTGAGCGCGATCCGCTGCTTCTTGCACTACAGCAACGGGAGAAACGACAACACTCTGACATATGAATTGCAGGCGCAGGCGGCCGAACGATCGCTGGGAATCGACGACAACCTGCGGCGCAATGCGGCGGAATGGATGCGGCTTTATTTCCGTCACGCGCGGACCCTGAACCGGCAACTGTCACGGTATGTGGAACAACGCGCGCCAGTGACGATCTCCCTGCGGCAGCGATTGCTCAACGCGGCAATGGGACCGAAGACGGAAACCCCAAACGGAAGGCCCTTCGCTGTACGAGATGGATTGCTGGAAATCACAAACGAACAATCCTTCGCTGACCGCAATGTCACCTATGCCCTGCTGACAGAGGCGGCGCGCACCGGCGTGATGTTGAGCCGGGACGCGGAACGCAGCATCGCGTACATCATGACGCATCCGGAATTGCCGCAGCGCAACTCCCGGATTACCTGGCCAGTGCTGACGGAAATTCTGGGCGGAGATTATCCGGGGGTGGCATTGCGGCCGATGCACCGGCTGGGCCTGCTGGTGGAAGCTCTGCCGGAGTTTCGAGCAATCGATTCGCTGGTGGTGCGCGATTTCTACCACCGCTACACCGTGGATGAACACTCGCTGCGCACGATTGAACATCTGCAGGAACTGGCCGATCCGCCGGATGCGCTTGGAACGCATTTCGCGCCGATCTGGCGCACCGTCGATCAACGGGACTTATTGATCCTTTCCCTGCTGCTGCACGACGTGGGCAAAGGCATGCCGGTGGAAAATCACGTGACCGGGAGCCTGCAGGCTTTGGAAATTGCCGCCGACCGGTTGAAACTCACGCCGGAAGAAAAGGCCGAGGTCCATTTCCTGATCGAGCATCATCTGGATATGTCCGCAACCGTGCAGCGCCGCGACATCTTCGACCCCGCCACGGTTTCGGGGTTCGCGGCCACGGTGAACACGCACGAACGCTTGCAGCGGCTTTGCCTGCTGACGTACGCGGACATTCACGCGGTGAACCCGGAGGCGCTGACTCCGTGGAAAGCCGAAATGTTGTGGCAACTGTTTGTGGCCACGTCGAATCATTTCAGCAGAACTTTGGATCGCGACCGCCTGCACGCCTCCGACGAAGCAGTTCTGCTGGAACGGGTTCGCGAGCAGGCCGGTGGCGCGGCAAAAAAGGAAATCGAACGTTTCCTGGAAGGATTCCCGCGGCGCTACCTTGCCGTGCATACGCCGGCCGAGATCGCAGCGCATTTCGAGCTGTATCGCAAACTTGGTTCCGAACCGGTCCAGACGGAGATTAAAAAGACACATCATGCGTATGTGCTGACGCTGCTTTCGGCGGACCGGCCAGCGCT
>Ga0187816_10000406_pt1 | contig 12878 bp, 11 predicted proteins | sample NC_wetland_sal_i_16_FD_132960 | JGI IMG/M metagenome (GOLD analysis project Ga0187816, IMG submission 132960) | Wetland sediment microbial communities from Neuse River Estuary, North Carolina, USA - SO4_1 | ecosystem: Environmental > Aquatic > Freshwater > Wetlands > Sediment | place: USA... | reverse complement strand
GTCGCGAGGGCGATTTCGAGCGATTCACGGTTTGTTCGGCTTCCCAGGTGGTCAAGCGCTCGTCGACGAGCTCCACATCAAGGGCAAGATCCCTCTTCAGGCGTGAAGCAAATCGAGCTGCTTCAGCTGCCATTTCACCCGCCTCGCCATTGAGGCGGAGCGGGTGGCCCACCAGAATGCGCGTCACGCTATTTGTGCGGCAAATCTCGCGAAGGCGGCGGAGATCATTGCGGCGATTCGTGCGCACGAGCGTTGCGAGAGGGCGCGCCGTGATCCCCAACTCGTCCGAAAGCGCCAGACCGATTCTCTTGCGGCCGTAATCAATGGCCAAAATCCTCCGGGACTCCGGCGGGGACATGGCTGGCTCGGAAAGGAATCCGGCGTGCGTGCGTGGGGCTGGTCTCATCCCACTTTTATTATACGCGAGGGTATCCGCATGGGAGGAATGGTTCGAAGATGGGGTTCAATGCGAGCATCGGATAGGCATGCACGAATCGGCCATCATCGGCCCCGCTCGCCTTTTTCCCACTGGGGCCACATCCCCTGGCGCTTCAGGTCCATATCGAGAGCGGTATCCTTCATGAGGTGCTCGATTTCGGCGCGGGATTGCCGCGGACCGATTCGCTCCTCGCGGTCGGCCAGGGCATAGGCGGTAAGAGCGGCGATGGCTACATGGCGCTTAAGTTCGTCGATATCGACTTTATCGAATGTGTCGGACGCCGCGTGATAATTCAACATGTAGTTCGCGGGATCTTGATTGGCGACCAGCGTGGGAACGCCTTCGAGCAGAAAATCGAGGTGGTCGGTGCCGCTCTCGGCGTCCAGCGTGAAATCCGTCACGCCGAGCGAGGCGATGGGCTCGAGGGCCTCGCGGACACCGGACAATATGTCCTTGCGGCCGCCGAGCGAGTAGCCGGTTACGCGGCCGTTACCCGAGTCAAAGACGATTGCTGCGATCATGCGGTCGAGCTCCGCGCGATGCATGCGGGCATAGGCCCACGAGCCGAGCAAGCCTTCTTCCTCACCGGTGAACAGCACAAAGCGGATGGAGCGGCGTGGGACGTTGCCTGAAGAGTGGATCACTCGGGCAGCGTCAATCACCAACGCCGCGTTGCAACCGTTATCGAGCGCCCCTGTGCCAAGTTCCCATGAATCCAGATGCGCTCCCAGCAGGACAAACTCATCCGGCTTTTCTCGCCCGCGAATTTCTGCAACTACGTTTTCGGACGAGACCGGGCCAGAGATTTGATTCGGGAGATCGAAGTGCACGCGGACTCTTTGTCCTGCGGCAAGGAAGCGGGCCATGCGCTCGGCATCCTCGCGGGCGAGAACAGCTTGGGGGAGTTTTTCCAGCTCCCCCGCAACCGAGAGATTGTGGCGGTAAAGCAATAGGTTGGGGCGCGTGGACATCCAGAAGATCGCTGCGACTCCCGCTTGCATGGCCCGAGTGATGACCTCATGATCCACATCGTATTCATTGTTGAGATCCTCCCAGGTAACGAGAAGATTTGAATGTACCAGAATGATCTGGCCCTTCACGGATGCGCCGGCTTTTGCAAATCCCGCATCATCGCCCATCCCTACGTCGATCACATCTGCTGTGAGCCCACCCTCTGGCGTCGGCGGAGACCACCCGATGGAGACGAGACGCACGGGGAAGGGCTGCGGAGCTAGGACAACAACGGTTGTATGCCCCTCGCTCCAGCCAAAAGGGATTGTGAATTTTTCCGCGTGCACTTCATCCACGCCTGCGTTGCGAAATGCCTCGACGCCCCAGCCGACGGCGCGATCGGCCGCAGGGGTTCCGGTGACGCGTCCTCCGATTGCATCGGTAAGGTACCGCAAATTTTCCGCGAGAGGGGAAGCACCTAGCGCGCTCTGAATCATCGCTGGGGCCAATTCCGCGCAAGATTTGCCAACGACGCACGCGCCAGTGCCTGCGGGAGGCTGCATCGAGAGGGGCGGCGGCTTTACGGGGGGAATCTGGGGAGAAGCGACTGGACAGAATACAAAGGAGAGCAAAACTGAGAACAGGCATTGCCGAACTGCTCGACCGGTCATGGATCCCCCTGAGATTCCAGCCAACTGGGCGGCCCGGCCAGAACAGTATCTTGCTCTGGCGCGGCGGCACCCGGGTGGATTCCACAGATTATAGCTGGGTCTAGATTGGCTGGGCCAGTGCGGGGGATTTGGAAATTCTGCGGTCTCAGGGGTCGAAAGGGCAGAAATTTCTGGTGGCTGGAAGTTCCTACATATATTCAAGAATCACAAGAGCGAGGTTCGGCAGACATGTGTCTCAAATTGCGTCACTTAAGAATGGCCAAAGTTTGGCAGCACATCTGCCAGACCGCGCCCTCCGGTTCCAGTGTCCGGAGACCGGGTCGGGTTCTGAGGGTACTCGAGATTTGCGAATTCCCAAGAGCCAAAGTAGTTCCCGTATTAGGAAGCAACGCGAAGAAGCCGTTTTGCAACGTAACCGCTAAATTCAGCCAAAGCTTCGCCGAATGCAGTCCTGGGCAAGCAGACGGGAAGGCTCCAAGTGAAGAAGGTCCGCGTATTTCCAAGGCTCGTTGAGCAGCATAAGAAGCGCGAATCAAATCAGGCTAACACGTTTGTTTTCTGTGAGCGAACCACAGGAATGGCCCAATTCCGGGCCGAGTCCAATGTGGACTCGGATTGCACCATGGAAAGAACGGCCGCGCTTCTTGCGATGCAATGCCTTGTCCGGGGGCAAAACCCAAGCGACTTTGAGATCATGATGCCAGCGGATAAGAACTTCGCGAGCCGACTACTTTCGCGGGCTGATGAGCTGCTTGAACAGGGCCGGGCAGTTGCCGGGCCGGCCTCGTTAAGCCCGAGGCAACGCGAGATTCTCAATGCGGTGCTCTGCAACCACGCGAACAAAGAGATCGCGACACGTCTCAACATCAGCGTGCGAACGGTGAAGTTCCATATCTCCTCGCTGCTTAGCAAATTCGGAGTTGAGAATCGGGCCGAATTGGCGCGGAGAGCCGCGGGATTTCTACAGCCTGTGCTGCAGGAGCTGCAGGCTCCTTACTTAGTGCGGTCCACGGCAGGCGCGCCGGAGCGGAGCGCCAACAAGGCGCGGAACGTGCGCTTCCCGGGCCGGGTCCTTACGGCCTAATCGAAGAACTCTGCAACACCCTTCCCAGACTGATAGAAGCCATAGCGAGGGTCGAAGTATTCCCCAAGACGGGTCGTTGGGTGGAGTCAGGCTGCTGCCGCTGCGTCAATTCGATTTTCAGGCGAGAATTTCTGTGACGAGCTCCGTGACTTGCTCGGCGATTGAGGGTGCAGACGTCAGACCCGGGGACTCGATTCCCATGAGATGAATCACGGCCGGAAACTGAGGGTCGCGCTGGATGATGAAATCAGCGAAAGTCTTGCGGTTGGACTGCCCCGCTGACGGATTGAAGGGCGGAAGCAGCTTCGCCCGGATACCAGAATAGGCGGGCACGAGGTCGTCCTGCTCAATTCCCGGCAAAAGGAGCTTCGCGCCGAGAGCAAACTTTTCGACCGATTCTCGGTCGCGTTCGTAATCGTTCTTATAGTCCACGTAGCGCGCGTTCGGACCGAGCAAGACGTTGCCAGTGAGAGTCTTCGTCAGATGCACGCCAAGACCGAGGCCATCGGCGTGCGGGAGCGGATACACCAGCCCGCAAACCCAATCCTGCTTCGAGCGCACCAGTTCGCAGTATTCGCCGCGAACCGGGTAAATTCGATTGGCCGCCATTTCGGAGCCGAGAAGCGTGGCAACTTCATCCGCAAACAGACCAGCGCTATTAATCAAGCAACGCGCATCGATTTCACCGGCGGAGCTTTCGACGCGGATCCCATCGCGCAGAAGGGCGAGCCGCTCGACTTTCGCATGCGTGACGATATTCGCGCCTTGATCCGCGGCCAGGCGCGCGTAGGCTTTAACGAGATCTTCGCTTGCTACGATTCCCGTCGAAGGGACTTCGATCGCCTGAAATCCATCCACGTGGGGTTCGCGAGCGCGAATCGCGGGACGATCGATCAGGCGGAGGCCTTCGACGCCGTTGGCGCGGCCTTTTTCAAGGAGCGGCACAAGTTCGGGCGCTTCTTCGGGCGAAGACGCCACCACAAGCTTGCCGGTTTTGCGATGGGGAACGGCGTGCCTGGCGCAGAATTCGTAGGTCAATTGGTTCCCGCGGACGCAGTGGCGGGCTTTGAGCGTCCCTGCGGGGTAATAGAGGCCCGAGTGAATTACACCGCTATTTCGAGAGCTCGCGCCCATAGCGAGCTTCGGAAGAGCTTCGAGCAAGAAGACGTCGCTCCAGCGCGATGCGACGGCGCGGGCGATGGCGCATCCGACTACACCGCCGCCGATGATGACAATGTTGGCCCGGTCCATGAAGATCGAAACCTAGTGGATTTCAGCGAGTGCAACGACATTATACAATCGCGCGCGAATTCACTGCGATTCTCTCGACGTCAGTGGGGCGGGATTGGCGTGGGATCCGACTCATCTACTGACCAGGCATCTTGGCACCTAACGAGAATGTCGGGGGCTCTCCCTCGAGTAAACGCCCCTTCCAGTCTTTTGGGAGTCAACAGGGGTAGCTTTCAACCTCGAGATCTCGACCACACCTGCGCGCCCGAAGCGGGTTTGCCCTCGGAACAGCAACCCTTTGAGGCACTGCGCAACACCGATTCGTCAATCCTTCACCAACACCCTGCCTAGACTGTTGAGCCCCGGAGACGTTCACAATGTTCACGCCTAAAGCCGCCTGATTCAGTTATCCCCTGTGTTTTCAGTACTAAAATTATTTGACTCCCTTTACTGCCACACTCAAGCGCCGAATGCCCTCGCGAATCTGCTCCGGGCGGGCATTCGAGAAGTTCAGCCGAAGATGCCGTCGGCCCTCCTGGGTTTGGCCGTTTGGAGCAAAGAATGAGTCTCCCGGAACGAAGGCCACGTTTTGCTTCAGAGCCTCCTGAAAAAGTTCGTTCGCGTCCAGACTGTTGGGCAGGGTCACCCAGAGAAACAGGCCCCCCTCGGGGCGCGTCCAGGATACTTCCGACGGGAAAAACTGTGCCAAGGCCTCGAGCATGACGTCACGACGTTCGCGATAGGCGATGCGTAACTGCTTTATGTGCTCGTCAAGGAAGTTGCCGCGGGCGACTTCGTAAGCAACGACCTGGGCAAAAGTAGAGGTATGCAAGTCCGTGCCCTGTTTGAGCTGCACGAGCTTGGCGATGACTTCGGGTGGGGCCACAATCCAGCCGAGCCGCAGGCCGGGGGCGAGGGTTTTGGAGAAGGAGCTCAGGTAAATTACGTTGCCGAGGGTATAGGTGCTGCTCCTCGTTTGATTCTGGCGGTCGAGCACTACAAGCGGCGGGAGATGCTCGCCTTCGTAACGCAGCTGACCGTAGGGATCATCTTCGATGATGGGGATGCCATATTTATCGGCAATCAAAACGAGCGCGCGGCGACGGTCCGCCGAAAGCGTGGTCCCACCCGGATTCTGAAAGTTGGGCAGCACGTACATGAATTTGGGCCCGCAGCGGAGTGTCGCTTCCAGCAAATCGATGCGCATTCCGTTTCCATCGCAGGGAATGCTCACGTACTCGGCGCCATACGCGGTGAATGCTTGGAGCGCTCCGAGATAGGTCGGCGCTTCGACGAGTATCCGATCACCTGGATTGATCAACAACTTGCCAATGAGGTCCAGGGCCTGCTGCGAGCCGGAGGTGACCAAAACGTTCTCGGTTCGGGCCTGTATGCCGTACCGCGAAGTGTGGCGGGCAATCATATCGCGCAGAGGTTTGTAGCCTTCGGTTTCGCCATACTGCAACGCCGAGACCGCATCCCGCTCCAACACCGTTTGACAGGCTTCCTCGAAACGCTCGATTGGGAACAGGTCGCTGGCAGGAAGGCCGCCGGCGAACGAGATCACTTCCGGATTTTGGGTAAGCTTCAGGAGTTCGCGAATGGTGGAACTCTTGATCCCCTTGGTGCGAAGTGCGTAACGCGACGTCCAAGCAATGGACATGGCATCCTCTCTAATCTCTGACGGCGGAACATCCGGCGCGAACCAGATTTTCACAAAAAGCAAAAAGCACCAACATTAAAGTTTGCCAAACGAGAATCAAGTCTGTATTGCGATGGCGCCGCAGGCGGCAACCTTCCTGACTGGCCCGCATGGCCACTCGCTATGGCTAATCAGCGATCATGAGGCCCACAAGGGGTGACTCCCATAAGAACTGCACCAGGATCTTCGGCTGATGAGTGCGGCCCACAAGCCGGTCGAATTGCACGTCCGAAATCATGACAATGCCTTCCTCTCTCTGCCGGGTGATGAGTTGGGGCCCCTCGGTTCGGGCTCGTCGAAACACTTCGCGAAATCGCGGTTCGGCCGTTTGAATCTGCCACAATGGTCCGGCAGCCCTTAGGCCGCTCGGCTTCTCGAGTGCGACCGTGGGACTGGGTTTGCTACGGGGCTTTCGCACGGTTACCCCTTCTATCTGTGACTAGTCTGACTTGGCGTCGTGAGACGCCGCTTGATGTTTGTCAAGCAGTTGGTTGATAGTCAGCGGTGCCGAGCCTAGACAGTGAGAGGAAGCGTGCCCTTCCTTTATGCTCAACTCAGCGAAGTTGCGCAATGAAAGATTTGCATCGGTTGCGCATGAGGGTGCTTTTTAGGCTGGCATGACAAGCAAACGCCGGCAGATCACGATTTGCAATAGGTCAGGCGCGATGTCACAACCTGCAACCGAAGTCCAGCTGAAGCAGCAAACCCTCAAGAGGTTTGAAGCGTATATTCGCAACGCCGAGGCGGCAATGGAGCAGACTCTGCGTGGCAGCGGCCCATTCCTATGGTGCGACACCCGCTCGGAAAGGGCTCAGCAGGTCCGCGGAGGACAAGTGGTGGCGCAATTCTGGTCGGGCCACGGGCCGGTGAAAGTACCGAGTGGCTTGATTCATGACTGGATCGGCGCCGCCTGGGCGCCTGGTACGACGGTCGAAGCCACGTTAGCGCTGATACAGGACTACGACAATCACACGAATATCTACGGGCCCGAGGTGATTGCCTCGAAGCTGATCAGCCGTCGCGGCAACGAATTTCAAATCTATTTACGGCTTCTCAAGAAGAAAATCATGACGGTGGTCCTCGATACGGACCATCGGGTACAGTACCGTTCCGTTGGCCGAGCTCGCTGGGTTTGTCGGTCATACACAACGCGCATCGCTGAAGTGGAGAATACGGGTAAGCCGAACGAGAATGTTCTGCCGCCCGACACCGGACACGGATTTCTGTGGCGCCTGTATTCCTACTGGCGATTCCAAGAGCGCGACGGCGGTGTGTATCTTGAATGTCGGGCCATCTCGTTGACGCGCGACGTGCCCCTGGGGCTCGGATGGATTATCGAACCGATCATCCAGAAGCTTCCCAAGGAGTCGCTGATCCATACCCTCGATTGTACGCGCCAAGCGCTGCTTGCCGCGGCCAAATAGTTGCTGCTCTCCGCGGGGACTCCGGCTTCATCCCCTGCGTGCTTTGCGGCGCTATAAGCTCCGTCCCTCAAAAATCTCGCCCAAGTGATCCTGCTCACATGGAAATGTGACGGGCAGTACGGATTAAACAGGCTGCCAGAGGTTTACTAGGTTCTGATACATGTCTAATTGACTGGAAAGCGAGGCAAAGGTCATGGATTTGCGAAAGTGGTCCAAATCCGAAGTTGAATACGGCCGAAAAGTCCTGGATTCCGGGCTGGAGGGAGTTCGGTTTGGCCGAGAAGAATTTCTTAACGGAAGGCCTCTGACTCCGTTCGTGAACGAGTCAGTTCGAAAGGCCTTGAAGCCCGCCATCCTTGGCGCGTGCATTGGCGCCTTGGGCAGCCGTCCAGCGAACGGGCACCGATCAATCGTGGGAATGTTGGTGTACGGATTGCTGGGTGGCGCAATCGGCTTTAGCGCGGGCGTTGCCTGGGAAAGCCGACGCCTAACTGCGAGCGCTGCGAACGGAGCTTTGCGGAACATTCATAAAGTGCGCGATGAGCACTGGCTGGAAAAGCATCCAATCGCCTACGCATAGAGTCCACCTGACACCAAAGATGTGCGGAAGTCTGGAGCCATTCCGCGGGGCAGCGGCGCGCATTGCGGGCGTGACACAAGTCACAGTCCCTTGTGACTTCTCTCACCGCAATAGAAGCGTCGAGTAGGGTATCGATATAGAGGCTCTCGATGAGACGGGTGTTTCAAGGTCTCCCCAGGGGGAACAACGTGAAAAAGCCGGCCGCCAGAACTTGTTTGTCCCCAGCGGACGCGGCTTTTCTTTACCTTGAACGCAAGGAAATTCCACTACACATCGCGAGCGTGTCCATATTCGAGAGCGCCATACCCTTCAAGGAGTTTGTCGCCAGCATCCGCTCCAAGCTGCATCTGGTTCCGCGCTACCGGCAAATTGCGGTGACCCCGGCTTGGAACCTTGGTTTACCAACCTGGGAGGACGATCCGCGCTTCGATATCCGCCAACACATCTTCCGGAAAACCGTAGACCCTCCCGGGGGAGAGAAAGAATTGGAAGCGTTGGCCGGACACATTTTCAGCGGTTTGCTCGACCGCAAGAAGCCACTGTGGGATATCCATGTCGTCGACGGGTTGAAGGACGGCAGGGGGGCCATTATTTGGCGAATGCATCACGCCTTGGCCGATGGTGTGTCGGGGACGGGCATACTAAAAGTGATGCTGGATTCCACGCCCAATCGCTCCCGAGTGCGCCGAAGCCCGCGCTATCGCCCCGCGCGTCCGCCGGCACCCGACAGCACCAAGGACTCGATTTTCGATACTGTGCGCAACTCGCTCGAGGGCTTGCTGGCGCTGGAGAACGGGCTGCTGGGTTTCGCCGAGACGCTTCTCGACGACCAAAAGAGAAATGAAGTTAAAGGACTTCTCGAAATTCTGCCGGAACTGGCCGCCTCGGTGGAAAGACTTCCGTTCAACAAGCCTTGCACCGGGGAGCGGAAGTTCTGCTGGGCCGAGCTCAATCTTGCGGATCTACAGGCCGTGCGCGAGGCTGTGGGCGGCACGCTGAACGACATCGTCCTGGCAGTGCTGACGCGCGCGCTCGCGCGATATGTGAAGTTGCACGGGGAATCCGTGGTCAACCGATTCGTGCGGATCGTATGTCCGGTCAGCCTGCGGCAAGGGAATCAGGACGAGGGCTTGGGCAACCGGATCTCGTTCCTGCCGGTGGCTCTGCCCATGGACGTGCGCAACCCGATCCGCATGGTGCAGAGTGTCCGGACCAGGACGGGGACGATGAAGCGCTCGGGGGCAGCCAATCTTGTAGGCCTCGCAGCCAGTTGGATCGCTGCCGCTCCCGCTCCCGTGCAGGCGCTTCTGTGGGGGGGAATTCCAGACATCATCCTTCCAGTGCCACTAATGAACATGATCTGCACGAACGTTTCTTGTTCGCCGGTACCTCTCTATGCCGTTGGCAGGAGGATGATCGCCTCGTATCCGCAGGTGCCGATTGGGTACGACTTGGGCGTCGGCTGCGCCGTGCAAAGTTATGACGGAAAGCTCTTTATCGGCCTGGTCGCCGATGCTTTCGCCGCGCCGGACGTCGGCCGATTGCGCGATTTTATCGTTCTTTCGTTCGAGGAGCTATGCAAGTCCGCACAGTCGAAGAAGGCGCGGGGCCGAACTGTGGCGAAGCCTAGAACTGCGATGCGGTCCGCAAAGCCCAGCTCGACAGCGGCCGCCCATGCGGTGCCGGAAATGCCACCGGCGAAAACACCCATGGCAGTAAATGCGCACGCGAGGGACGCTGCATGAGCGCCAGCGTGCCAGGATCGAGCTCTATGAACGTCCCGAATGTGTTGCTACAAAGACTCTATACCTTGGGCAGCCTGAGAAACACCGATAACGGAGCCCAGTTTGCGCTCAAGAACCGGTTGAGCGACGCGGAACTGACGGGTCTGCGCGGATTCCTAATCGATGGGAAGCCGGTGGCGTTCGATCAAGTGCGAATGGATCTCGAGGATCGGCATCTGTTTACTCCGGCGCAGCTCGACGCTGATCACCCGCTCCCGTTCCCGCTCCGCTCTACCATGATGATTCACGCAGGACTGCCCAGATTGGGAAGCGGCAGGCATGAGATCGAAATCACGTTCGAAGCGCGCCCGTTCGGCAACCTTCACCTGAAGATTGAAGATGCCCTGGCAGAAGAGGCCGGACAGGATGTGCGCATGCCGCGGGACGAAGCCGATGATTACAACCCCGAGATAATCCAGCAGAGGCGCAAGCTTATCGAGCAGGTAAGCGGAGTCAAGCTGCACCACATGCTTCACTACTCGTTTGACCCACACCTCGCCAGAGGGAACTGCGAGAATTTTGTGGGAGTAGCGCAGGTGCCGCTTGGGTTTGCGGGACCTCTGCGAGTGCGCGGTGAGCATGCGAAGGGCGATTTTCTGATCCCGCTGGCGGCTTCGGAAGGAACCCTGGTGGCCTCTTACAATCGCGGGATGAAAGTGGCAAACCTGTGCGGCGGGGTGGAGGCGACGGTGGTAGCCGATGCCATGCAGCGCGCCCCTGTGTTTGTGTTCCGCAATGCGCGGGCGGGCCGTAATTTTGTGAATTGGGTGCAGGCGAATCTGGCGGACATTCGCGCTGCGGCAGAAGCAACCTCGTCCGTAGCCCGGCTGCAACACATCGACCCCTATATTGCGAACAATTTTGTATATCTGCGCTTCAACTTCTCGACGGGAGACGCGGCCGGTCAGAACATGGTGGGGCGAGCAACCTATGCCTCCTACAACTGGATCCTTGAGCATGGCAAGGGAATCGAAAAATCCTATCTGGAATCCAACTTTGCCACGGACAAGAAGGCCTCGCACGTCAACATCATGAGGACACGCGGCAAACGGGTGACGGCGGAAGCGACGATTACGCGCGACGTGATGCAACAATACTTACGGGTCAAGCCGGAACAGCTCACGCATCACTACGGCGTGGCCAACGTAGGCGCTTTTCTATCCGGAGCCACCAGCAACGCGTTGCAGTCAGCCAATGGCATCACCGCCATGTTTATCGCCACCGGGCAGGATGTGGCAAATGTCGCGGAATCTTCGGCAGGAATCCTGTATACGGAACTAACAGAGAAGCGTGATCTCTACATCTCGCTCACGATACCTTCACTGATCGTGGCCACGTATGGCGGCGGCACGAACTTGGCGACTCAGCGCGAGTGCCTGGACATTTTAGGTTGTTGGGGCAAAGGCAAAGTCAATCGGTTGGCCGAAATCATAGCCGCAGTCGCGCTGGCTGGGGAGATTTCATTAGGCGCGGCCATTTCTTCCGGCGACTGGGTTTCGAGCCATGAGAAGCTCGGCCGCAACCGCTGAGACGCGCAGGCAGTCTCTGCCGTCCTGATCACAGGTTCGCCATGTACTCTCGGCAGAAATCAAGAAAAAGACAAGAAGGAACTTCCCTTAATTGAAGCAAGGTGCTCTTGCCAAAAGAATGGGCGGCTTAGATGAGGGATGCGCAACCACCGTCCGCATGAGGTCACGTGTGTGGTTCCACCAGCCGTTGAAAATTTGACTTTCCCCGTGGCGGACCTGCAGCGGACGCCACTCATCAATGCCATCCGACGATCGAACCAAGCGAGCTCGATCTCCGGCACCCCCTTTTGCGTCTTCCCTTTCGCCTGCTAGCATGCCAAAGAGCCCGACCACCACAGAACGAGTGTCGAGTCGCAGGCCCGTACGCAGCGCTTTGAGAGTGCTTTCCTTCGCACTCCAAAGCAGAGCCAAGAGCCGAGACCGGTCCCTTGCAGAGGCTCCCGCAACGAACGATTGCTCCTCAGCGGTGAAATAATCAGTGAGAAATGCGTCGGTCCGCGGCTCAATGATTTCCAGATCACAACCCAGCACCCCAGTGGAACGCGTGACGGCGCACGCTGCGATTCCGGCGCGATGGCTGAGTGAGATCCGAGCGGCCGCTGGTTTATCCTGAAAAAAAGCCTCCGGGGCACCGGATGACGCCGGGCGTATTTCAATGCTCGCGAGGACCCGTGGATCAGCGGAGACGTTCAGGTAAAGTGCCAGGGTACTCTTGGCTGTCCAGCGACCCAGCCGCCAATCGTTTCGCCGTTTGGCAAAACGCATCGTGCTCAGTCGGATGGTCTCGCTCGGGCTTAGCCAGTCGTCTCCCTCGGGCAGATCCGCCTCAGTTTGTTCCAACCAATAGACTTCCATCAAGAAGCTCCGGCTGCGGCGATTGCGGCCGCCATTTCCACTTGCGGTTTCCCGCCTGCGTCCTTCGCGGGATCCGATGCCTGGACTGCTTCCATGCCGCGTTCGACTGCATGGATGAGGTAAGGACGAAGGTTCGAGGGAGGCAGGATGTTATGCAGAGCACCTACTTTCAGGGCTCGCTGCACGCTATGCACACGATCAAACTCGCCGGCCACCTCACCGAGCTTCTCGGAGTGGACGATTTTGAAGAGTTCGTCCCACTTGGTCCGCAACCGGCGCTTCTCGGCGTTTTCGGCTGCGGCCATGGCCTGGGTTAGCGATTGCAAACGCGGGTCTTTGCGTGTTCTGGCTTCGACTTCACCGGCGAACACAACGGCGGCTGCCGGCGCCCCGCCGATGACGGAGGCGTACGTTCCCTCCAGGGCCGCGACTTCAAGATGTTCATTCAACGCTCGCGAAAAAACCACATAGGCACCCCCGTGATAGCGGGAGATCACACAAAACACGATGGGGCCCTTGAAATTCACGACGGCCCTGCCGATCTCGGCACCGTACTCAAGTTGCAGCTTGCGCATGGACTCCGGTGAGCCGTCAAAGCCCGATAGATTTGCCAGAAGCACTACCGGCCG
>Ga0187816_10000405_pt1 | contig 12881 bp, 11 predicted proteins | sample NC_wetland_sal_i_16_FD_132960 | JGI IMG/M metagenome (GOLD analysis project Ga0187816, IMG submission 132960) | Wetland sediment microbial communities from Neuse River Estuary, North Carolina, USA - SO4_1 | ecosystem: Environmental > Aquatic > Freshwater > Wetlands > Sediment | place: USA... | reverse complement strand
GAGGGACGGCGCCAGATCGTGCGAAACCAGTTTTTGAAACACGCTAACACGCTCTAGTGTGGTGTCCCACAAATTCACAGCATAAGCTTACGAGTCATCCTGAGCGAAGCGAAGGATCTATGCATTCTGTTCGCGCTCCTAGACTCTCCTTTGCAAGTCAAGAGTCCTCTAACTTCTCACTTGATAATTGAAGTCTTAAGCATGCGGAGGATCTCGGCTGCGGCCACTTCGTCCCCTTTGACGGAAGGATGAGTGGGATCAGCGGGAATCATGCTGTTATGAAGATACATTTCCTTGGGTGGGTAACTGCGAAAGACGGGGAGCAGATCAACCACCGCGACTCCAGACTTCGCCCCGAATTCTCTCAGCCTCGCCTGGGGTTCGCCGGAAAGAGTTCCGGGGCCAAGGTGCAAGTGAAATTTGTCCCGATAGAATTCGAATTCTGCCTCTGACATTTGCATCTGCATCGGAAAAACAACGAGCACGATGCCATAGCCCCTGCCGCGGCAGAAATCGACGATTTGCGACAGCATCGCATAGCTCGAGTCCCACGCCTCGGTTTGGTAGGCCGACCGGGGCTGCAGGGCGCCGAACCCCGCGCCTCTCATCGTGTTGGCGTCGAATACGCCCGTCGAATAAAAAAACGACTTCAGCCGTGAATACGAGAAAAGATATAAGTGGGAATGGCGAAGCAGGAAACGACTCATCCGCCGCGTCGTGGGCATGTTGTGACCCTCCCACTCAGCGCCTTCTCCCGAGATTTCCCCGGAGGGCGAGTACACTAGAATGTCGTTCAGGGCAATGCCAACAATGACGAGGTCCGGCTGCAGGGCCGGCGCCTTCTGGCTGAGAAAGTGATAGTAGTCGCTAAGCGAGCCTCCAAGGGCGCCGCCGTTGAGGACTTCGTACCGCCTGGATGGAGGAGCAGCTTCGTTCAATAGCCGTTCCAAAACTTTGGGGTAGGTGTGGTCAATCGGAATTCCGTAGCCGAATGTGATGGAATCACCTACTACCAACACTCGAACCGTGTGAGGCGGCTTGGGAATGACGACCTCCCGATCTCGCAGACCATTGCTGTTGATCGCCACCTCCGTGCCAAGGAAATGGGCTCGACTGTTAGGAATGTTCTTAATGAAATGCGGAGGCCTGGGCTCAAAGCCACGGAAGGGCGCGCTGTCCCAATATCCCAGGTCCTGGGGATGGAAGACCCGAAAGCCGCCTTCGATCAGGAGCAGCGTGGCGCACACGCTCAACGAAAAGATGCCGAAATGGGTTAAAAAACGTCGCATCCCTCTCCGGCGTTGGCGCCCGGCCCAAACAATAGGTGCCTTGCTCCGCATTGTCAAGGGAAACCGGCCCGCACATTGTTGCACAAGTGTTGCAATCCTTCGCAGGTTCCGAACTCAGCGGGAAGGAAATGCGCTTCCGTTATTGACTTACATTGGCAACACGTTTACGCTTCGGCCAGTCTGACCGGGCGTCGCACAGGGATATTGCGCCGCTTCTTTCAGTGTGGCAATCGTAATGCTGCCACAGTGATTCGGGAGCTCATCATGCAGGCGCTCCGCAGTTTCGCTATCAAGGCCGGTGTCGTGGCCGAATTGTTTGTTTTTTTCAAAACCAACAAGCGTTTGTGGCTTTTGCCGATGCTGATCACACTTTTCCTGTTTGGAATCTTGATCGTAGTGGGCCAGAGTTCGGCGGTGGCTCCATTTATCTATTCGCTTTTTTAGGAAAACCCCCGTGATCAAACGGCTGTGGCTCTGGTGGAAGCCGATTGCCCGAAAGATCGGGAACTTTCAGGCAAGGCTCTTGTTGACGATCTTCTATGCCGTAGTCATGTTCCCCTTCGGCATGGCGGTCCGGCTCCTGTTTGATCCGCTGCAAACCAAGCGGCGGCCGATCCGTTGGTTGAATCGCCCGCTAGAGTCCCGGGATCTGACATGGGCGAAGAGGCAGTAACAGCATGCATATCATGGGGATCTCCTGCTATTACCATGACGCTGCGGCGGTGCTCTTAGACGACGGGCAGTTGGTCGCCGCCGCGGAAGAGGAACGGTTTTCGCGGCGAAAGCACGACTGTAACTTCCCGGCTAACGCGATCAGGTTCTGTCTTGAGCAGGGGGATATCCACGGATCCGACTTAGACTACGTCGTCTTCTTCGAGAAACCTTTCCGTAAACTGGACCGGATCCTGATAACGACTTTGCAGACTTATCCGCAGTCCTGTGGAGTATTTCGCGAGTCAATGATCTCCTGGCTGACCGACAAGCTGTGGATTACGAGCAAGTTAAATGCCGAGTTGGGCGTGCCCAGGGACAAAATACTTTTCTCTGAACATCATCTCTCCCATGCCGCAAGCGCTTTCCTGTGCTCTCCGTTCCAGGAGGCCGCGATCTTGACGGTGGACGGCGTCGGCGAATGGGTCACGGCGACTTGCGGCGTGGGGCGCGGCAATCAGATCACCCTGCTCAAGCAGATCGACTTCCCTCACTCCATCGGTTTGCTCTACAGCGCTTTTACGGCGTTCCTGGGATTCGAAGTGAACGAGGGCGAGTACAAGGTGATGGGCATGGCGCCCTACGGGCAGCCCCGTTACATCGATAAGGTGTGGAAGCTGGTTGAGTCAAATCCCGACGGCTCATTTTCGCTCGATCTGGATTACTTTTGCTTTCATTATTCAACGAATCAGACTTTCAACGGGCGATTCGTTGACTTATTCGGCGAACCTCGTTCGCCTGAGATGCTCTTCTTTACAGAAGACACTGGGTTTCCGAGTTACTTGGGCGATCCTCCGAGTAATTACCACGATCTCTGCAAGCTCAATCAGCGCTATGCCGACATTGCCTCCAGTATTCAGAAGGTGACCGAGGAACTTCTTCTGAATATGGCCAACAATCTTTACCACGAAACCGGTCTCAAGCAGCTCTGCCTGGCCGGGGGAGTGGCATTGAACAGCGTGGCAAATTCGCGTCTGCTGAGAGAGACGCCGTTCGAGCAGTTGTACATTCAGCCTTCTGCAGGTGACGGCGGCGGCGCCCTCGGAGCTGCCCTGTGGGCGCATAACTCTCTATTCGGACGTCCTCGCGAATTTGTCATGGACCACGCCTACTGGGGCCAGTCCTATGGAGAAGGCGCGATTTCGGAATTTTTGAAGCTCCAAAACATGAACTACCTTTGCGTTGAGAACGAAGATGATTTGCTCGACCAGACCGTGGATCGACTGGTTCGTGGTAAGGTAGTGGGCTGGTTTCAGGGCCGCTCTGAGTGGGGCCCGAGGGCACTGGGCAACCGCAGTATTCTCGCGGACCCGCGCAATCCCGGAATGAAGGATATTGTCAATACCAAGATCAAGTTCCGGGAGCCCTATCGCCCCTTTGCCCCGTCCGTAATTGCGGAGCAAACGGAGACGTATTTTGATTTCCCCAACGCCACTCAGCATCTTCCAGCGCGCTACATGCTTTACGTGGTGCCAATCAAGGGGGAAAAGAGGGCGACTCTGCCGGCCGTGACGCACGTGGATGGCACAGGGCGACTGCAGATCGTATTCTGCGATCATAATCCGCGTTACTATCATCTTATTGAACGATTTGGACAGGCCAGTGGTGTTCCCGTACTTCTCAATACCTCATTCAATCTCAGAGGTGAGCCGATCGTCACGTCGCCCTCGGATGCGTTCAGCACGTTCATGAGGAGCGAAATGGATACATTGGTGCTGGACAAGTTTATTGTGGAAAAGGCGGCGTGCTGACTGGAGGAGATAGGGCGGTGAAAATTACAATACCAAAATCCGCGCCCTCAGTATTCTCGGTGATGTGGGGATATGTCGCGCTCGCTTTCGCGGTGCTGGTATCGATTGCAGCGATGAGCCCAACCTGGGCGCGGCACTGGCCGCTTCTCTGGCGTTTCCGGCATGCCTTTCGGAGTCATCACCTTGCTTTGATTGGTTGTTCGTTCTTCCTTCTCACTTGCGCATGCCTTTACGTACTCTCCCAGATCGTCGCCGCCAGGCTGAGTGTCTCGAACGCTTCCGACCCAGCAGTTTTCACATCGCACGAACTGGCAGGCTTCGTACGGCAAAGTCGAGACGCTGCGTCGCTGATTGAGTTTCGCAAGTATCTCGACGGAGTAATCGAGGAAGACTGTTCCGACCTGGCAAGAGCGGTTGCGATCCGCCGCTGGGTGCGCCGACAGCAGTCGCAAGAGAAAAGTGTATGGTTGCCCACGAGGGTCAACCATGAAAACCCGCGACGACTGTTGGAAGAGCAAAGAAGAGGCATTCCGGGAGCTTGCCGCCGCTTTGCCTACGTCCTGACCGGGGCCTTGCTAAGCGTCGGACTCGACGCCCGCGTCGTAAACTTCAGCAGTTCTTTGTCTCGGATTGGAGCACGACGTCACGATGTGGTGGAAGTCTGGATTGAAGATCTGGCCAAGTGGGTGCTTCTCGATCCCACGTTTGACACTCTCGTTCTCATCGACGGCAAACCAGCCTCCGCGCTCGAGTTGCTGGAGGCTGTCGCTGCGCAGCAAATGGGCAGAATCACATTCGACAGAGGCGGCACGGCGCTCATACCTCACCCTACCAGGGAAGCTTATGAAAGATGGTGCCGGCATTTGTTCGTGGCCATGTCGAACGCTGTGTTCGATGGCTATGCAGTCCGGGGAGTTGGACCCAAGCGCATTCGGTTCCTGCACCACAGCCCGGATTCTGCCTACCCCGTCTTCCGAAAATCGCTGCTCCTCGGCGTCAGTTGCAGCGGGTTGTTCTTGAGTCTGGTGTTTTGGGCTTGGACGTTTGCTTCCCTTGTCAACGAGTAGGCCACGATCGGCTGGGCTTGGACCAGGGAATCATTCTGAGCGAACAGCATCTAACCGCCACGCAGTTTTGCTCACAGCCTTCCGGGCGCGCCCTTAGCGGGGCCGCGTCTGAAACCAAATTTTGGATAATGCAACAAAATGGTGCCAGCCAATTCCGGGCAGCTTGCGAAAGGTGTAAACCTGGGTCGTGCCGGCGGAGCGCAGGCGATGGTGCACTGGTAACTCCTGAATCGAGAACCCATGCCGATAGGCTCGCGCGATGAATTCCCACCAGAAACCTTGCTGCATCGCGCCGAGCTCACCCACAAGCCGGCGGACGACCTTCTTCCTCACCAGCACATAAGGGCAACTGGGGTCGTGGACCGGCACACTATATAGGAGCTGATAGATCCGGAAAAAGATGCGCGACATCAGTTTCCGAAGCCGATTGTCCGCACGGTTCACGCGCCTGCCGAGGAGAACGTCCGAGCGAGTGCGAACGTTCCAGAAACTCGCAAAATCCTTTGGATCGCACTGGCCATCGGAATCCAAGGCTAACAGATACGGTGCCTCCAGAGCCTTCATTCCATCTTTCACGGCTCGGGAGTAACCCTTGCGCTCCTCGCTGAAAATGAGCTTCATCGGTATTGACTCACTGAGGCGGCGTAAGATCTCCTTAGTGTTGTCTACGCTTCCGTCCTCACAAATCAGGAAACGCAAAGCCACCTTCGGTGAGATTTCGTTGTACATCTCCCGGATGGTGCTTTCGATACTTTCCGCCTCATTGTGTACGGGCAACAGAATTTCCAGTTCCAGATTGGCAGGTAGCATAAGCTAACGCTCCGTAAGAAGTAACTCGAGCCGGTCAGACACAAAGGGACGATCATGAGAACCGTAATACCAGTCAATGGTTTTGGCCAGGCCGTCCCGAAAAGAGGTAGTTGGTTCCCAGCTCAACAAAGCACGCGCGCGTGAGAGATCTGCGGCACGGCTGAAAACGCCAACTGGCTTGGAAGTCTCGAACACCAGGCGATTCGGATGGAACCCGGTACGATCGAAGATGAGCTCGGCGGCATCCCGGATTCGGATGTGCTCCCCTGTGCCGATATTCACTGCAGAGGCGTCAGTCACCTTCTCCGCTGCCAGAATCATGCCATCTGCAATGTCGCCGACATAGGTGAAATTCCGGTCTTGTTCGCCCGTTCCCCAAATCAAAAACGGATCCATCATCACAAATGCCTTGGCAATCAGAGCCATAACCGCGTGGGTCTCGTTTTCGCGTTCCCCGTATGCCGTGAACAGACGACAAGATACCGCGTTCAGACCGTACTGCTTGCGGTAGGCCCGCAACGCCAACTCACCCATGAGTTTGGCCCAGCCATATTCCCCGTCAGCCGCCGCTGCACCGGGAACAAAAGGATCAGCCCATTCTTCTTTCAGATAGATTACGGCGCCATTTGCCGGCTCGACTTGCAAATTCACCGGATAGACGCAGGCCGAACTGGCGAAGCATATCCGCTCTACCCCCGCCGCGGCAGCGGCTGCAAAGACCGTGCCGTCGAGGATCATGTTGGTTGAGCATTCCACCGGATGGGTATCGATGTAGCCGCGGCCGCCGTGACAAGCCGCCAGATGGAACACCACATCGCGGCTCTTGAGCGCACGATCAGCGAAGGCGCGGTCCCTTAGATCGCCTTTTAGAAAGTTGATCTGGCCTTGCACTGTTGAAAGATTCTCGAGTTTTCCGCTCGACAGATCGTCCGCGACAGAAACGTTGGCGCCAAGATTCACCAGTCGTTCTACCAGGTGGCTTCCGATGAAAGAGGCGCCGCCAGTTACCAGTACTCTTTGTGAACTCCAGTACGGCATCGCGTTCTCCTTGTAGTTGTTAGTCCGCGTTTAGTTGCCAGTTGGAGTAGAAGTATCTTCGGGCCAAGAGACGATTACTTGCTGATCGTGGCTGTGCGTGTAGTCGCAGGGGGAGTCGCACCCGGAACCACGTATCGCAGCGATGCTCGGAGATTCGCCTGAATTGTATGCCATCAGGACGCGCTGTCAAGGAAAATACAGCTTGCTCCTCGGGCGGAGAGTCTCGCGACGGGTAGGGTTCTTGCAGAAATGTTGCAATCAATTGCGGGCAATTGACCGTACTGGGCATTGCGCGAAGCGAGCGAGAGGAATAATCTTCAGGGTGCGTAGAGTTCCAGCTTGGTTCAAGACTGGCGTATCGCTTTCGCAATCGATCGGGCCGGCATCTCAAGCTCGGACAGCCTGACGCCAGGCTCCTAACGTGTAAGTACCCTCGAGTAGGGAGCAGATCATGAAGTTAGAAGAGAGGCTAGACGTCCTGCGCCATGCCAGGAAGATCTTCGTCAAGAAGAACGCACTTCCCGTCTACCTCATCCATTTTGTCACCGAGGTTTGTAATCTGCGCTGCAGCCATTGCTTCGATTTTTTTTACGAGGAGGGCCCCAAACGAAAGCCTTTCGAACTCACACTCGATGAGATCGACCGCATGACTCGCACCCTGGGCGAGCTGCTCTTCCTGCTGCCGACGGGCGGTGAACCATTCCTTCGCTCCGATTTGCCCCAGATTATCGAGCTCTACTACAAGAACTGTCGCCTGAGAAATGTGGGCATGCCCACAAATGGCTCCCTCACCGACCGGGTTGTCGCCGGCGTCGAGGAGATCCTGGCCCGGTGTCCAGAGCTCCACTTCGGTCTCGATATTTCGATCGACGGCATCGGCACGGACCATGACACCATCCGCGCCCAGCAGGGACTTTTCGAGAAGTGCACCGAGACCTATTGGCGCCTCAAAGAGGTGGAGAAACACCACCCCAACTTCAAAGTTTGCGTGGAAGTAACCATCCAAAAGCACAACCAGGACAAGCTGGACGAGATTTACGAGTACTTTGTGCACCAGCTCAAAACCTACAACATCCTGGTCCGCATCGTGCGGGGGAAACCCCGGGATCCTCTCGAGAAGGACATCGATTTGGAACGGGTGGCGGAATTTACTTCCAAGCTCGAACGCGGAATCGGGCAAAGTAACTACCACGGTCATGCCGTCTACCCCATGAGCGATCTCATCACCGCGCGTGAGCTTGTTGGACGCCGGATTCAGCTCAAGGTGCTGCAAGAAAACCGGTATCAGATTCCCTGCTACGCAGCCAATCTCATGGGTGTGATCAAGAGTAACGGAGATGTAATGGCCTGCGAGCTTCGCGACGACAAGCTTGGCAACATACGGGACTTCGATTACGACTTCCGGAAACTATGGCTCAGTGACCGGGCCAAAGCGGTCTCCAAAGACATCATTGAGAACAAGTGCTTTTGTACTCACGAGTGTTTCATGAGTACCAACATCCTGTTCAATCCGCGGCTGTACCCGCAATTGGTGAGTGAAGTCGTGAAGCTCCGTAGGAATCGAGCGAAGAGTAGAGGTTTGCAGAGGCCGCTGGAGCCCGCAGCTCCCGAGGTGGAAATCTCGCCTCCGCGGCTCGGAAAGAGCCCATCATGAGGGCGCGCCTGGTGGGAGGAGGAACTCATGATGCCACCTGTTAGCCCCAAGCAGGGGCCTGTGAGTCTTGGACGTGAACTTAGTGTGATCGTCCCGGTCCACAATAGCGAGGGGACGCTGCGGCGGTGTCTGGCAGCGATCTTCGCCACGCAAGGTATCGGCGAGTTTGAGGTGATCGTCGTCGACGACGGCTCTACTGACTCGAGCGCTGCGATCGCCGCGGATTTTCCCTGCCGGCCGATCCGTTGCGAGCAAGTCCGGGGTCCGGCCGCCGCCCGTAACCGAGGCGTGCAGGCAGCCAGCGCGGATCGAGTGGCCTTCGTTGACTCCGATGTACTCGTCAGGCCGGAGACCTTGCGGCTTTTGCTTGATGCCCTCGACAGTTCGCCCGCCGCTTTCGCTTCCTATGATCCAGAGCCGCTGAACCAGAACTTTGCTACGCTGCTCTATCACACTCTATCTTGTCGCAGCCTCCAGGATACCAGCGAGACGACTCCGGTCTTTTATTCTTACTGTGCGGCCATCTCGAAAGATATGTTTCTGAAGTTAGGCGGCTTTGATACACACTTCACCCGCGCCACGTTCGAGGACGTAGAGCTGGGATGCCGGCTTGCCAGTCACGGTCTGTATTCGCGATATCTCAAGAGCGCCACGATTGTGCATGCTGTGCAGTACAACTTGCCAACGCTTACCCGAGCATACTTCCGCAAGAGCTATGATTTGGCCCAGCTGCTGGTTTCTCATCGGTCCATAACCTTTGACGATCAAGGCTGGACTGCTCGGAAGAACTGGGCAGTTCTGGCTTGCGCGTGGGGAACGCTTGGTTTTGGCCCCCTCGCACTGTGGGTTCATCCGCTATGGGCCGTGCCTTGGGCGCTGGCGCTGTGTGGCTTTCTTTTCGCCAGCACCCAACTCTGTCGATCCATGGCCCGTTATCGCTGGATTTACGGCCCTCTGAGCCTGTTCGGCTACCTGGGAATTCACTGTATCGCCACTGCGGCGATGCTCAGTGTGGCCCTGGACTATATTAGAGATCGCATTCGCTGGCGTTTGTCTTCTTGGCGCCGGCACTACCTCCGCCGGGCCCATTCACCCACCAGGTGATTCATGCGAATCCCTGACATCACGCTGGCCGGTAAAGAAGCCGCTAAGTTCAGCACTTCTCCCTCGCTACCGAAACCATATGATCAAGTAACTGGCGGAACTACCTCGCTCACTGTAACCGAAATAGCCATACCGTTTGCACTCTACTTGTTAATTTACCTGTCAACGATCTCCAAGGTCCCATCTGTCGCCACGGATAGCATCCAGTACATAAACCACATTGACGCAAGTGAGCGGTTTTTCCATGCTCATCATCTCCTCTACAACTCATTTGCCTGGATGTGGATTGCATTCTGGAGGCAACTGGGGGTTCACACAGACAGCGCGCTTCTAGTATCGGGGTTGAATGCGATCTTCGGCGCTCTAACTCTGTGTGTCTTCTACAGCGTCCTCCGGGTCCGGCTTGGATGTGACCGTCTTACGGCGTTTTTAGGAACCAGCTTGCCGGCGTTCTCGTTTAGCTTCTGGTATTACAGTGGATGCGTTGAAGTCTATATCATTCCGCTCTTTCTTCTCTGGGTGTGTTTCTACATCCTCACAGGCGACCATGTTGGCGAGAAGACCTTTGCGCTGGTGGGATTCCTGAATGGCTTGGCGGTTGTTCTTGCTCAAATGTCCGTGCTCTTCGCGCCGGTTGTCTTTTTGGCGGCATGGTACGCCCATCGCCGAGGAGACTGCGGTGTGGCCAGGTCTTTGAGGAATTATGTTTTGGTGGCCATGCCGACAGCCGTGATTCCGTATTGGGCGGCTCTTCTCTACGTTGGGCGCGCGAGTTCTTTCAAGAGCGCATGGGCCTGGCTGACCCTTTACGCGAATCAACCACAGTATTGGTCTGCCCCATCTTTCACCGCCGTCGTAAAAGCCGCGGCGGGCCTCGGTCAAGCTTTCTTAGGCGGGCACTTCATATTCGCGATTCCCGGAGCCCGGGCGTGGCTGGAGAGAATGCTTCATGGCTTTTACATGACGAACGAAGTCTATCTGGTGCGGAACCTCGGAAAAGGGGTTGCATACCTGCTCGTTGCTTTGTCGGTGGCGCTCTTTTTGATCGTCGTCACTTCGCTTGCAGCCGGTTTGGGCCATTGGTCGCGGCTTTCCTCTAAGAAGCAGGCGCTGGTTTATCTTCTGCTCGTTTGGACTCTTGCTTATACGATCCTCGTCGTTTTCTATACCGCCGTCAACGCGAAATTGTGGATCGCGCAAACATTATGTTTATGGATGATCTTTTTCGTTCTTCTGCTCGGCCTCAGAACAAACCGTGGCAAATCAGCCCGATCGTCTGAAATTATTCTTGCGGTTGCAGTCGTGCTTACGTTTTTAGTGAACTTCATGGGCAGCATCCGTTTCACGCTGGATAAGTCTAACGATTACTACTACTCGCGCGTCGGGCCATTGCTTAGTGTTAGTAAGCAGGGTGATCTAATTGTCATTGGAACAGCCTGGAAATTTCAGCCGTATTTGCGCCGCTATGGAAAAGCCTCGATTCTGAGCCTAACTTCCGTATACCGAACAAGCGGCGCCAGTCCTGAATCTGTACAGCAAGTGCAAAGCGCCATTGACCATGAGCTCGCAGCCGGGGGCAAGGTGGTCATATCCGGGGAGGCATTGAGTCCTGAGAAAGAAACGATTCAGCGCTATCCTGGCATAACAATCTTCGGAACCGTTTGGGATCGATATCGCCAGCGCTGGCATGAAATACAAGCGCCAACGGGTGTTGTCTATGTGTTGCAACAGACGCCCCGCAATAGCACACCGGCCGCAAACCCGTCCACGGGAGTAAGAAAATGAAAAGGTATTCTTTGTTGTTTACTGCGCGGTTGCTCGGACTTATCTTTTTCTTCGCATGTTTCCAGGTTTCTCTAGTTAGCCCATTGCTGCTAAAGGCCGGCGATGCGAGAGCTCGCAATCCCCTGGTAACTGACCCGTGGGTGCAGCTAGCTAAGTTGACCGCCTCCGACGGGAAGCCGCTGGATCAACTGGGCTGGTCCGTCGCCATCAGCGGGAACACGGTAGTGCTCGGGGCGCCAGGCACAACCGTCGACGGCATCGATGAAAAAGGCGCGGCCTATGTCTTCGTGCAGGGGCCGGGGGGGTGGGCAAACATGACGCAGACCGCCAAGCTCAGCACCACGGATGGGCAGGCGGACGACGATGGGGGCTGGTCGGTGGCCATCGATGGCGACACTATCGTGCTCGGGGCCGCGGCCGCCGTCCGCGTGTATCCCCGAAAGGCGGGCGCGGCCTATGTCTTCGTCAAGCCGGCGGGCGGTTGGACCAATATGACACAGACCGCCAAGCTCACGCCGTCGGACGGTGCGCCGGCTGACGATTTCGCCAATTCCGTGTCCGTGAGCGGCAATACCGTGGTGGCCGGGGCTCCTATCGCCACCGTTGGTTCCAATAAGTCGCAGGGCGCAGCTTATGTCTTTGTCGAACCAGTTGACGGCTGGGCTGATATGACCGAGACCGCCAAACTCACTGCTTCCGACGGTGCGGCCAATAACAACTTCGGCTATTCCGTGTCCATCAGCGGCAATACGGTGGTAGCCGGAGCACCGAACGCGGCCGTCAAGCCCAATCACTCGCGCGGCGCGGCGTACGTTTTTGTCGAACCGGTCGGTGGCTGGGCAAATATGACACAGACCGCCAAGCTCACCGCCGCGGAGCCTAAGGCGTACAACGAGCTTGGCAGATCCGTATCCATTGACGGCGCCACCGTAGTGGCTGGGACCCCTCAAGCCTTCGGCGTGCGCGGCGCAGCGTACGTTTTCCTCCAACCGGAGGGCGGCTGGTCCGATGTGACCGAGACCGCCAAGCTGACCGCATCGGATGGGGCAGCCCAGGACCAGTTAGGTTATTCCGTGTCCATCAGTGGCGATACGGTTGTGGGCGGGGCGCCTCACGCAACCATTGGGTCCAATTCCGCGCAGGGCACGGCGTATGTCTTCGTCCAGCCGGGGGGCGGCTGGGCCGACATGACAGAGACCGCCAAGCTAACGGCCGCGGACGGTGCGGCAAACGACGTCTTTGGCAAATCTGTGGGCGTGAGCGCCAACACGGCGGTGGCCGGCGCACCCCAGTTCAACAACCAGGGTCATAAAGGCCGGGGAGCAGCTTACGTATTTTGAAAATCACGCGAAACCGCCGCTCCAGAGTTTCGGAGTTCGCCAAAAATCCACTGGCGTAACGGTCTGATAAGGCCAGTCTTTTTCAGGGTGCAGAAATGACTGAAATTGTCGCCAACACATCGAGAACATTGGTGGAGCTAGTCGGGCTCGAACCGACGACCTCATCGTTGCGAACGATGCGCTCTCCCAGCTGAGCTATAGCCCCACAGGGTGGTGGGTTCCGGTGGAATAATTTTAGAAGTCGCGCGCTGATTTCGCCTACCCGCGTGTCGCGCGGGTGCTGTGACTGTTGAGCAAACTGTGCCGGTACCGCCCTGCCTTACGTGACCTGG
>Ga0187816_10000404_pt1 | contig 12902 bp, 10 predicted proteins | sample NC_wetland_sal_i_16_FD_132960 | JGI IMG/M metagenome (GOLD analysis project Ga0187816, IMG submission 132960) | Wetland sediment microbial communities from Neuse River Estuary, North Carolina, USA - SO4_1 | ecosystem: Environmental > Aquatic > Freshwater > Wetlands > Sediment | place: USA... | reverse complement strand
GCTGGGCGACGACCTGGGCGGCCGGGTGATCACGGGACACTGCGGCCGGGAAGGCATCGACGTGTCGCCGTCCGTCCGGGTGCCGCGCCGGGCTACCGGCATCACGATGGTGCTGAACTACGCCGGGGACCGGTCGTTCGTCACGCACGTGCCGCCACGTCCAGCGCATGAGTCGCCCGAACTCGCCCGGTGGGCCGAGGTGCTGCGTCGCTACCGGCCATCCTGGTGTTACGTGCACGCCGGGGTCGGCGTGACGGCATTCCTGCAGGCGGCCCGGCGGCAGGGTACCCGGATCCTGCTCGATGTGTCACTGAACGCGATCGCCCTAGGGAGCCAGGCCGTGCTGGACTGCGTGCCGCTGGCCGACGTGTTCGTGCCCAACCAGGCCGAGCTGATCGCCCTGACCGCGGCCGGTTCGCTGCGCCCTGCTGTGAGCGCGGCCAGCGGCTGGGGCACGCCGGTCGTGGTTAAACTCGGCTCGGCGGGGGCGCTGCTCGTTGGCCCGGACGGGGTCGCGGAGGTGACCGAAGGCGTGACGGCGGTCGAGGTACGCGACCTGACCGGCGCGGGTGACTCGTTCGCGGGCGCGGTGATCGGCGAATTGCTGCGCGGCGTGCCGCTGGCACGCGCCGTAGTGGCAGGGAACCGGGCTGGCGCCGAGGCAGCCGGGCGGCTGGGTGCGGTGGGCCCGGTGGAGGTAGCCGGATTCAGCCCCGTCCTGCCCGGCACCGCTGGGTCAGATCAGGAGCACGCGCAATGAAGCTGACGATCCTCGGCGGTGGCGGGATGCGGATGCCCGCCTTCGTGCGCGCGGTGCTATCTCAGGAGTCGGCAGCAGGCAGCGCAGCGCCCCGGTTCGACCAGATCTGCCTGCTGGAGCCGGAGCAGTTGCGCCGCGACACGATCGGCCGGCTGGCGGTCGAGGTCGCGGCGGCGCTCGGTAAGGACGGCCTGGTCGCCGTCACGACCGATGCCGAGCAGGCGCTGACCGGGGCGGACTTCGTGTTCTCCGCCATCAGGGTGGGCGGCGACCGCGGCCGGGTGATCGACGAACAAGTGGCGCTGCGCCGCGGCCTGGTCGGTCAGGAGACGACCGGCCCAGGCGGCTGCGCGATGGCGCTGCGCACGATCCCGGTCGTGCTCGGCTACTGCGAGCTGATCAGCAAGGTGGCGCCGCAGGCCATGCTGATCAACTTCACCAACCCTGCGGGCCTGATCACCCAGGCGGTCTCCCGGCACGGCGCGATCCGCGCGGTCGGCGTCTGCGACACCCCGGGCGGTACTGCCGAGCACCTGGCCGCCTTCCTGGGCGCCAGCAGGGACGGCGGCCCGGACGCCGAACCCCCGTCGGCGTCGTTCGGGTATTCCGGCCTCAACCACCTCGGCTGGATCACCTCGGTGCTGGTGGACGGTGACGAGCGGATCGGCGAGATCATCCGCAGGTTCGCGGAGCTGCAGGCCAGCGACCATCGGTTCGCCGCCTTCGATCCGGCCCTGATCCGCCGGGTCGGTGCAGTGCCGACCGAATACGTCTACTTCTATTACGACCCGCAGCGGTACGTGCGCGAGGTCGCCGCGGCCGGTGCCAGCAGGGGTCAGGACCTCGAGCGGCTGAACGGCGAACTGCTCGCCGCCGTGGCGAAGGCGTTCGCCGACGGCCGCATACAGGACGCCTGGGCGGTATATGAGCGGTTGCTAGGTGTGCGGCGGGACACCTACATGCGCACCGACATGCACGGCGATAGCGGGCAGGCCGCCGCGCGCGCCCAGCGGGCGGCCGCGCCGCCGCCCGCCATCGGCGCGGCGCAGATCGGCGGATACGAGGCACTAGCGCTGCGCGTCATCGACGGCCTTACCGACGCCAGGCCGGGGCGCGTGATCGTCAACCTGCGCAACGACGGCGCGCTGCCCGCTCTCGACACCGATGACGTCGTGGAGGTACAGGCGCAGGTCAGCGCCGCGGGCCTGGTGCCCCTGCCGGCGCCCGAGCTGCCCAGGCCAGCCCGGGCGCTGGTGGAGCAGGTCAAGCAGTACGAACTTGCCACCGTGGAAGCCGCCATGACGGGGGATGCGCAGCTGGCCGCAGTCGCGCTGGCGCTGCACCCGCTGGTGCCGGGCAGCACCGTGGCCCGCGAGCTGCTGGCCGACTACCGCGAGCAGCACGGGGCGTCGCTGGCGTACCTGCGCTAGCGGGCTCCTAGCTGGTCGAGTGGGCCAGGTAGGTTCCAGGTTCCGCGCCACGGACCTTGATCGGGCACCAGCCGAGCCGCTCGTAAAAGCGCCTGGCGTTCACGTTCACCTGCCTGACGGCGAGGTAGCATGACCCCGCCCCGGCGGCCGCCACGGAGGCAAGGAATATGCTGATCAGCGCCCGCCCGTGGCCCGATCGCCGGTAATCGGCGAGCAGGTTGATGTGCAGGTGCGCTGGGTGCGGTGCGAGCTCAGGCAGCAACCAGCGCTCCGGGTGGAACATCACGTCGAGGCGGTGCTCCTCCTCTGTCACTGGCGGGCCTGACAACGGCTGGTAGCGGGCTCGCAGTCGCGGTAGCCAGCGTTCCCTGTAGGCGGCGACGAAGTCTGGCGTGCTGGCCGTTCCGATGATGTAGCCGACGGCGCGCTCACCGTTGTCCAGCACATATGCGTGCTCTCGCTCCAGGTAAAGATAGGGCCCGGCGAAGATGTCTGGGAGTAGGTCATCGGTGCTGTACAGGCCGCGTACGCCCTGGCCGGCGTTCCCGGTCTCGACGCAGACGTCATATACGGCGGCCCAGTCGCCGGCGCGGTAGGGCCGGATCTCGGCGGTCAAGCCTCCAGCCTAATGCGGGCGGCAGATTCTCCCTAGGACCGCAGGTACGAGGCCCCGTTGAGGTCGAGGATGGCGCCGCTGGCCCACTCCGCCGCATCGGAGGCGAGGTAGACGACCGCGGCGGCGATCTCCTCGGGCGTCGCCACCCGGTTGAACGGGCTCTGCCTCCGGATGTCCTCACCGCGCTCCGAGGCCAGGTCGGCCGCGGCCATCTCCGTCTCCACGTACCCGGGCGCCACGGAGGCCACCGAGATCCCGTACGGGGCCAGGGCACGCGCCATCGACTGACCGAACGAGTTCAGGCCCGCCTTGCTGGCTCCGTAGGCCGGGTTCCTGGGCTCGCCGCGGAACGCGCCGCGCGAGGTCACGTTGATGATCCGGCCGCCGGTCTGTTTCATGTACTGCACCGCGCACCAGGTCACGTGGGCGGCGCCGGTGAGGTTGACGGCCAGGGTCTCGCGCCAGGCTTCCTGCCACCGCTCGTAGGACACCTCGGTGATCGGGTGCCAGACGTAGATCCCGGCGTTGTTCACCAGCACGTCCAGGCCGCCCAGGTCACCGGCGGCCGCGTCGACCATCCGCCGGACGGCCCCGGCGTCGGCCAGGTCGGCCCGCACGATCGTGTGGCCGCGCCCGGGCAGCGCGGCCACGACCTCCTCCGCGAGCGCGGCGGAATCCCGGTGGTGGACCGCCACCCGGTCGCCCTGGCCGGCGAACGCCTGCGCTATGGCCCGGCCGATGCCCCGGGACGCCCCCGTGACCAGGACCGCGCGTGTCACTTCTCCTCGCACAGGGACAGCAGCGTGGTGGACGTGGACCAGTTCCTGGCCGTCGCCGCCAGGGGCTTCTTGCCCGTCGGGATGATGCGGAACAGCGCCTCGGACAGCTCGCTTCTGCCGTACCCGTCCGGCGTATGCAGGTACAGGGCCTTCCCGATCGCCGTGATGGTGTCGCGACCGCCCTTGGCTGCGGCCGCGCTCTCGGCAGCCCTGATGCGGTCAAGCAGTTCCGCACTAGGCTCGGCGCCTAGGAACACCACGTGCACGAGCTTGGGATTCGGCTCGTCGCGGTAGGGGTTGTCACCCAGGGTCCCGGCCAGCTCGTCCCTGGACAGCACCACCACGGCCGAGTTGATCCCGAACTTGCCGGCGATGGCCGCCTCGAGGGCCGACGCCAGCTCCGCCGTGTCGGTCTCCCCGGTGGTGAACAGCACGTTGCCGCTCTGGATGTAGGTGGTCACCCCGGTGTGCCCGAGCGAGGTCACGACCTCCCGCAGTTCGGCCATCGGGACCTTGTTCTTCCCGCCGACGTTGATCCCGCGCAGCAGCGCGACGTGTGATGCCATGCCGTAATTGTGCCCGGGCCGTCATCGTGCCCGGTGCGCGTCGCGGAGGTGGGCCCCGAGGATGTCCGCGCCGAAGTCGCTGCGCGGACGGCGCAGCACGGTGTGCGCGTGGTTGCCCTCGTCGGTGGTGTCGTACTCGATGAGCAGGTCATCGCCCTGGACCCGGTAATAGTGCCGCGTGCCGGGCAGGATCGGGCCCTCCCAGGCGAAATGCAGCTCGGTGGTGCCGGACAGTGCAGCCTGGCGGGCCGCCAGCTCGGCCGGGAGTCGGCCCAGGTAGAGCGCGACCAGTTCGGCCAGCACGGCGCGGGCCGCCGGCCCGAGCCGGCCGCTGGCCACGCCGAGCGGCGCGATCCCCTCCCGGGCCGCCGGGCTCGTCCCGGTGCGGATGTCCCCGGGAGCCTGGCCGGCGACCACGGCCGCGGCTCGCCCCGCCGGTCCCATCGCGTCGAGCAGCGCCCGGGCGAGGTCCTCCTCCGGGCCCAGCGGCCGCGACACCGGCCGGCCCGCGTAGCTGACTCGGGCCGGGTTGGCGCCGAGGAAGACCGGCGCGGGGGAAACCTGATCGCCCGCCACGGTCATCGTGACGGACAGGTGGTGCCCCTCGAACCGCCACGACCACGGCGCCTCGCCCGCCGGGTCGCCGAAGACGCTGACCCAGTAGTCGTTGCTGTGCCGGCCCCGCCGCCACTGCTCGCGCCGGTCGAGCACCTCCTCCAGTGCGATAACGGCCATGGCCTGGGCGTAGGCGTGCTCGCTCAGCCCCGTGGCCAGCAGCCGGTGAGCGGCCTTGCGGGCGGTCTGGTCCAGCTGCGTCAGGCACACGCCGGGGCGCCGCCGCGGCCGGTACTCCAGCCACCGCCGCGCCGCGTCGTCGGTGAACGGCAAGGCCGCCAGCGCCCGCTCCTGGTCGCCGAGCGCCGCCAGCAGGGCCAGCGCGGCCGTTCGCATCTGCCCGGGTACGCCGTCGGCACTCACCCTCCCGGTATAGCAGCCGTACTCAGGGGACCGGCCGCTGGCGTACCGGGGACGCCTGGGCGCGCCGTTCGGTTAATAAAGTCTTTATCCCGAACGGGCGGTGGTTCCCCTCCCCGCCCCGTGCGAGCCGCCGGTGGCGGCGCTACGCGGCCATGACGCGGCGCAGCCGCCAGGCGGCTAGGGCCAGCAGCGCGGCGGCATAGGCCGCCAGGACCCCGAGTTGCGGCAGGATGCCGGCGATCGACGCGCCGTGGCCGACGAGCTTGGCGAAGGCGTCGTTGGCCCACGCCTGCGGGGTGATATGGGCGACCCGGCGCAGCACCGGCGAGAAGACCTCCAGCGGCACCATGCAGCCGCCGAGCGCGCCGAGCCCCAGGCCCAGCAGCAGCGAGATGGCACTGGCCTGCTGCTCGTTCCGGAACAGCGTTCCCACGAATATCCCGGCTCCCGCCCCCACCAGGGCGAACAGGATCACGACGGCCACCACCCCGGCCGGGGCGCCCCAGCTGACCCCGAACAGCAGCGCGGAGCCCAGGATGATCACCAGCGCCTGGACGCAGGAGATCAGGACCCGGCCGACGGTTTCCCCCGCGATCACCGTGATCGGAGCGGTGGGCGTGGCCAGCATGCGGCGGGACAGCCCCAGCCTGCGGGTCTCGATGATGGCGACCGAGCCCGTCAGCGCGGTGAGGAACAGGAACAGGACGAGCTCGGTCCAGGCTCCCTCGTCGAACTGCCCGAGCGTCCGGGAGAACACCGACGTTCCCGCCGTGGTCTGGGTCACCGAGACCGACGGGACCGCGGGGGAGACCCTGGTGGCCTCGGCCAGGCCGGCGCTGAAGTCCGGGACCGCATGCTGCCCGGCCGCGAACAGGGCGGCACCGAGCAGTGCCGCCTGCCGCGCTACCGCGCCGCGCACGGTCTGGCCGAGCTGCTGGGATGACTGGTTCTCCTGGGCCAGGTAACGCACGGTGGCGCCCCGGCCGGAACGCGCGGCCGCGTCGTAGCCGGGCGGGATGACGACGCCCGCGGCCAGGTTCCCCCGCCCGACCTGGGTCAGCAGTGCCGCGGCGTCGGATACGGTGACGACCTTCAGGTGCGGGGTCTGCTCGAGCTGCCGCAGCAGCGCCGCGCCCAGCGGCCCTGAGCCGGTATCCACCACGCCCAGCCGCGGCGTGGACGAGCCGCCGAAGGTGGCCCCGAGCACCAGGATCAGCACCATCGGAAAGACGAACACGAAGAAGATGTTGGCGCGCACGCGGAACATCCGGCGCAGGTTCACCAGGCCAATCCAGACCGCCTTCACCGCTTACACCTCCGCCAGGTGCCTGAGCCGGGTCAGGGCCACGGCCCCGGTGACCACGGCGAACCCGAGCATGGCCAGGGCCGGTATCCACACCGCCGAGATGCTCCCGGCCCGCAGGTCGCCGAGCCCCCGCAGGAACCACGCCTGGGGGGCGATGAAGGTGAGCCGGGACAGGATTCCTGGTGCCTGGGACACCGGGAAGAACGTGCCCCCGACCAGGCCGAGGATGACCGCCACCACCGACTGCCAGTTGGCGGCCTGCTCCGCGTTCTTGGCCAGGGTGGCGATGAGCGCCATGATGCCGATGGCCGACAGGATCGCCGCCACGACGAGCACCGCGACGCCCAGTGGATTACCCCAGGACGCTCCCAGCAGCAGCGTGGTCGCCGCCACCAGCACGGCCATGCTGATGACCCCGAGCACGAAGCTTGTCAGCAGCTTCCCGCCCAGGATCGAGGCCCGGCCGATCGGCGCGGCCACCAGCCGCGCCAGCGTGCCGTCAGAGCGCTCCTCGAGCAGGCTGGTCACGCCGAACTGGACGGTGAAGAACAGGAAGAATACGGCCATCCCCGCGGCGAAGAACGACTTCTGATTCAGCTCCTTGGTCTGCGCGGAAACGTCGTCGACGGCCACCGGCTCCACGGCCGCGGCCGCCCGGGCGGACAGCGCCTGGATCTGCGCGGGCGGCAGCGCCGGGCCGCCGCGGCCCGCGGCCACGGTGGCCACGGAAAGCCGCACCCGGTTCAGGTCGGCGGCGTAGCTCTCCGCGATCGACTCGGCGACCTGCGCGGACACCGGGTCGTCGATGTTGCCGATGACCTGCATAGCGGCGGGCTGGTTGGCCTGCACTTGGGCGGAGAAGCCGGCCGGGATCACGATGACCGCCTCCAGCGTCCCGTTCGCCGCCAGCGCCCGGGCCCGCGCCAGCGTCGCTTCGGGATGGACCGCGATCAGGCCGCTCCGGGCGACGGCCGGCAGCACCTCGCTGGTGAACTGCTGGCTGGCCAGGCCGTGATCGGCATTGACCACCCCCAGGTTGAGCACGGTTCCACCGCCGGAGATCCCGCTGAATATGCCGTTGAAGATGAACGCCAGGCCGAGCGGGACCACGATCCCGATCAGCAGGGCCGACCGGTCCCGCAGCCGGGCCCTGAGATCCTTCACGCAGATGAGCAGCGCGGCTCGCATCGGGTTTCACCCTCCACCCAGGTTTCAGTCACGAAGTGCCCTGCCGGTGAGGTGCAGGAAAACCGCCTCCAGGTCCGGCTCGTGGACCTGAACCGAGCTGACGGCCAGACCGTCGGCCGTGAGGTCGGCCAGGATGGCGGGAAGCTCGCGGCTCGCGTCATCCACCACCAGGTCGATGGTCCCGTCGGCCGCCTTGGCCTGCCGCACCCAGGACCGCCCGGCCAGGCCGGCCGCGGCCCGGGTCAGGTCGCCGGCCGCCGTCAGCCGCACCTGGTCGCCCTCGCCGACCATGCCCACGAGCTGCTGGCGGGTGCCCTCGGCGATCAGCTTGCCGTGGTCGATGATGCCGATCCGGTCGGCTAGGCGCTCGGCCTCTTCCATGTAGTGGGTGGTGTACAGGACGGCCGTCCCGGCCCCGGACAACGCCTCGACGCTTTCCAGGATCGCATTGCGGCTCTGCGGGTCGACCCCGACGGTCGGCTCGTCCAGGATCAGCAGCTTCGGCCGGTTCAGCAGCCCGATGCCGATGTTCAGCCGCCGTTTCATTCCACCCGAGTACTGCTTGGTCTGGTCCCTCGCCCGGTCCGACAGGCCGGTCAGCTCCAGCACCTCGGCGCTGCGCCGCCTGGCCTCCGAGGTGGACATGCCATAGAGCCGGGCGAAGAACATCAGGTTCTCCCGCCCGGAAAGGTCCGGGTAGATGGCCAGGTCCTGCGGTACGTAGCCGATCTCCCGCTTGGCCCGGACGGCCCGGGTCGTCATCGGCTCGCCGGCCACCCTGATCTCGCCGCCGTCGCGGTCGAGCAAGCCGACGATCATCGAGATCGTGGTCGTCTTGCCCGCCCCGTTCGGCCCGAGGAGCGCGTACGTCTCGCCGGGATCGATGTAGAACCCGACGCCGTCGACGGCGACCAGCCCGCCGAAGCTCCGCCGCAGATCGTGACACCAGAGCACCCGCTCGTCCGCCATCTCGCCTCCCAAAGGCATCTGCCCGGGTACGCTGTCGGCACTCACCCTCGAGGTATAGCAGGATGGCCTGCCGCGCGGCGGGCCCGGGCATAACCTTCAGGAGACGGTTCAGGACGGTAACGGGGAGATCATGACGACGCCGAGCTGGGACTGGGCTTACGGAGAGGGCGGCCAGGCGCCTTGGGACATCGGCAGGCCGCAGGCCGCGTTCCTGCGGCTGGCGAACGATGGCTTGCTGGAGGGCCGGGTGCTGGACGCCGGTTGCGGCACCGGCGAGCACACGCTGCTGGCCGCGTCGGCCGGTGCGGACGCCCTCGGTATCGACCTCTCGCCGCTGGCCATAGAACGGGCCCGCGAGAAGGCGGCCACGCGAGGCAGCAAGGCCCGCTTCGAGGTCGCCGACGCGCTGAACCTGGCCGATCTGGGCCTGACCTACGACACGATCATCGACAGCGGGCTGTTCCACGTCTTCGACGACGTCGACCGCGCCAGGTATGTCGAGAGCCTGGCGTCGGTGCTGCGCCCGGGCGGGATCTGCCACCTCATGTGCTTCAGCGACCGGCAGCCGGGGACCGTCGGCCCGCGCCGGGTCAGCGAGGACGAACTGCGCGCGGCGTTCGGCGAGGGGTGGGCGGTCGTGTCCGTCGTGGCCGACACGTTCGACCTGGTGCCCTCCGCCGTCGGCATCTTCGGTGCGGCCATCGCGCAGGCCTGGCTGGCCACCGTCGAGCGGGTCGAAATTCTGGGTCAGCCCCGGGACTGACGGCGGGGACGCGAACCCCTGGATCCGGCCGGCCACATGCCCAGCCGGCCGAACAGGGCGACCAGGGCCGGGACCAGGAGCGACCGGACCGCGATCGCGTCCATGACCACCCCGAGGGCCATGGCGATGGCCAGCTGCCTGAACTGCTCGAGCGGTATCACGGCCAGCGCGGCGAAGCTCGCGGCCAGGGCCACGCCCGCGGTGGTGATCGCGCGCGAGGCCTGGGGCGCGGCGACGGCCACCGCGTCGCGGACCGGCCTGACCCTGGCCTCCTCCCAGATGCGCCCGACCACGAAGACGTTGTAGTCCGACCCGAGGGCCACCAGCAGCACGCCCGCGGCGAACGGCACGAAGTACACCAGGCTGGCCGAGCCGAGGAACTCCCGGCAGATCAGCATGGTCAGGCCCAGGGAGGCGAACACCGCCAGGACGCTGGCGGCCAGCAGGTACACGGGGGCGAGCAGCGACCGCAGGAACAACGCGAGGAGCAGCAGGCTGGCCAGCACGATGGTCAGCGCCACGGGCCAGAGGTCAGCGAAGATCGCGTTGATGGAATCGCCGGTCAGCGCGGTCTGGCCGGCCACCTCGAACCGCACTCCGGACAATCCGGCCGAACGGCCGAGGGAGGGGAGATCGGCCTGCAGCGCGTGGACGCGGGCGATGGCGGTGGCGTCGAGGGGGTCGGTCCGCTCCACCACCACGAAGCGGGCCGCGTCGCCCGAACGCGCCAGCATGGGGTTCAGCGACGCGGGGGCAGCGGACAGGCTCGCCGGGCCCGCCAGTTCCGCCACGCCACGCTGAGCCGCCAGCTCGTGCTGCAGCCGGGCCAGCGCCGCCGTCTGGCTGGCTACCCCGGGGCCGGTCACGAGGATCTCGGTGGGGGACAAGATGCCGGGTGCGAAGCCGTCGGCGGCGGCGGTGCTCGCGCGCACGATGGCGGACGACGCGGGGAGTTCCCTGATCAGCGGGGATCCCAGGCGCAGGTCGCGGACGCCCCAGGCGGCGGCCAGCAGCCCGGCGACGCAGGCCAGGGCGATCAGCAGCGCCATGGGCCGTTCCGCGGCGAACCGCGCGGTCCTGACCCGCAGCCCGGGCCGGGCTGGCGTGGGCTCGGTCGGCCTGGGCTGGGCCGGTCGGCGGCGGGCCCACTTGAGACCGAACAGCGCGCCGCCCAGCACGGCCATGAGCGCGGGAGCCAGGGTCATCGACACCACCAGCGCGGTCAGGACGGTCAGCGCCAGGCCGGGCCCGAACGCCTGGAGCAACTGGGTCCTGGCCACGGCGAGCGACGCGGTGGCGGCCGCGACGATCAGGCCGGCGGCGACGACGATCGGCGTGACCTCGGCCGTGGCCAGCCTGGCCGCCTTCGCGCGCGGCACGCCCGAGGCGAGGTAGCGGCGCATGCCGTCGAGGAAGAACACCGAGTAATCGGTGGTCACCCCGAGCAGCAGGACGACGAGCACGGGGTCCAGGTCCGGCGGGAGCGGCGCGCCCATCCGCTGCGCGACCCACGCGACGATCCGGACGGCCAGCACGTAGGCCGTGCCCGCGCAGGCCAGTGCGGCCAGCGGGGCGCCTACCGTCCCGAACCGCACGCCCACGATCAGCGCGATGGCCAGCACCGTGAGGAGCTCGACCCAGAACAGGTCGCGCTGGATGATCAGGCCCTGGGTGTACTCGGCCGGGACGGGTCCCGTGACGCCCACCACGTCGTCGCCCGGCTGGCTGAGGAACCAGTGCGCGTAGGCCTGCGCGCCTGCCATCTGCCCCGCAAACGAGGTGCTCGGCCGGAAGTCCAGGAACGTGATGACCGTCGTGGACTGCTCGCCCGTGCCGTGCAGCAGGCCGGAGGTGTTCGGCAGCGGGAACGCCCCGGCCAGCCCGGGGATCCCGCCGGGCGGCCCGGGGCTGACCGGGCCGGCCAGGACCTGCGCGGCGTCCGGCAGGCCGTCCTTGGCCAGCGCCGCGGCCGCCGCGGCCTGTTCGTCCCCGGCGGCCTGGCCGGAGGTCCCGGCCAGTTCCTGGTCCACGGTGACGGCCTGGCGGATCGCGCGGTACTGCGTGGCCTGCGGCATGCCGTGCGGGTCACGCTGAACCACGGCGACCGCCGCGTCGATCGGGAAGCCGAAGAACCTGGTCACGTCGCTTTCCGCCTGGGCCGCGGGTGACCCCGGCGGGATCAGCTGGGACAGCGTGGCCGAGGAGGTCGGGTTGAGCGGCGGGAGGAACACGATCGCCGCGGCCACCGCCGCCGCCCACCCGCCGATGATGAGCCATCGCAGGCTCACGACCACGAGCGCGTACCCCCGGGCCAGGGGCCCCACCGTCGGCCGCGGCCGGCCGGGGGTGGCCGGCCGGCCGGGCGCCGCGTTCTGCTTCTGGAGGGCCACGAGCATCGCCCTACCCACGATCGGGCCGGCTATTGCTCCCTTCTCGCGCGCCCTGCGTCGTCAGCTTCCAGCCTTCAGCTTTTCGGTTTGGTGAGGTCGTAGACGGTCTGCCCGCCGACGGTCTTGGAGGTGAAGTGGGCCGCCACCCAGGAGGCGATCGCCGATGAGCCCTGGCCGCCGCCGAAGCTCTCGCCGCCCTGGCCCACGTAGTAATGGACCTTGTGCTCCGCGACGAGCTTCTCGAACGCCGCCAGCGTGGGCCATGGGTCGGTGCCGTTGAACCCGCCGATGGACATCACCGCGTCTCCGGTCGCGAGTTCGATCGGTGCCGCCGCCGTCGAACCCTCGGTCGCCGCCACCCACGTATAGCCGGAGGCGCCCTGCTCGAGCAGCTTCACCAGCGCGCTGCTCACCTGCGTGCCGCCGCCGAGCCCGCCGCCGAATCCGCCGCCGGCACCGCCGCCGATCCCGCCGGCACCGGTCCGGCCGCCCGGACCGCCCGCGCCGCCGAACCCTCCGCCCGGTCGGCCGCCGAACCCGCCCGTACGCCCGGAGAAGCCCCCCTGACCGGCCTGGCCGGCGGACCCGCCAGGCCCGCCGAACTGGCCCGCCTGCCCGCCAGGGAAGCCGCCGCCGGGGACGTTGCCGCCCGCGAAGGCGCGGCCGGCGACAGCGCCTGGCCGGCCCGCGAAGCCCCCGGGACCGCCGAACGCGCCCTCCTGCGGCCCCGCACTCGGGATCGCACCGGTGTGCGTGGAGCTGACCGTGTCCAGCGCGTAAGCGGCCGGTCCGGCCAGGCCGGCCACCATGGCCAGCACGGCCGGCACGAGGGCCAGCGCCAGGCGTCCGCGGCGCCTCCTGGCGAGCCCCGTCAGCCAGGGGCTCGCCAGCACCACGACGCCGCAGGCCACGCCCGCGACCAGCACGACCCAGCGCAGCCAGGGCAGCCAGCCCGGCGTCCGGTCAAGCAGCACGTAGGACCAGACGGCGGTGCCCGCTATGGCCGCCGCGGCCACCGCCCGTCCGGCGATGTTGCGCGGTCCGGGCTGGGCCCGCCAGGCGGCCATGGCGCCGATGCCGACCAGGGCGCCGATGCCCGGGGCCAGCGCGACCATGTAGTACGGGTGGATGATGCCGGCCATGTAGCTGAACACCAG
>Ga0187816_10000403_pt1 | contig 12926 bp, 15 predicted proteins | sample NC_wetland_sal_i_16_FD_132960 | JGI IMG/M metagenome (GOLD analysis project Ga0187816, IMG submission 132960) | Wetland sediment microbial communities from Neuse River Estuary, North Carolina, USA - SO4_1 | ecosystem: Environmental > Aquatic > Freshwater > Wetlands > Sediment | place: USA... | reverse complement strand
TACAAAATCCTTTCTCGCCCGCGTCGGTGACGGCCGGAGCATCGGCAAGTACCGCAAAGGCCAGATCGTCTTTTCACAAGGGGACGCCGGCGATGCGGTCTTCTACATCCAGAAAGGCAAGGCGAAGCTCACCGTCGTTTCTGAGCAAGGCAAGGAAGCGGTTATCGCGGTTCTTGGGACGGACGAGTTCTTCGGCGAGGGATGTCTTGCCGGGCAGGCGCAGCGTATAGCGACGGTCACGACGATGACGGACTCCGTCATCGCTCGATTGGAAAAATCGGCTATTATCGAGGTGATCCATCAGGAACCGAAGTTCTCCGAGATGTTCATTGCCCATCTTCTGGGTCGGGCTATTCGCGTTGAAGCGGATCTCGTCGATCAGCTTTTCAATTCGAGCGAGAAACGTCTTGCCCGAATGCTCTTGCTGTTGGCGAACTTCGGCAAGGAAGGGACACCCGAGCCGATGATCGCGAAAATCAGCCAGGAGACGCTTGCAGAGATGATCGGAACGACGCGGTCGCGCGTGAGTTTCTTCATGAACAAATTTAGAAAGCTGGGCTTCATCGACTACAACGGCGGCATCGAAGTCCACAGTTCATTGTTGAATGTCGTTCTGCACGACCAGCCGCAAATCAAAAATTAGATTTTCACGTTTTGTTACCCGCGGGTAGCGCTGCTGGCGGCGCAATCCGCATGGCGCCGCCGGACTATATTGGCTCCGGGATGAATACATTAATCTGGGCCAGCAATCGGAGGATTGACGCTATGCCCCGACGCCCCAAAGGTGAGAACGTCCCGCCGAAAGGGAATAGCCTCATTCTCTTTGGTGGGACGCGAGCGTAGCGGACGACGATACATCACGGTCCCACCAGCGGCATTTGCTCGAGCCGGCTTGAATCCGTCGGCTTCCGTTCCAGCGCGGTCAGAAAGCGATCGGCCCAGTGTTGGATGTCGTTGTGTGAGAGCACCCGGAAGAGCGAATCGTGCCGCTCGCGCCGCTCGGCCAGGGGCATCGACAGCGCCTGCCCGATAGCCGCCGCGACGCTGTCGGCATCGTAAGGATTGACCAATAACGCGGCTTTGCATTCATGAGCCGCGCCAGCGAAACGCGACAAGATAAGTACACCTGGGTCATCGGGGTTCTGCGAGGCGACATATTCCTTGGCAACGAGATTCATACCATCACGCAAAGGGGTCACGAGCCCAATACGTGCGGCACGATAAAGCCCGGCAAGAGTCGAGTGGCTGTAGGGATGGTTGACGTAGCGGATCGGCGTCCAGTCTGCCTCACCAAAAGCGCCATTAATGCGTCCCGCAGCCGATCCAATCTCCTGCTCGATTTCGGCATATTCCGGAATCTCGGTGCGGCTCTTGGGCGCGATCTGTAGATACGTCACTTTGCCCCGCCAGTTAGGTTGCGTCTGGAGGAACAACTCGAATGCCGAAAGTCGCTGCGGGATTCCTTTCGAGTAGTCCAAGCGATCGACCCCGATGATGAGCGCACGGCCAGCCAGGCTCGCGATCACGCGTTTGACGAACGGCAATCGCACTGAACGCTGGGCAAGATCGGCGAAGGCCGCGGTCTCGATGCCGACCGGGAACACGTCGATCCGGATCGTCCGATCGCCAACGATGAAATTGAAATCGCGGCTGTGCAGACCGCGTTCGCGCGTGAGATAACGGCTGAAATTGAAGGCATCATCGCCGGTCTGAAAGCCGACGAGATCGTATTCGCAAAGCGACGGAATGAGACGCTCGTGGTGGGGCAACGCAGTCATCACTTCCGGCGGCGGGCATGGGATGTGAAGGAAAAAGCCGATGCGATTCGTGTGCCCACGCTCGCGCAGTGCCTTGGCTAGCGGCATCAGGTGATAATCATGCACCCAGATGAGGTCATCCGGCCCGAGCACTTCGTGCAACTCGCGTGCGAAGTGATCATTGACACGCAGATAGCCAGTCAGATCCCGGCGCGAGAACTCGGCGAGATCGATGCGATAGTGTAGGATCGGCCATAGCACGCGGTTGGTGAAGCCATTGTAGTATTCCTGGTGATCTTCTTTGGAGAGATCGAGCGTGATGTAGGTAATCTTGTCACGCACGACCTTCTGTGTGGCGATCTTAGTGTGCGTGGCAACCTTTCCGCTCCAGCCGAACCAAATGCCGGTTTTGTGCTTAAGTGCGGCCTTGACGGCAACTTCAAGCCCGCCGGCGCGCGCCTTTGCATCTTTCTCGGGAATGGCGACTCTATTCGAGACGATGACGAGCTGTCCCAATAGCGGTCCTTTCTACAACTCTGATTGACCATTCATCAAATGAGCGCGCTCCCGCACGCCCTGAACTCCCTGACGCTTGCGTTCAGACAGTGGAAAAGATCCGTCCGACGAGCAACGCCGCGATCGCCCAGCCTGCACCAGTGAAGAAGCCCACGCAGAACCAGACGCCAATCTGGTAGAGGTTGATAGTGGAAGGCATGTTAGATTCTCCCTGTGGTGACGCGGGTCAGTAAGTCGGAATCATACCAAAAAAGCTCGCCTTCGCCGTCTTCCTAAAGGCTTCGCCGACCTGGTCTCACCGAGGATTGCCGTTTCACCCGCTGACTTTGGCACGCTCATCGCTGTAGGCACCGAAAAGTGGAATAACGCGATGAGGTCGCTGGCATCGAGTCGGACTGGGGTGCCGCGCGGACATCGCTCCTGTGTTTCTCACGGCAGAAGACTTCGCCACCTGAAGCGGCCGAAAGCAAAAGCCCCGAATGCTCGGGGCTTCAGCTTGATGTGAGGGCCGCATTTCCAGTTGGTAAGGCGGCAACCATTAAAGTGCGCCGTCTTCAGAAACCCTAGCCGTTACCTAACAAACGGCCGGTGAGTTAACACCATAGCCAGGGCATCCAGCTATGACCGTAGCTTCGGCATCCGCGGTAGCCACGATCACCTCTGTAGCTGTTATATAACGATCCATGATGGCCGCCCGCATATCGGGCTCCAACATGACGTGCCGATCGCTTGGACTTCACGTCAGTGCTGCCATTGGCCTCGGATGAACCCTTGGCCGCGGCGGCCGCAGGTGCGCCTTTATCCAGCGTCTGTTGCTTGTTGTCGGACGCGGGCGCTGTCGGTGCCGCTTGCTCGGTTTTTTCGAGTGTTTTGCTTTTGTCGGATTTCACAGCAGGTGCCATAATCTCCGCCGGTGCATTCTGCTGTGCCGCCGGAGCGCTGGGCGTCTCATTCGTCTTCATTCCTTGTGCCGAGACGGCGCCTGCACCAAGCAGCAATATCGCCACCGTGGTGGATATTAGTCGTAGGGTTCTCATGGATGTCTCCTGTAGAGACTCCGCAATTGTCTAATTTGTGGACGTGTGGGCAGACAATGTCGGCCGGTCTCGATTGTTCGTAACAGTCAATGACGGGCAGTTCTGAGCAATCTTGCTCACGCGACTGACGAATAAGGGAGCGCGACTTCCGCGGTGGGTCCGGCGGGGGAAGTCAGCGTTGGTGGGCATTGGTTAGGTACGCGCCGAACACTGTGCTCGCAATTCCGTACCCAATGAGTGTTAAACGCGCGATTTCTCTGCGCCCTCTTGACGATCGAGTTCGTGTTCGAGCGCTCTGATCTCGGTTCGAATTTTTTCGACTACCTTTAGGTTTGCCGCCATTAACTCAATTCGCGGCGTATCATCTATTGGAAGCCCAGTGCCGCTCGCAAGAGAGGCCTGATATTTTGTGATGGCAGCAATAACATTGTGACTGTCGGAAAGCGCCAATAAAATCTGCTGGCCCGAAAGCTGAGAGTACCGCATAGTTAGTCTCTCCTAACCGTTAAGTCCGGCGTTTTGAACCTCTGGCGCGATGTCTCCATACTTCGCGGGGGGAACTTGAAATAGTAATGCTCAGCTAAAAGGCGAGTCTGAGCAAAATTGCTCATTGGAGAGCGTTATATTTTCAAATGTGCCGCTCGTAAGGTGTCTGTGCCAACTCCCAACTAACATTACAGGTGGACATTTAAAGAAGGCTAGTCAGGGTTGCGGAAGAGGACCGCTAATTTGGACAGATCGCCATAGTCTCGAATAGAGTCGCCATTTCCGAGAGAATTGCAAAGGCGCGCACCGGCGGGCTTGAATCCTAAATCCAAGGCAGTCGGTACCGTGTTTCGGTGTCTTACTGCTGCGAGTCAATCGGCGCGGCAGAGCTAGACGTAACCGGCGCTGTCGCGTGCAACGATTTGTCATGATTGTCGATCACCCATTGCGCATTGTCCGCGAGTTCGGTGAAGCTCCGTTCAAGCCTTTGATATTCGCGCACTTCGTTCGGTCCGTTCGCCGTCCTTAGCAATTTGGAATATTCAATTGCCTTGGCGCGATATTGGTCAGCGGTGAACATAGGCGAGCCCTTCGGTAAGAGGAATTCTTCCCGCTAGAAAGTCTGCGATCCGCATGCTGATGCTAGTGACAAGCTTAGGTCCCACGGACCGGCATGGTCTGTATAAAATTGCTCACCAAACGGGCCCCACGAGTCTCGATCAAATCGCGTTCACGTCGGCATGTGAATAAATCCGCAGGCCTCTTAAGGTGTGAGCAATTTTGGACAGCCTTCGCCTCGGCATGAAGCTTTAATTGGCGCAAAGTAAAAGGAGATGGGATTATGTCGCTGGGACTTATTCTTCTTATCGTTCTCATCATTTTCTTGCTTGGCGGCTTCAGCGGCCGCTTCGGCGGTTACGGTTACGGCTACGGACATGGTGGTGTCGGCATTATCGGCATCATCTTGATCATCGTTGTCGCTCTTATGCTGCTTGGGCGGATTTGACGTGGGTTGATCAAGAGACGTGCGTTGATCAAAATTACGGGCGGTCGCCCTTCCAATCGGGAAGGCGGCCGCTGTAGTTCAAGTGCGTTGGTCGCCCTCAGAACGGACCGTAACCACCCAGAACACCGCCAATCAACCCGCCGACAACACCACCGTAGCCCGGGCATCCACCGTAGCCGTAGCCATAACCGGGGCCGTAGCCAGGGCAGCTGTCATAGATCGGTCCCTTGTAGAATCCGTGGCGGTAGCCACCCCCGTAGCGGGCAACATGACTGCCATGGGCGTAGCCATGGCCCGCTGCTGCATGTCTGGCGCTTGCATGATTACCTGGATGGCTGGACGCTAACGCATTCGTCGCCACTGGCACGCAACCGAGCGCCGCCGCGGTGGCGAGAGCGATAAGTGTTTTATGAAGCACTTGATCCTCCTAATATGGCTCAAACAAAAAATTTGTTGTGAGGACAATAACAACACTGGTCTCCACCAAGAGTTGCATGCCTTGCGGACACGTTAGCGTGTGCGGGCGTCAGCGCTTCACCTCGCTAAGCGAGCGTGGTGAGCAATTTTGTACAGACTCCACTCTGGCGACGTCCGGCATAAATCCCGGATGGCTTCTTCATTCCAGATAGCGTCAGCTTAATTTAGGAGCCTTACGCCGGTTTCCCCTAGGGTTTCGAGCACAGTGAGCACCAGGACACATGCCGTGTTGAATATAGCGCCCACCGATCAGGGGAAAGTCGTGCCGCCGGCAGGAGAGCCGGAGGAACATCCGCCGCCCTCAGATCCGAAAGCAATATTCCTTGGTGGTCTCTTCGTCCTTGCGCTTCTGACGACAGCCTTTGTCGCGCGCGAGATCGTGTTGCCGCTAGTCTTTGCTATCGTTCTCAAGCTCCTGCTTCAGCCAGCCTTGCGCGTATTAGAGCGGTTGCACATACCGCGACTGCCCGCGGCGCTGCTGCTGATCCTTGCCCTATTCGGAACGATCGTCGGCTTGGGAACGGCTATTTCAGGCCCGGCCCGTACCTGGGCAGCCAAGCTCCCGGAGGGCATTCCTCGACTTGAGGAGCGGCTGAGTTTCATGCGGGTGCCTATCAATACACTGCAACTGTTTTTGCAGCAGGTGGAAGATATTGGCGGAACGGCACCTTCACCAAATGGGGCCGTCTCGGAGCGAGGTGCAGCTTTTTTGACGACGCTATTCACCGGAACCCGAAACTTCGCCAGCGGGTTTTTCACCACGGTGCTGTTTCTTTTCTTCCTTCTCGTGTCCGGCGATATCTTCCTGCACCGCCTCGTCGAGATACTCCCGCACTTTAGCAGCAAGCGCCAAGTCGTCGACATATCGCGGCAGATAGAACACGACATCTCTGCGTATCTGGTCACGATCACGATCATGAACGCGGCAGTGGGTCTCGTTATGGCATTGGCGGTTTGGCTCACGGGGGTCGGCGACCCGATCCTCTTGGGGACGGTGGCCTTTCTGCTGAACTATGTGCCGATCCTCGGCACTGCTTTGGGCGTGCTGATCTTTCTTCTCGCCGGCCTGTTGACCGTTGACACGCTCTGGCTGGCGCTGCTTCCCGCGGGGCTCTACGTTGGATTGCATTTGATCGAAGGCCAGACTTTAACGCCGATGCTTCTGGCCAGACGGTTCACACTCAATCCCGTCCTCGTCATCATTTCGCTCGTCTTCTGGTTCTGGATGTGGGGTATTCCCGGCGCAATCCTGTCTGTGCCCATGCTGGCGACCACTAAGATCATCTGCGACCGTATTAGGCCGCTGGCTGCATTCGGTCATTTTCTTGAGGGGTGAAACCCAGCCTTGAACTGAATGCCTTGGACCAGGAAAATTTGAGAGAATTGACCCGGACGAAAGGAGCAGCCGACGACCTTGAATGTCCACCTGGGACTGGCGCTGACACGATCGGTGGGGGGCTGGGGGGCAGGTCAGGATCGGTCAGGCCGCTATCCAGCACTTTTCTAACGTTACCTGGGTCGTCTCAAAAAACCTGAAATGCGAGCATCCCTACGTGGCACTGGCTTCAGCCGGGCTGTCGTGATCGATAGACCGCCGCTCTTGTAATGCCGCTTGCGTCCAAGTCCGCGCAAGCTCAAGCAGACCCTGTCTGTCCTCGTCGGTTTTGGCGTAGGAGGCCGAAAGCATCGCCTCTTTAGCGTATTGCCAGAACTGATCTGTTATCGACATGAGCACCCTCCCGTGCCCCGACATCCCAGTACCCCGCATGCGCTCCTTGGCAGTAGCCGTCTGTTCAAAATTGCTCACCTAGGCCGCTCGGCTCAAACCCTCCACAGCAAAATGGGCCGCTGACAGATTAAAAAAGGGGCCACCAGGCCTCCAACCCTGCTAGCACCCGCGCGCTGGTGAAATATCGTCGCGTCCAACGAAACCCCACCCTAATCTGACCCTCATCCGCCAGCTGTTAGTGAGCAATTTTGCTCAGACGCCGAGCAGTCATGCGAGTGAAGGTTGAAGTGCTCTGAAGGGTCACTCAAATGCAGCAGCATTCGTTAGTTCGACGAAAGTCCGGATATTTCGGTCTGATCGCCGTAATTCTGATCGTCGCGGTGGGATTGTGTTGGGGTTTAACCCACATCTAGGAAACTTCAGCTTGTGAGCGATCCAAGCGATGGCGTCGTCGTGGCAACCAAATGATGACGCGCTGGCCCGGGATGGCACACAGGCACTCATCGAGTCCTTAGGATACAAAACCGTCAGTTTCAGTTCGGCGGAGCATTTTCTCGCGTCCGATGCGATCGCGGAAACAAGTCATGCCTGATCACCGACTTGCAAATGCCTGGATTAAGCGGCCTTGAATTGCAGGAGGCGCTGCGGTCGCAGGGTCATCGCACGCCGGTAATCCTGATTACAGCCTATCCGAATGAGCGCCGCCGCAATCGTGCGATTGATGGCGGAGCGGTTGGGTTCTTGAGCAAACCGTTCGACGAGGCATCGCTGATCGAATGCCTGGCTGCCGCGATCAAGTCGCGATCTCCAAGCTGATGCTCGCTTCACACACGAGGCGCGGCGGATCGCGGCGAAATCGCCAAGCTGCCGGCCTGCTACGCAAGGAAAGCTGATGCGAGGGTTATTGGCCAAGCTCAACGCATAACCGAGAGAACCACAATTTCAATTTCACTTCACGGATTTTATAAGGAAAGAGCGCGTCGTCCCCTATAGGCGAACAATCTAAACAAATAAAAACCCCCGGCCGAAACCGGGGATTCTTTCTCCGAAGAGGAGCATTACTTCTGCTGGCCGCCTTGTTGGCCGCCCTGTCCGGGCTTCTGTCCCGGCTGCTGCTGTTGCTGCTGACCAGGCTTCTGCTGGCCGCCGCCTTGTTGGCCACCACCCTGGCCACCCTGCTGGTTCTGCTGGTCGCGCTGATTCTGATTATTCTCGGTCATAGCTATCTCCAAATTTTTGTGAAGTATTGCTTGAATATCATTATTCAACCAACTCACTTGAGCTAAGCCACAATGCAACTAATGCTAGGGGTCTTGAAAAAGAAACTGAAACACGACATTAAACACGACGTTGAAGAGTTAGATTTGCCCCAAGCGACAACTGCATCACGGATTTTAAAGGACAGGAGTCCTGACGTAACCGCGAATGAGGGATGGAGGACCATGGCGGAGGGCAGCTGTACGTCGGTTTGCCGTTGATTTAGGCGGGATTGATAATTGCGATGGGGATCACCATTTATGTAGTGGCGAGAAGCACACCCAGTGGCTCGCCCCGGTTTCTCAGCGCTGCCAGTCCTCACCCTTCCCTTTAATTGTGCCAAATCGTGCCTACTGCGACGGCGTCCGCCGTCATTTGATGATGAAGCTCGCGCCGTCCGCGCTATCGCTTCGTTGAGTCTTTCGGTCGCTGTCTGTTCAAAATTGCCCACCTCGTTCGGCTGGCCCGCCACGCTAGAGGCGAAAGCGCCGGACGCCGTCGGATTTTACTGCATTATTGCTGCCGCTACGGTGGTGGGACTCGCGCTCGGTTATACGCCAATCGATCCCATTCAAATGCTGATTTGGAGCGCCGTGCTCAATGGTATTGTCGCTGTTCCGATCATGACGATCATGATGGTGGTCGTTACGCGCCTTTCGGTGATGGGTCGTTTCAGCGCTCGGCCGACACTCACGTTTTTCGGGTGGGCCGGCACGGCGCTGATGGCCCTTACTGTTGTCGCACTGTTTTGGTCCTCGTTTGGCTGAGCAGCGCTCGTATCGCGAGTAATTCATTCCGGAAGGGAAGGCCGATATCATCAAAAGGAATTGTCGACGGTCAAAAAAGCACGACATGGGCTCAATGCGGAGTCATTCGGTCGGGCTTGGCTGAATGGATTCTTCACTGTGAATTACTCGCCATTACCTGTCCGAATATCTCAATTGGGATTGGCACTCACGTTTTGCCCGACCTACGGCCAGTGTGAGCAATTTTGCACAGTCTTCACCTTGGCATGGGGCTTCACTAGCAGGAGAGGGTGATTCTCCTCCTCGTTGAAGAAGCGAAAGTTAAATTTCGGACGGAAATTGGGGGAAGACGCTGGTAGTCGCCTCTGGCGGGACGAAGTTTTGGGAGCTCTTGGGAGGGGAGAGCTTTTTGGAGGGTAAGATATGGAAACGTCGAACTATCGAGCACGCTCCCTACCAGGAGCCGCGTTGGCGTGGCCTAGCCGCCAGCCGTTCATAGACCTCGATGAAGCGCACCCGCTCGCCCAGGGGATCGTGGATACGATCCGCGATCCTCTCCTGGTCCTCGATCAGGACTTGCGTATCGTCACCGCAAATCGCGCCTTCCATCAGACGTTCAGGACGAATCGTCAGGACATTCAGGGTCGTCCGGTTTACGCGCTAGGAGACGGCCAGTGGGATATTCCCGAGCTTCGATTGCTGCTGGAGGACGTCGCGCCACAGCACTCGGTGATGGAAGATTACGAAGTCGAGCGAGAATTTCCCATTATCGGACGACGCTCGATGCTCCTGAATGCGCGGGAGGTATTCAATCAAATAAACCATCGCAATCTCATTCTCCTGACATTCGAAGATGTCACCGATCGGCGTGCCGCCGAACGTGAGATCTCCAAGCTGCTGCAACAGAAGGAAACGCTGTTGCAGGAAATGCAGCATCGTGTTGCAAACAGCCTGCAGATCATCGCGAGTATCCTTCTCCTCAAAGCGCGGACGGTACAGTCGGAAGAAACGCGGCTGCATCTTAGGGACGCTCATCAGCGAGTCATGTCGGTAGCGGCCGTGCAACAGCAGCTGCTGGCCTCGAGCCATGGCGAGCCGATCGAAATCGGCCCTTATCTCTCTCGATTATGTAAGGCCTTGGCAGCCTCGATAGCCGACGACAGTCGTCCGGTCTCATTGAAGGTCCAGGCGGAAGGCGGCACGGCCTCATCTGCCGAGGCGGTCAGCATCGGTCTGATTGTCACGGAGCTCGTGATCAATGCGTTCAAGCATGCTTTTGTCGACAACAGGCCCGCTGGCCTGATCGTCGTTGCCTATGAGGCGACTGAAACAAGTTGGCGACTTGCGGTTTCCGATAATGGCAGTGGGACACCGGAGGGCCATTTGAAATTGGATAAACCAACTTCTGGACTGGGCACGATCATCGTCGAGGCGCTCGCCAAACAGCTTGACGCCCGTGTCGAAGTCGTCAGGAACCCGCAGGGCACGACGGTATCAATCACCCACGGAACGTCAGATCCAGCCTGGCCTCCACTGACGGGCTCCGCTTCACTGACAGGCTCCGGCGGGCGCTGGCTCACGAAATCGAACGGCGGTTCCATTGCGGCCGTTTGATTGCGTAATGTTCGTTCAACAACACTAAGCGGTCCCTCCGTGTTCTAGTAAATGTCGATCCGGCACCCCACGTGTAGAAGAGTGTAAAAGATGACCTCAAGAGAAGACCATCAAACTGATGCAAGCCACCACGCCGCTGCTATGGGACGGTGGGATGACGAGGGTGGCACTTCCATTTCCGCTCGAAGCAATACGGGCGTGAGAGTATCGAAAGACGTGCGCTCCGAGGCGACGGCAGATCTGAAGGTTGATCAGCCTTCCACAGAAGACAAGAAAATTTTGGAATGTCTGGGAGCGGCCGTCATCATGCGATGGGGTACTCTCCCGACCAAAATCCAACGGGAACTCTTCGAACACGCGACTTCGCTTGCCGACCTCGCGCAGACAGCTCCGCCGAAGGGCCAGATCGCGCGCTTCCTGCATAATCACAAGGATGACGGCGCTCGGACGACAACGACCATACCGCGCCGTGTTGTGATGTGACCCGGAAAGCGCTGCTGAGCGCCTGATCAAGGGCGACGACGTTTTCAGCCGAAAGGGCACCACGTGGCTACGAAAGAGCGACTTGCGGCCATGGCGGCCTCCCGTTGCGCCGTGTGCTCAGGAGCGATGGCGCTTACGCTCGTGAAGGTAGACCCAACCAACAGCGCGTTGGAGCTTCGCACCTATATGTGCGGGGAGTGCGGCCACAGTCAGACGTACAGCGTGGACGGCGGCGACAGCTAATGGGCCAATAAGCATCGTTGGCGTAGTTTGCAGTGGTCCATTTTCCAACTCGCGACGCGCACATTTAACAGGAGCGTACGGATGTCGACGCCTACCATCCTGAGACGACTAATCGGCATGGAGTGCGCATAGTTCCAGCGAATCGGAAACGGCGCGTACCGCGACGCTCGCAACAGGAGAAGGACCATGAAACTTACGCAATTTGCGGTCGACGACGGCCCGCACAATAGTGATGGATTGCTGCTTCACGGGTGGAATGGAAATCAACAAGTAACGGGGTTCGTCAGCAGGCGCGTTATGGACGACTGGGTCGATCCCAGACAGCCCTACCGAGGGCGGAAAAGCCTTTATCGCGAGCAGTACAACGCGCTTGGCAAGCGCAACCTCGCAGCGATCGAGCGAATCGTCACATCCAAATATCAACGAGGCCCGGCGTTCAATCGCCAGTATCCATTTGTGGACGTTCTGCTATTCGACATCACGGAAAGCGGCGAGGTGCTAGACGCGTGTGAACTCGTTCGTTCCCCCGAAACCGATGTTGCTTCGCGCGCATGGCCACAGGGGTCGCTAATGCTACGTAATTCACGCCATCCACAAAAGGCCAGAACATTTGAAAGCACATCGATTACGCAGAATTCCAAGCGCGAAAGCAAAATCGCTCTTCGACACTTTGAACCTGCCGCAAAACCCCGACAGCTTGCGGATTTTGGACCAGGACGGACATGAGGTGTTCTTTTGGACGCCGCGGACAGATGATTGCTAAGGCTGAGGACTTTTTACTGTGTGTTCAGTGCATATATAAATTCCGACCCGTAACAAATCGGACAATGCAACGATGAACGGGTATTGTCCCGGCATTGGCGCCACCCAGGAGTAACTGACGTGAATTCAAATTCAAACCAGGCGCAACAACGAGCGGAAAAGCTTTTCAAAAAGCAAGAGCGCGCACAAGACGCCCGGCAGGCGATGATCGAATATGAAGCTCATGCTCTCGTCGTTCGCGAAAAGACAGCACGTTTGAGAGCGCTTCGATTAGCTCAGGAGCGCTTGTCGTGAGCGCCTAGCAAGCCTACGACAGGTGCGCCTGGCCGTAATAAACTAAACTGATACAGCTTCCACGTTTCGGAGCTGGTTGACGATGGAGGGCAAGAATGAACAAGCAAGAAATTCGCAAGGCTGTCATTTCGGGAGTGGATGGCGCTTCCACGCGATATCAGGTGATGATGGGCTGGTTGCCGCCACTGATCGGGAAGTCGTGACCTATGGACTGCCTCGTCGGCACCCAATCGTCGATATGGAAATGGTTCGATATGGAGATGGGGGAGAATCGCAACGCGATGACCACGCGAACGACCAGCAAAATGGTGACTTTCGCTCGACCGTTCATGCTGAAGGGAGTCGATCGAATATTGCCAGCTGGAAACTATCGAGTCGTGAGGGATGAAGAGCTAATAGAAGAATTGTCATTTCCCGTCTATCGCCGCGTATCCACGATGATCTTCGTGCCAGCCAAATCTGCTTCCTCGGTTGAGATGGTGGCCATTGATCCTCAAGACCTCCAGGCGGCGCAGGAGC
>Ga0187816_10000401_pt1 | contig 12934 bp, 10 predicted proteins | sample NC_wetland_sal_i_16_FD_132960 | JGI IMG/M metagenome (GOLD analysis project Ga0187816, IMG submission 132960) | Wetland sediment microbial communities from Neuse River Estuary, North Carolina, USA - SO4_1 | ecosystem: Environmental > Aquatic > Freshwater > Wetlands > Sediment | place: USA... | reverse complement strand
GCTGGCAAGCAACGATCCGCGCGCCCCTAAGGTAAGAATGACTCTTCGGAAGCCCTGTTGAAGCAGCGACGCCGCACACTTCTTTGCTTCTTCGATCGAGTGCACAGGAAGCCCGGTAATCACCTCTGCTTCCGTTTCATTGGGAATGAAGTAGTCCGCTGCAGCTAAGTCGGCAAGGTGGACCGGCAGCGCCGGCGCTGGATTCACAATGCACCGGATGTTGCGTTTACGCGCGAACTGCACAGTGTAAGCGACAGTCTCCAGAGGGATTTCGAATTGAAGAATGATGATGTCAACGGTCTGGAGTGAGTCAGCGGCTGCATCCACGTCAGCCCGCCCCAAAGTGTCGTTCGCGCCCTTTACGACAATGATGCGGTTTTGCCCATTGGGCTCAACAAAGATGGGAGCAACGCCGCTGGAAACGCCCTCCACGATCCGAACATGCGTCGTGTCGATGCCAAAGGAGGCGAAGTTTTTCACAGTGGCTTCGCCGAACAGATCGTTGCCGACCTTGGCAACCATCACAACGTCTGCCCCGCAGAGCCGCGCGGCCACCGCCTGGTTCGCCCCCTTACCGCCAAAGCCGAGGTCAAAGCTCTTTCCGAAGATAGTTTCGCCCGGCCGGGGAAATGTGTCACTGAAGGTGGTTAAATCGGTATTCGCGCTGCCAACGACCGCAATTCGGGGTGACCTGGCCATTCGTTCTCCCGTGTAAGTGGCAAGGCGCGAAAATATAACACTGGGAGAAATTCAGCAAGCGAGCCGGGTTTGAAACTTGTTCAAGCACGCTCCGCTGCTGCATTGAGGGTTATAGTGACGGAACCATCTCCGTGGTATCTTCCCGCTCACCCGAGAAAAGGAGGACAAGTCATGATCGGTGGCATGCACACCATTCTTTACAGCAGAAACGCTGATGCAGTCCGGGAGTTTCTCCGGGACGTGCTGAAATTTCCCTCCGTGGATGCGGGACATGGCTGGCTGATCTTTGCCGCACCGCCCGCAGAAATTGCCGTTCATCCGACCGAAGGCCAGAGTTACGCGGAGCTATATCTGATGTGTCCTAGCCTCGAGGAAACTATGGAAGAACTCAAAGGCAGAGGTGTTGAATTCCCAACTCCAATCACGGAGCAGCGCTGGGGTCTGCTAACCCAATTAAAGCTTCCGGACGGTGAACTCCTCGGGCTATACGAGCCCAAACATCCGCTCAGTATAAAAATGAAGCCAGCGCCAACCCGGTTGGCGCGAAAGTCTCACGCAAAAAAGAAGAAACCCGGAAAAACAAAGGCCCGCGCGCGAAAACACCGAAGAAATCATTAAAAAGCAGCACCTGCGCCGCGTTGACGGGTGTTCACACGAATGTTAGGCTCGCACTTCGTTTCCAATTGCATGCGAGCCGTCGACCTCATCCGAAAAAAACGCGATTCCGGGGAGCACTCCCGCGAAGAAATCGGCTATCTCGTTTCCGCCTACACTAAAGGGGATATCCCCGATTATCAGATGGCCGCCTGGCTGATGGCGGTATGGATTCGCGGCTTGAGCCCCGCGGAGACGGCCGCGCTCACCGAAGCCATGCTGCATTCCGGCGAGGTGGTCGACCATTCCTACCTCCCGATGAAGAAGGTGGATAAGCACTCCACCGGCGGAGTTGGCGACAACACGTCGCTGATTCTCGCTCCCGTCGTCGCCGCCGGCGGGCTGGCCGTGCCCATGATCAGCGGGCGCGGACTGGGCCATACGGGCGGGACACTCGACAAGCTCGAAGCTATTCCCGGGTTCAACACATCTTTGAGCTTGGCGGATTTCCGCCGCGTTCTGAAGGAATGCGGCATGGGCCTGATCGGACAAACCGCGGAAATTGCGCCGGCAGACAAGAAAATCTATGCGCTGCGTGACGCAACTTCCACGGTGGAAAACATTGGCCTGATTTGTGCGTCGATCATGAGCAAAAAGCTTGCCGAGGGAATCGACGCGCTGGTGCTGGACGTGAAAACAGGTTCTGGCGCCTTCATGTCCAAGGAAGAAGACGCGGTTCGCCTCGCCGAAGTGATGGTTGACACGGCTCGCCGCACGGGAAAGAAATCTGTGGCGCTTCTCACCGATATGGGACAACCGCTCGGCCGCATGGCGGGCCACTCAAACGAAGTGATCGAAGCGATTGACGTTCTGAAGGGCAAAGGACCCGAGGACCTACGCGAGCTCAGCGTGGAGCTCTCGGCTTGGATGTTTTTTCTTGGCGAGCGCACCAAGTCGGTCGAGGAAGGGCGCCGTCTTGCGGAAGAAATGATTGCCTCCGGGAAAGCCTTGGATCGTTTCCGACAGTGCATCCACCTGCAGGACGGGAACGAACGCATTATTGATGACACTTCCCTGCTGCCGTTGGCGAAGTCACAATCACACGTTACCAGCGCTAAGTCTGGCTTCATCACCGCGACACGCTGCCGGGATTTCGGCGTTGCTCTGGCCTTGCTGGAGGGAGGCCGCAGCAAGAAAGAAGATCGGATCGATCACGGCGTGGGACTGGAATTCCACAAGCGCATTGGCGACCGCGTGCAAGCGGGCGAAAAACTGGTCACAATCCAATACAATTCCGAAACAAAACTTGGGGAAGCGAAGAACCTGGTGGCTGCCGCGTTTGAAATTGGTGATGTTGCGCCGCCAATGCCTCCGCTGATAAGCCGCATTATCGGTGGGTAATCCCCGGAGGGTTCGCAAAGACAGAAACCGGAACGATCCGCAGGGTCAGGCCAAATCGAACTGCCGTCAACGGAGAAAAGGAGTGGGGATGGGCAGATTTGCAGGTTTGCTGGGGATGGTCGTATTGGTGGGACTCGCGTACCTTTTTTCTACGGCACGGAAAGCAATCCAATTGAAGACGGTTCTCTGGGGCCTGGGCCTGCAATTTGCGTTTGGCGTTTTCGTGCTCAATTTTGCAGTCGGACGGAGTATTTTTCAGTTTCTGGGTGACGCTGTAAACAAGTTGCTCAGCTTTGCCTTTGTGGGCTCTCAATTTGTTTTCGGCCCCCTGGGCAAACAAAGCTCCTCCATTGGCTTCATTTTTGCCTTCCAGGTCTTGCCCACGATCATTTTCATCGCCGCCGTGTTTGCCTTTCTCTACCACATCGGCGTAATGCAAATCTTTATCCGGGCGTTCGCCTGGGTCATGACGCGGGTCATGGGCGCAAGCGGCGCAGAGTCGCTTGATATCGCAGCCAGCATTTTCATGGGACAAACGGAGGCGCCACTCACCATCCGGCCGTTTCTGAACAAGCTGACAAAGTCAGAGCTAATGTGCGTTATGACTTGCGGAATGGCGCACGTCTCCGGCGGTATCATGGCTGCGTACATCGCTTCCGGCGTCGAGGCCAAACACCTTTTGACCGCTGTGATCATGACGGCTCCAGGCACCCTGCTGATGGCCAAGATGTTGGTGCCGGAAACCGAACAGCCGCTGACCGCGGGAAAAGTGCACATGCCAGAGATGGAAAAGGAAGCAAATTTTCTTGGCGCCATCTCGCGTGGAACTTCGGACGGGCTGCAACTCGCGATCAACGTGGGCGCAATGTTGATTTCCTTCATCGCCTTGCTGGCTTTGGCCGACTACCTGATCGGAGGTGCGCACAACTGGCTGGCTTTACATCACTTCAGCCGGTTCCCGGAAAGCCTGGAGCAATTCTTTGGGTGGATTTTTGCGCCCATCGCATGGCTGATTGGCATTCCTTGGAAAGATGCGCCCGTGATTGGCAATCTTCTAGGAACGCGAATGACTATCAATGAGGTGGTGGCCTTCGCCAAGCTGGGACAATTGAGGAATTCTCTAGACCCACGTTCTTTCACCATTGCGACGTTTGCTCTGTGCGGATTTGCCAATTTCAGCTCCATCGGCATTCAAATCGGGGGAATCGGAGCCCTGGCGCCGGAGCAACGCGGACAACTCGCCAAATTCGGTATTCGCGCCATGCTTGCAGGAACCATGGCAAACCTGATGTCTGCCTGTATCGTGGGAATCCTGACATGAATGAAACGGGAAAACAGAAATCGGACCAGCGCCCCGGGCCCGAGTTTGCGCGCGCGGAAGCAGCCGCAAAGTTCATTCAGAAAAAGACGAAACTGCGGCCAAAGATCGCGCTGGTTCTTGGCTCAGGGCTTGGCGGATTTGCTGATGAATTTGCGAACGCAGTGAAAATTCCCTACGCCAAAATTCCCCATTTCCCCCTTTCGACTGCCATCGGCCACGCGGGACAATTAGTCATCGGGACCGTGGAAGGAGTGGACGTCGTCGGCATGCAGGGGCGCGTGCACCTGTATGAAGGATACTCAGCCAGGGATGTGGCGTTTCCCATGCGCGTGTTTGCACGAATGGGCGTGAAGGCTGCGGTACTGACAAATGCAGCGGGCGGAATAAAAAAGGAATTTACACAAGGGCGGCTTGTGGTAATCAGCGACCACATCAATTTGCAAGGTGTAAGTCCCCTAACCGGGCCGAATGACGAACATTTCGGACCGCGTTTTCCGGACATGAGCAGGGCTTACGAAAAGAAGTTTCGCGAATTGACGCTTGCCGAAGGCCGCCGTTTGGGGATCGATCTTGGCGAAGGAGTCTATGCTGCGCTCGCTGGTCCAAGTTATGAAACGCCCGCCGAGATCCGCTGCCTGCGCAGCATTGGCGCGGATTTGGTTGGCATGTCCACCGTGCCGGAAGTGATTGCGGCGCGGCACAGTGGAATTCGTGTTCTGGGAATCTCCTGCGTGACCAATGCGGCGGCCGGTGTTCTGGATCAACCGCTCGATCACAAGGAAGTGCTGGAAACCGCGGAACGCGTTAAAGCGCAATTCATTGGCCTGTTGCGCGCCGTGATTCCGGACATCGCGTCTGCGCTGTAGCTGCCAACAGGCGCAACTTTCCTCTGGAGGGCATCGTGTCTGAATATGATCCATTGATCGCAGCCGCCAAACGAGCGCGGGAGAATGCTCACGCAAAGTTCTCCAATTTCAAAGTGGGGGCGGGACTGCGAGCAAGTTCCGGGAAGATCTACGGCGGCTGCAACGTGGAAAATGCGACTTACGGGCTGACTGTGTGCGCGGAGCGCGTTGCCATTTTCAAGGCCATCAGTGAGGGCGAGCGGAACTTCGATGCCATCGCGGTAGTAACAGACACGGACAGGTTGACGCCGCCTTGCGGGGCTTGCCGCCAATTGATCTGGGAATTCTGCGGCGATGTGCCGGTAATCCTTTCCAATCTGAAAGGTAAAACAGAAACAATTCCGATGCACACTCTGTTCCCAAAGCCGTTCGACTCATCGAATCTCTAATATTAAGCTCGGAAGGAATCATTCATGGATGCACGTTTCTTACGACTCATTCGATATTTCTTCATCCTCTGTTTCATGTTTGTTTTGGCAATGTTCACGCCACAATCTCCGCTTCGTGCTCAGACACCGGCAAAAGAAGCTGTCAGTTTCGATCTCCTCGTCACCAACGCAACCGTCGTCACCATGGACCCTGCCCGGCGAGTGATCGAGGACGGGGTCATTGCCGTGAACGGAGATGACATCGCCTTTATTGGAACGCCGGCGAACTTTCGCATGCAGGCCGCGAAAGGCTTCATGGCCAAGCAGACCATCGACGCGAAAGGAAAGCTGATTATTCCCGGCCTGATCAACGGCCATACGCATATCCCCATGGTCTTGATGCGCGGACTGATCGATGACGTTACGCTAGACGACTGGTTGCGCAAATATATTTTCCCTGCGGAAGCACGCAACGTCACGGAAGACTACGTTCGATGGGGCTCGCGGCTGGCTCTGGCGGAGATGGTCCGCAGCGGCACCACTACCTTTGCCGATATGTACTACTTCGAAGATGCGGAGGCCGAAGAAACCAAGGCGGCCGGCCTGCGCGGAGTGCTAGGCGAGACCTGGATTGATTTTCCGGCCCCCGACAACAAGAACGAGGCCGAAATGGCTGCTTACACCGAGAAGTTCCTCAAGAAGTGGCAAGGCGATCCTCTGATTCATGCTGCCGTTGCGCCGCACTCCATTTATACGTGCTCCCAAAAAACGCTGAAGGACGCCGCGGCGCTGGCGCGCAAGTACCACGCGCCGATCCTGATCCACGTCGCCGAAATGCGGAAGGAGTTTGTCGACAGCCTGGAGAAAAACGGAGCCACTCCGGTGCAATACCTTGAACGCATCGAAGTGCTCGGCCCAGACGTGCTGGCGGCGCATTGCATCTGGGTGGATTACACGGACATGAAGATTCTGGCGGAACGCCAGGTAGGTTGTGTTCACAATCCTTCCAGTAACATGATGCTCGCCAGCGGCGTGGCTCCCGTTGTTGACGAAAAAGCGGCCGGCATGCGTGTGGGACTGGGGACGGATGGCCCTGCAGGGAGCAACAACGACCTCAATATGATGGAAGAGATGGACCTGGCCGCGAAGCTTCAGAAAACCAATCGGGTCGATCCACGCGCGCTTGGAGCGAAGGGCGCATTGGAAATGGCTACGATCGAAGGCGCTCGGGCGCTGCATATGGAAAAAGAGATCGGGTCACTCGAGGCGGGCAAAAAAGCAGACTTTGTGATTCTGAATCTCGACGTGCCGAACGCCGTGCCCATGTACGATGTGTATTCCCAAATTGTTTATGCCTTGAAGGCCAGTGAAGTCGAAACCGTGGTCGTGGCGGGCAAGACGCTGCTCAAGGATGGCAAGCTGACGACCGTGGACGAGGCCAAGGCGATCGCGAAGGCGAAGGAATACGGCAAAAAGGTGGAAGCGTCCCTGAAGCAGTAGCTGAAACGGATTGGGCCCGCCGGCGGTGGAAGAGGCGCAAGTTTTACGCAAAACGCACCGAATTAGTGTGTACGCGGCACAAAATTGTGACGCAAGACATAGTACGTTGTGACGAACGTCACTATTTCCAACTAAATAATCCTTTCGTATTATTGTTCTCCTCTCCTTCTTGCGGCTAAGTGGAACATATCGATGATGGTGGCTTAGCGCAGCACTTTGAGTTTCCGCACATCAGGGATCTCTTCTCAACGTCAGCGAGCCGCCATCGCCCCCACGAAATAGGGGTCAGAGTTTGGACGGGGTGAGCAGGTGGTAACCACGGGTCCGGGTTCAAGGCGGGTTTTCGTCTGGTTGTGGAGTATCGCTGGCGTCGCAATTTGCTTCGTGCTCGTCGGTTATCTAGCTGCATCCCCGCGAACCGCTCAGGCAAAGCACAAAGTTGTTCCTCCCATCAGTCGACCGGACATCATCTTTGTTCAAACACCCGTGGTCGTTTCCGGCCCGTTGTCGCAACGCTTCCCGAAGGGCAGCCTGATTGTTCGCTTGAGCCCCTTGGCAACGAGTGGCCCGCCAATTCATTTGACAGACGGACTCTTTGCCGCCGCCGATCCGCAAATCAATTTCGAAGGCACCAAGGTCCTCTTTTCGGCGCAAAAGAATCAGGGCGAACGCTGGCAGGTTTGGGAGATGGATTTGAATGGAGCGAACAAGCGTCAGCTCACGCGGTGCAAAGAGGATTGCTTACGCGGCGCATACCTCCCGGCCGATGAAATCGCATTCACAGTGGAAGAGGTAAAGGGAAAGCACCTGCACTCGTACCTGGCGGTTGCAAAAACGGACGGGTCGGAGTTTCACCCGATCAGTTTTGGAGCTGCGCCATTTCAATTGGAAACAGTTTTGCGAGATGGCCGCATTGTCGCCTCGGCCCCATGGCCCTTGCTTGGCGGGGCGGAAACAAATGGATCGCGCTTGCTTTATACCTTGAGGCCGGATGGCACCGCGCTGGAATCCTTCCGGTGCGAACATAGCCAGGCAACGATTCAAACGGATGCAGAGGAGCTGGAGGATGGTTCGCTGGTTTTCGTGCGAAAGACTCGCGCCGGGGCAGCCGCTGGAGGCGAATTAGTTCGAATCCAGCCGGGAGCCCTGGAGGGGAGCCCACTCGGAACCCGTCAGGCAGTGTACCAATCGCCGCGCCAGCTATCCGAGGAAGAATTACTCGTTTCGAAGAAGGAAGCCTCCGCGGCGGATTCTTCCGCAAGATTCGACCTGTATACCTATCACACTAAGACCGGCACGTTGGGTGAGCGACTCTTCGCCGACGCGCAATTCTCCAGCATTCAGCCTGTCCTCGTGGCGTCGCATGCAGTTCCAAAGCATTACTGGAGCACGCTGGATCCGGAATCGCCTACCGGTTACTTCATCGCTCTGAACAGTTACCTTTCCGCTCAAGAGTCGCGGGGCCACATCTCGACACCAATTGCGCAGGTCCGCGTTATTACAGTGAGTTCTTCCGAAGGCAAGGAACGGAGTTTGGGGGAAGCGCCGGTTGAGACGGATGGTTCGTTCTATGTGCGAGTGCCCGCTAACTGGCCGATTCGTTTCGTTTTGCTGGACGCAAAGGGCCAGGTCATTCGCGAAGAGCACGGCTGGGTCTGGACGCGTCCTGGCGAGCAGCGCGGCTGCACCGGATGCCACGGAGACAAAACCATCGCTCCGGAGAACCACTGGCCACTGACGCTCAGACGGTTCGACACGCCGACACCCCTTGGAGAAATCGATCATGGCTCAGCAACATCACAGGCGAAATAGCATGCACCACCTCGTCCGCCTGGCGCTGATTTCCGCGGCCACTCTGCCGATTCTTCTCATCGGCCTTGGTAATGTTTCCGCGCCACAGTCCGGGTCGCAGGCGTCCGCGGCAAGCAAATGGCCAACCTACGAAGACGTCACGGATAAAGCCAATCTCCAATTTCGTCACTCGTTTGGAGAGCAGAAGTTGAGCTCGGTCATGGAAGCCACCGGTTCGGGATGCGTGTGGTTTGACTACAACAATGACGGCCTGCTCGACCTGTATGTGCTGAGCGGCCGATATCTGGAAGGGGTGACGAATCATTCCAAGGCGGACGGGCTGGATGCGACGAACCATCTGTATCGCAACAATGGCGACGGCACCTTCACCGATGTGACCGCGCAAGCCGGTGTGGCGGGCAAAGGGTTCGCGATGGGCGTCACGGTCGGCGACTACGACAACGACGGCTATGAGGATATCTACGTCACAAACTGGAATTCCGCGATTCTTTACCATAACAACGGGGATGGCACTTTTACGGACGTCACCGAAGCCGCGGGAGTCCAGAACAATCATTTTGGTGTGGGCGCCGCTTTCCTGGATTACGACCGGGATGGCCGCCTGGATCTGTTCGTCGGCAATTACTTGAAGTTTGATCCGAACGCCAAGAAACCGTATTACTCCGCCGAAGCGTTTGCCGGTCCTCTCGATTACGAAGGCGACGCCAACCGGCTGTTCCATAACAACGGCGACGGCACGTTCACCGATGTTTCGGAAAAGGCCGGCATCGCGAATCCCGCAGGGCGCGCCATGGGCGTGACCGTGGGCGATTTTGATAACGATGGCTGGCCGGACATCTACGTGGCCAACGACCAGATGGAAAGCTACCTCTACCACAACAATCACGATGGCACGTTCACGAACGTGGCCCTGGATCAGGGCGTGGCCTACGGCACGAATGGCGACACTCCCTCTGCCATGGGGCCGATCTTTGCCGACTACAACAATGACGGCGCGCTGGATCTGTTCGTTTCCGATATGCGCTATCACCGGCTGTTCCGCAACTCGCCGAAGGAAGGTTTTTTCAACGATACAACATCGGAATCCGGCATCGCGCAAATGTCCGGCCAGTACGTAGGCTGGGGCGATGCGATTTTCGATTTTGACAATGACGGCTGGAAAGACGTGTTTATCGTCAACGGCGGGTTGCATTGGATGGTGCCGATGGAGCCTTTGCTCCTCCGCAACAATGGCAACGGCACGTTCACGGATGTTTCCGCGGATGCTGGAAGCGCTTTCAAGACGAAGAGCGTGGGCCGTGGCGCGTGCTTTGCGGACTATGACAACGACGGATACATCGACGCATTCATGGTGGTTCTCGGAGGCAAAGGAATCCTGTTGCACGCCAAGCCTCCCGCTGGCCCCAGAAACCACTGGCTGACGTTGAAGCTCATCGGTACCGTTAGCAATCGAGACGGTTTTGGTGCGCGCATCGAAGCGGAGGCGGGCGAGTTGCATCAAGTCGTCGAAAACGTGCCGCAATCCGGCTACCTCTCGCAGAATGATCCGCGGCCTCACTTCGGACTGGGTTCACACGCAGAAGTGGACACGCTCACCATTCGTTGGCCGAGCGGCACGGTGCAAAAGTTGGAGCACGTCAAGGCAGATCAGATCCTTACGATTACCGAACCCGGCCAGCGGCAATCTTTTCCGGCAGGAGGCAAAGCGCGATGAAGCCAGCCTCCAAACGGTGCACCCATGGGAACACGCTGTTTCCTTCGGTCCTCCTCGTCTCCAGCGTGCTTGCAATCCTTCTCGGGCTAGCCTGGACCGGGAGGGCGCAAGTAGCCGCCTCGTCGTATTCCGCGTCACCGAACAATTATCTGACTCCCATTGCAGCGAAGTTTTCGCCGGATGGCACGAGGCTTTATGTCGTTTGTGAAGACGATAATTCCGTGCTGGCAGTCGATGTGAAGACGCAGCGGGTTGTGCGGAAAACCAAAGTCGGCCACAAGCCAAAAGATCTGGCGGTGTCTCCCGACGGCAAGACCCTCTACGTTTCCAATGAGTGGAGCGACACGGTCAGCGTGCTCGATACAACGACTTTCAAAGTGCTGCAGACCTTGGCGACCGGATGGGGCCCCAGGGGCCTTGCAACGGATCGGCCAGGAAAAATCCTCTACGTGGCAAACAGCATTGGGAACGACGTGTCTGTGTTGGATCTTGCCACAGGGGCGGAACTCAAGCGACTGGCGGCGTTTCGGTCACCGCACTATGTGCAACTTTCACACGACGGCCGGCGCATTTACGTGTCGAATCTCCTGCCGCATGTCGGTTCTCCTGATGAATCACCCATTTCGGAATTGACGGTCATTGAAACGCAGAAGCAGACCGTGGCGGAGCGCATCTTGATTCCCGGCGTTCTGTAGCTGCGACACATTGCCGAAGCGCCGGGCCCAGAAGGCAGCTATCTGCTGGTTCCCTTCATGCGGCCAAAGAATTTGAACCCTTTGATTCAGGTGGCCAATGGCTGGATCTTGACCCACGGTGTAGCGGTCATTCGCCCGGCGAAGGCGAGCAGTGGAGTTGCAATGCACTCGGGGGTCACGCAGATTCTGCTCGATGATATTGACCGCTACTACGCCGGTGTGGATGGCGCGGCGTTCACGTCGGACGGTCGATACGTTTTGCTGACGCATTCGGAAGCTGCGACGGTTTCAGTGATCGACACGAAGCTGCTCGGGCAACGACTGCGGAGGGTCCCGGCTGCGGACCTTCCGAACCGGCTGGACACCGCAAGGCAGATCGTAGTCCACCGCTTGCCCACGCAGTCGAATCCCACAGATGTGGTAGTAGCGCCCGACGGACGTTCGGCATACATCGTCAATCGATTGGACGACAGCCTGACCGTGCTGGACATTCCCCGTTTTCAAATTCGCTCGCGAATCGATCTGGGCGGGCCTAAAGAGATATCCGTGCTGCGCCGTGGAGAGCAGCTCTTTCACGATGCGAAGTTTTGTTTTCAAGGGCAGTTTGCATGCGCCACATGCCATCCTGATGACCACATTGATGGTGTGGCCTGGAACCTCGAAACGCCTCAACTGGGCCGTGACCGCGTGGCTAACCGGACGCTGCGCGGCATCGCGGAGACCGCGCCGTACAAATGGAATGGGCACAATCCCGACCTCGAGACGCAATGCGGCCCGCGCATCGCCAAGTTCCTGTTTCACTCCGAAGGCTTCAATGCCAAGCAATTGGCGGATCTCGTGAGTTTCATCAAGTCGATCCCGCTTTCTCCCAATCGCCATCTCGCCCCCGATGGGCAACTGACACCGGCACAAGAGCGCGGCCGGAACATCTTTTTCCAAAAGAGTTGCGATACTTGCCACACACCCGCGACGCACTATACGGCAAAAGTAAGCTCGGATGTCGGTACTGCCTCGAACTACGACACTTCGGGCCTGCTGGACATTCCGCAGCTCGATCGCATTTACGAAAAGCCGCCGTACCTGCACAACGGCGAAGCGCGCTCTTTGGAAGAGATTTGGACTCTATATAACCCGGCAGATAAGCATGGAGTCACTTCGGATATGTCCAAGGAACAATTGAACGATCTGGTGGAGTTCTTGAAGACGTTGTAGCAGGAGTTGCGGAGCAGGTGAATGGAGACGAAACCGTGAGAAGCGCACAACGAAATCGCTGGTTGATTGGTTTGACCGCATTTTTCTGGTTTTTGCCGCCAGCCCTCGCGCAAACGCCCGCGCTCTACACCAAGTGGGAAAACTTCACCACGGCAAATGGAATGCCGGATGCCAAGGTCTTCAGCGTAGCGGTGGATGGCGACCGCGTGTGGGCCGGCACGGAAGACGGCCTGGTGCTGATCGAAAAATCAAAAATCACGAAAGTTTTCCATACTTCCGACGGCCTGCCCAACCGTGTCGTGACCGGGATCGCGATCGACAAGAAAACGGGTGATGTCTGGTTGGCGACCTTTGGCGGGCTGAGCCGGCTGTCCGGCGGGGAGTTTCAGAATTACACAAGTATGACGACAGGGCTGGCAAACGACATCGTCTACGGCGTTGCGATCCAAGATGAATTTGTCTGGGTAGCGACGACCGCGGGCGTCAATCGCTTGAATACTCGCACGGGAGAATGGTCGATCTTCAGCGAAAGAACGGCCCCGATGCACGAACCTTGGTCCTACGGCATTGCGGTAAGCGACCAGAAAGTCTACGTCGCCGTATGGGGCGGCGGAGTATTGGAGTACGACATCGCGGGTGGCTACTGGAAACCCTACAACGATCCCGACGGTGAGATGGAGCTTGTGCTCTTCAAGAATCAAGGCTTGATCCAT
>Ga0187816_10000399_pt1 | contig 12998 bp, 10 predicted proteins | sample NC_wetland_sal_i_16_FD_132960 | JGI IMG/M metagenome (GOLD analysis project Ga0187816, IMG submission 132960) | Wetland sediment microbial communities from Neuse River Estuary, North Carolina, USA - SO4_1 | ecosystem: Environmental > Aquatic > Freshwater > Wetlands > Sediment | place: USA... | reverse complement strand
GGACGGGAAACAACTCCTCCCGCGCCAGGACGAGCGACGCGGCCGACAGGCTCCGAACTCGAGGCCGACCGCACAGCTCATGATCGCACGGACGTCGGGCAATGCGACGAGTGACGATTGCCGTACCGGAAACGGCGGAGTGCAGGCTCCGTGCCATCCCCCACCCGCAGCGCGTTCGCGATGATGGTCAAGGCCGGGTTCACCGCGCCGATCGAGGGCAGGAAACTGCCGTCCACCACGTACAAGTTGTCCAGGTCGGGCCTGGCAGTGCAGGTCGAGCACCGACGTGGCGGGGCTGAGGCCGAAGCGTGTGGCCATCTGATGCGTTCCATTCCGTTGGGTGTTAGCGCAGCGTTCCGGCGTGACGCGGGCCGCACCGTCAGGTCGGGTGGTCAGGCAAAGCGAATCAGCCAGATACCTGGTGTGGCCGCCCGGCGTGGCCGGGGGGTGCCGCCGTGAGGATCGCAATCGCCGTGGTGGCCGCGCTGTGCGCCGCCTATTGCCTCGCGCTCGGGCCGCTGGTCAACAGGGGCCGCCAGGCAGGCCCGTCCTCAGCGACCTGTTCGGTCAGAGCGCCTTCAATGCCGGGCCGCTCTCGCTCAGCCTGCCGTCCGCGCACGTGAACGCTATCTGACCTGATGGTGTGAGGCCGGGTTGTGGGGGCCAGGCTGGCCCGTGAACAACCAGCACCCAGCCGAAAGGAAACGTCCGGATGAGTATGAACTGGCTCGAGGGTATGGACCATCAGGCCGATGGCATGGAGGAGCCCAGTCGACCCATGGCCATGCCTGTCTTCGCGGGGCAGAAGCTGGTCGTCGTCGGCGGCAGCAGCGGTATGGGGCGCCAGACTGCCGCCGACGTCGTGGCCGCCGGCGGCAGTGCCGTCGTCATTGCCGAGGACTCCGGCAAGGTCGAGGACACCGTCCGGGCCCTGGCCAAGGACGGCTCGGCCTACGGCATCACCGCCGACCTGGCCGACCGGATGCAGGCGGAGCGGGTCTGCCAGCAGCTGGCTGCTGAGCACGCGGATGCCACCCTGCTGGTCAACGCGGCCGGGCTGTTCGTCCCCAAGCCGTTCCTGGACCATGATGGCGCCGACTACGACTCCTATGCCGAACTGAACCGGGCCATCTTCTTCATCACCCAGACCGCTGTGCGCGGCATGGTCGCCGCGGGCCGCGGCGGGTCCATCGTGAACATCGGCAGCATGTGGGCTCACCAGGCCATCGGGGCGACCCCATCGCCGGCGTACTCGCTGGCTAAGGGCGGTCTGCACGCACTGACCCGTAACCTGGCCCTCGAGCTGGCCCCTTACCAGATCCGGGTCAACACGGTCGCGCCGGCTGTCGTGGCCACCCCGATCTACGAGAGGTTCGTGCCCAAGGACCAGCTCGACGCGACCCTGCACAGCTTCGATGCCTTTCACCCGCTCGGCCGCACCGGCACGGTCCGCGACCTGGCCAACACCATTACCTTTCTGCTCTCACCGGCCACCAGCTGGGTCACCGGCGCGATCTGGGACGTCGACGGCGGCGTCATGGCCGGCCGGAACTGATCACCACAAGGCCATCTTGGGTATGGCCGGCGAGTTTGCCATGGGCCAGCGCCTGGCCTCTTGCGGATTCTGAGCGCCGCTGAGCCGAAGCCGCGGACTTGCTGGGTGATATCGGGCGCCGCAGGAATGTCCGCACGATCTGGGCGTAGCGCTGGTCGGGTGTGCTGACTGCCATCGTGATGCCCCCGGTCTTCAGGGCCCGGCTCCGGCGGGCCGGCTCTAGCAGCTTCCCGCCGGGGACAAGCGTCCTGGAAGTCACCCTCACCCCCCACGACGGCGGGACGCTGGTGGCCGTCAGGCACAGCGGCCTGCCCGACGGCGAACGGCCCCGGCACGCGCTCGGCTGGCGCCATTACCTGGCCCGCCTCTCACTAGCCGCCACGGGCGGCGGCCCAGCACCGCACGTGGCACCGGATGAAATCATCCAGGGAGCCGACTAGCAGGCGGGCGACCTAGGTGCACCTGGAAGTGCCGAAAGCATGGCTGACGATCCGGCGGGCCTGGTGTCCGCATACTACGAGATCCTTCAGGCCGGAGCCGAGTGATACGACCCACAGCGGCCGCGGTCCATCCCCGTGCCCGATCTCGACATCGACGGGCCAATCGCCGGCCACGCCCAGGGAGCGGGCCGGTTCACACGCGACGTCGCAGTGCTCGGTGCGCTGGCCATCGTGGGTGCCGGGTTTAACGGAGCAAGCTTCCTAGACTACGGGCGCGCCTTCAGCTCCATGATCATGACCGGATTGTGGGCATTAGCGCTGGCCTGCTACCTCACCGGAGGGTGCCTCGTCGCCCGCCGCCAGCCCGGCCAGGGCACTACGTACGCGGGCCCAAGGCGTAAGCCGAGGCGGGTCCCAGGCCTGGCCGGGCCGGCCGCGGATAGCATGGAGATCGTGGCCGATTCGCCTGGCGGACTCGGCGGGACGCCCGCGGGGCTGCAGATCGCGCTGCGGAACTTCCAGGAAAACATCGCCTCCCGGCTGACCGACATGGCCGTCACCCAGTACGACGTCCTCGAGGCCGGTGACATGCTCGTCATCCGCGAGACCTTCGAGATGACGCACTCGGGGGAGTTCCTCGGGTTTGCGCCTACCGGCCGGCGGGTCTGCTACGACCGGATCGACATGTACCGCGTCACGGACGGGCGCATCGTCTGGCGGTACCTTCTGTCTGACTGGAAGGGCCTGCGGGACCAGCTCACCGCGGCGGCCTGATGGGCCCGTCTCAGACCGGGCAGCTGACCGTCGTGCTGATCCAGACTGCGGCGGTCTGGTTCATGACCGGCCGATATGGAGCTTATGCCGACATCGGCATAGGCTCCATCTGCTGCGCAACAGCTTCCGCTACGCCAGCCTCGGCACGATGCGCTATGCGGCAGGGTAATCGCGACGCCAATTATCTGGGACTGTGGCGCCAGCTCACCAAGCGGAAGTCAGCCAGAGATTTGCCTTCGCTGCGCGGGAGACAAGGAAGGAAATGACAACGGTCAACGAGCCTGTCGCCGACGCAGCGGACATGGTCGCGGTGCATACGACCTTCCGCCGCTATGCCGCTCGGGCGGCAGTGGTGTCCCGTCCGGGGTTGTGGGAGCGGCTGGGGGCGTCGACGCGGGTGACGGTGGTGTCGGCGCCGGCGGGCAGCGGCAAGACGGTGCTGTTGCGGTCCTGGATCGGCGAGGCGGGCCTGGCCGGGCGCACCGCATGGGTGCCGGTGGGGCGCGACGAGCGTGATCCGCAACGCTGGTGGCTGTCGGTGCTGGACGCGCTACGTCAGACGGTCCCAGGGTCGGCGCTGGTGCGCGCGTTGACGGCGGCGCCGGATCTGGACGGGTGGGAGATCGTGGAGCGGCTGCTGAAAGACCTGGCGCCGCTGGACGAGCGGCTGTGGCTGGTGATCGACGACCTGCACGAGCTGGGCGCGGCCGAGGCGCGGCGCCAGCTGGAGCTGCTGGTGATGCGCGCGCCGGAGGAGCTGCGGTTCGTGCTGGCCACCCGGCATGACGTGCGGCTGGGGTTGCACCGGTTGCGGCTGGAGGGGCAGCTGACCGAGATCCGCGCGGATGATCTGCGGTTCACCGTAGCCGAGGCGCAGGCCTTGTTCGCCGCGGCTGGGGTGGAGCTGGCCGAGCCGACGCTGGGGATGCTGTATGAGCGGACTGAGGGGTGGGTGGCCGGGTTGCGGCTGGCGGCGTTGTCGCTGGCCGGGCACCCTGATCCGGAACGGTTCGCGGCGGAGTTCTCGGGGACCGAACGGACCGTGGCGGAGTACCTGCTGGCCGAGGTGCTGGAGCGGCAGCCCGGGGAGGTGCGGCGGCTGCTGCTGCGCACCAGCGTGCTGGACCGGGTCAACGGCGACCTGGCCGACCTGCTGACCGGAGGCCGCGGCGGGGAGCGGGTGCTACAGGATCTGGAGGAGGCCAACGCGTTCGTGGTGTCGCTGGACACGGCCCGGTCGTGGTTCCGGTACCACCACCTGTTCGCCGACCTGCTGCAGCTCCAGCTGCGCCGCACTCAGCCGGAGGAGGTCACCGTGCTGCACGAGCTGGCGGCCGGGTGGCTGGCGGGGCATGAGCACCCGGTGGAGGCGATCCGGCATGCGCAGGCCGCGCGGGACTGGGGGCTATCCGCCAGGCTGCTGGCCGATCACTGGCCGGGCCTGTATCTGGGCGGGCAGATCGCGACCGTGCACGTGCTCATGGCCGGGTTCCCCGCCGGGGCGGCGGAGGCGGATGCCGAGCTGGCGGCGGTGGCCGCGGGTGACGAGCTGGAGCGGGGATCGCTGGAGGCGGCGCAGCGGTACCTGGGGCTGGCCGAGCGCGGGTCGGCGTCGGTGCCGGAAGGTCGGCGCGGGCAGGCGCTGATGCTGCGCGGGGTGGTCCGGCTGCTGCTGGCCGGGCGGATCGGCAACCTGTCGGCGGTGCCTGAGGAGGCGCGGCGGCTGCTGGCGGCGGCCCAGGCCCCGGAGGCGGCGCAGCCGAGCCTGGGCGAGGAGCTGCAGGCGCTGGTGCTGATCAGCCTCGGCAACGCCGAGATCTGGACCGGCCAGCTCGACCAGGCCGAGTCGCACCTAGAGGAGGCGGTCGCGTTGGCGCGCCGGATCGAGCGGCCCTACCTCGAGCTCATGGCCCTGGTGAACCGGGCGCAGGTCGAGCTCCCCCGGTGTGCCCCGCGGGCGGCGGAGCTCAGCAGGCAGACGATCGAGCTGGCCGAACGGCACGGCTGGACCGACGATACGTACGTCGGCCTCGTCTACAACGCGCTTGGAGGCGCGCTGGCCTGGCAGGGGCGGCCGGACGAAGCCGAAACCTGGGTGCAGCGCGCCGAGCGCTTGATCAGAGCAGACACCGAGCCGATGTCGGCCATGGGGGTCCAATTCACCCGCGGCCTGCTCGAGCTGGGGCGCGGCCGGGTCGCCGACGCGCTGGCCGCGTTCCGGGCCGCTGAGCAGCTGGCCGGACCGCACCCGCTCGCCAGGCCAGTACAGGCCTGGCTGGTACGCGTCCTGGTGCGCCTCGGCGACACCGAGCGGGCCGAGCAGGTCCTGGCCGGCCTCGGCGAACGCGGCGGCGACCCCGGGGAGATGCGCGTCGCCGCCGCGGTGCTGTGGCTCGCCCGGGACGACCCGCACGCGGCGCTCGCGGCGCTCGCGCCGGTCCTGGACGGCTCAGCCCCAGTGGGCTGGCGGTTCACGATGGCTGAGGCGTTCCTGTTGGAGGCGAAGGCCCGGGACGCGCTCAGCGACCAGGCCGCCGCCGGGCGGGCTGTAGAGCGCGCCATGGACCTGGCCGAACCCGACGGCACGCTCTTGTGGTTCCTGCTGTACCCTGTGCCGGGCCTGCTCGAGCGCCAGGCCCGGCAGCGTACCGCGCACGCCGCCCTGATCGCCCAGATCCTCGATCTGCTGGCCGGGAACAGGCCCGCGCCGCTTCCCGCCGGGCCGCGGCCGCCGCTCGAGCCGCTCAGCAAAAGCGAGATCCGCGTGCTGCGCTACCTGCCGACTCACCTGACGGCGCCGGAGATAGCCGGCGAGCTGTCCGTCTCGACGACCACCGTCAAGACCCACCTGCGCAACCTGTACGCCAAGCTCGGCGCGCACAGCCGGGCCGGAGCGGTCGAGTCCGCCCGCGCCCTGGGCCTGCTCGCACCCACGGCACACTGGCGCTGACTCAGGCCTGGCCTGCACGGTCGCGGCCGACGCGCCCGATCCTCCACGCAGCGGGCTGAGCGTTGTCAGGAATCATCCGAATCGCGGGTTGGCCGTTCATGCTGACGGCGTCCAGGCTCGTGACGAGAACTGGCCGGCGTGGGAGGGGTTTCATCATGAGGCCCGTGATTACGGGACATCCGTCGGCAGCTGGCCGGTCATGACCAGTGACGACGCGATCAGCGCACACAGCGGGCCGCATCCGCCGCAGTACGAGATCTGTCTGGGGTGAGCCTGCCTCACAGACGATCTGTAGGATCCGACCGCCCCGCAAGCAGAATCAGCCGCAGCGTCGCTGGTGACGACGGCAGATCCGGCGCTTAACCCAGCAGGCGTGCAGCTTGACGGGCAGTTCAGAGCATCTTTTCGAGAGCGTGTCTGAGAACCGAGTCGCCAGGTACGCACATGCCTGCGATTACGGGTGAGCTGGTCCTCGGGGACCGCGGTGACCGGGCATGCACGCATCGAAAGCAGGCGGACGACGACAGATGCGTGGCACGCAGACACAGAACCAGCCTATTTCGCCAAAGCTCGGCCGAAGGCCATGCAGGATTCGGGGCGGAGTGAATTTGTCGATGCCGTTGGGTCTGAGCGGCTTAAGGATGCGGCAGATGGCGGATTGCCGCGTCGATGTCGTCACCGATCTGGGTGCTCATAGCGATGGCGGTGTTCCTTAGCACCGTCGCACCGCCCAGCTTGAGCGGTGAGAGGAACCCGAGCCCTGCGTCGATGTGGTCCGTACCTTGCTCAACCTGTCCTCGCGTGCTGCGGCTGCGGTCTGGGGGCGCACCGGGCTGGTGTGAGCCTGGCCCGACCGGGCCATCTGCCGCGGCCGGGTAAAGCTGGCCCGTTCGTGCGAAGCGGTGGCGCCGGGCCGCCGGATAGTACTTGACATAACGGCGGCAACGGGGTTTGCCGGGGGCTGCCATGTCGACGGGCTCGACCATCGTCCCGCACGACTCGCGTTGTTCTCGTAGGCGGCCGAACGCCTGGGGTGATAACCGCGATGGAAGGAGAACCAGCGTGATCACGCAGACGCAGTGTCGTGACACAGAGCGATCACCTGGCGACGCTGCGCCCGATAGGACCGTCCCAGGCCCTTTCTCCCGTGCATTCAAACATCCCCGGTTCATGCATTACAACCGGCTGATCGCCCTGGTCGTACTTGTCAATGGCGTGCTGCTGGCACGGCACCTGGCGCGCGGGGACTGGCATGTCGGCGACGGGAGCGCGCTGTCAGGTCTGGCGGACCTGATCGTGGTGAACTTCGCGATCGCGGTACTAATCCGCCAGCAGCACGTCCTCAACGCGATCTTCGCCGCGGTCGGCCGCGGCTCGAGCCGCTGGCCGCTGCGACTGCGCTGGATGATCTCGAAGGTCAACCATATCGGCGGTCTGCACGTGGGGGCGGCGCTGGCGGGCACGGCCTGGCTGTGCGCCTTCACCGTGGTCGCCGCGATCGCCCGCGCCCGTCGGCCCGCAACCGTGGACATTACAACCTTCGTGCTGGCTTCGAGCCTGACGGCGGTGCTGATCGTCGTCGTGCTCGGCGCGCTGCCGCCTGTCCGCGCACGGGCTCACAACGTATTCGAGCTGACCCATCGCTTCGGCGGGTGGACATCGGTCGTGTTGTTCTGGGCCCTGACCGTGCATCTGATGCATGCGGACCCGGGCGCGTGGCAGATCTGGCTGCTCGGGCTGATCACGGCGAGCATCGCCTGGCCGTGGCTGAGGCTGCGCCGCGTACCGGTGACCGTGCAGCGCCTGTCCTCGCATGCCGTGATCGTGCACCTGGATTACGGGGTCAACGCCGGCGCATGTGTCGGGGGTCGGCATCAGCCGCAGCCCGCTGCGGGAGTGGCACGCATTCGCGACGGTGAGCACCCCGGGCCGATCCGGGTACCGGCTGCTGGTCTCCCGGGCGGGCGACTGGACGTCGCGGTTCATCGACGACCCGCCATCGCACCTCTGGGTTCGCGGCGTTCCCACGCGCGCACCATTGCCGGCGATAGAGGTCATGTACCGACGTGTCGTCTACGTCGCGACCGGCAGCGGCATCGGCCCGATGCTCGGGCAGATCCTGAGCCCGCGCGTGCCGACCCAGCTGGTCTGGTCCGCTCGCCGTCCGCGCGCCACCTACGGCGACGCGCTCGTCGATGAGGTGCTGGCGGCACGTCCCGACGCGATCATCTGGGACACCACCGAGCACGGCAAGCCCGACCTGCTGCGGATGGCTCACGACGTATGTCGTGACTTCGGGGCCGAAGCGGTGCTTGTGGTCAGCAACAAGGCCGCAACCCGGAGCCTGGTGCACGGCTTGGAGCGGCTTGGCGTGCCGGCATTCGGCCCCATCTGGGACTCGTGACATGTCCCAGCCCAAAAGTAAGGACAAAAATATGAGTAGCTCATCTTTCCTGCAGCGATCGGCATCAACGGCCAGTTCCGGCGCTCAGCGCTCAGTCCCTGACTCACCGCGCACCCAACAGCCGCAAGCGAGGATTCTCATGCCGTCTGACCCAGGCGGTTCACCTGCCCACGGTAAGCTCCGGGCTTCCGGCGCTGCGCCAGATGTCCGGGCCCGCCGGATCACCGCCGGCAGCGCCGTCACGCTCGACGGGTCCTCGCTCACATGCGCCGACGTCGACCGGGTCGCGCGGCTCGGCATCCCGGTTCAGCTCAGCACGGAGCCCGCAGTGCGTGAGCGGGTAGACCGTGCCCGCGACATGGTGGCCGCGACCGTCGCAGCCGGAGAAACGGTGTACGGCGTGACCACCGGATTCGGGGGCATGGCCGACACCGCGATCCCCCCCGATCTCGCCGAGCAGCTTCAGGAGAGCCTGCTCGCGTTCCTGCACGCGGGGGCCGGAGACCCGCTACCGGAGCGGGACGTCCGCGCCGCGATGCTGATACGGGCGAACAGCCATCTACGCGGCGCCTCTGGGGTGCGATGGGAACTGATCGAGCGCTCAGTGGTGCTGCTGCGTGCCGGGGTGACGCCTGTCGTCCGTGATCTCGGATCGATCGGTGCGAGCGGAGACCTCGTGCCGCTGGCCGCGATCGCCCGCGCCGTCACCGGCTCCGAGCGCCAGCAGGTTGTGACCAGCAGCGGAACGGTGACGACAGCGCGGGAGGCGCTGTCGTCTCTCGGCCTTCCTCCGCTCACGCTCCAGGCGAAGGAAGGGCTGGCCCTCGTAAACGGCACCGCCGTCTCGACCGCTCGCGCGGCCCTGTGCGTCTTGGACGCGATCGATTATCTTGACGTCGTCACGGCATTCCACGGGCTAGCCGTGCACGCGCTTGGGGCGAGCAATGAGTCGTACGCCACGTTCACGCACGAGCACAAGCCGCATGCCGGACAGATCCGGATCGCGGAGCGAATGCGGAGGCTAACGAACGGGACCGGCGTCTTCGGGTCACAACTCGCAGAGCGGCTAGCCTCAGGCAAGCTCGGACAGGACCGCTATGCGCTGCGCTGCATTCCCCAGTACCTAGGCCCGGTGGCCGACTGCCTCGACCGCGCCCGTGATCAGCTCGAGGTCGAAATGAACTCTACGACGGACAATCCGCTCGTCGACCCGGTCGAAGGGCGCTTCTTCCACGGGGGGAACTTCCTAGCGGAGTACGTCGCTACCGCCATGGACTCGCTGCGGGCCCATCTCGCGCTCGCCTGCAAGCACGTTGACGTGCAAGTGGCCACGCTCATGGCCCCCGAGCACTCGGGCGGGCTTCCGCCGTCGCTCGTAGGGAACACGGCGCTGTCCGTGAACATGGGCCTCAAGGGCCTGCAGATCCTCGGCAACTCGATCATGCCGCTCGTCACGTACTTCGCGGCACCGATCGCCGACCGGTTCCCGACACACGCCGAGCAATTCAACCAGAATATCAACTCGCAGTCATACGGAGCCGCGCGTCTGGCCCGCGAACAAATCGAGCTCGCGCGCCGCCATCTCGCGGTGGCACTCGTCGCCGTTACCCAGGCGGTCGAGCTCAAAGCCAAGCGCACGCACGGCACGCACGATGCCCGCGCATTGCTCTCGCCGTCGGCCGCCTCGATCTACACGACGATCAAGGATGTCCTCGGATCGCAGATCACACCGAATCGACCTACCGTCTGGGACGATACGGATCATCCGCTCGAGTTGTTCGCCGATCACGTTTTTGCCGATCTCGCCGTGCACGGGCGGATTGCCAACGCTTGCAAACTCAACTGATTCAGTGGTTAGGGCTGCGGCAGGCACACCAGTAGAGCATCAAACCGTCTTTCCGGCGACCACGACGCCTGGCGGTACCTGATCGGCGTAGAGCATGGCCACGAGCGCGCTACGGCAAGCCAGAACCTTTCGCTGGTTCACGTAGCCCTTGTCAGTGATCTCTCCCGCGTCGAGGTCAGCGGGACGTGCCATCACCAGCAGCCGCTCGACGCGGGCCGACGAGCCGGAATCGTCGTTGTATACGGCCAGCGCCTGCGCAAGCAAGCGGTGCAAGCGCTCATCGGCGATAACCTCGCCGTCCGACTCCGGCTTCGCGCCAAGGAGTCGCACGGCCTCCGCGACATTCAGCCACGCGAGCACGCACACGAAGTCAGCGTTCTCGCCGGCCAGCACGACGTCACTTAGCAGCGGCACCGCAGACAGCAGTCGGGTGCGCATCGCTCCCGCCCGCACGAAAGTGCCTGTCGCAAGCTTGAAGTCCTCGGCGATACGACCACGGAAGACCAGCCCAGCGCTAGGGTCAGCGGGGGCGGCGAACGCGACCGCGTCCCCGGTGCGGTAAAAGCCGTCGGCGTCGAACGCCTCGGCAGTCAGGTCCGGCCGACCGAAGTATCCAGGTGTCACCATCGGGCCCCTGGCCCGGATCTCGTAGGCGTCGCCGTCGGCTTGCACCAGCTTTACCTCCGCGCCGGGAAGCGGGACGCCGATGCAGCGGGCGTCGCTGAACGCGAAATGTGCGCTGGTCACTGCGGGCGCGGTCTCGGTAGTGCCCCAGGACCCGGTGACCGGGATCCGACGGCCGGCGGTACGCTCGGCGACAGCCGCGAGCCGGTCGCGGAGCGCGGCGGGCAGCGCGGCGGCAGCGTTGAACATAAGCCTCAGCCGGGAGAAGAACCGGATAGCGAACTCAGGATCGGCCTCGAGTACGGGCACCAGCTGCGCGTACCCCGCGGGGACGTTGAAGTAGATAGTCGGCGGGACGTCAGTGAGGTTCTGGATCGTCTGCGCGAACAGCCCTGGCACGGGCCGCCCTCCGTCGACGTACAGCGTGCCGCCGGAGCTGAGCATCATGTTGACGTTGTGGTTGCCGCCGAAGGTGTGGCTCCACGGCAGCCAGTCCACGATCACTGGCCGCTCCTCGCCGAGGAACGGCCAGGCCTGACGCATCATCTGCTGATTCGCCGCGAGCATCCGGTGGGTGTTCAGCACGCCCTTGGGCGTCCCCGTAGACCCTGAGGTGAACAGGATCTTCGCGATCCCGTCTGGGCGCAGGCCCGCGAAAGCCGTCCGCACCGCATCGCCCGGGGGCGTGTTCAGCAGAACGGACAGCTGCTCCGCCCCGTCCCGGTGACCGTCGCTCACCGTCGCGGGGACGCCCGGCAGCGCGTCGAGCGCCGTGGCAAAGGCGGCCGCGTCCGCGGCAAACACGGCGCCCGGGTGCATCAGCTCGGCGATCTCCCTGATCCGGGCGTGGTCATGACTTTGCAGCGAGTAGGCAACGCTAACCGGCGCGACCGGGATGCCCGCCGTCATAGCGCCCAGCGTCACCAGCAAGTGGTCGACACCGTTGCCGGACAGCACCAGCAGCGGCCGATCGGGGCCGAGGCCCCGCTCAAGCAGCGCCTGACCGATCGACTCGGCCGCCGCGACGGCGCTCCCGTAGCTGACCGTGTACCAGTTACCTTGCCTCCGTTCGGATACCAGAGGGTGTTTAGGAGCGATCCTGGCCCAGCCTCGCAGGCTATGCACCACCGTCACCGGGTACTCGCCCAGCTCTTCGGCCGAGCGGAGCAGCAGCGCACCCGGCTCGCCGCCGGCGGCTGCGATCGTCCTCGGCGGCGCGAACAGATCCCGGACACCGCCACTGCTCACCATCTCGCGCTCCCTCACGCTCGGGACGGGATCGCCCCACTACTCGACCACTGCCTTGAAGTTCGTCCCGTCGCTGCGGGGTCGCGTCCTGTTACCGGGGCAGGATGTGGTAGTTCTAGGCAGCTATAACTGCCACCGATCCCGCTCATCGCGCCCGCCCGGCGTGCTGCCGGCGGCTCGGTTGAATGCTTACGGTCGCCGCGAAGCTGTCGTCCACGCTCTCTAGTAGTATCCGGCGGCGCGGCGCCGACGCTTCGCCCCTCCGGGCCAGATACCCGCAGCCAGGCAGATGGCCCCGTAGCCGGTCCGCGGCGCCCAGGCGGCCGAACACGTCCGCCGCGTACGACTCCAGGTGCTGCGGCAGGCAGAACACCGATCCCTTCGCGATCGACACGGTGCGCAGCTGGTCGGCCCAGCCGTAGATGTCGCCGAGGGATGTAGCGGTGGAACGCCTGCAGGTGGGCGAGGTCGTAGCGGCCGGGCAGCCGCCGCCGTTCCAGGTCGATCAGCCGCGACGCGGACGGCGCCGCCTCGGCCCGGGCCAGCTCGGCGGCATCGGGTGATGCCGAGCAGGTTGCGCAGCACGCCGCTGGCCGGATCCGCATACGGGTCACCGGCCGCGCTGCTCACCCGCGGTAACGGGACAGGACCCGCTCCCGCAACTCATCGGTGGACAGCCGACCGGCCGCCACCTCGGCGAACAGCACCAGGTCCTCCGCGCTGGGTTCCAGCCCCCCGGCCCGTACCGACGCCAGCGCCGCCGCGACCGCGTGCTGCCGCTCCGCCGCCTCCTGCAGCGCCTCGTACTGCTCTACGGACACCAGCACCGCCTCCGCCCTCCGGTGCGCGCCGACGAAGACCGCGGCGCCCGGGGATCGCCGGACCCGGTCCAGCACGCCCGCCAGCCCGGCGCGGAACTCGCGGAACGACAAGACCTCCGGCACTGCCACCACTCAAGCGTACACCATTGCGTACACGTAATCAGTTACAATCCGTGCCCGCCCATCGCCTGGCATACACAAAATATCCGCCGTTAGGGTCGGCTCCTGTGACCTCACCGCGACACGCGTCGTCGACGCAGATGCGGTCGATCTGTGCGGTCGATGGTCCGGCACGCAGCTTCTCACTCTGGCTTTGTTGTCGACTATGCCTGGAGC
>Ga0187816_10000397_pt1 | contig 13009 bp, 8 predicted proteins | sample NC_wetland_sal_i_16_FD_132960 | JGI IMG/M metagenome (GOLD analysis project Ga0187816, IMG submission 132960) | Wetland sediment microbial communities from Neuse River Estuary, North Carolina, USA - SO4_1 | ecosystem: Environmental > Aquatic > Freshwater > Wetlands > Sediment | place: USA: North... | reverse complement strand
GAGCGGCTTGTAGTCGACGGCGTGCGAAATCTGGTCGTTGGCGAGAATGTCCGCGGTCGTATGGCCGTCGGTGATCTGGCCCTTGGCCAGGTCGGCGTTTTGCAGGCTCAAAACTGATTGCAGATTCGAAAGAGTAAGTCCATAGCTGGCCAATTGCGTGGGATTCGCTTCCACGCGCACGGAGGGCAACGCCCCACCACCGGGATTCACCTGCCCCACGCCCTGAATCTGGGACAACTTCTGCTGAATGATGGTGGAGGCCACGTCATACAGCTTATCCGGGGCGTACCTATCCGATGTGAGGCCGAGGATCATGATCGGCGAGTCTGCGGGATTGACTTTGCGATAAGTCGGATTAGCAGGCAGGTTGGCGGGCAGGTAAGTCCGGGCGGCGTTGATGGCTGCCTCCACATCGCGAGCCGCGCCATCAATGTTGCGGCTCAGATCGAACTGAATGGTGATGGAAGTGGTGCCAAGGGTGCTTGCGGAAGTCATCTCCGTCACGCCAGAAATATGGCCAAACTGGCGCTCCAGGGGAGTGGCAACGGACGAGGCCATGATTTCGGCGCTGGCCCCCGGCAAGCCTGCACCGACCGAAATGGTTGGGAAGTCAACCTGCGGCAAAGGCGAGACCGGCAGGACGTTGAAGGCAATCGCTCCGGCAATTGCAATCGCCACCGTGAGCAAGGTGGTGGCCACGGGCCGGTGTATATAGGGTGCGGAAACGTTCATGCCTGCCCCGCTGGTTCCGGCTCGCTTCCGGTTTCCGCGCGGTTCGATCTTGGTGCGAAGCGATGTCCGAGATTGTCGAAGAAGATGTAGATGACGGGAGTGGTGTACAGCGTGAGCGCCTGACTGACCAGGAGTCCGCCGACCATGGCGATACCGAGAGGCCTGCGAAGCTCAGAACCGAAACCCGTTCCCAAGGCGAGCGGAAGGCCGCCGAGCAGGGCGGCCATAGTGGTCATCATAATGGGGCGGAAGCGAAGGAGACAGGCATCGTAAATTGCATCTGTGGCGTTCTTACCGTGCTTCCTTTCGCCCTCCAAGGCAAAGTCGACCATCATGATGCCGTTCTTTTTCACGATGCCGATCAGCAGAACGATGCCGATGATGGCGACGACGCTCAAATCCTGATGAAAGAGAATCAGCGCCAGGAAAGCGCCCACACCGGCCGACGGCAGCGTGGAGAGAATCGTGATCGGGTGGATGAAGCTCTCATAGAGAATGCCAAGAACGATGTAGACGGTGACCAGAGCAGCGAGAATCAGCAAGGGCTCATTCGAAAGCGAGTTTCTGAACGACGCCGCGGTGCCTTGAAAATCAGCCTGAAGACTGGGAGGCATGTTCATGTCTTTCTGCACTTTGCTGATTGCAGTGATGGCATCGCCCAGCGCGGCATTCGGAGCGAGATTGAACGATACGGTGATGGCCGGAAACTGGCCCTGGTGGGTAATCGCGAGGGCCTCCGTGGTTTTCTCGAAGTGGGAGAAAGCGCTTAGCGGTACCGCACTGCTTATTGCCGAACTGGTGGCGCCTGCGGAGCCTGCTCCCTTGCTTGCCGTCGAGAGGCTGCTCGCTGAAAGAGCGCTGGCAGGCGGGGCCAGGGTATTTGCCGCAGGAGTATAGAGCGCCGGGGCCGTTAGCGCGTTGGACCCCGCGGAGGAAGATCCCGAAGCTGCAAAGGAGGTAGAAGCGCCTGCTCCGGTTGCACCGGCAGATGCATTCGACTGGATATAGAGACGATTCAGCTTGTTTGGATCGAGCTGAAATTCGGGCTCGCTTTCGAGCACGACGTGGTACTGATTCAGCTGCGTGTACATCGTGTTGATTTGGCGCTGGCCGAATGCGTCGTAGAGCGTGTTGTCGATCGTGGCGGGGGCGATGCCAAGCCGGGATGCGGTGACCCGGTCAATCGCAAGATACACCGCAAGCCCTCCGAGTTGTTGATCGCTCGCGACATCTTCCAACGTCGGCAATTGCTTGAGCCGGGCCATGAAACGATTGGTCCAGTGATTCAATTCATCGGCATCGGGATCTTCGAGCGTGTATTGGTATTGCGTGCGGCTGACCCGATCGTCCACCGTAATGTTCTGCACCGGCTGCATGAACAGTTCGATTCCCTGCACCTGGTCCAATTTTGATTTGAGGCGGCGGATTACGTCGGAGGCGTTCAGCTTGCGCTGGTCGAGCGGCTTCAGATTGATGGACATTCGGCCGCTATTGATGGTCGTATTCGTTCCATCGGCGCCGATGAAGGACGAGAGGCTTTCGACTGCGGGGTCATCCAGAATTACCTTGGCAAGCTCTTGCTGCTTCTTTGCCATGGCCTTTGCGCCAATTGTTTGCGCCGCCTGGGAGATGCCCTGGATCACGCCCGTGTCTTGCACCGGGAAAAATCCCTTGGGGATGATGACGTAAAGCAAAATCGTGAGGAGGAGCGTGGCGAGGGCGACGAGCAGCGTAATCGTCTGGTATCGAAGGACAAACTTCAGCGTCCGGCCATAGAAGGCGATCATCCACTCGAATACACGCTCCGAAGCCCGGAACACGCGTCCCTGCTGCTCTTTGGGAGTGTGGCGCAAGATGCGCGCGCACATCATGGGCGTGAGCGTCAGGGACACCACCGCGGAAATGACGATCGTGACGGCGAGGGTCACGGCAAACTCACGGAACAGGCGCCCGACCACGTCGCCCATGAATAGCAGCGGAATCAGCACGGCAATCAGCGAGACGGTGAGCGAGAGAATGGTGAAGCCGATTTGCTCCGCGCCCTTGAGCGCCGCTTCCATGGGGGGATCGCCGTCTTCGATATACCGCGCGATGTTTTCAATCATGACGATGGCGTCGTCCACGACGAAGCCGGTGGAGATGGTGAGCGCCATCAGCGATAAGTTATCGAGGCTGTAGCCCAGGCCGTACATGGCCGCGAATGTGCCGATGAGCGAGAGCGGGACAGCCACGCTGGGAATGATGGTGGCGTAGACGTTGCGCAAGAAGAGGAAGATGACCATTACGACGAGTCCGACGGTGAGCATCAGTTCGAACTCGACATCGGAAACGGAGGCTTCGATGGGAGTGGTGAGATCGGTGAGCGTGGTGACCTGGATGCCTGTGGGCAAGTTGGCCTCGAGCTGGGGTAAGAGTTTCTTGATGCTCTTGACGACGCTGATGGTGTTGGCCCCTGGCTGCCGTTGCACGTTCAAGATCACTGCGGGCGTCAGATTCATCCAAGCAGCCTGGTTATTGTTCTCGATCCCATCGACGATTTGAGCCACATCGGTGAGCATGACGGGCGCGCCGTTGCGGTAGGCAACGACGACGTTGCGGTAATCCTTGCTGGTAACGAGCTGATCGTTCGCGTCGATCTGATAATTCAGGTGGGGCCCATCGAAGTTTCCCTTGGCGGCGTTGACGCTGGCTTGCGTGAGGGCCGTGCGCAGGTCTTCCAAATTAATGCCATAAGACGATAGCGCGCTGGGGTTCGCTTGAATGCGGACGGCGGGCTTTTGGCCGCCGCTGATGGTTACCAGGCCGACTCCGCTGAGTTGCGAGACCTTTGGCGCAAGCCGCGTGTCCACGAGGTCCTCGACCTGGGAAAGCGGCATGGAATTTGAAGTGACTGCCAGGGTAAGCACAGGGGCGTCGGCCGGATTCGTTTTGCTGTAGATGGGCGGCGCGGGGAGGTTGGAGGGCAAAAAACTTTGCGACGCGTTTATGGCGGATTGCACTTCTTCCTCAGCGACATCAAGATTCAGGCTGAGGTTGAACTGAAGGACGATGACGGAAGTGCCCCCGGAGCTGGTGGAAGTCATCTGGCTCAGGCCTTGGAGTTCGCCGAATTGGCGCTCGAGAGGAGCCGTCACCGTGGTCGCCATCACCGTAGGGCTTGCACCGGGATAAAAGGTGACAATCTGAATGGTCGGATAGTCCACTTCCGGCAAGGCAGAGACGGGCAATTGCGTATAGGCAACAATGCCGACCAGGAGGATTGCGGCCATGAGCAAAGACGTCGCAACCGGCCGCAAAATGAATGGACGAGACGGACTCACGGCGCGCTGCTCCCACTCGTGCTGGCCGGGGTGGGCTTGGCCGAAGTGACCACTGCGGCGTTGTCCTGCAACTTATCGAAGCTGCTATCGGCGACAACGTCTCCAGGATCAATGCCGTCAACCTGCGTTTTACCGCCGTCGGTGACTCCTGGTTTAATGGCGCGGATGTGCGCGATATTGTTTTGAATCACGTAGACGAAGGATGCTTGTCCATTTTGTTGAATGGCGGATGCAGGAATCAGCGTCACACCCTGCAACGTGTTCACCAGCAGGCGCGTATTTACAAACTGGTTCGGGAAGAGCGCATCATTTTTGTTGTCGAAGATGGCTCGTCCTTTTACCGTTCCGGTGGTTGTGTCAATCTGGTTGTCGAGCGTGAGGAGCACTCCGCTGCCGATTTTCGTTTGCGCCGTACGATCGAAGGCATCCACGTCGAGCTTGGCCTTCGCGCGCACGCGAACTTGCACCTGGCCGAGATTGTCTTCCGGTATGGTGAAGATTACGGTGATGGGCTGCAATTGCGTGATGACGGCGAGAGTGACGCCTCCGGAAGACTGAACGACATTTCCCGGGTCGACTAGGCGCAAACCCACACGCCCTGCGATGGGAGCAGTGATATGGCAGTAGTCGACCTGGACCTGGTCAAACTGGACGGCGCCCTGGTCGTTTTTCACCGTGCCCTCGTCTTGCAGGACCAGCTTTTCCTGGTCATCGAGGATTTGCTTCGCAATGGCGTTGCGGGCCCACGCAGCGCGGTAGCGTTCCAGGTCCATCCGCGCTTGTGCAAGCAAGTTCTGGTCCCGCTCGAGCGCGCCTTGCGCCTGCAAAAGATTCGCTTCGTAGGGACGCGCGTCGATATCAACCAGGGCATCGCCCTTGCTCACCAGCTGACCCTCCTTATAGTGCACGGCGACAACCAGACCATTCACCTGACTGGTAATCGAAGAGGTATAGACCGGTGTGACCGTGCCTATTGCTTCCAGGTAAACGCCGATATCCCCTTTTTGCGCTGTCGCAGTGGTAACCGTGATCTTCGCTGCCGGGGGCGCGACCTTTTTCGTGTCTTGCCCATGCCGAAGTACAAGCGCGAATGCAACCCCAAAAATGAGGAGCAACACGATCCACATGAATGCCCGCATCCCTTTGCGCCTTCGAGATTCGGAATCGTGAGGCGTGAATGGGTTTTTAGCGCTGGTGGAAGGACGGTCATGCGCATCAACGGTCAAAAGGAATCTCCTTTTTCGGCTCCAAGCCGCCCAAATTGTACCGCTCGCAATCGAGTCCGCAAGGCCAAAGCTTTCTCTTCGAGCCCAAGTGGCATTTGAGAATGCCAGATGCCGAGAATGAAGCGCGGAAATGAAGGCCGCGAACAGCCCGCCAGGACTGGCTGCGCAATGACGCCGATTGCGCCAGCACACCAGCGACACCGAGCGTGCGACGAGCGAGCACCATCACACGCTCAGAACTGGAATCGGCACTGCGCAAATGATTCCGTAGCCGTGCGTCCGCAGTTGACCTCCGTAAGGGAGGCTCCCACTAACCAGCAAGTCCGCTTTCGCCTGCTTCACAGCCTGGCTCAGCACCCTGGGCACGTCACCGCTGCCAATCAACACGTCGGCCTTGGTGCCCATTTCTTTTTGGAGCGCCGCGATATGCTCGGAAGCATCGGCTTCGAGCTCCTCTTTCCACCTTACATTGACGTAGCCGCCGCCCGGCCCCCAAAGCTCGACGCCAGCGGTGACGTGAGCGAGCGTGAGACGGGCGCCGAATTCGGCGGCCATATCTCTTGCCCACGACACAGCCGTGTGACTCTGGGAGTCGAAATCAAAGGCGCACAGCACATTGCGGATGGAGAGCTCCTGCACTCCTGATCCCTCGATGTGCGCGTCGGTCCAAATCGGGCACCTAGTCCCGTCCAGCACTTTCCCGGTTACAGAGCCCAATAGAAACTGGGAAAATGTTTGGCCATGGGACGGCATCATGATCAGGTCGGCTCCTTCGCCCTGAGAGGCCCGCACGATAGCCTGAGCCACGTGTCCCTTGACCATCATGCACTGAACGGTAAGGTCATGAAGCTCGGGGCCGAGTGAGTGGTCCAGATTTTTCTCAGCTTCTTTAGTCACCTCCGCGAGCAAGTCCCAATTGGCGAGCTCGGGGCCGCCCTCCGGCACACCGGCGGCATGGCTTTGCGGTGTGACGACGTGAAGCATCAAGATTCCGGACTGGAAATGATGCGCCAACGTTGCAGCCTGATGAATCACACGAAGTGAGGTATTGGGAAAATCAACCGGAAGAAGAATCTTTTTGATCTTGAGCATCGCGCACCGGCCGGAGAGTCGAACTGTTCCTCACCGTCTCATTCAAGACGTTGCCAGCTTAGAATCGGGTACACAAAATCCCCACGAGCCAGGAATGGCGGGGCGGCATCGTCAAAGGCGCCTTGGCACTATCCGAGGCCGAGGGGCACCCGGATCCTATTTCGATTTTCGAGCGAGCGTTTCGGCCGTGAGAACCGCCAGGCTTCTGAAGAGCGGTTCGGCGCGTGCTTCCCTTTCTTCGGTTGGAAGCTTCAAGAGCTGCTCGACTTCGGATTCCGCGTCCCGAAGGTCTTTCGAGGGCGCGATTTCCGCCAGATGCCGGAAAAGCAGCTTGTGCGCTTGCTTCCGTTCCATCACTTCCAGGCCATCGAGGATCTGGCGATGCGACGTTCCCTCCCAAATCGCGAGGATCATCGCTTCGCGAAGCCAGCGTTCCGCGCCGTATTCCGCCAGCACGCCGAGGCCGCCGTGGACTTCCATGGCCCACTTGGATGTATCCACCGCAAATTCGGCCGTCCAGTATTTCGCAAGATGCGCGACGAGCCGAAACAGATGATAGCGATCGGAATAGGGCGGCCGCTCCATCCACACGTCGTTCAGCAGTTGAACCGATTCCCACGCCAGCGCAAAGGCCGATTGAAACGTCTTCAGCCGATTTTCGAATTGATGGCGAAGGAGCGGATGTTCGAGAATCGGCTCGCCAAACGCGACACGCTGCCCGGCATAGGAAAGAGCATCCGCCATCGCGCGCTGCGCCAGGGCGACGCTGACCACGCTATTCGCGACGCGCGAGAGATTCAACACTTCGAGGATCAAATAGATTCCCGAGTCGGCTGAGCCCAGCAAGTAGCCTTCGCTTTCCTTTAGCTCCACTTCTCCGGTAGGGACGGAGCGGGTTGCAATTTTGTCCTTCAGCCGCCGGACAAAATAGTTGAGAGCGCCATCTTTGCGGTAACGCGGGACCAGGAACAAGGCCAGCCCGCGCACGCCCGCGGGAGCTTCTTCAGGACGCGCCGCTACAACGGCCAACTCCGCGCCGACATTGCTCGTGAAATATTTGTCGCCAGTGAGCAGCCAGGAATCGCCCGCGGGCCGGGCAATCGTCTCGACAGCCGCTCCCAAATCCGAGCCGCCTCTAATCTCCGTCATCCAGGTGGCGCCCTGCCACACAGAATCATCTTTCCGCAAGAGTTGCGGGAGAAAGCGAGCCTGCAATTCGGCGCTGCCGTATTTTGCTAGAGGCACCGCTGTGCCGAGCGAGACGGTGTACGGGCAGCAAATCCCGGGATCGTTGAACGAGATACCATAGACCAGCAGGTACGTGGGGATTAGCGATTTTTCTTCCAGAGCGCGCCAAATGACCCCGGATCGGTAACCTCTCCTCAGAATCGTCTGGTATTCACGAGGGTAGAGGATTTCATCGACGCGTTTTCCGAGACGATCGAACATGCGCAACCAGGGGGTCCCGGCACGGTCAATTGCGTTCGAAATGGCGACGCCTTCGCTCTTCCACCAACCTTCCTCAGCGGCGAGCAGGTCTCGGTGCGGGATGGCCGGAAGCCTGCTCTCCAGAAAGCTCAGAGGTGAATGGAGCGCGTTGAGATTTGTCATTGCAGCGCATGTTAGGTCGGCCGGGTGGGCGCGTCAAGCGGGTCACGGACTGTCAAATCCCGACCGACCGGATTAGCGGACGGGAATGCTGCTTCTCAGATCTGATAGTCGATGTCTATGATTGCCTGGAGTTCCTCGGCCGCGCCTGAGTCGGCGGGCTGGGTTCCTTCGATCTTTTCGATGTGCTGCTTCAAATCCTTTACCTGACTCGCGACGGCGGCGAGAGCCGCGGAGAGCGGATCGTTAATTTCCTTTGGATCGGTGATCACGACGCGCTGGCCATTCCGGAAAACGACGTGAGCGGGCACACCGACGACAGTTGAGTTCTCCGGCACGTCCCTCAGTACAACGGATCCGGCGCCGACTCGGGAGTTATCTCCCACCTGGATATTGCCCAAAATCTTGGCGCCGGCACCGATCACCACGGAATTTCCAATCGTCGGGTGCCGCTTGCCGGATTCCTTGCCTGTGCCACCCAGTGTGACTCCCTGGTACAACGTTACATTGTCGCCGACGATCGAGGTCTCCCCGATGACCACGCCCATACCGTGGTCAATGAAAAGGTGGCGCCCAATTTGCGCTCCCGGATGAATTTCGGTTCCCGTGAGCAGCCGCGCGACCTGCGAGAGCAACCGAGCCAGCAGGCGCAGATCGTGCTTCCAGAGCCAGTGGTTGACGCGGTGGCTCCATAGAGCGTGCAGGCCGGAGTAACAGAGCACGACCTCCAGCGCCGACTTGGCCGCAGGGTCTTGCTCCCGAATGGATCGGACGTCTTCGCGTATAGAACGCAACATGGTTTCCCTCTATACCGCCGAGGTGGGCAGTAATTGCGCCGCTTCCCTCAAACTGTCGAAAAGGACACTGCTAATATACCGCTCGCCGAAGTCAGGCAATATAACCACGATGATTTTGCCACTATTTTCCGCGCGCGCCGCCACCTGAAGCGCAGCGACGACAGCGGCGCCCGAGGAGATGCCCACGAGCAATCCTTCCTCGAGGGCCAGGCGGCGAGCCATTTCGATCGCATCGTCGCTCACGACCCGGATGGTCTCGTCAATGTAATCCGTCCGCAGGATCTTGGGCACGAATCCAGCCCCAATGCCTTGAATCTTGTGCGGACCGGCGGCTCCGCCTGAGAGCACGGGGCTTTCGGCCGGCTCAACGGCGACTGCTTTGAAGGCTGGTTTTTTCGGCTTGATGTACTCGGAAACGCCGGTCAGTGTTCCCCCCGTCCCGACGCCGGAGACTAGAAAGTCCACTTTTCCGTCTGTGTCATTCCAGATTTCAGGGCCGGTGGTCTCAAAGTGAATTTTTGGATTCGCGGGATTATCAAATTGTTGAAGAATATATCCGTTCGGAGTGCTTGCCATCAATTGCTCGGCTTTTTGCACTGCGCCCGTCATGCCCTTTGGGCCGGGAGTGAGCACAATTTCGGCGCCGAAGGCCTTCAGCAGAACGCGGCGTTCCAGGCTCATGGTTTCAGGCATGGTTAGTATGAGTTTGTAGCCCTTGACGGCAGCCACGAAGGCCAAAGCGATGCCGGTGTTGCCGCTGGTCGGCTCAATCAGGACCGTCTTGCCGGGATGAATTTTCTGAGCTTTTTCGGCATCCCGGATCAAACTCACCCCGATGCGGTCTTTTACGCTGGTGCACGGGTTGAAGCTCTCCAACTTTGCGAGCACGGTTGCTTTGGAAGCTCGCGTAACTTTGTTCAATCGCACTAAGGGAGTATTTCCGATGAGTTCGGTAATATCTTTCGCGACTTTCAATTCTGGTCTCCTTTGAAGCTCGAATCAGCAGACGATCAAATGTTCCTTGTCCCCTGAAAAGCAAAACGGCCGACGATCGAGGGATCGCAGGCCGTCGAAGAATGCTCCAATCAGTGAGTTTCTATTTGTTGCTGTGTTCTTCGAGAAGCCTGCAACCTCCGCCAGAGTGCCTACAACAGGCGCACCGGCAGCGGCTCCCCAGCGGCTCGCGGCTTTCGAAGAACTTCATACGGCTACAATAACAGTTTCGCCGCGTCGGGCAAATCGAAAAAAGTGCTGTTCGCTTCCGGCGCGCCGCAACAATCAAAGGAATCGCGGGATAGTTTTCGACCAGTTTTCTTCAAACTAGGGTGCACTCGTCGCGCCCAATTCCGGAGCGTGTGCTGCAAATCTGCGCCAGACAACGCGCAACGCAGCGACTACTGGCAGGGCAAGATAGACTCCAACAAATCCCCCGACGGCGGCCCCGGCCATCAACGTGAAGATGGCGAGAAGCGGATGGATCTCGAGTTCATGCCCCATCACGCGGGGCGCGATCCAATAGTCCATGAGCATTCGCCAGAGGCCGAGAAGCAGGGCCATCCAGATCCAGTGGGCGTGGATGAGAGCGCCCAGGCTGACGATCGTCGCCGCTGCGATCATCCACCCGGCGATTGGGATGAATTCCAGGGTTCCCGCCAAGACGCCCAGCGCCAGAGGATGGGGAAAGCGCAGGGTCAAAGACGCAATGGACACGTACGCGAGAGAAAGCGCGCCGAGCGTCACCTTGGCTCTGATGTAGTGCCGCAGCATGGTATTGAGCTCAGCGGCCAACGAGCAAAAGTCTTCGTAATTCTCCTTGGTCGAAACGAGGTGAATGACCTGGTCTGCCAGGCTTTCACCGGCGCTTAAAAAAAAGATCGCGAGGATAGGAATTACGACGACGGCTCCAATCCCCGTCGTTGCCAATCGCTCGACAGTCCCGGTCATGTTCTCAATGTTTGGGCGATGCTGGACGAGAAATGTTTTCAAACGAAGAGTCTGATTGTTGTTCCATCCGTACTTGTTACCGACATCCGCGGCAATTTCGCCGGTAGCCAGCCGATCGCTCAGTGTCGGGAGCCGCTGTAACAGTTTGACGCTACGGCCGAGGGAGCCTGGCGCAAGAACATGAAAAACGAGCGCGATGAAAATGAGCAGCGCGAGATAAGCCTCTGCGACGTGAGGACCCCGCAGCCGCTTGAAAAGCAGCGAATGACGCTGGATAAATCGGACGACCGGGTCAATCAAATAGGCGAACAGGATGGCGAAGCAGAAGATGATGATGACCGTACGCGCGACGTAGACAAAAGCGAGGGCGAGGCCGAACAGAAGAATGGTCGACAATATGCTTGCGGTACGACGATCAAAAATCGACATGGCGCACCTGCTGCCCAACCCGCTTGCCAGCTATTTGCTCTCCAGCTTTTCTTTGATGGACACGAGTGCTCGTTCAAGCGAGGAGCGTGTCTTGTCTACCGCAACCTTCCGCACGATGCCACCTTTGAAACCGGTGAGCCCCGCTTGTTGCGAACCTTTCAGAGTGATCAGATAAAAGCCGCGTTTCTCCGGCTCTTCGGAGTCAGTTGCACAGACCGATAGATCCAGGGCCGTTTCGAAGTAGTGGCTTGCGTAAAGCTGCTTTTCCGCGACCGCGTAGGCCGGTTCACTGGGGCTTTTGCCTCGGTAGACAACGGTTTGGACGATCCGGAGAGTCGGCTTCAAACCGAAGTTGACCTTCTCCCAATAAAACTGCGTCTGAACATCGTCCAACTGAATATCTGGATACTCGAGCACATAACGATCCAAATCCGGAAGGTAAACAGGGAGAGCCTTAGAGCGGCTCAAGAGAGATTGAAATGTCTCGGCCACTACAGCAGGATGCTTCTTATCGCGGTAGGTTCCGAGCGCCGAATTGCCTCCCTGAATGTATTTCTGGAGAGCCTCCAGCGCCATCTGCTGGGCGAGATGATTCACCTGGTCGGCCACGTCCGGGGCCGACCAATTCACCGACTGTTGGAACGCCTCCATCGTTTCAGCCGGGAGTTGAATCTCGCAATGTTCTGGCTTGCAATTCTTCAATTCCTTGATGTCTTCAGGTTCCAGAGTGAAACCATCGAGGTCGGCAAGCTGTGGCGGATCGCTAAATTGTCGAATCGCGAGATAGTTGGGGAGCTTGCGCAGTGAGTCCAGGTCCAGGGCTAACTTCAGGTACTGCTCCGGGGTCGCCTTGATGTAAACGGAGCCGAAGACGAAAACCTCATCGGGAGTCCGCGACTCCATGATTTTCGCGATCGCTTTTCCGCTTCGAATCTGTTGGATCTGATCGTCGCTGAGGCCGACGTACTCGCGAAAGAATTTGTTTGGTTCGGCAGGCTGGTCCGTAGCATGCATCGACCCCTTGGCGAGGAGGAGACAAAGCACGAATATGGCTACGGCTGATATTCTGATGGTCATATGCGCCCCCCGGCTAGACAACCTCGAGCATAGGAATCTCATCGTCGTTCTCGGTCTGCTCTATGCTCGCGCTAAGACTCCTGTAAATCCCAAGCTTCTTCATCCGGAAATAGAGGGTCGAGCGGTTTAGTCCCAAGCGGCTCGCGGCGCCGTTTGGTCCAGAAAGAACCCATCGAGTGTCTTTAAGGGTCGCGAGGATGTGGTTGCGCTCGACTTCTTCGAGGGTTCGGTAGCGTTCCGTGTTTTGACCAGGAGTGATTCGCGAGTCTAAGTCACGGGGCGAAAGCCGCAAGACAGGACCGGGACTTAAAATCACCGCGCGTTCGACCACATTTTCCAGCTCGCGGATGTTTCCAGGCCACCGGTGTCGGATCAAGGCCTCCATTGTATCCAATGGAATCGTATCGATCGTCTTGCGCATGCGTTGCGTGGCTTGGTGCACAAAATGTTGCACCAGGAGCGGAATATCCTCCGGACGTTCCCGCAAGGGAGGAACGTGGATGGGAAAAACATTCAGGCGATAGTAGAGGTCGCTGCGAAACTGCTTCTCCAGAATCATTCCTTCGAGGTCACGATGGGTGGCGGCCACAATGCGGACGTCAACTTTCTGAGTCCGCGTGCTTCCCAGGCGCTCGAATTCCCGCTCCTGCAAGGCGCGAAGCAGTTTCGGCTGAAGCTCGAGAGGGATATCGCCGATTTCGTCGAGGAACAACGAGCCTTGATGTGCCAGTTCAAGGCGGCCAGTCTTTTGTGCGATCGCGCCGGTGAACGCTCCCCGCTCATG
>Ga0187816_10000393_pt1 | contig 13042 bp, 7 predicted proteins | sample NC_wetland_sal_i_16_FD_132960 | JGI IMG/M metagenome (GOLD analysis project Ga0187816, IMG submission 132960) | Wetland sediment microbial communities from Neuse River Estuary, North Carolina, USA - SO4_1 | ecosystem: Environmental > Aquatic > Freshwater > Wetlands > Sediment | place: USA: North... | reverse complement strand
TAGCGACAAGAACGTCGGGTGTGACTGGTGGGACAGCGGGTCTAACTGACTTCTGTGAGTTCATGGGTTTCCTTTTTGCGGGTTGACCGCCGCATCTGCCGGGGAGGCAACCACCGTAGCCTTTGGCTCGGTTGGTGAGCACCGTCGCTCGGACGGGCTGCTCTTGATGGTGTCTAAATTCTACCGACGCACACCGCTGACAAACAATGGCACTATGGTGTGTTACTTCCCGCTCTTCGCAGCAGCTTCCAGCATCTTGATGCCGTTACGAAGCGTTTCAGGCGTGACCGCCTTTTTGTAGAACACAGCAGTCGTAATCTGCGACTTGTGACGGAGCAACGCTTGCCCGATTGCCAGATTCCCGTTATTCGCTTCGATGACCGCCGTTGCTGCACAGCGACGGCCAGCGTAAAGCGACTTCCACGCCACGCCTGATGCCTTCGGAATGCGGTCGCACGGGATGCACTTGGTTTTCCCTTCGATATGAGGTCTGATGACCCGTGCAATCAAATTGTGCAGATCGACGGGTGTTCCATTCTTTGACTCAAAGACATAGCCCTGAGTTGGATTCCCGCACTTCCGACGCCATAGGGTAAACGGGATGCGGACTTGGGCGAGCAGTGGCAATGTAGCGAGGGATTCCGGAGTTTTTGGGGTGCCGACGATACCACGAACTACTGACCGTCGGATGTGAACGGAATCTGCGTCAAAGTCTTCCCAACGCAGAGCCGCAATCTCGCTCGGGCGTAAACCGAGAAAGCACGCAAGGGCCATGACGAGTTGACAGTCCACATGATCAACAAGAGCCGAGATGATGTCTTCGACTTCCGCCAATGTGTAATGCTTCGTCGCTTCTGATTCGATAGCATCGTCTGGAATTTTCACGTCATGCCATGGGTTGACCTTGATGAACTCCTCATCAACGGCATAACCAAACAATGACCCGGCAAGAGCTTTGATGTGCTTCAATGTCGTCTTGCCCTGCGTGCTTGTGAGGCTGCGAAGGAATCGCTTTCCCATTGCAGGCTCATAGTCCTTCAGCATCGTTTCTCCGAAATGACCCTTCAGATGTTGATTCCAGATTTGACGGAACCCACAGGTCGTGCTGGGTTTTTTGCGGGGCTGTCCGGTCAATGCGACGATTTCTTCGCAGTACGGCAGGTATCGGGTCTCCCAGAAATCCACAATCCGCATGGCACCCGTTGCGTTGCCATTGCTCGGCTCTGCCCGCTCAATTTGCGTTCTGAGATCGACCATCTTCTTGCTGCGCAGGTCGTGGACGGCACTCGAAAAACCCCATTTGCCTTTTTTCTTCCACCATGTGTACACGTCCGACTTTTCACACAGCCGAATCGTCTTGTGAACTCGCTGAGGTGTTCCGTCTTTCAACTCTGTTATGCGATACTTCAGGTAGCATGTATCGCCAATCGCAAAGAGCGTGCCTTCCTGACGCCGTGCAGTCATTGAGTGCCTCCCACTTGATCTCTGTCAGGATAGCGAATGTTCTAAGAATGTTCTATGGTACGAAGGTGCTAGACCTTGGTGTTATCGTCAAACCATTGAAAATACATGCTTTTAACACAGTGGCGGTGTAGCTCAGGTGGTTAGAGCGACGGTCTCATAATCCGTAGGTCGTTGGTTCGAGTCCAACCGCCGCCACCAAGTTTGAGGCTGGTTTCCGATAGGCGAGCGTCCGGCTTCCCGGGGGATGGGCAGCCCAGGACTCGACAACTACAATCAAATTCTATGTAAGAATCACGTGACCGAATTTCAGCTCTGCCAAAAGGCCCTCTAATCTATGCGATCTCTCACCCTGTTTGCTGTGCTGATATCAATCTCTGTTCTTGCCTTCGCCGCGCCGCAATCTGATCTCGCAATTCGTCGCAAGGCCCTCAACGATCTCCTTGCCGAGCGCTGGGAATACACGCTCCGCACAAGCCCGATTTACGCCTCCATCCTCGGCGACAAGCGATGGAACGACAAACTCGACGATTTTTCGCAGAAAGCCATCGACCACGACCTCGAGCAGACCAAGCTGTACCTCGCCCGTTTCGAGGCCATCGACACCACCGGATTTCCCGAGCAGGAGGCGCTGAACCAATCCCTCATGGTTCGCGACCTGAAAATGACGCTGGAAGGCGCGCGTTTCAAAGGCTGGGAAATGCCGGTGTCGCAGAACGACGGCATACACATCGACCTCCCGCAACTCGTGACCGTCCTCTCTTTTCAGAGTGTCAAAGACTACGAAGACTACATCTCGCGTTTGCGGCAGGTTCCGCGGGCTTTCGACCAGACTGTCGTCCAGATGCGCAAAGGCATGGCCGATGGCCTGATGCAGCCGCGCCTCCTGCTCGAAAAAGTTGTCGAGCAGTGCAACAAGATCGCCGGCAAATCGGCGGAAGACACGCCTTTCGCTCAGCCCTTCGCCAAGTTCCCGCAGAGCATCTCCGACGCCGATCAGAAGCGCCTGCGCAAGCAAGGGCTGGCGGCCATCCGCGAATCCGTGCTGCCTGCCTACGTAAAATTCAGCGCATTCGTCCGTGACGAATACGCTCCCAAAGGCCGCACCGAGCCCGGCGTCTGGTCACTTCCCGACGGCCCCGAGCGCTACGCCTTCCGGGTGAAAGAGAGCACCACCACCAATCTGACGCCCGAAGAGATTCATCAGATCGGTCTGGCGCAGGTCAAGGAGATCGAAGGCCGCATGCTGCAGGTCGTCAATCAGCTCGGCTACCAGGACCTCAAGAGCTTTAGCGCCTCGTTGCCCAGCAATCCCAAGGTCCACGTGCATTCGCGGCAGGAAATTCTCGATCTCTATCAAAGGTACATCGACCAGATGTCGGCCAAGCTGCCCACTCTGTTCGGCCGCCTTCCGAAAGCCAAGCTGGAAATCATGTCCATTGAGGAGTTCCACGAGAAGGAAGCCTCCACACACTACGTGCCGCCCGCGCAGGATGGATCGCGCCCCGGCCATGTCATGGTCAACACCGGCGACTTTGAGAAGGGCACCACTCTCGACTTCGAAACCACGGCGTACCACGAAGGCATCCCCGGCCATCACATGCAGATCGCCATTGCCCAGGAAATGCCGCAGCTCCCTCCCTTCCGCCAGAATGAGTACTACACCGCCTACACGGAAGGTTGGGCACTTTACTCCGAGCGTTTGGGCAAAGAAGTTGGATTCTACCAGGATCCTTACAGCTATTATGGCCACCTGCAGGACGACATGCTGCGGGCTATCCGCCTCGTCGTCGACACCGGCTTCCATTACAAGCACTGGACGCGGCAGCAGGTGGTCGACTTTTTCCACGACCACTCTGCCATCGATGAGGCCGAGGTGCAGAGCGAGACCGACCGCTACATGGCCTGGCCCGCCCAGGCGCTGGGTTACAAGATCGGTCAGCTCGAGATTCTCAGGTTGCGCCAGTATGCCAAGGACCAGTTAGGCGACAAGTTCAACCTCAGTAATTTCCACGATGAAGTGCTAGGCGCCGGTGCCCTACCGATGGATGTTCTATCGACCCGCGTCCACGAGTGGGTGGCAACGGAAAAGGCTGGTCTGTCTGCGCCCGCGTCAACCGCCACGGGAAACTAGCAGAATCGCTTTCATATGTGCAGGTAGGGGCAACCTCCATGCCTGCCCACTGGAGCGAAGCTCCGCGGAGCGCTGGGTTGCCGCGCCATTCGGAGTGATCCTGGGCGGGATCGCATAGCGAGTCGGGGCGCTCCCGATGAAAATTTTTTTACAGTGTTGCCAACGAGCGAGATAGGTGTATACTGCGTGAGCTTCGATTAATACGATTTAATAAAGGGATTTTCTGGCTTTTTCTTGGGTGTGAAACGTAGTTGGGCGCGCTTCGCCGAACGTCGCTTTAGTTCTGGGGTAATTGCCGGACTCTGGGGTGGTCTGGTCGGATTCACCAGCGGTTCAGAATCAGGAGTTGCCAATGAAATCCCATCTTCTGTCTCTGTCTCTCCTCCTTTTTGTGTTCTGTCTTCCGCCGGCGATGCTGGCTCAGGACACTGCCTCGATCACCGGCACGGTGACTGATCCGACGGGCGCCGCAATTGTAGGCGCGCAAGTGACAGTTACCAGTCTGGAGCACGGTATTAGCCGGTCAGCGACGAGCAACTCCAGTGGCGGCTACCTCTTCTCGGCGTTGCCCATCGGCTCCTACGATATTTCGGTTACCGCCAAGGGATTCAGGAGGTACGAGGTCCGGGGTATCATCCTGCGCGTCGCCGAAAAGGCCCGGGTGGACGTGGCGCTGGAAGTCGGGGGCACGAGCACCGAAGTCATTGTCCAGGGCTCGCAAGTTGCCCAAGTGGAGACCCAGTCTTCTGACCTCGGCGGCACGGTCACGGGAAAGGAGATCACCCAGCTTGAACTGAATGGGCGCAATTTCACTCAGCTCATCACACTGGTGCCGGGTGTGAGCAACCAGACAGGGCAGGATGAAGCTGGGGTCGGCGTCGCGGGCAGCGTTGCCTTCAGCGTAAACGGCGGCCGCACTGAATATAACAACTGGGAAATGGACGGCGGCGATACCATGGACAACGGCAGCAACACCACGCTCAACGTCTATCCCAGCATCGACGCCATTGCCGAGTTCGAGGTGCTCACCTCCAACTATGGCGCTCAATATGGTCGAAATGGCTCAGGCACGGTCGAAGTTGAGACCAAGTCCGGCAGCAGCAGCTTCCACGGTGACCTCTACGAATTCGTCCGCAACGACTTCTTCAACGCCACACCCGAGTTTCAGACTGCTCCTCCGGCCTACAAGAAGAACGACTATGGGTTCACCATTGGCGGACCGGTATTCATTCCCGGACACTACAACACGGACAAGCAGAAAACGTTCTTCTTCTGGTCGGAAGAGTGGCGCCGCGAGATTGTGCCGGGAGCAGGTTTTTTCAATCTGACCACGGTTCCTACAATGGCCGAACGAGGCGGGAATTTCAGCGATGTGTGTCCTGCGGCAGGGACTAAGTATTCTCTGACGACCGCTGCAGCGTATCCAAATTGCCCGGCCCAGGGCCTCGCCAGCGGAAGCCCAACCTACTTCCCTAACAATCAGGTGCCGCTCACGGCTGGTCCGATAGTGCCAGCACTTGAAGCGCTCATTCCTGCCCCGAACATTGGCTCCAATACTTGGTATCTGCCACCTTCACTGCCCACCCACTGGCGGGAAGAACTCTTCCGCATTGATCACAACATCAACGACAAGCTTCGTGCCACTTTTCGGTACATCCATGACTCCTGGAACCAAGACTATCCCGTTCCCTTATGGACCAATGGCACGACTTTCCCTACGGTGCAGACAAACTTCCAGGGACCGGGAGTCAGCATGGTGGCGCGCGTCACGGCCACGGCTTCGCCTACCCTGCTGAATGAATTCGTCGCCAGCTACACGACAGACCACATCACTACGAGTTTGATTGGGCCCTGGCAGCGCCCTGCCGGATTTCCCCCCATCGGGATTTATGACAACGGCTTTGGCGGTAAGGTACCCGGCATTAGCGTGACTGGCGGCCAGTATAACTTCTCCGAGGATCCGGGCTATGTTCCCAACGGTCCTCTAAACTCCAATCCCACTTTCACGTTCCGCGATAACGTCACCAAGAACGTCGGTAAGCATAATCTGCAGTTCGGTATCTATGCCGTGGACGCCCACAAGAACGAAATCCCGCAGCCGGGCTATGGCGTGAATGGCCAGTTGCAGTTTAGTAATACCGGTAATACGGTCACGACCGGGAATGCGTTTGCCGATCTCCTTCTGGGAGATGTCGGTACCTTTACCCAGGAACAGGCTGCGCTCAAGATGCACGAGCAATACAAAATCATTGAGCCCTTTTTTCAGGATGATTGGCACGCCACCTCCCGCCTGACGCTGAACCTGGGGTTGCGGATGAGCTTTTTCGGGACTTACTCGGAAGAGAACAAGCTGGCATGGAATTTCGATCCCGCACACTACGTTCCTGGCGCTAGCAGCGTGGACCCCAACACGGGCCTCGCGATTGGTAACCCGTACAACGGATGGGTAGACTGCGGGGTTACGCCCGGAGTTCCCAAAGGCTGTATGGCAAACCATTGGTGGAACCCAGCGCCGCGCATTGGTTTTGCCTATGACCCCAAGGGTAACGGGAAGTGGGCCATCCGTGGTGGTTACGGCATCTTTTTCGAGCATACGAACGGCAATGAGGCCAATACCGAGTCGCTCGAGCAGTACAACATCAACACCCAGACCAGCAGCGTGGTGAGTGTGGCGGGATATGCCAATCTCACTCCCAGTGCCCTCGGTGGGGGCACGACTCCGCTATCTTTTGTGTCTCTGCCGAGCAAAGCCGTCTGGCCCTACGTGCAGCAGTGGCATCTCGACGTGCAGCACGATATGGGCAAAAACACGATTGCGACCCTGGCTTACGTCGGGAGCGCCGGAGTGCATCTGACCCGCTCCTACGATTCCAACCAGATGCACGCGGTCCCCGCAAGCCAGAACCCCTATGCCCCAGGCCAGGTCATCAGCCAGAACGACTGCAACTCAGTTTCGATAGATCCAACCAGCGGGCAGGCGACGGCAACTGTGAACGGCAAGACGGTGACCGGTTCATGGGCCAATAATCTGGCCGTGGCCTGCGGCAACAACGCCAATCCTTACCTGCCCTATGTCGGAATCGGAAGCATCACCCGGAAGGATCAGACAGGATCTTCGAACTACAATGCGCTGCAGGCTTCTTTGCGCCACAGTATAGGCGGGCTGCAGCTGAACGCGGCTTACACCTATAGCCACTCGATTGACGACTCTTCCGACAACTACGACTCGGGATTCCTCGATACATACACCCTGAACGTCTACCGGGCTAGCTCTAACTTCGATGAGCGGCACGTCATTAACATTGGCTACGTTTATGACCTGCCTTTCTTCAAGAGCAAGAGTCTCGCCAACAAGCTCTTGGGAGGGTGGCAGTGGTCCGGCATCACCGACATTGAAAGTGGTACGCCCTTCAGCATTTATAACCAGGGTGTGGGCAGCATTCCCAGTGACAACGCCGGAGTTTCCAACTCGTTTGCGACTGCCGGCTCGTACCCCGACCTCGTCGGCAATCCGAACGTTGGGATACCGAAACTACCGCCGGGTAACGCGCCTTTGCTCTATAATCCTGCGGCGTTTGTCGCTCCCACAGGGCTCACTTTCGGCACCGCCGGGAGAAACATTCTGCGCAATCCCTGGCGCACTAACTTTGACATGGCACTGCTGAAGCGCTTCGCGGTTACCGAAAGTAAATACTTCGAATTCCGGACCGAAGCCTTCAATGTGTTCAACCACAGGGAGTATGCGTGGCTGGGTGGTGACGCGGGCTCGGCTGCAAACAACGCGAACGGCTCGGGAATCACCAGCGCAAACTCCATTGGCTGCTACGGCGGAGCCAACAACTCAGCCGGCGATCCGAGCTGCCTGGGAAACGGACTCCTTCAGCCCAACGCAGCTCACAACCCGCGCATCCTGCAATTGGCGCTGAAGTTTATTTTTTGAGCGAATGTGAGATCGGACCTCTTGAAGCCTGGGATTCGGGTTTCGGGCCGGAGTTCAACGATGCAGGCGGGTTGAGCCTACCGACGACTCTCACCCTCTGTGTCCTGGTGGGAGCTGGTTCGTGGTCTATTGATTCCGGGTCAAACGGCCCACGGTTATCACTTCAAAACCGGCCATTGGCTGTATCGACTTGAGCATGCGCCACCGGACCGCGCCCCGGTGGCTAGCTCCTCACCCGCGCTGGTGACCCGAATCACAGACAGAGGTGCATGCGCCCCGGTTCAATCGCTTCTGAGGTAGATCGTGCAAGCACATTTTGCTGCCATGCGGCAGGCCATCGTGGACGGCGCTCCGGAGAACGCAGCCGACCTGGCAAAGCAGGCGCTGGCCGAGGGAATTACCCCACTGGAAGCGATCGACTTGGGATTTGTGCCCGGTATGACCGACGTCGGGGAACAGTACGCCCAGCACAAGATGTTTCTGCCGGACATGCTGGCTTCGGCCGAGGCCATGGAAGCAGCCATGAACGTGCTGGAGCCGGAATTGAAGCGGCAGGGCGAGGTGCGTCCCTCGGCGGGAACAATCGTCCTCGGCACGGCCAAGGGAGACATTCATGAGATCGGCAAGACTCTGGTGGGAACGCTGCTGACCGCAAATGGGTTCAACGTCCATGATCTGGGCGTGGACGTGTCTAGTGAGGTGTTTGCCGCCAAGACCCAGGAACTCGGTCCCGACATCGTGGGCGTCTCTGCCTTGCTGACGACCACCATGCGAGGACAAAAGTCGGTGGTCGAGACGCTGGACGGAGAAGGACTGCGGTCGTCTGTGCGCGTAATCGTGGGTGGCGCTCCGGTTACCCGTAAATGCGTGGAGGAGCTCGGCGCCGACGGATTCGCCAAGGATGCGGTGAGCGCGGTGGCGCTGGTCAAGAATCTGTTTGAACAAAAACTTGTGTTGTCATCGGTGAAGGGATGAGACCAAAACTCCAATTGCTGGACAACGAACTCGTCGCCAGAATCCTCGACGAAGCTTTCGAGCTCCTGGCGAGTCTGGGTACGAGGGTGGGTGCTCCGGAGGCCGTTGAGCTCCTGGGCTCGGCCGGCGCAACCTGCGAAAATGGCATCGCGCGCATCCCCAGGCGCCTGGTTCAGCGGGCTCTCGAATCCGTGCCTCAGGAGTTCTTCCTCCATGACCGCAGCGGCGCCCCAGTCGTGCACTATGGCGGAGATGACGTCCACTTTGACCCGGGATCGTCCTGTCTGAACATTCTCGATGCGGAGACTCAGCAGCCGCGTCCGTCAATGTCCGCCGACTTGGTCCGTCTGGTCCAGGTCACGGAAATGCTGCCGCAGTATGCGGCGCAGTCGACGGCGATGGTTTGCAACGATGTGCCCAGTGAGATCGGCGACTGGTACCGGCTGTTGCTGGTTCTGTGGTACTCGGAGAAGCCGATTGTCACCGGAGCTTTCAGCGCTGCAACCCTGAAGATCATGATCGAGCTGCTGGCGGCTGATTCGGGAGGAGCCGATCAACTGCGACGGAAGCCCAGGGCGGTATTCGATGTTTGTCCGTCGCCACCGCTGAATTGGTCAGAGTTCGCCGCCCATAACATGGTTGAGTTGGCGCGGGCGGGAGTACCGGCCGAGATCGTCTCTATGCCGCTGGCGGGAGCGACGGCCCCAGTCACGCTGGCCGGAGCGATTGTGCAACATGCGGGGGAATGCCTTGCCGGTATCACCATTCACCAACTGGCGGAGCCCGGCGCGCCCGTCGTCTGGGGCGGAGCTCCAGCCATCTTCGATATGGCCGCAGGAAACACGCCTATGGGAGCAGTCGAAACCGCCATGCTGAACCTGGGTTGCGTGCAGATGGGGAAATCGTTGGGCCTGCCGACGCATGGTTACCTGGTAGCGACCGACGGAGGGCAGATCGACGTCCAGGCCGGGATGGAGAGCGGCGGGTCCGCCTTCCTGGGTGCGCTGGCTGGAATCAACATGATTTCAGGGCCCGGCATGCTGGATTTTCTGGCATGCCACAGCATCGAGAAGCTGGTCATTGACGCAGAAGCCATCAGCAGTGCGCAGAGGCTGATCGCTGGGATTCAACCACAGACGGAAAGCCTGGCTGTCGAGATGTTTGCCAAGACCGGGCTTCATGGAGATTTCCTCAAACTGAAGCAAACTCGTGACCTGTTCCGCAAGGAGCAACACTTTCCGTCGGACGTGATCGACCGCAGCGGCGATGCGAACGCGCCGGGCATTCTCGAGCGAACGCGCCAGCGCGTGCAGGAACTGGTCGAGAGTTATCGCAAGCCGGTCATGCCGTCAGAGGTTGAAGATGCCTTGCTGGAAATTGCAACGTGTGCAGCCGGAGCGATTGGAATGAAGCATCTTCCTGCCGTGGAATCGCCAGCACGCACGCTCCACACCTAGAATCTGCGACCTTGCGGTTCCCCCCCAGAAACCCTGAACGACAGGTCGCTCAGCCTTCGTGCCTCGATGGAAGGTCTTATGGTTCGTTCTGAAGCGCGGTGTTGATGACCGCCCAGAGCGGCTTGGTATCGGGCACCATGTCGAGCGAAAACTCCCAATAAAAATACCCGCCGACGTAGTTCGGGGCGGTCACACTGAGTTCGTAAAAATGATCGACCAGATTCGTAATGTAGGATGTGGTGTCGTTACTTTTCTTGGACCACCCCACTTCTCCGAAGCCTAATCTCGCGTTGGGAAAGATCGCAGCCAGTTGTTGGAACACGCTGTTCCAGTTGGGCTCGGGCCGCGAACCGGGACAAGAGTCGTTGTAGTAGCTCACCAGAACATAGTCCAGGCCTTGCTTCATGTCGGAGGGTACGTTGGCCTGCACCCAAGGGATCATGTCATGAGTGGATCCATTGCTGACGCAATTCGAATTGAGATCGGGGTATTCGTAGAGCGTCAGTTCGGTGACGCCACCCTGCGCCTTCACGTATTCGTACGCCTGCGTCATTTTCGTCATCACGTCTGCCTGGGACGTGGAACCAACGGTTGCCTTGGGCTGGCAGCCCTTGGTACTGCCGTATAGCCAGTCTCCGTTGATCTCATTTCCTACTTCCCACATATCCACCACACTCCCAAGAGTCGTTACGTAATCCTGGAAACGGCTCATGTACTGGGCAGGCGTAAAGCACTTCATTTCGCTGGAATCTACCGGTTGACCCATGATGTAGCTGACGGCGTGGATGTCGTTGGTGGCCGCCTGATAGTAGCAGGCGGCATTGCCCGGCGTGTAGACGAGTCTGGTTGTGGCTTTTACGGAGAGATTGCTAAGTGCGGTGATGACCTTTGTCTGGAAGGATTGCGTCGCAATGTCGTGGGTGTCTTCCACCGTGACACCGTGGACAGGGACAGGGATCTGAGCCGCCACGTGCAGGCAGCTGGTTACAATCAAGACCATCAAAGTCGCGAAAGCTTCTCTTCGCTTCATCTTTGTCTCCTGGCCCCGGTCGCTTACCTCAAGGCTGCGAATGTCCCACCTGGGCGGATGCGCCCGGTGTTGTTCCCGCGCAGACAACGTCATATGCGGAAGGGGTGTCAAGGGAAAAATCTTGCAGGTACACCGAGACGCGCACGGTTCCGGCCCGTGCATTCATACAAACTTAATTTTGTAAGATACATAGCCGGAAAAACCACAAGACGCTCAGGTCCCGGTCAGACTGCGAGCACGTTCGTCTTTCTATACCTATACGCATTGCATACACAGAAACTAGCTATACCAGTCGGCTGAGACGACTGCGACAGGCCGTCGGCTTGCCGACATCGATGCGGCATTGGAGCCGCGATGACAACAAGGGCGGCTTCTTCCGCGCTTTTATGCGCGAGATACTGGTTCGGCGGGTTCATTCAGAGCGGTTAGAAACGTGCGGTAGTCATCCAGAACCAATCTCCAGTCCTCGCGGCCGGCTTGCCTTGAAGTGCTTCGGTCCCGTTTCGTATTGACTGCTAAAGTGAGCAGCGCGGCGATGATCTTGTTTTCGTTCATAAGTTCCTTCGCGTAATCTGACGGGTTTGTGCGCAGGTAAGTTCTTAGTCTAACCCAGGCGCGTTCCGATCCTCCGTTACAATGAGGATGCAGAAGGCAGCCGGAAGGCTGTCGAGTCACTCGAACCGCTGTTCCTGAATGAAAACCATGCTGGGCTACATCGTCATGCTGAAACGACTCAGTTGTCTTGCGCTGCTGCTGACCAGCGCGAGTGCCCAAACTGTGCCCACTTCTCAACCCCCGGCCACGGAAAAGACGCAGGTCTTGTGGCAAAAGCTGCAAGCTACGATCGCGGACGTGGATCGTAATCTCGACGGCGTGCTGGGTGTTGCGATCAAGGATCTGAGCAGCGGCCAGGAATTCATGCTGCACGGTAACGAAGTCTTTCCCCAGGCCAGCTCCATCAAGATTGCGCTGCTGGCGGAACTCTACCATAAGGCCCAATTGTCGGCGCAAGGTAGCGAAGCGGCTCTGGGAGATTCCTATACGGTACAAGCGTCCGATCTAGTTCCGGACAGCGATATTATGCAAGGGCTCACGCCGGGCGTCACGCGCATCACGAATCGCGATCTGGCGACCATGATGGTTGCGGTCAGCGATAATGCCGCAACCAATGTGCTGATCGATCGCGTCGGAATGGACAATGTAAATGCCTTGATGAACAGCCTCGGTCTCACCCACACTCGCCTCCGGCGCAAGATGATGGACCTGAAAGCAGCCAGTGAAGGCCGGGAGAACATTTCCACTCCCCGCGAGATGATGACGCTGCTCGAGAACCTTTATCAGGGCAAGGTGCTGAACCAGGCCATGACCGAAGATTTCTTCAAGGTCTTGAGCACACACAAGAGCAGTTTCATTCCGCGCGACTTGCCGGAGGACCTGCGAATCGCCAACAAACCGGGCGAACTGGAGGGCGTGCGCAACGACTCGGGAATCGTGTTTGTGCCCAACCGTCCCTATGTGATCTGTGTGATGACGACGTATTTGACGAACGAGCGCGCCGGCGAAGACGCCATCGCCACCATCTCCGGCGCGGCCTATCGCATGTTCGATCGCCTAGCGCGAGCCTCCGAATATGGCCGGACAGTTTCGCCCGGAAATACCGGCAAGCATTAAAGCCAAATTGAGATGAGTCTCAGGTCAAGATTGATCCTCCGTCTTTCGCTTGGCCTGATCTTCTTCGCCGCGATGTTGTTTATTCCCGCAGGCTCGTTGAAGTTTTGGCAGGGCTGGACTTTTATGGCCCTCCTTTTCATTCCAGCCATCTCTTCTTTTCTCTACTTCTATAAACATGATCCCCAATTGGTCGAGCGCAGACTGCAGAGCAAAGAGAAAATCAGCGAACAGAAATTCCTGCTGAGATTGTTCAAGCCGATATTCCTTGCTGCTTTCTTGCTTCCCGGTCTGGATTACCGCCTGGGCTGGTCGCGCACCTCCCTGGGGGCGGTGCCACTGTGGCTCACGCTGCTTGCTCAGGCCCTGGTTCTCGG
>Ga0187816_10000391_pt1 | contig 13073 bp, 13 predicted proteins | sample NC_wetland_sal_i_16_FD_132960 | JGI IMG/M metagenome (GOLD analysis project Ga0187816, IMG submission 132960) | Wetland sediment microbial communities from Neuse River Estuary, North Carolina, USA - SO4_1 | ecosystem: Environmental > Aquatic > Freshwater > Wetlands > Sediment | place: USA... | reverse complement strand
TACGCGAACGCTGAACTCTAGCCTCTAGATGCGAGTCAAAGCCCTCGGCTCAGCCGCCGGGGGTGGTTTCCCCCAGTGGAATTGCAATTGTTCGAATTGTAGCCGCCTGCGCAGGGGTGTCCTTAAAGGCCGCGCCCGCACCCAAACTCAGCTCGCCCTCTCCCCCGCGGGCTCCCAGTGGCTCCTCGTCAACGCTTCCCCCGACCTCCGCCACCAGATCCTGAATGACCCGGAGATGGCCCCGGCAGGAGGGATGCGCGGGACACCGATCTCTGCCATTATCCTGACCAGCGCGGATGTGGATTGCGTCCTGGGGCTGCTGCATCTGCGCGAGTTCCAGCCACTGGTTATCTATTCGACCTCCTCCGTTCGCCGCGCACTGACGGAGGAAAACACCCTCTTTCGGACTCTCGAGCGCTCGAAACCCCCTGTCCGGTGGGAAACGCTGCCCCTCAATCAAAGGATATCCATCAACAAGGACGGCTCAGCGCAAGAGAAAGCGGACCTTTTCTGCGAAGCTATTCCGCTCGGCGGAAGTTTCCCGGATTACGTGAGCGCCGGCCTGCGCAAAAGCCTGCGAGATGATGAGGCCGTGATAGGTCTTCGGCTGTTCCAGGGCCAGAAGCAGTTCTTCTACGCCCCGAATCTGCCGGGCCGCGGTGACGATTGGAAGCGCCACACAAACGAAAGCGATCTGGCGCTCCTCGATGGCACTTTCTGGACGGACGATGAGCTATTAAAAGTCCAGGGCAGCGGCAAGACTGCCCGCGAAATGGGTCATCTGCCGCTCTCCGGGGCGGGAGGCCTTCTCGAGCAAATGCAGACCGCAGGGCGGGGCCGGCGCGTCCTCATTCACCTGAACAACACCAATCCTGTCCTTGACGAAGAGAGCGCGGCCCATCGCGCCGTGCGCGACGCGGGCTGGGAAGTCGCTTATGATGGAATGGAGTTCAATCTATGAACGACGCGGCGCCCAAATCGTTCTTGCCGGAATCGGAATTCATCGCGCGTTTCCATTCCATCGGCGAAGAGCGCTATCACCACAAGCATCCCTTCCACCTCCTGATGCACGAAGGAAAATTGACGCGCGGGCAATTACAGGCCTGGGCGCTCAACCGCTACGCCTATCAGAGCCGCATCCCGATCAAGGACGCTCTCATCCTCTCGCGCAGCGAGGACCCGGATTTTCGCCGCTGCTGGCGCAAGCGCATTCTCGACCATGATGGCGACGGCACGCGTCCCGGCGGCATCGAGAAATGGCTGCGACTCGTCGAGGCCACGGGCCTTTCGCGCGAGCAGGCCATCCGCAGCGAAGGCATCCTGCCCGCCACGCGCTACGCCGTCGAAGCCTACGTGGATTTCGTCCGCTCGCGCACGTTTCTCGAAGCCGTCGCCTCCTCCCTCACCGAGCTTTTCTCGCGTAAGCTGATCACGCTGCGCATGGACCGCCTGCGCGAGCATTACCCGTGGCTCGCGAGCAGCCTCGATTATTTTCAGGGGCGCATCACGCAGGCGCCCGAAGACGCCGAATTTGCGCTCGCCTGGGTGGTGCGGCACGCGCGCACGCGCGAGGAGCAGGAGCTCGCGCTCGGTGCCCTGCGCGCCAAGTGCGATATCCTGTGGGCCATGCTTGATGCGGTCCACTTCGCCTACGTCACGCCCGGCTGGCCGCCGCCCGGCGCGTTCCAGCCCGCCAAGGGCGCCTGATGACGCGAGATCCGAATAGCCACCCGCGCCTGGCGCCCGGCTGCCGCCTGAATGAAAAATCGCAGCCTCAGCGCGTCCTGCTGATGCCCGAGCGGGCGCTCCGACTCAGCGGGCCGAGCCTCGAAATCATCGAGCGCTGCGACGGCCGGCACACCGTCGCGCAAATCATCGCGGAATTGCAGAAAATTTACTCGAAAGCGCAGCCGCAAAAAGTGGAAGAGGATATTCTCGGCTATCTCGCGCTTCTCCAAAAAGAGCGCGCCCTGGATTTCGAATGAGCGGTATGAGCAATCCGCCCGCCTCGAATCCGCTCGCTTTCATCGCCGAGCTTACCCACCGCTGCCCGCTTCATTGCGTCTATTGTTCGAATCCTCTCGAGCTCGACCGGCGCTCGCGCGAGCTTTCCACCGCCACCTGGTCCCGCGTCCTCCGCGAAGCAGCCGAACTCGGCGTGCTCCAAGTGGATTTCACCGGAGGCGAGCCGCTCGCGCGCCCCGATCTCGCGGAACTGATCCGCGCCGCGCGCGCCGCCGGCCTCTACGCCAGCCTGATCACCTCCGGCCTCCCGCTCGATGAAAAGCGCCTCGAAGAGCTAGTTCGCGCGGGGCTCGATCATCTTCAGCTGAGCTTCCAGGGCGCGCGCGAAGAAAGCGCCAACGAATTTGCCGGCGCGGACGCGCACGCGCAAAAATTGCGCGTGGCCGGATGGGTGAAGAAGCACCGCATCGCGCTGACGCTCAATTTCGTGATCCACCGCCAGAATCTCGATCAGCTCGAGGACATGCTCGAACTGACGAAGTCCATCGCCCCCTCGCGCGTCGAATTCGCCCACGTCCAGTATTACGGCTGGGCTTTCGCCAATCGCGAGCGCCTGCTTCCCACGCGCCGGCAACTCGATCGCTCGCTCGAAATTCTGAAGGCTGCTGAAGAGCAGCTGCGCGGGCAGATTCGCGTGGAGTACGTGGTGCCGGATTACTACGCGAAATATCCGAAAGCCTGCATGGGCGGCTGGGGGCGCAAGGTGATGCTGATCACGCCCGCGGGCGAAGCCCTTCCCTGCCACGCCGCCAGGGTGATCCCGGGATTGAAGTTCGAAAATGTAGAATCGCGTCCGCTGCGGCAAATTTGGGAAGCTTCCGACGCGTTCCAAAAATTTCGCGGCGAAGATTGGATGCAGGAGCCCTGCCGTTCCTGCGACCGCCGCGCCCAGGATTTCGGCGGCTGCCGTTGCCAGGCGTTGCTCGTCGTAGGAGACTCATCGGCGACCGACCCGGTCTGCTCCCTGTCGCCACGGCGAAACGTGATCGACGCGATTCTCGCCGAGACAAATGCCGCGCCGCCCCTACCCCCCTCCGCAAAGATTGAATGGCTCTACCGGTCTAATCCCGCCTAAGCTCCCGCCGGCAGGTGTGGGCTTCCCGCTCGCAATATGTCATCGATGGGTCTGACAGCTTGGCCGGAATTTTCTCGCGGCACACCGGTGCCGGTTTCTGGACGCGAAACCCGTCCCTCTGATAATGTCACGCGTATGTGCCGCCAGAGTCCACGGCAATGAATACTTCCAGCCGGTGCCTTCAGTCCAATTCCTGGACGTCGACTTTGACGAGACCCTGGATATTCTGCCTGGTGCTACTTTCTTCCTGTGCCGCTCTCGCCGGGAAGCAGAACACCGCAACAAAGCTTGAATCGTGGTCCGGCACCCTGGTTTCCAGCAGTTGCAATGCGGACGAAGCCTTCGGCGAAATGCCGGACTGCACCCGCGACGTGCCGGGCGCGAAGGTGTCGTTGTACGACGACACCACCCGGGTGATGTACGACCTTGAGCCTCAACAGTCGGTTTCCGCCCAGCTGGGCGAGAGTGTAACTGTCCGCGGGACTCTCGATGGCTCTACGATTCATGTGGACTCCGTCGAGCTCATGTCCATCGGCCTCGCCGTCGGCCAGAAGGCTCCCGCTTTCTCGCTCCGCGACCAATTTGGCCGCGTGCAAACGCTCGAGAGCTTGAAAGGCGCAAACGGCACCGTCCTCCTCTTTTTCCGTTCGGCGGATTGGTGACCCTTCTGCAAAGGGCAGCTGGTCCAGCTGCAAACCGCATTGTTTCGATTCGAAGAACAAGGCGTCAAGCTCGCGGCCATCTGCTATGACTCGGAGCAGATTCTGAAATTTTTTGGCGAGCGGCACAAGATCGAATACCCCATGCTCGCGGATCCTGATTCAAGAGTCATCCAGGCATATGGCGTATTGAACGAGGAAGCCACGGGCATGCAGAAGGGCTTCGCGCGCCCGGGCTACTTCTTCATCGACACCAACGGCATCATTCGTGAAAAATTTTTCGATCCGAAATACCGCGAACGGCTCACCGGAAACAGCCTCATCGCAAAGCTATTCCCGGAATTGGGGCAGGAAGTAATACAAGTGTTGGCTGCGCCACACCTTCAACTCAGACTTGAGCAATCCGATCGTACAGGCGTTCCCGGCACAATCGTGACGCTCGTTGTGGAAGTGCAGCTGCCTCCGGATATGCACGTGTACGCGCAGGGTGCCCAGGGATACAAGCCGACGGCGCTCGGCCTCGACCCGACTCCGGGACTCGAGTTCGAACCGCCGGTTTATCCCCCGTCCAAAATTCTCTACTTGCCGGCAACCAAAGAGCGCGTCCCCATCTTCGAGGGCACCTTTCGGATCAGCCAGGACGTTCAAGTGAGCTCCGCAGGATTAGGCAGTTCGCTCGGGAAAGACGGTACGATCTTCACGATCAACGGAAAGCTCGAGTATCAGGCTTGTGACAAAACCACGTGCTACCTGGCGACCTCGGCACCAGTGAAATGGCAGCTTCAAGTGTTCCCCCTGGATCGGACCCGCGCTCCCGCAGACATTCGACACAAATAGCCCGGCGTGGGCGGTCCATGACCATCCAATCGTAAACGCGCCTGTCCGGCGCTACTTGCGCGGCACACGTTGAGCATCCGCTCGTACTGGAGTAACCTCAAACCGCGCGTTGTTTTCGGGGACGAAGAAGACGCCGGCTCAACGCGTCGGGCAACGCGGCCGCCCATTCCCGAAGTCTTGGGAAAATGATCCGATTCCGCGGCGACTGCATTGGCCCATTACCAGATGGATTCCGGCGCTCGCGGACGAGCGAAAGCATGTCCGCAGCCCGAACCCGCGAGACGACCGTGCCCTGCGTCGCGTAGAGCACGCGCAAGCCGGGATCGAGCATCAAAATTGCCGGTACCGCGATGCCGCCCCTCTCTTCCGGATTGAAGAGGTTCCACTCGCGCACCACGCGCCTCTCCGTATCGCACAGGATTGGAAATTGCAGTCCGTAGCGCAGGCGGACCGCTTCGCTGCGCTCGTGCGGGTCCACGGCGAGCGCGGCCAATCGGACGCCTGCCGCCTGGAATGCGTCCTCGCGTTCTGCAAATTCCGCCAACTGGCGGAGGCAAAACGGTCACCAGTAGCCACGATAGAAAATCAGGATGAGCCCCTCGCCACCAGCGAGCTCAGAGAGCCGCCGCGTGGCGCCGGTCGAATCCGGCAGAGCGAAATCCTTGGCGATTTCGCCGGGGTGGAAGATCTGTGCCTCGTCCATCAATCTGATCCGCTTCAGACGATAGATGACCCGCGATGCCTTTGCGATTCATCGCATCTGCACCCGGTGAGGAGGGAAGGATTGCAGCACGCGGCTAATGTAGCAGCGCCCAGCTCTGGCATTCCGCGGCACTGACCGGCGCGGACAAGGGCGGGCCCAATTTGAAGCGAATCACCGCATCCGAAGTCGAACAGAAGCTCCTTCCACCCGTGCTGCTATCCACGGGAGTCGCTGTCACAACATATTTCTTGCACGGTTTTTGCTCGCACCCAGGCGCAAGCGTGAAGCGGTATCCTGACTTCGTGCACCACGCCCCCGCCGTACAGCTTGCATTCCCCAAAGTTGAATCAATCATATTCCCGTGCTCGGCCGAGACGGCGCTCTTTCCGCTGGGATCCGGCCCGAGAGTGGCCAAATCCGGCGCAAATCCCCTTTCAGGAAAATCAGCCGCATAAGCCATCTGCGCCGTGTTCAATACGCGAATGGTGCCCACCGCGGCCGCTTCATTCGCGGCCATTCTCGACCGCAGCAGGTTCGGAATCGCGATGGCCGCCACAATCATAACGACGCCCATATCCATAGCGGCTGATGTGCTTGCGCTACGAATGGACGCTTCCTCGCCATACGCGCACGCAACCACGGGAGGCACGTTCCCATTCGCCAACTGCGCGAGAGGCCCCGCCAATTCCGGCCCCGCTTGCCGCAGCGTCAGCGCCGTTATGGCCACTGGATCTTCGTACAGCAATCCGGAAGCGTCCGAGGAGTGGCTTGGCGGAAGCGAGGCGAGAAACTTCTTCGACTTCCCCAATGGTTCACCGCCGGCATGCAGTCGAATTCCCTCCGCCACCGTCTGCCGGCTCGACCCCACAATTAAATATCCATCCGCAAACGCATAGCTGATTTCGACGGGCTTTTTCGCAGAAGGAATGTGAATCTTGTAGTAAGCGATTCCTCCATCCTGCACCTGCTCCGGCGCGATATGCACCAATGCCAGCAAAGTGGTGAACGTTTGCTGCAATCGTGTGGGATCGCTGGCCCGAAGTATCGCCTTCCACACAGCCGCCGGTTCCGGCTCGGCTCCCTGGGTCTGTTCGTTGGCGCGGAAGCTCACCGCCGCCTCTTGCTTCTTCCCATTTTCCGGCAGAGTGAGACTGTCCAGCTCCCCCGTAATCTCCCCGCCAAGGAGACTCAGCAGATCGTCCTTCAGGCTGAGATTCAATGCCAGCTCCATTTGCTCCAGCCCCGCGAATGCGTTGGGATTCGAGGCCGTCGTGAGCTCCTTCACATCTTCGAATATTTTTGCCGGGCTGACGAGCAGCAGCGTGCCCACCAGCATCGCCTTGGGCGAAACAAAATCCAGGCTGCCCAGGGGCGCCGGCGCGGCCAGCCAGGAGGCCACTCCGTGCCGCGGACCCGTGAAGCTCAATTCTGTCTGGCTGAGCGGGTGTCCGGCTGAATTCCTGTGCTCCCAAACGAAGTACTGCACGTCGGCAAATCCGGTGCGCTGGAGAATCATTTGATCGCGTGGAGTGCCTTGCGGGAGCTGGCTCATGATCTTGTGCAGATCCGCGGCGGCCAGGACCGTCGCGCCGCCCTCATACGCATGCGCCACGCGCTGCCCAAATGGAGTCAGAGCAAAATCACGGCTGTGCCGGTCGAGCCGGGCATTAAAACTGCGCAGAGTGGCCAAATCGAGCGTCGCCACCACATAATCGGGCCGCACCAGCACCAGGGGTTCCTTCGCCGGAGGAGCCTCTGCCGTGGCGAGCTCCTGCGGCTCCAATATGTGCACGGGAGGCTTGGATTTCCCGGCAAGTTCCGTCAGCATCTGCTGAAGGAAATTCTTGAGTCCCGGCTTGCGGACTTCCGCCACAATCAGCAATTTGGGATCTCGCGTTTCCATTGCACCGGTCACCACGATTTCGTCTCCCAGATATTGCGAGAGCTGATAGATTTTCTCGAAAGAATCTTCCACCTTGGGCCCGGCCGTGGCCACTTCGCCGTGCTGCCACCAATCTCGGAGCGCCGCGTTTTGCTGGCGTTCCTGCCTGAAAATCTCCAGCGCCTGGTGCACCACTTCCCCAAAATTGGGAAAAGCCGCATAGGACATGGTCGCATCCGGCATCAGCGGCAATAGGCGGCTTTCGCTGCGCGGCGTGGGATATTGCAAGTCGTGTTGAAGCCTGTCGCACAGGCGGCCGAATTCAGCCATCAATTCTGGATTCTTGGTCATCTCCTGAAGCCACGGAATTTCAGACTTAGCGGGCGACGGCTTGGCCTGGGCCGCGCAAACCGTGGAGGTGAGTAACGTCGCGGCGCCGATAGCCGCGCACTGAATAAAATATCGCCACCGATGCGTGCAAGTTTGCGCGTATCCCATTCGTTTTATCCCCTTGGGTGGAATGGCTTAGGATAAACTGCCCCGCCCGTTTCTGCCACTAATACAGTCTCGCTCCGCGCCACGGTGTTGCTTTAGTAACGCCGCCATCGCGAAGCGGCCCTTCCCCGAACCGCGGGCACGCGCGCGGTCCGGAGCCGGCCTGCCCGCGGAAATTATCTTCGGTTGAAATGCTGAGCTCGCCGGATTAGCATTTCCCGCTTTCAAAATCCAAGGAGAAGAGAAAATGCGAGCGATCCTTCGTGCCTTTTCGCACCGTGCAGGGCTCTTGCTATTGATTGCCACCTCTGGTTTGGTCCTTTGCGCCCCGCCGAGTTTCGCGGTCGAGAAAACCTCGGCAACCTTCGAAGCCCCCGGCGCCACGATTTATTACGAAGTCCTCGGCTCGGGAGCCGCCACTCCACTCGTGGTCGTCAATGGCGGCCCGGGATTCGATCACACCTACCTTCTCTTGTCCCCGGCGTGGGACGCGCTCGCGAAAAATCGCCGCGTGGTGATGTACGACCAGCGCGGGACCGGCAATTCGGCTGGCAACCATAAAGATCAAACCTTCACGCTGAAAGACCAGATCGACGATCTCGAGGCCCTCCGCGCGCACCTCGGCTTCGAACGTATGGAGCTCCTGGGCCATTCCTGGGGCGGCTATCTCGTGATGGCCTACGCCGCCGCGCATCCCGAGCGCGTTGCTCATCTTTTTATCGTCGATTCCGCCGCGCCCCAATTGAAGGACACAATTTTTCTCTTTAAGGATGTCTTCCCGCAAACCGAGGAGCGCCGTGACGCCCTCGACTTTGCCGAGGAAATGGGCGACAAGGGCGCCACCGAGAAAAAAACGAAAGAATATTTGACAATGATCTTTTATTCGCCGGAAAAACGCGACGCCTTCGTCTCGGCCCTCCCCGCCTCCGTGTTTCGCAAAGAGGTGAATGAAGCCGTTGTCGCCGACGTCAATCGCTTCGACCTCAATCCGGAAATCCACAAATTCAAATTTCCCGTCCTGGTAATGACCGGCCGATTCGACATGAACGTCGCCCCGCTCGTTGCCTACCGGATCCATCAGGGCATTCCCGGATCGCAGTTTCGCGTCTTCGAGCGCAGTGGCCACCTCCCCTTCTACGAGGAGCCCGACCCCTTCGTCCAAGCCGTCGAGGATTTCCTCGCCGCCAAGTGAGCCTCCAGCGCCTTGAATTCTCGATCCCCAGCGCACAAGCCGTTTTGCCGCAGCGGGGGGAGCCGCTCTTTAGCCCCGGATTCCGCCTATTTGTCCCGGCCGATTGTGGACTGGGAACTCCATCACTCGCCCTGCTTTACTTGTATATAGAAAATTGATAAAATATATATATAGAAGAATGGAGGGCAAATGCCGGCGACACTCACTTCGATTCGGCTGGACAAGCGGCTGGCGGACGAAGCCAAGAAACTTCTCGGCGTGAAATCGCGCACCGCAGCCATCCACACGGCCTTGCGAGAAGTTGTCGCGCTCAGGCGCTTCAAGCGCCTGATGAATAAGCATGCCGGAAAACTCCGCTTCGCGGGAACCGGTGAGTGACCTCCTCGTCTTTGATACCTCGATCTTCCTCGATCATCTTCGCGCTGGCCGCCACGAGCAACGTCTTCGAGGGGTCAGCGGCCTGGTGCGCACCTCGGCGGTCGTTCTCGCGGAAATGTGGCGCGGCGCAACGAAACCCGCGGAGCGGGAGTTCCTAAGAACCCTCGCAAGGAATCACCCAATCCTGACTCCCACGGAAAACAATTGGCTCGAATCAGGCCAAATCTTGAGCGTGATTTCCGCCGATCGAGGCACTCCTCCCGGCAAGCTACGCGACCTGCACTTCGACGTGCTCATCGCGCTCACCGCGCGATCCCACGGCGCACGCCTGATCACCTCGAACCGCAGGGATTTTGAGTTGATCCACGAATACCGCAAGTTCCAACTCGATATTTGGTAGCCGCCGGCGAGTCGGGCGCGGCAGTACGGAGGCGACTGCTATTTCGAGGAGGTAAGGTCCGGCGGGGGGTATTCGGGGAGCTTGGCGTTCTTGGCGTCCGTGCGCTTCACTTCCAGCTCGTCGAGCAGAAAAGAAGGCGCGATGACCGTCGTGGAGATTTGATTGGCGCGGTTGCTCACCAGGGGGTCGTTGCCAACGGCCACAAGGTCATTGCGCAGCGTGCGCACGTCAAGCTCGTTGAACACAGCTCCGCGGACCAGCTCTTCGTGGCCGTCGCTCACATACACGCGGAAGAGCAGCCGCGGATTCGGAGCCGAGAGCGTATCCGCAAAATAGCCGTAGGGCTTGCCCTGCTCGCGGCAAATATCGATCAATTTCTTTTTCAGCTCCTCGAACGAAACCGGGTCCTTCGCCTTCACGATGAGAACGCCGATGCTGGGCACCGGCGGCTGCGCCGGCGCCGCGCGCCCGTGGCCGTTCGACGCGGGAAAATCGCGGATGGGCTCGCGGCCGAGAAGATAATTCTCAAGCTCGCCGTTCTCGACCACCGGGACAGCGGAAGCGCGGACGCCCTCGTCGTCAATTTCGTAGCTGCCGACAAGGGTCTTGCCGTCGAAAGTCTTCAGCGTGGGATCATCCGTGACGGTCATGAAAGTGGGCAGCACGCGCGACTTGTAACTCGAGGCGAAGGCTCCCTCCGTGCGCGCCGATTCGCCCGGCTTGGGTCGCCGCCCGAGGACGTTTTCGCCGATCATTCCGGCGAAGATGTCGGCTGAAGCGTCGGAGGAAAAAAGGACCGGGCCGCGGTATTCCTCCTCCACCTGCGGAGCTTCGCGCAGATTTTTCAGCGTTTCAACCACTTTGGCGGCTTCGGAAAGAAATTTTTCGGAGCTGGGCAGTTCGCGGAGAGTTCCGGCGGCAAAATACGGCGAGCGCTCCAGACGCATGCCGTCGGCCGCCTGCGTCGAACCGGAAATCGTCGCAAAATACGTGTCGCGGCCCTGGCGCGTGATGGTTCCCTCCGTATTGACGAAGTATTGGTTCTGCGCGCGGAACCTGACGAGAGCGGTGAGAGACTGGATTTTCGGATCGCTGCGGAAAAGCGCGGTGGCTTTTTCGATCATCTCAGTCCAGGGCTTGGCGTCGTATTTCAGCGTCACGAGCGGAGCGATGGATTCGATCGCGGGAGCGGGCGCGAAATCGTCGAATGGCTGATCTTTCGAGAACTGGCTGAGAACGGCCTTCTTGTTGGCCAGAGCTTCACTCGCCTGCTTGTAAGCCTGGTCGGTAGCCAGCCAGAGTTGGCGGCGAAGGGCGATGGGATCGTTATCGAGAGGAGCAAGGTCCACCGCGCCCAATCCGGCGCCGTAGTAGCTGTCTTGCTTGTAATCGCCCACTCGAACGACGACACGCACAAAGCGCTGATGCGTCCGCTGCGACTGGCGCAAGGCGCCGAAGGCGGCTTCAGCCTCGAATTCCTCCACGTCCGAGAGGCGGTATTCGATGTAGTAGGGAGCCGGGACATTGTCCATCTTGATATTCGCCTTCGAACGGCCGAGTTCCTCGCGCATGGCATGCAGAATCGGATCGGCATCGGCGGAGGCAGCCGAATGGGACGGCGGAAGTTTATCTTTGCGCTGGGCTGCCGCGGGAAACGCGCACACGAAAAGCAGGAAAGCGGCAAGCGCGAGAAGCCAATAACGAAGATGGTGTGCCTGTTTCGCCGGCGCCTTCATCCTCATGGCTTCGCTCCCGATGCTGCCGAGGGTACGGCCGTCGGAATCGCCGACAACGAAGACATGGCGCCGGCGACATCGAATCCGGGCGGCGGGAGCAGCGGCGGGCGCTCCGTTCCTTTGCGGCGCTTCTGGACTTCGATTTCGGAGAAGAGCATGCCCGGCGCGGAAGCGGATACGGGAACCTGGCCCGATTCCGCGCCGCACACGCCGTTGAAAACCTGGAGCGTGTCGCCCGTGAGCATGATGTTGTTGAGCGAGAGCAGCGGCGTGCCCACTATGTCCACTCCGCGGACGAGTTCGTCGGGCCGCCCATCCGGATACACGCGCCAGACCATGACGGGGATGACCTGGAAGGCTTGCGGCAGCGCGCGCGTGGTGAGCGTGAAGCCGCCCTGAATGTCCTCGAAATAGAGGCCGTAGGGCTTGCCCTGTTTTTTGATTTCTTCGATAAATTTGGCGCGCAGCTCGCTGTCCTTCACCGTGTTCGTAGAGGTGACGATGAGATTGCCTTGGCGTCCCGTGGGCATCAACCCGGGCTGGCGGCGCCCGTGCCCGTTCGAATGGCTGAAATTGGTGATGGGCATGCGGGACATCAGGAAATTTTTCAGGATGCCGTTTTCCACCGCGACCACGCGGGCAGCGGGCACGCCTTCGTCGTCGTAATCGTATGTGCCGGCGAGCCGCACGCCATTCAGCTCTTCTTGCGTGGGATCGTCCGCCACCGAGAGAAAAGTAGGCAGGACTTTCTGATTCACTTTTTTCGTGAAGGTTTGCCCCTCGGTCTCATCGCGCTGGCGATGGCCCTCGAGCCGGTGGCCGAGCACTTCATGGAAAAAGACGGCGGCGGCGCGGCCGGAGAGCAATGCGGGGCCGGCAAAAGGTTCGGCGGCTGGAGCGGCGCGCAAGGCTTTCAGGTCGGCGGAAATTTTGTCCACCTTCGCAATGAGTTCGGCGTCGCCGGGCAGCTCGTCGGGCGAATCGGCCTGAAAAGATTCGACGCGGATCAGCTCCATGCCGTCGTCGGCGCGCGTCTCGGCCTGGAGGATCAGCCGGCTGATGGCCGCGGGACGAACCAGCGCGGTGCCGTCGCTCGAGGCGAAATCCGAGCGCGTGGCCACCACCTGCAAAAGCACGGCCGACGAATACACCCCGGGATATTTCAGGAAATCGGCGGAAACGCGCCGGACACGGTCTTCCCAGATTTTCTGGTCGAGTGAAACGCGCGGCCGTGCATCATCGAGATGCGTCTGCGCGGATTCCTGCGAAAAATCCGGGGACTTGTCTTCTTCCTCGGACTGCACCGCGGTGTTGGTCTTCACTTTCAGGAAGGCAGCGGAAGCGCGCTCATATTCCTGATCCGTCAGGCGCCACAGGACGCGGGCGATGGCATCGGGATCGTCGCTCAAGGGCAGCGTGCCGGAGTCGATTCCGGAGCTGCGGCTTTGGCCGTGCGTGTTGTCGAGCGCGGCCGTGCCGACGCGCATGATCACGTCCGCCTGACGCCTCTGAAAACCAGTCGAGGTCACCAAGCCGCCGTTAACGCCCACGACCACGAAGCCATCAATGTCCGTCGCCGTGTAGCTCAGGTAATAGGGCGCGGGATCGGCCTTCGCCAGCAAGTCTGTGGCGCGTTTCAGTTCGCGCTGCATGGTTTCGAGCATCACGTCCGGGCGCGCCCCGGAAGAAAT
>Ga0187816_10000390_pt1 | contig 13082 bp, 15 predicted proteins | sample NC_wetland_sal_i_16_FD_132960 | JGI IMG/M metagenome (GOLD analysis project Ga0187816, IMG submission 132960) | Wetland sediment microbial communities from Neuse River Estuary, North Carolina, USA - SO4_1 | ecosystem: Environmental > Aquatic > Freshwater > Wetlands > Sediment | place: USA... | reverse complement strand
TTTGCGGTGACTCGTATGCCAGGGTAGCGAGGTGCGGTGGTCATGATTTCCTCCACTCGCGGGTACTTCCCGGTGGGGTGTCACTAGACATTGCTTCACGGCCGATATTCCAGTCGTGAGCGGCGAACACAAGGATTCTCACCCTTGCGAAGCACGTGTGTCAGTGACCTGTGCCGCACCGGGAAGTGCGGTCGCATTCGGGCGTATGATTACCCGCGGCTGAAGAAGCCCTTCGAAGCCGCATCATTGGTCTGGTTCTTCCGTTGGTGTAATCGGCCCCATGTCTCGCGTCTCTTTCGAGACATGGGGCTTGCAATCAATACAACCCTTGGAAACGAATCTCACGCGACGCGTTCGGTTGGCCGCTGCACACAAAGGCACGTCGGAGCCAAGTCCTCATTAACACGGGTGGTCTCAATGGGTCGACGCAACACTAAGCTCGAAGTCTACTTGCAGGAGTCTCAAAAAGCTAAAATCGTTCCGGAGCGTTGAATCAAACGGAACACTCCCTGGCTAGGTTCTGATTGAGTACAGCCCGACAGATCAATTCTCTAGGGGAAGTATTGTCGGATCAACTGATTAGATGGTGTTGCAACGACCCGTTGAGCTCGCAGCGCTTATCGGATAAGTGGGTCACGGTACCGGGATTTCTGGTAAGGAGCGTCACTTACTGGCAGGTTGCAAGCCGCGCTTTACGGCACCGCGATTTGCTCGTATTCTCGTCCACTCACTTCCGGCAGCAGCACCCAAATCGTGTAAATTCCCAATGCCGTGCCCAGCGGGAACCGCAATAGCGCCAGGAAACCAATCGCCAATCCCAGTGGCCGCGCCCACAGCTTCCGCTCGTGCAGTCCCCACGCGAGAATCAGATGGATAACTCCGAAGACAGCGAATAGGATGGCTATCCACGTGAGACCCATCGACAACGGCCATACGTTCCAACGGAACGGCCAACTCCAACCACCCCAACCGTTGGAGCCAAAGATGCCCGGCAACAGCATGTGCCCAATGAATGTGAACGAACAAACCTCCAGCAGCCGCAGGATTCCGTTCACCATCCACAGCGTTGCCAGCAACCCAATGTGGCGCTGCACGCGGCCCCTTGCGACGACAGCCGTACCCGCTCCAACAGGCTGTGCCACCCGGGGTCCCGGCAAAACACGTTCTCCGCACGCCGGGCAAACTTGGGCTCCGGGGTTTAGCGCCCCGCCACAACGGTTACAATACATTTCCGCCTCCCTGCAGCGTCCGCCAGTTCGTACACAGGAGAATACGCTTTTTCAATGGCCAGTGTTCCCCCCTTTTTGGCCACACCACTGTCATCACGTTCCGGCCGTATAAACGGATCGATGTTGTTTGCAGGCAAGTTCCCTGAAATCAATACGCCGGAGCCGATTAGAAGCCAGGTCGTGGCCATCGCGCTCCAAACCACTGCTGCGGCAAACAACCACTGGCGCTGAGGCTCAGATAGGGCGCGCTGCGAACGGATTGGTTGCTGGCGAGGGTGGCACCGCAGCAGCCTTAGGAGTGCTGCAGTCAACTCTTCGAAACCGCGTGAAGAAGCTCGGCATCAAATCCGAAACAGGTATAAAACAGTGCTGGCGGGAGGCACTCGATGACTCTTCAGCAAAAGCTGGATGACTATAAAGCAAAGTTCGAATCCGGCGGCCCACCTTACAATGCTCCCAAAGCGGCAATCGAAATCATGCATCGGGCCACGGAAGAGCTTCGCCAGTCTGGATTGGCCGAACGCGCTCTGAAGACGGGCGATCGGGCTCCGGCATTCATCCTGAACAACCAGGACGGAAACTCCATCTCTTCTGCTGAACTCCTTGCAAAGGGCCCGCTGGTAATTACTTTCTTCCGTGGTCACTGGTGACCCTACTGCGTCATGGAGCTGGAGGCTCTACAAGCGGCTTTACCGGATATACAGAGGCAAGGAGCTAGCCTAGTGGCGATCACGCCGGAATTGGAGAGGTACGGACGCTCAATCCATCGTCGCCTCAATCTGGGTTTCGATGTACTGACGGACCGTGGGTTGCTTGTAGCGGGTCAATTTGGCCTCGTATTCGTACTTCCCGATTACCTCAAGGCGCTCTATTTGCAGTTTGGAAGTAAATTGGATGAGTTCAACGGCGAGGACGCTTTCCGCTTGCCGATGCCCGCCCGATACATCGTTGACCAACAGAGGTTGATTCGCAGCGCCAATGTGAGCCCGGATTACACCGTACGCCCTGATCCAAGTGAAACCATCAGCACATTGGAGAAACTCAGGACTTAGACCAAAGTGCCAATCATCTTTCTGTATTTGGCCTACTCCAGTAGTGACACGGCCCCAGTGCCGATGTCGTAGTACGCGGCGGCCACCTTCAGCTTGTTTTCTTTTATCAAACCCGAAATAACAGTCGATGCTTGGCGTAGTAGGGCGGCCTGGATCTTGGCATTTGCCTTGGTCGCTGCCTCGAGATTTGACCCTGCTTGATCAACCGCAGGCTGTATATGCGGATAGAGTGCACTGATCTGTCCTGGAACTTCTTTGGCTTGAATCGTGGCTTTGACTGCGCCGCAACCACCATGCCCCATCACCAGGATCACCTTTGTCCCCAAGACTCCTGCACCATACTCAAGACTCGCGATAATCTCGGAAGTGGCGATGTTCCCGGCGATACGCGTAACAAAGATATGACCGATACTCTGGTCAAAAACTAACTCAATGGGTACGCGCGAATCGGCACAAGACAAGACGGCTGCGAAGGGTTCCTGCTTCTCAATCGTATGCTGTTTCAGAATTGCAAGGTCGTGCTCGCAGGCTGTCCGGCGCTCTGTCGTGAAGCGTTTGTTGCCATCCATCAATTCCTGCAACGCGGCATCGGGGCTCAACGTCGTTTGTGCCAGAGTCGCGCGCGGGCTCATAAACTCCACGCCCGCCGCGGTCACCACTCCGGCCACTGTTCCTCCGATCGTCATCTGGAGAAACTTTCGGCGCGAGGAGTCTTCGGCCAAGCCATTGGGATCCTGGCCGCAGACAGAGGAAAAACCTTGTGCCGTTAATTTGTTCTTTGTTTCATCGTTTCTTAGATGGGAGCGAGATGTCATCTGTTAATGCCTCCAATTGAGGTCTCTGCAAGAAATACGCTGCAATATACTCTAACCAGGTCCTTGCCACAACGACTGTTGATTTTTCCCGTGATAAATTTCATTAACGACATCCATCGATCGGACAATTGGGTCCCGGTACCCAGGGTGAAGCTGCACGCACTCCAGAAGAGCAGAAGGAAATGGATCAGCAAGAGGGCGCAAACGAGCTGATCGATTGAGTTTGGGGCCGCTTCCGACAAGGCAGTGTTACTGCCTTTGCCGACTTGCGCCTGATAAACGCCGTTCTGGCAACTACTTTACCTTCGAGGCCCGCAAGTCCTGATCAACGCGCCCACCGGACAACTGCGCATCAGTGCCGACCCAGCCGCACATGCGGGCAAACTGGTACTTTCAACGCCTGTGGGCGAACTTCGCCACTGCAGTGGTACATTTGCAGTGTGCGTACGCTCATTGCTGTATTTGCTGCGTTGTTGCTTGCGGGGGGCGCGGCCGCGCAAAAGGCCGTTTCCTTTCCGACCGAGGACGGAGGCTTGGTTTACGCTGATGTTTATGGGGAAGGTGACAGAGGTATCGTGCTGGCCCACGGCGGCCGTTTCAACAAGGAGAGCTGGGAGAAGCAGGCTCGAACCCTCTCCTCGGCAGGATTTCGAGTGTTGGCGCTCGACTTCCGCGGCTACGGTAAATCGCGAGGTCCAGGCCAGTCCGATCCCATGAGTGCGCCGCTCCACTTGGATGTACTGGCCGCTGTCCGCTATCTGCGAAAGACAGGCGCGAAGAGCGTCTCGGTAGTTGGGGGCAGCATGGGAGCAGCAGCTGCTGGCGATGCTTCGATCGCTTCGCGGCCAGGTGAGATCGATCGCTTGGTATTGCTTGGCGGGTCGCCGAACGGCCCGGCCGAGAAGCTCAAGTCATCCACCCTGTTCATCGTGGCACGCGACGATTCAAGCGCGGATGGACCGCGCCTCCCCAGGATTCAGGAGCAGTACGAGAAAGCCCCAGAACCAAAGGCGCTGATCATTTTAGACGGCTCTGCGCACGCTCAGTTTCTGTTTCAAACGGATCAAGGAGAGCGCGTGATGCAGGAGATCATCCGCTTCCTTACTGCGAAGTGAACTACTCCGCGTGCGTCTGGATGGATGAGGGCTAGTTGAGGCTGGCATCACTCATGGGAGGATGACAGCGCACTCGGGCGACATCTTGGGATCAGTATGAACTTTTCCCGTTACGCAGCCTCTGACAGCGCGCGATACATCACCAACGCATCTACGTATCCCAGCCTCGGATGTAAAAACACATCCGGCAACCGGCCCACAATCTCAAAGCCGCAGCTTTGCCACAGCCGCACAGCATTCTCGTTTGTCGCCACCACAAAATTGAACTGCATCGCCCGAAACCCACGCGCTTTCGCGCGTTCCAACGAATGGTCGCACATCATCCGTCCAAATCCTCGTCCCTGTGCCGCTGCGGCCGTCACGTAACCGCAATTGGCCACGTGCGCCCCGCCGCCCTTCTGATTCGCTTTCAAAAAGTATGTGCCGACAATTTCTCCATCCTCTTCCGCGACAAACACCTCATGGTCGGCTCCCATCCAATAGGCCAGCGCTTCGCCTTTGCTCATTTCCCGTGGCAGCGGGTAGGTCTCCCCTGCCCGCACCATTGGCTCTAAGATCCGCCAGATCGCGTCCGCATCCTCAAGCTTCATCCCTCTCACAATTCTCATAAACCTAATGTAGCACCTACGGGAATAGTGGACGCTAGTACCCGGTGTCCGGTTACGTGACTTGCCGACTGTCCCAACTTCGTTATCTAAACTCCATCAATAATGCAGGAATGCTGGGTGCTGCGTGACTCAATTAAAGACTGAAAGAGCAGGTTGAACGCGAATGCCTGCGAGGAACTCAGATGATGATCAGCGAGCACAACCAGGCTTCCGACTTGGGCGTCGAGTTGGCACTCTCGGCCTTCCGGAAGTAGACCCCTTTGGAGGTTATTTCAATCGGTGCGTAGGATCATTTGCATGCCGCTTTCCAATTTCACATTGTGCTTATTGGAGGTAAGAACTGAATCATGAGCAGATCCCGCACTCAATGACACTCCGGACATGCCAATCGCGCCGTGGGCATTGAAGGGAAGCTTTACGTCCCCGGACTTTGCGGTGAGCGTGGGCATTCTTTGCCCAACATAGCTACCCGGAGAGCCGCCGCTTTCTGGTACATCCGAGACCGTCTGAGATGCTTCCGCAAAGCCAACCGCTTGAATGGTCGCCGGCAGCGCCATATCTGAATCATTCTTCAAAATCATTTTGTCAAATACGATTCTGAGCTTAGAAGGAGAGTCCCCCTGGTGGGGCGTGACCTCGACAATATGTCCGAGGATTTTGCAGCCCTTGGTAGCAAGACCAGGTGGAACGGAGTTGAGGTCGTCGGTGGTCCTGGCCAACACCTGGTCTCCCACACGGGCCTTCTTGGCATCAATCTGCGTTTCAAGTTGCACGCGAATCAAGGTCCCAGGGTTGAAATGCATTACGATGGGCGGAGTCGCGGCAGGCGTTGGAGCAGTCGCTTGGGTTTGCGGCTGGGCCGGGGTCTGGGCGATAGAGACCGCCGTTAAACAAGCTCCTACAACCAGACACAACACAATCTTCATGATTGGAGTTTCCTTTTTGACTCCGAAAACCGCAATTATTTTCCCCTCAATCCCTGTTCGCGTCAATCTGCTGCACGATGGGCTACCACACACTGGGATTGCGCCCCAGGCAGTCAATAACGATAAGAGTCATGTCATCCTCCTGCACACGGCCTGAAGAGCGGGCGGACCAGCGGGCGATTTCGCTGAGTAGCTCGTCGGCCAGTGCTGCCGGAGAAAGACGAGAATGAGATCCCAGAAATTGCTTGCAACGCGAAAGGCCAAACTCTTCTTCCTTAGCGTTTGTGGATTCGGGCAGGCCATCCGTAAAGAGCACATAGCGATCGCCTTGTCGCAGCGGGATTTCGATCGATGAGTAGACAGCTTGCGGAAACATCCCTAGAAAGAGTCCATTCTGTTCGATGGACCGTGCCTCGCCATTCGATCGGCTACCGAGCAGAAGCGGAGGGTGTCCCGCTCCCGCATAACGGATGATCTCTGCATCGAGATCAGCGTACAGATAGGCTGCAGTGACGAAGTGCTCTTCGAATTTTCCGCAGAGAGCTTCATTCAGACCGACCAGAACTCGTTCGGGATGCTGAGCGTGCCCCTTCTGGCCAGCAAAAGCGCCCTTCAGCATAGAAGCGATAAGTGCGGCAGGAACGCCGTGGCCGGTGACGTCGGCGACGAGAATGCCCAGCTGATTGCTTTCGAGCGTGAGGAAATCGTAGAAATCGCCGGCGACAGCACTCATGGGGAGATAGCGAGCAGCGATCTCCAGGCCACCGATGCTGGGCACTTCACGAGGGAGAATCGAGGATTGGATCTGGCGCGCGATCTCAAGCTCTTTGTTAATGGCCAGCAGGCGACGCTCATTGGCGAAGGCGCGGTGGGCGGCCACATAGCCCAGGCAGCCAACGAAAAATAAGAAACCGAGCGCTTCGACGTCCGGTCCGTGCAACAAACCAAGGCTGCGGAGGTTGCCGTGGAGCACAGATGAACCAAAAACCATAAGACCGGCGGTGAGGACGCGGAGTTCCAGGGTCCATGGCTGTCCCAATCCGCGAAACCGGAGAACAAGAAAGTTCGCCATTAGACTGCCGACCATGACAAGCACAACAAAATTGTTGAGGGAATACCTAAGCTTCTCGGAAACGCCGAATGCGTCTGCCGTTATTGCCGCTGCTGCGAAAATCGCCTGCGCAATCAGAAATACTCTCACGAGAGTCTTGATCTGGGGTCCGACGATCTGGCGCAGAAACAGCAGAAAGGGGATTAGAAGGATAAAGGTAATCCAGAGATCGATGTGTTCCCGGAGAGACTTGGAAACGCCGGAGAGAGAACAAACGACCGGCGTCCGGAAAAGAAGCCGTACAGCATAGAGGGTTGAGAAAAGACTGAAATAGATCAGCGTCAGATCGCGGCTCTCGCTTCGAAAGAAAAAGAGCGCTACCGCGCCGACACCGACCACTAAGAGGATCAAGCCCACCACGATCGTAGTCATTTGCGATCGCAGGTCTGCCAACGAGAAGGATGGAGTTGCAAGCGCGGACAGCAGAGGGCACAGCAGCATGAGCATGGTTATACGCGGGTGGCAGCGGCAAAACAAATGATGTTGGTCACAACCAGTGATCAAAGGAAAGCAATTGGGCGTTCGCGAGTACGCTCGACTCCCGATAGACGCGTAAACTGTCCAAGTGGCTACTGAGCCGGACTCGTCCGACAATCTGACCTACCGGCCACTTGTGTGCGCATGTAGCGAGCCACGACAACATTTATATGGATATCCGAAGATTTTAGTGCTATACATCTGCAAAATTAGCCTGCTCGTTGGACCAATCGGAGACACACCAATGAAACGTTATGCGATCCTGGTCTATGGGCTCGTCTGTTACGTCGTTTTCTTCGCCACATTTCTCTATGCCATCTGGTTCGTCTTCAGCATGGATGCGCCCCCGGGCAACGTCACGTCCTCATTATCGGCGAGGCTCTTAATCGACGCCGGATTGTTGTCCCTCTTCGCCCTACAGCACAGCATCATGGCTCGCCAGTTCTTTAAGCGCGCCTGGACCGCTATCATTCCGGCCGCCGCCGAACGCAGCACCTATGTACTCTTCGCGAGTCTCGCGCTTCTCCTGCTAATCCGCTTTTGGCAGCCCTTGCTGGGCCCCGTCTGGAGAGCGGAAAATCCCATGGGAATTATGACCTTGCGTGTCCTGTTCTTCATTGGATGGGGAATCGTGCTGATCAGCACCTTCCTGATCGACCACTTCGAGCTATTTGGTCTCAAGCAGGTGTGGTGTTTCTTTGTTGGCAAGGAGTTTAAGTCTTCGGGATTTATGACTCCGGGACCGTACAAGTTTGTAAGGCATCCCATTTATCTCGGCTTCATTATCGCTTTCTGGAGTACACCCACCATGACCGCCGGGCACCTCTTTTTCGCCATCATGACCACGGCCTACATTCTGGTGGCCATTCAATTGGAGGAGCGCGACCTCATAAGCTTCCATGGAGAACAATACCGCAGCTACCAAAGTAACGTCTCCATGCTCACACCGTTCCCGCCCAAGAAGTCGTGATTCGTTGTTGATTTGCATTCATTAAATGTGGCCGCATGCTGCGCGGCACTGCGTGTTCCATGGAACGTGACACGCCCGCGTTGAACAACTGGCGCGCGCGGCATATCAATGTACAATCTCGTTTCGAGGACATTTCAGAGTGCGGCGCTGTTTGAGGTTCTGATGAGCTACGATTCGAAGTTTTCCGATCCGAAGCTTTCGTGGCATAAGGTTCTCGAGCGCTTATACCACGAGGATCATATTCTCTATGCCCGCATGAACAATTTCTCGACCGTGCAGGCGTTTCTCGCCACGGCTCTCGCGTTCACAACTTCAGCCACAACGACAGCCCGCAACATCAGCTTCATTGTGTCTCTATTTGGCTTGGCGCTTTCGCTATTCTACATATCGCTCGGCTTCCGCGGTGTCCGCGTGATTCAATTTTGGCGTGCTTACTTGAGGCTATTGGAGTCGATCCCCGGCGTGACTTCCATCGACTCGCACCTGTTCGAGTTCTACAGGTTGGGCCACCTGCGCGGCCCGGAGGACACGGAGTTGCCCCTTGCAGAGGGGCTCGCCATAAAAATCGACACCGCCTGGTGGGCCCGCAGGTCCGTGCACGACCAGTTCCCGTGGTATCTCCCCGGTTTCTCGGGAACAATGTTCATCGCGGTCGGGATCCCGATGATCACAACTTCCTTTTGGTTACTCGTGCTCTACGCCTTGTTTTATCCACACGTGGACATGAGATGGTTTGTGCTCGGACTTGCCGGCGGTCTCATGGTCGTGTTTCTGCTCCATCTTCTTGTGGGTCGCCTCATTCCCGCTCCGATTCACGAAGGGCAGACACACCCCGCCCCCGCTCCCGATCTGCAATCGCATAGCAATCGGGGCTAAGGCCATGTTTCCTGACTCTGTCCCGCCTATCGGGGGCACAGGAACTGTTCCATTCCGCTCCCTTAACGCCTTGACTCCTGCCAGGAACTGGCTATAGTTGCACGCACACTGCATCTGTGAAAGTGAGCCAGTTTCCAGGTCTAGAATCTAAAGTCATCGCGGCCATCGCTAACGGGACCGTTGTGGGATCTGGCCACGATATACATCTGGTTCACTAGGCCGACAACTCTGGAGAGGAACACCAATGTCGACCTTCCCGATCCCGTTCAAACACCACTCCTGGTTGCGCCCGAAGTATCTTCTCTTTGCGTTCATCGGTTTGATGATTGTCTATGTGCTGGGTCATAACGAACACTTCCTGATTGATTTAAAAGATCCAGAGTGGCCACACATTCAATCTTTCAGATGGTGGCTGTTGCCTCATGGCCTGACCGGCGCCTGTGCCCTGTTGCTCGGGCCGATGCAGTTCTCTGATCGACTGCGCCAGCGTTACACAAAGCTCCATCGTGTCGTCGGCCGATTCTATATTGCAGGCACTTTCCTTTCCGCGCCGCTCGGCTTCTACATACAGCACTTCCAGGAGCGGATGGGAGCCACGCGTTCTTTCAGCATCGCTGCCGGGATGCAGGCAACCACGTGGATGCTCACTACCGCGGTCGCACTCGCATTCATTCTTAAGGGAAATGTGCAGCAGCACCGTCAATGGATGACTCGCAGCTTCGCGGTTGCCTTGGTGTTTCTCGAAGTGCGCGTCATCCTTGGCGTCACCGGCTGGGAAAAACTTGGTCCTGCTGCAATTGAAACGGTGGTCTGGGTATGCAATGTCCTCGCCATATTGTTGGCGGACCTTGTTCTGCAGTGGCAGGAGTTTCGTCGCACTCGCGCGGTTGCCGCGAAGCCCCAACTTGCTGCAGTAGCACCTGATTAACGCATTATAAAAGGGCGCCCGATTGGAGTAGGTTTTGATCGTTCGCATCAACGCCTACAACAAGGAGCGCCCTCATGAATGACGGCAAGTATATTGGGATGGATGTACATCAGGCAACGATCTCGGTGGCCGTTCGGGATTCGAGGGGGAATCTTGTGATGGAGGCCATTCTCGAAACAAAAGCAGAGACGATTCTTCAGTTTATTCGCGGCCTGCGCGGCGAAGGTTGTCGCACTTGCTCAGAAATATCGGACAGAGCTACTGCAACACGCCTGAGCATCCACACCGTATCGAACAGCGTGCCGCGTAGTGCCTGCAGTACAAACCTGACAGCCACAATAAAAAGGCCCGGTGCCATTGCGCCGGGCCTATCATAGGTCGCGCCTTATTCTGTCGAACCACGTCTTGTTAGATCAAGTCTAATCAAGTCGTGTTGTCTCCATGCGGGAGACAATCTGCGCGACAATTTCCGTTTACCACACCGAATAGCAGATTTCAGTGACGGGTGTCACCCGAGGCAAGAATAGTGGTCACTTTCCGAAGTTCGTTCTCTTTACTGCTGTTAACAGGCTCTCTCATTAGCCGTCCTACGCGCATACCTCACGATGCGTCTCTTGCAAAGGAGGTTCGAAAACCAGGGATAAGGCTCAACTCTTGATTAACGCGCGCGCTTGCCGGAAATGTTGGTCCCAGTACCCAAGTTATCGGTAACCCAGGACTTTTCCTTCAATTTTGATGTTCTCATTGCGTGCCACTCGTCTGAAGTTATCGCGAGTTGACCCAATCGGTTTGCAGTTTTGGGGGTTGTACCAAGGTCTGCATAACGACACAATATTGTTCCGTCTTTTCTTGCAAACTGCGCAACTGCTCCGGTGTTGCTTTAGGCGCATCAATATCGAATCGTAGCCGGATTTGTTCAAATCCAACCGGTACATCCTTCGCAATGCCGAGCGTGCCTCGAAGATCCAAATCTCCTTCGACGGTCACCTCAACGCGTTCCGTCGGTATTCCCATAGCCGCGGCCACCATCTGGCAAGTAAGTTGCGCACAGGCCGACAACGCGCCGAGCAGCATGTCTCCAGAACAAGCGGCGGTACCCGCGCCTCCCACACCTGGGTGAGCTTCGGCACTATGGATGCTCCGCCCGATCGCTACCGAGCAGGCTATAGGCGTCTCGGTTTGTCCGCCCCGGGCCTTCAGCGTGATCCGTGAGGCAGACGGATCATTCCGGTATTGGTCTTTCAACGGTTTTTGAACAGACTTAAGATCCACGATGGCCTCCAAGACAGGGCGCATAAAGACAATATTGTAGCAAGTCGCCGGGCTTGCTAGCATTCCCGTACGCGGAGGTTACCATATGCCGAAGTTCGTGATCGAGCGAGAAATACCGGGTGCGGGAAATCTATCGGATGCAGAACTACAAGAGATCGCCCGGAGGTCCGTGGCTGTTCTCAAAGGAATGGGTCCTGAGATTCAATGGCTGCAAAGCTATGTCACAGGCGACAAAATCTACTGTGTGTACCTCGCTCCGGACGAGGGCATGATCCGAGAGCACGCAAGACGGGGAGGCTTTCCAGCGAATCGCATATCGGCCGTGAGGCAGCTTATCGATCCCACCACGGCAGAGTAATTTTCTGTCGATTCTTTCCGTAGGATCCGATCACCAGACTTGTCCACCAATCGCATGGCACGAAATCAATCTGCTGTTGTCTTCGCGCCTGAAGCAGGACGAAGCAAGTCTTCAATGGCTTTTTCGATTGGCATCACCCAACCCTCCAGCCACGCATTTCTGCCGACTGCGATGGGCAAGGCTCGCCGAGCCGCCTCGAGATTCTCTTCCAACTTAACTTGTTCTGCGGGCACAAGCGGCGCACCAATACTTTGCCGTAGCGCTGCCGCCGCACCTGCCAAACGCAACGAGCGCTCCGATTCCGATTGTGCCGCCGCGGAGCAGGCAAACGATTCCAGAAGTCGCGCAATCCCTCGCTTATGCTCCAACTTCCGGAAAATTGCCAAGCTCTCTCGGTAAAGCGTATCTGCTGTACGGTAATCCTGTTGCTCTCTCGCGAGGTTTCCCAAGTCGGCGAGTGATCCGGCGACGCCCCAGCTATCGTTGAGCTCCCGAAAACTTGCCAAGCTCTGTTCGTAAAGTATCCGTGCGGCAACGGAGTCGCCTTGGTCACGTACTACATCTCCCTGATGATTTAGCGCCCAAGCGTATCCCGCTCCGTCCCCGAGTTCGCTGAAAATCGATAGGCATTCCTGATTGAGAACTCCAGCGTAGGAAAAGTCGCCCTGTAGCTTCACGACGCTTGCGAGATTACTCAGAGCTCGCGCGACAGCCCGTAAATCGTGTAGCTCTCTCCACAGTGCCAGACTTTCTTCGAATAGCGCCCGCGACGCAGGCAAGTCGCCTCGGTCGCGCTCATTGACAGCCTGCCCGTTCAACGAGACCGCAATACTCCGCTTGTCTCCTAATCTCCGCGCAGTCTCTAAACTCTCCTTCAGAAGAGAGTCGGAAACCATGAAGTCGCCTTGCGCTCCAGCCAGAACTCCAGCGGCGAATAGGGCCCGCAGCCGCGCGTTGCTCGGTGCCGAGGCGCCTTGGAGTCGAAGCAGCTTTCCAAGCCGATCGCGGCCTTCGCTCAGGTGTTCGCGCATTTCCCAGAAACGAAACAGAGCCACGCCTAAACGCAGACCCCATTCCGCCTGGCCGGTCTCGATAAGCCAGTCGAGCGCGGCGCGAAAGTTGTCGTGTTCAATTTCAAACCGATCCAGCGAGACGGTCTGGCTCGTACCTATATGCTCAGTAGCCCCTTCTTCCGCCAGCACAAGACAGTACGCGGCATGGGCACGACGGATGAGCGGCTCTTCGCCGCATTCCGCCATTTTAACAAAGGCATACTCACGAATCGTCTCGAGCATCACAAAACGCGGCTCACCGTCGGCTTGTTCTGTCTGGCGAACCAAGCTCT
>Ga0187816_10000389_pt1 | contig 13083 bp, 7 predicted proteins | sample NC_wetland_sal_i_16_FD_132960 | JGI IMG/M metagenome (GOLD analysis project Ga0187816, IMG submission 132960) | Wetland sediment microbial communities from Neuse River Estuary, North Carolina, USA - SO4_1 | ecosystem: Environmental > Aquatic > Freshwater > Wetlands > Sediment | place: USA: North... | reverse complement strand
TTTTGATTACCGCCTTTCTGTTCTTACTCTTCGGCTGTAAACTTCACTCTGCTCCGGCTGTCAGCTTCTTCCCGGATTCTTCTGCAGTCGCCGGTTGGACCAAGGCGCCCGAAGTCCGCACGTTCACCCCGGACCAACTCTCCAACTACATCGATGGGGATGCCGAAAAGTACGTCAAAGCCGGTGTGCGCAGCACTTCCACTGTGGACTACAAATTCAAAGACCGGGTTCAGGTGGTGGTCGATGTCTACACCATGTCCACTCCCGAAGGCGCGAAAACCATTTTCGATTCCGAACCCGCGATGGATGCACAATCCCCGTCACTCGGTGATGCCGCGCGCCTCTATTCGCAAAGCCTGATCTTCCGCAAGGGTCCTTACCTCGTGCGCATGGTTGCGTATCAGGAATCGCCCGAACTGCCCCAGGCCATGTTCAATCTCGGTCTTGCCATGGAAAAGAAACTGTCTCGGCAGGAGGGTATGCCCATGAAGAACGGCAGCGATAAAACTCGTCGTGACTTTCTCAAGGAGTGTGCTCTCGGCGCGCTGGTCGCCGGCACCGCCCCCTTTACCTTTGCGGCGGATGGCAAGGTGAACCCTGCCGGTGCCGCCGAGGCCAAATCCAAAGTCGTCATTGCACGGGACCCTTCCTTATACGCTACGAGCTCCTCTCCGGATACTGCGCGTGTGCAGAAACTGCTGGATCAGGCTATACAGAATTTCTTCGAATCCTCCGACCCAGTTTCTCCATGGCAAAAACTGGTCCACCCGGGCGAAGTCGTTGGACTGAAGGTCAACACCATCGCCGGTCCCGGTCTTTCCACCCACGTGGTGTTGGTCGAAGCCATCTGCGAACGCTTGAAACAGGCCGGCGTCAAGCCCAACAACATCATCGTTTGGGATCGCACCAACGAGGAACTCGAGCGTGCCGGGTATACACTTTCCCGTGACCCCAACCGTGTCCGCATCCTCGGCACTGATTCCAAAGATGTCGGCTACGATGAAAACATTCTTGCCTTCGGCGTTGTCGAATCACGCCTCTCCAACCTCCTCACGCGCACCTGCGACTGCATGATCAATGTTCCAATTCTGAAGCATCACAGTGGGTCCGGCGTCACCTTGGCAATGAAAAACATGTATGGCGTGAACAACAACCCAGACACGCTCCATGACAACAATTGCTGCCCCGGCGTCGCCGATCTCAACATGTTGCCACCCATCCGCAACAAATTCCGCTTCGTTGTGGCAGACGCTATGACTAGTTGCTTCGAGGCCGGGCCCGGTTTCAAGCCCCAGTATGCTTGGAAGTACAACGGCCTGATGGTCGCCTCCGATCCGGTGGCCATTGATTACACCGGCTGGCAGATCATCGAACGCAAGCGGGCCGAGCGCGGATTGAAATCCTTGTCACAGGCAGGCATTCCGCCGAACTATATCGCCGTCGCCGCCGATCCGCTGCACAACCTCGGCACAGACGATCCTGGCCGTATTGCCCTCGCGGAGGTTTAGCGCTTTGGAGAAAACGAATCCATCTGCCGAACCCTTGCCGGTTGCGCCGGTTAGCCGCCGCGAAGCGCTGGTCCGCATTCTTCGCCTTGCGGGACTGAGTGCGGGGACGGCTGCCGCGGGTTACTGGCTTTCCACGCGCAGTGTTCATCCCACCGAACAGCTTCTCGTCGCTGTTCGCCGCAGTCACACCATCCCCGCGAACCCAGCTTTCCCGGATCTCGCTGTCATCAGCGGTGCTTCCCCGCGCCAACTCGTCCAGCGCGCCTTGCAGGAACTCGGCGGCATTCAGCGCTTCATCTCCCGTGCGGATGTCGTGATCGTCAAACCCAACATTGCCTGGGACCGCACGCCAGAGCAGGCTGCTAACACCAACCCAGAGGTTGTCGCCGAAGTGGTCCGCCAGTGCTGGTCGGCGGGAGCGAAAAAGGTCATCGTTACCGATGTCAGTTGCAACGATCCCCGCCGCTGCTTCCAGCGTTCCGGCATTGCCGATGCGGCACGCCTCGAAGGCGCGGAAGTCCTGCTCCCCGATGACTCAAAATTTAAGGAAGTTGATCTTGGCGGCGATCTCTTGCAGGGTTGGCCTGTCTTTCAGCCGTTTCTCGAAGCCGACAAAATCATCAATATCCCTATTGCCAAGCACCACAGCCTGACCGGCACCACACTCGGCATGAAGAATTGGTACGGCATCCTCGGGGGCCAGCGGCACCGCCTGCACCAGCGCATCCATGAAAGCCTCGTGGATCTCGCGGACTTTGTCCGCCCCACGCTTACTCTGATCGATTCCTACCGCGTTCTTCTCCGCAACGGCCCCACCGGCGGCAACCTTGAGGATGTCATCCTCAAAAAGACGCTCGTTGCCGGCACCGACCCGGTTGCCCTGGACGCGTATGTTGCGAAGGCCTACTGGAATCTGGAGAGTTCAGCGCTTCCTTATCTGAAAATGGCGGAGAAACGTGGCCTCGGTTCCCTGGAATTTGACAAACTGCGCACGCAAGTCGTCGCCTTGGAGGCTAACTCCTAGGGGCCAACTTACTTCGCGCCAGTGGCGGTGAGGAACTGTACCGCTACGCCCCACTGCCCATCCGCAAGCATCTCCACCCGGACAACTTGCCCAAGGTATTCCCGGTCCTGTGGTTCTCGGGGGACGTGGTGCGGCACAGAAACGTAAACTCGCATCCCTTCGTAATAGGACGCGATTTGGCTGACGAAGTATATGCCCTCTCGCGCAACGTTTTTGGTCGTGTTCGTTTCTTCGACGAGCGTGTCCTTCGGATCCGACGCGCGAATCTTCAACGGTTGGCCTATCCGGATGCGCCGGCTACGGCGCTTTTCCTGCGGACTCATGGCGGTATGAGTCTAGCTAACCATGTTTTAACTAGTCCGGTTACCTTGCTGTGTTGAATCGGCCATTGTCGGAGATGCATCTTACCTCTTCGCAAATACGTTTATCGCTCGGATTTCACTTGGGCTGGTGCTCGCCGTCACCATCGCATCTTTCAAGCTGCGGTATGCTTTATTTGCTAGCTAATGAACATCAAGATTTGAGGCCCCCATGCGTCCATTGAGCAGGATAGGTTTGTTTTGTGCTTCAGCATTGTTTCTTTTGCCGGTTGTTCGGGCGGACCAAGCAAGGATTTTGACCAATCACGTTGGATACAACGCAACCGGCCCGAAGCACGCGGTGATTCTTGGCAGCGCCACGGATCAATTCACCACATGCACCCTAAATGATGTCCGCGATCATCACACGGCGCTGAATATTCCCGTACAGCACGCCGGCCCGGTCAAAAAATGGCGTGACTGGGAATTCTGGACCATCGACTTCGACTCCTTCTCCGCCGAAGGCACTTACTATCTCGTCTGTACTTCCGGCGATCATTCGATCCACTCCTATCCATTCGTCATCCAGCGCCTGCTCCTCGAGCGCAACACGCTCTCCGATGCGATTTACTATTTCAAAGAGGAGCGCAGCACCGGCAGAATGGACCAGGCCGATCGCCATCTCCCCTTCGATGGCGCGAAAAAAGGCACCGTGGACGCCCATGGGGGCTGGTGGGATGCCACCGGAGACTACGGTAAGCACCTCTCTCACCTCTCTTTTTCCACGTATTTCAACCCCCAGCAGATTCCCTTCGTCGTCTACAGTTTCTTCAAGAGCACAGAGCTGCTGAACGCTCGTGCGGTGCCGGAAGTTACCCGCTACAAGGACCGCATGCTGGACGAGGCCATGTTTGGCGCGGACTACCTCGTCCGGGTGAAAGTCCCTGACGGTTCGTTCTATCGCTCCATCTCTACCGGCGGCACGAATCAGGTGCCCGAGCTGCGCAAAGTGGCCGGCGAAATGAAGAGATTTGGAATCTACCAATCTGCCGATAAGGCACCCCGCGACTTGATTGAACAGGCTAACAATGATCTGGAATACGAGGTCAGCTACCGTTCTGGAGGCGGCGTGGCGGTTGCCGCGCTTGCGATTGCCAGCACTTATCCATTCTCGGGAGAGTTCAAGAATTCCGACTATCTGAAAGCTGCGGAAGATGCTTGGGATTTCATGGAGAAGAACAATCTGAAGTTGGTCAACGACGGCAAGGAGAATATTGTCGACGACTATTGCGCCCTCACCGCCGCCACGGAGCTCTACAAAGCCACCAAAAAGGATATCTATAAGGCTGCTGCGGACAAGCGGGCCGCCAGCTTGATGGCCCGCCTCACCACCAATGGCTCCTATGTCAACTATTGGCGCGCCGACGATGCCAGCCGCCCTTTCTTTCATGCTTCCGATGCCGGATTTCCCGCGGTGAGTCTCCTCTATTATGCAGAGATCGCAAGTCCGGAAGTCCAACAGCGGGTACGCGACACCGTCAGAAAATCGCTCTCCTTCCAGCTCGCCGTCACCCAGGAAGTGAACAATCCTTTCGGCTACGCGCGTCAACTGACCCAGGACAAAAATGGCAATCGCCACACCACCTTCTTCTTCCCCCACAACACCGAGGTCGCTCCCTGGTGGCAAGGGGAAAACGCCCGGCTCGCTTCTCTTGCAGCCGCTGCCAGGCTGGCCGCAAAACAGTTTCCCAGTGATCCAGAATTCCAGAAACAGCTCCGCGCTTTCGCCACCAGCCAGCTTAATTGGATTCTCGGCCTCAATCCGTTCGACTCTTCGATGATGAATGGCGTCGGCCGCAACAACCCCCAATACCTTTTCTTCGATTCCTGGGAGTTCACCAACGCTCCCGGCGGCATATCCAACGGCATTACCGCCGGTTTCCACGACGAAGAGGACATCGACTACAACCTCACCTACAAGCAAACCGGCGCGGACAATGACTGGCGTTGGCAGGAACAGTGGCTGCCGCACGGGGCCTGGTACATCCTCGCAGTCTCTGCCCACGACGAACCGGCAAAGCCCGCGCCGTGATCTTTACCGATTCGGACCCACATGTTCCAGATCTACGCTCCAGAAAGAATGGCGAAATGCCCACGAAAACATCTCCTAATCGTCTGCTACAGTTCGCGGCAGTTGCGGTTACCGGAATCTTTGTCCTTGGTTTTGTGTACTCCACCTTGGGGGCGTGGACGGGCGCAGTCTTAGGCGCATGGTTCATAGGCACGCAGAAACCATGGCGCGGATTTCTATTGCTTGCAGGGATCAGTTTCATTCTGAATCTGCTTTCGAATTGGCGCGGGTCTCTACTGAATGGAATTGCGCACGTCGGTTGGACGATGCTGGCTGTCCTCATCGGCGTTCTCCCGTTCTTCCTCTATCGGCTAACGATCCAGCGCCGGCAAGGATTTCTGTCAACCCTTTCCTTGCCACTCTGGGGTGTTGCCTTGCCGGCACTGGGCCAACTGTTCTTGCCAGCCAGCATATTCAATCCCTACTCGCTTGCTCAGACTCAGTCTGCGATCTCCCCTTTGCCGCGCATTGCCGCAATCCTGGGGGCAGGCGCAATTTCGTTTCTCATCTATTGGTTCGCCGCGGTAATCGTTTGGATGTGGAACCTGGAATTCCGGGCTAAGAAGATTGCTACGGGCGCAAGCATTTTCGGCGCCGTATGCGTCCTTGTCTTGGGATATGGCTTCTTCTTGCGGATAATCCATCCTGCCGCATCTCATGTCCTGCTAACGAGTTCAGCTTTTGCGTGGATATGTCTTGTTGGAGGCTTGCTTTTAGGCGCGTGGACTCTCATTCAGCCTGACATACGGCGCGAGCTATGGGCAAATAAACCGGAGACAGTAGCTCTCTTGCGAAGTCCGTACACCGGAGATTCTCTTCGTGTTGTCAGCAAAGGCGGTCATGAGGCTTTGGTCAGCCAGTCCGGCGAACGGTTTCCGGTTCGCGACGGAATTCCCGTTTTCTTCGAGCCGGAAAAGCTCACGGGTTCCAACCAAAAATACAACCGCCTGTATGAAACCATCGGCGGTTTCTATGACGACTCCCAACGGGTGGCGTGTGCTTTGCGGGGCATTAGTCCCGGCCAATACTTTAGGCATTATCTACGCTTCCTTGAAGTGAATCCTGGTGATTCCGTGCTGGAAACATCCGTGGGCACCGGTCTCAACTACAAATACCTCCCGCATGGTTTGAAACTATTCGGGCTTGATCTCTCGGCGGAAATGCTGACGAATTGCCAAGCCAATCTACGCCGCTGGGAGATGGAAGCCGATCTTCTCCTCGGAAATGCCGAGGACCTGCCATTCGCCGATAACAGTTTTGATGTTGTCTTTCACGTGGGCGGCATCAACTTCTTCAATGACAGGGCAAAAGCGATCCGGGAAATGATCCGAGTTGCAAAGCCAGGAAGCCGCATGCTGATTGCCGATGAGACCGAAGAGTATGTGAAGAGCACCTATGAACGAATTCCCATCACAAGCGCATATTTCAAGAACCGAAAAGAAGCTGTCACTGCCCCAATTGATCTCGTACCCCCGGAGATGCAGGAAATACATTTAGAGATGCTGCGCGATGGCCAATTCTATGCGCTGACGTTTCGCAAACCCTCTTCCGCGGTGCCAAACCCCACGAACCCCCATCTAGGCTAAGTCTCCGTCTTTCTGGGGGATAGCGCGGTGCCGGATTGCATTCACTTTCTGTGCGTTGTGGACTTGCCGAATTCGCCTAAACATGCCACAAATAAACTGTCATGACCACAATACTCGATGTACCTTCCTCCAAATTTAAGGCTCTCTCTCGGCTCGTCGGCAACACGCCTCTGATCTCCATCCACTTCCGTTATCACGGCACGCATCGCGTCCTTTTTGCCAAGTCCGAGTACATGAACCTTACCGGCAGCATCAAGGACCGCATGGCCGTGCGGATTCTCGAAAAGGCCTACGCCGAAGGCAAGATTGCGCCCGGCCACATCATCGCCGAAGCCACCAGCGGCAATACCGGCATCTCGTTCGCCGCCATCGGCCGCATGCTGGGCCATCCCGTCAAAATCTTCATGCCGGACTGGATGAGCCCGGAGCGCGCCCACCTGATTCGCAGCTACGGCGCCGAAGTTGTCTCCGTCAGCAAAGGCGACGGCGGCTTCCTCGGCAGCATCCGCATGTGCGAAGAATTCGCCGCATCCCGCAACGACGTCTTTCTTCCTCGCCAATTCTCGAATCCCGCGAATTGCGAATCGCATGAAGAGACCACCGGCCCGGAAATCTGGTCGCAGCTACTCTCGGTGGGGAAGCGGCCGCAGGCGTTCGTCGCGGGCGTGGGCACCGGCGGCACGGTCATGGGCGTGGGCAAATTCCTTCGCCAGCGCGATCCTTCCATCCGCGTTCACGCGGTCGAGCCCGCGGAATCGCCCACCTTATCCACTGGCTGCAAAGTCGGAAACCACCGCATTCAGGGCATCTCCGACGAATTCATTCCGGAAATTGTGCATCTGAAAGATCTCAACGAGGTCATTGCCATTTCCGATGGCGACGCGATTCAAATGGCCCAGAAGCTGGCCACCAGTCTCGGCGTCGCCGTCGGCATCTCTTCTGGCTGTAATTTCCTGGCGGCCCTGCAAGCGCAGGAAAAAATCGGACCCGATGCCGTCGTGGTTACCGTTTTCTGCGACGACAACAAAAAGTATCTCAGCACCGCGCTGATGAGCGAGGAACCACCCAAGCCGAACTATCTGTCGCCCCAGGTCGAACTGCTCGGCCTCGGCACGGTCGGGCGCGCCTGCGAATTCTGCCACTAATCGCGCTTTCTCACGGGACACATTTCGCCCGTCGTTCAAACACGGCGACACAATGTCATCCTGAGGGGCGCGCAGTTTGCGCCCCGAAGGATCTCAACCCGCGCACCTTGCAGCTTTTAAGGTTGAGATCCTTCGACGATCCTCATCGGATCGCCTCAGGATGACAACGTTTTGTTGAGCTTGAACAATGGATGAGTTTGGAGTTGGTGAGAAATTCGGACTAATCCGCGGCGGCTTCGTATTTTCGTATTCCGCCGCGTGGAAATTTAGCGCGGTACTGCCTTGCTGGGAAGAATCCACTGTCTGCCCAGCAGATACTGGTACAGGAAATCCAGTGGCTCCGCGGGATGCAGTTCGTCAGCATGGACCATGCCGTTCGATGACTTCCATCTCCATCCGGCCAACCCGGCTGCCCGGGTCCGTTTCTCCACTTCTTCCTCTGCCATGGGATACGCGACTAGTCGAACATTTTGCGTGAACAAGCGCGCAATCGCTTCGAGCAGACTTCCTGCCAGGTCCCCGTAACTATCCTCGAAAACGCGCACCAAAACCGGAAGTCCAACCGCAAAATGAATCCGCAGCTTCGTGTAGCGGTTCACGAACGCGCTCATCACGTACAGTTCGCGCGCGCGGAACACCATCACCCCGTAACCCATCTTCTGCAACGCTTCCACGTGTTCCACGATCTCTTTGGCGGACGCTGCCTTCTCTTCCGCACTCGCGGGTGAAGTCGACAAACAAAACAGCCCCAGCCCTCCCTTACTCTCCTGCAACTCCTCCTCGGGAAGTTCCGCCAGCGTGCCCCGAATCAGCTCCCCGTGAAGCTGTTCCACGCCGTCAAACCTTCCGGGCGCCAGTACCAGCGCTCGTTTGTAGAGCAGTTCGTTCGGTGGCACCGGATTATTGTCCGCGGGGAATACCACTGCTCTGGCATAGCCGCCAGCCACCAGAAACGCATGCACCTCGCGCCGATCCCATTTTTCGAAAGCTGGTCCGTTCAACTCCAGGCAATCAATTTCCATGCGTTGCAAGCCCAGGTCCTCAAACACGCTCGCAAGGAACTCCTCGGGACTCTCTATGGCGTGGTGCGCGGCGTATAGGAGACTTACGCCGAGAATCCCGACGGCTTCCTGCTGCTGCACATTGCTGGGGTCCTGCAAATTCACATGCAGAATCACGTCATTTGGGGTTCCACCGGGCTGCTGCAGGAATCGCAGTCCTACCCATCCGTGGCAGTCATTGGTTCCGGCAAAATTCCGCGCGGAAACCGTATCGACAAAAGCAAAAAATTTCGTGTTCGCGCCGCGTCTATCTTGCAATTGAATCAGCAACTGCCTCCACTCACTCTCCAGCATCGCCTGCAGCCGTTGCTTGGAGACATAGCGTGTCCCGGCCCCATACAGGTCGTCGCTCACCTCCTTGTCGTATGCTGAAATTGTTTTGGCTACCGTGCCTGAGGCGCCCCCTACCCGCAAAAACCATCGCGCCACTTCTTGGCCCGCTCCGATCTCCGCAAACGAGCCGAAAACCGTTGAATCCAGATTGAGCGAAAGCGCTTTCCGGTGGGTATCGAGTTTTTCCGGTGTCGGCATGAGCCACCTCCGCGAAGGAGTAGACTCTACCATTTTCCGGTCCAGATTTCGGAGCAAGGTGGTGCGGGCAGACAGAAGGACAGGGAACTGTCTTTGGTGGTTGCGATGAACTCAGTTATGGCGGGCGGTGTTCAACTCAGCAGAGACTGAGCTCTCAACGATGTGCCCCGGGTTTTTGCGGTGCTGGTTCCGTTTCCGTTTCGTCCTTCGGAACGTACTCTCCTCCGGCGCCGCGCTCCCAAGTGCGGTCCAGCACGCGCTCCGCATTCTTTCGCCGGAAGGTCTCCGCGATGTAGCAATTCCAGCAAACCGGCAAGTGCGTCTCGAAAACCTCCGGGAGCTTTTCCGCCGGAATTTCATTCCACTGTTTGGCGATTCGCTCGGGCGAAAGCAACGCGGGATGCCGGTTGTGCCACTGAATTCCCTCGAAGGGCTTCTGGCAATAGGCGCAGGTCTTTCCCTTGTACCATTCCGCCACGATATTCCAGACCAGGCAGTTTTCCGGGTCAGCACGCAGTTGGCTCAGGCACTCCTGGCCGCAATTTTCTTTTTCTGGCCACCGCGAACACTGGTCCAGCCGGATTTCCTGCTTCCCCAATATTCTCTTGCTCGCGGCTTTCGCAACATTCACGTGCACCGCAGCCGGCTGGTGTGTTTCTGGGCAGGTCACAAGGCGCTGCCCGCGGTAGCGCAGGATTGTCCGGAAGGCTACGGCAACGCCGAAAACGACTACGCCAATCACCAGGACCAGAATGGCGGCGAAAATGAGGTTGGTCAGGATCATGCTCCCTCCTCCGTCCGGCGAGACCTCTGGCCGGAATACCCCTAATAGCAATTTGCATGAGCGTGTCCAAACTGTACCGAGAACCAAATATGCCCGGCGATCCTTGAATCGCAAAGGGTTAGACGCTAGACCAACAGCGCAACTCCGGTGCATTTCTTCAAAACAGCGTTATTCCACTCAGTTCATGCGCCAACTCACATGCCCCTGAGCCAACTCTTGGGAGCTAGAGTCGCTCGCCTCACTCGTAGAAGTGCTCTCCGTCAGTGCGCGCTCGCAGCCCCATCCGGTTTCAAAATCATCCCCACGCTGGAACGCCCGTTCATCAGCACCGTGACCGGTTCGGCAAAGCGCAAATGTCTAACGCAGCCTCGCTCTTCCTCCGCCGGTTGAGCTGCCAGCCATTCCCAGTCCACCATGCCCTCCCCGACATCAGGGTTCACCGTGAAGTACCCCACCTGAAACGCCGAAAGATTCTGGAAAAAGTGGCTGCCCTGCGAAGGTGTGACCCGGAAATCCCGGAAGCCCGCTTCCACGATTACGCGTGCGCCGGAAATCTCGTCCCACTCCACGGGAATGCCTAGCCACGGATCATTCGACCCCCACCGCCCCACGCCCACCAGAAGATACGGCCGGTTCTCCCCGGTGAGTTTGGCGTTGAAGTAGGCAACGTGGCCCGCCACCTCCTGGCTCTGTCCCCGCTCGAACCGCTGCGCATCCACCACCACCACGTCCTGCAAATTCCCCACACGCCCGTTCCCCAGCACCTTGTTGCTTTGCGCTACCAGACGGGGCCGATCCACGCTCCCCATCTGAAGTCCCTCGACCTCGTGCGAAAGCACCAGCGGCCGTATCTGCAGAAAGCCAAACTGCGCGCTTTCATTCGATTGCTGCGGCAGTCGCACCGCAAATTCGATTTCCACCGGTTGGCCAAACGCGTCTTCTCCATCCTTCACCAGTTCGTTCAGAAGCGCTGCCAGGGGAAATACGCCATATTTCAAAACCGGCGCAAACGTCACCACTCTCATCCCTGGTCGGCTCAGACCGTCCGTGATTCTGTCGTCGTCCGCTGAGTAGGTCGATCCCACCGCTGCCAGCGTCCCATCTTCCTCCGCCACGTCGAGACTGAACCGCACTTCTCGCAGACCCGGCGGCGAAGTCTCCTCCGATGGATGATTCAACGAAAGTCCCCAGAAATCCGTCTGCGATTGTGACAGAAAATCCTCCACCGAGGAGAACTGCACGAGATGGGCCGGATGGCGTGGGCAAAATGTCAGGCACTTGCCCCCATCCACCACCGTCCGCCCCAGGCCCAGCGCTACCGCGGCGATGCCGTCCTCGAATGCCATCGGAGGAACCGGATAGAAATTCCTTGAGCGCGCCACTCCGGAAAAGTCCGGATAAAATCGCGCCCCAAAAAAGGACCCAACCACTTGCTGCAGGATTACCGCCATCTTTTCTTCTTCCAGGCGAAATGGTGTCGCACGCACGTAGGCCTTGGCGTGCCGGCTAAACGCGGATGCATACACCAGCTTGACGGCCTCGCTCAGTTGATTCAGCCGATAGCCGTCATCCCCATGCTGATTCCCGAGCATGAACGTCTCATATACGCCCGTGAATGGCTGGTACTGCGAATCCTCCAGCAAGCTCGACGATCGCACGGCCAGTGGGTATCGCGCCTCTGCAAGGTACGCGCGCAAATCCTCCACCAGTGAGGCGGGAAGCGAGGCCTCCAGAAATCGTTGCTGGATTTCGCTGTCGTCCGTGGCATGAACCGCAAAGTCCAATAAATTGTTCTCCGCCAAAAAACGGTCGAACGCATCGGTCGCCACCACTACCGCCGGCGGCACGGTCACGCGCACATGGGGAAACCGCCGCGCGAACCTGCGCTTGTGAAGCAGATGCCGTACAAAGGCCAGCCCCCGCGCTTTTCCGCCCAGCGAGCCCGACCCGATGCGCAGAAAATACGAGCCTCCGCTCTGAAATGCGGCAGGTCTGAAGTCCCCGATCAGGACGTCGCTCTGCTCGCGCCGGTATTCGGCGATAGAGTCGATCAGATTCCGCCGCAAATGTTCGATGGTTGGAAAATCCGATACCTTGCGTGGCCGGAATTTTTGCGCCAATGCAAACTCCGTCCGCGCCGTAAACCAGTGCGAAAAATGATTCCGCTCCCCGTGATACGCGATGCTCTCGGCCGGCACCGTGTGGAGCAGCTCTTCCAGCGAATTCAGATCCGTGGCGCGTGCCACCTCCGCCCTGTCTGGCGTACGAAACACAAAATCGCCAAAGGCAAATTGTTGCGTTAGCACCTTCCGCAAATCCCGCAGAAACGTCTGTGAACCTTTCCGCAGGAACGAATATCCTTCCGCATATGCCTGTTGCCGGAACGCCGTCCGGCTGGTCTGCAGCACGATCGGCACATCCGGCACCAGCGCGCGCGCTTCCCTCGCCAGTTCAAATCCCGCATCCACGCTGAGCGCCCCCGCGTGCGGAAATTCCACGTCGCTCACGATCCCCAGCAGATGCTCCCGATACCGGACCGCCAGCGCGTACGCCTCCTCGAAATTCGAAGTCAGCAGGATCTTTGGCCGCGCCCGCATGCGCATCAACTTGTGCGCCAGGTTCACCCCTTCTTGGATTACCCGCCGCGTCTGTGAAATTAGCTCTGTATACATCAGCGGCAAAAAAGACGAGTAATACCGGATGTTGTCTTCCACCACGAGCACAACCGGTACCCCCATCATTGAGGTGTCGTGATCGACATTGCGCTTGTCCTCGATGTATTTCACGATGGCGATCAGCACCCGCGGCGTGCCTTGCCACAAAAAGATCCTCTCAATATCCGTTACTGGATTCCGCGCAATAAACTTCTTGATCTCCCGGTAGTCATACGCCAGCACCACCACCGGCACCTGCAGCCCCGCCTCCTTGATCTCCCTCGCCATTTGCGCCGCATTCATATCCCCGACCGCCAGATTGGTCAGGATCAGGTTGAATCGCGGCTCGGATTTCGCCAG
>Ga0187816_10000388_pt1 | contig 13085 bp, 12 predicted proteins | sample NC_wetland_sal_i_16_FD_132960 | JGI IMG/M metagenome (GOLD analysis project Ga0187816, IMG submission 132960) | Wetland sediment microbial communities from Neuse River Estuary, North Carolina, USA - SO4_1 | ecosystem: Environmental > Aquatic > Freshwater > Wetlands > Sediment | place: USA... | reverse complement strand
CCCAGTCAGGGATGCTAGCTACACTACATGCTAGAATGGAATGCGTGTCGCGCCTGCAAGGGCACGATAGCTAAACAGTTTATTTTAGGAGATGCAGACGTGAGGATGCCTTTATTTCGCAAAACGAAACGCTGGGTCACCATCGTCTCAGCTATGCTATTGTCCTCCCTCCTTTTAGCAGCTTGTGGCGAGAATTCCCCTTCCATACTGAACCCTGCGGGACCCGTTGCCGCCAGTGAAGCAACGCTGTTCTATATTATCCTGGGGATAGCCACATTTATTTTTATCGTCGTGGAGGCGGCACTGGTTTACTCCATCTTCCGCTTTCGTGAACGTCCAAACTCACCCGCTCCCAGGCAGATACACGGCAGCAATCCCATTGAACTTGCCTGGACGATTGCACCTTCGATAATCTTGTTCATCGTGTTGGGCGCCACCATTTACACAATGTTTACCCTCTATCCGTCTGGCGAGCCGCAGCTACAGGTGAGAGTGGTTGCCCATCAGTGGTGGTGGGAGTTCGACTACCTGAACTATCCCGGTTCTAATGGTCAGTCTGTCGTCACCGCTGACACGATGCACATTCCGGCAGGTACAATCATCAATGCCGAACTCTACTCCAACAATGTGATCCACAGCTTCTGGGTGCCTGCGCTCTCGGGCAAGTTGGATGTCATCCCGGGTCATGATAACCATCTGCTGTTCAAAGCGTTTGCGAACGCTGCTGGACATACATATCCTGGGGAATGCGTTGAATTCTGCGGCTCGCAGCATGCACACATGCACTTTGAAGTCGTTGTCGATACCTCGGATGGCTTCAATACCTGGATCAGCCAGCAACAACAGGCGGCAGTCGCGCAGAATTTTAATGGCCTTACATGTAATGCTAGTGGACCCATCGCACAGAGTGACCTTGTTGCCTGTGGCGCAAAATTTTTCGCTCAGGGTGCATGTGTGGGCTGTCATGGCATCGTCGGCGTAAACTTGAATAGCTATACTGATCCCAAGGCGGCACTTCTGATCGGGCCCAACCTGACGCACTTTGGTAGCCGTGACCTGATCGCGGGCGGTGTGTTACCCAATACTCCGGCGAACCTCGCTACATGGCTGGCGAGTCCACAAACGGTGAAGCCAGGTGTTGATATGCCCGACCTCGGTCTCTCACAAGCACAGATCAATGCACTGGTGGCTTACCTGGAAAGTCTGAAATAAGGCCTGTCACCCTGAGCGGCAGGGAATGTCATCCTGAGCGGCAGCGAAGGATCTGGCGAAGCGAAGGGATGATGACAGCAAGGATGATTTGTTGGGCGCGATAATTCGGGGTCCACGATAAATCGGGACCCTACGGATAGCGGAGGAAATACTCATGGCAACTATTGTTGAGCGTCCGAGTGTAGTACGCCGGAGGCGTTTCGGTGAGACCTACATTGGGTCGTGGATCATGACAACCGATCACAAGAAGATCGGCATTATGTACATCGTGACCGGCTTCTTCGCCTTCCTGGTCGGCGGTATGGAGGCTTTGCTCATTCGCACGCAATTGGCAATACCGAATGGGCATGTATTAGGCCCTGAAGTCTACAATGAAGTCTTTACCATGCATGGCACCACCATGATCTTTCTCTTTGTAATGCCCACCCTGGCCGGCTTTGGCAACTACATCGTGCCGCTGATGATCGGTGCCCGTGACATGGCCTTCCCACGCATAAATGCTTTTGGCTACTGGCTCGTCCTCTTCGGGGCACTGTTCCTGAACGCCAGTTTCCTGTTCATCGGACCGAATGGGTTCAGCTCCGCACCTAATGGAGGCTGGTTCTATTATGCTCCATTAAGCGAGCAGCAATTTGGCTGCGGTGTTGCTGGTGTCGTAGGTTGTGTAAACGCGGACTTCTGGGCACTTGGTATCCTGATGCTCGGTATCTCGTCAATTGCCGGCTCGCTCAACTTTGTCGTCACCATCCTCAGGTTACGTGCGCCGGGCATGACCATGAACCGTATTCCACTCTTCACATGGATGACATTGATAACGGCATTCTTGCTGCTCTTCGCCCTTCCCAGCGTCACTGCTGCCGCCGGTTTACTGCTGCTGGACCGCCATCTGGGCACACACTTCTTTCAAGCTGCATTTGGTGGTGATCCCTTGCTCTGGCAGCACCTGTTCTGGTCATTTGGCCATCCCGAGGTGTACATCCTGATCTTGCCTGCCTTCGGCATCATCTCGGAGGTATTGCCTGTCTTTTCGCGTAAACCTATCTTCGGCTATACCTTTATTGCCTGGTCAGGGGTCGCCATTGGTTTCTTAAGTTTTACCGTCTGGGCACACCACATGTTTGCCGTTGGCCTTCCACCTATTGCCCAGGCCTTCTTCGCCACCAGCACTACCCTGATTGCCATTCCAACGGCGGTGAAGATCTTTAACTGGGTCGCTACGGTTTACGGAGGCAAAGTCAGTCTCAAAGCACCCATGCTCTTCGCGCTTGGTTTCATCGCCATGTTCTTGATCGGCGGCCTCAATGGCGCGGCCCTGGCAGTGGTGCCCTTTGACTATCAGGTGACGGACACCTACTTTGTCGTCTCCCACCTGCATTACGTGCTCTTTGGCGGCACCGTCTTTGGCATCTTCGCAGGCTTCTACTACTGGTTCCCCAAGATGACCGGCAAGTTGCTTAGCGATGGTTGGGGACAGGTGCAGTTCTGGCTGATGTTGATCGGCGTGAACCTGACCTTCTTCCCCATGCACATCCTGGGCATACTTGGCATGCCACGCCGTATCTACACCTACCCGGGTAATCTTGGCTATAACGAACTGAATTTGATGGCCTCGGTCGGTGCCTTCATCATTGCACTCGCGATCCTGGTCTTCATGTACAATGTGATCGTCAGCCTGCGCAGCGGTAAGGAAGCAGGTACTGACCCGTGGGATGCCTTCACTCTCGAATGGGATACGCCATCCCCGCCCAAAGTCTACAACTTCCTCTCCATTCCCGTTGTACGTAGTCGTCGCCCATTTTATGACAAGAAGAATCCAGACATAGCCGACTGGAAGACGGCAACGCACTAAGGAAAAGAGGCACATAGTGTCTGAGGAGCAAGACCAGAGCCAGGTTTCTGGCCAACCACAACGAACACCAGCTAAAGCAGGTGGCTCGAAATCAAAGTCAAAATCGAGAGAAGCCCGAGAGCAAGCCATCAGTCCTCAACAGAGTGTCTGGCCCTTCGTCCTGGCTATTGCCCTGGTGGTCTTGCTCATAGGATTTATCATTCATCCAATTGTCTTAGGCATAGGCGTGGTACTGGTGGCTGCCGCCATCATTGGCTGGGGCCTCGAACGCCGTTGAAAATATAGGGAGAATTAGTAATATGAGCGTTGCATCAGCTATGGTCCTTGAAGAACATGGAGAAGCAGAGGGACGAAGCATCAACTGGTGGGGTATGATTTTCTTCATCACGTCGGAAGCGTTGATCTTCGCCAATCTCATCGCTGCTTACCTCTATCTAGAAATCCGCCATGGATTCTGGCTCTTGCCCAATGGGGAACCTCTCCTTGTGTTTAGTGGTCCTTCGCTTTTCCCATCGATACTTCTGCTTATTAATACTGCAATTCTGTGGTCAAGCAGTTTTCCTGCACGTTTTTTCGGTAGAGCTCTCGCCAGGGGGGATCAGCGTCAATTGAAGCTCTGGCTGATTGTAACCGCCATTATGGGTACCATCTTCGTGGCACTCCAATTCGGCGTTGAATATCCACACCTTGTCTCTCTAGGACTTACCCCGCAGGCGAGCATTTTCGGCTCCGCTTTCTTCACGCTCACCGGTTTCCATGGCCTGCACGTCACGGTCGGTGTGCTCTTCCTGGTGATTACCTGGCTGCGTTCTCTGCGTGGTGACTTCGCTGGGAAGAGAGTCTTCGCAGTAGAGGCGGTTGAAATGTACTGGCACTTCGTTGACGCCGTTTGGGTAGCCGTCTTTGGCGTCGTCTATGTCCCTTCCCTTATCTACGCCATCTTCGGACTCCACTGACCTGACATTCACTCATAACTTGCCTCCTTGGGAATGGACAGATGTTTCCCATCAGGGTCAAGCGAGAAATCAGTCTTGTATTGCCGCAATTGGATGGAATGCCACCTAATTGGGTTTCTTGAAGCGTGGAAAGCCGCCCTGCTCACCCAGTTCTCGCATGGCAAAGAACCGTTTGAAAGCTTTATCCAGGCGATCTGCCAACATCTGGACGGTAGAAGCGGGAACATGTTGTCCGCCACGACCACGAAACCTGGCGGTCAGATCATACTTCATGAGAAACTTGTCCGTCTGCTCATAGTGCTCTTTGGAGGCGGCCAACATCTCGTTATAGAGATGCCGCGACTCAATCAAGCAGGCCATGAGTTTACGGGATTGCTCTTTATTTGGGTACAAGCGATATTCAAACGTTCTCATATCCAATACTTTACTGCAAACGAACTAAGTTATCAAGTGGGAGTGGGACCCTCCCACCCCACTCCAAAAAGGAACGCCAGTTTCATCCCCATGTCTGAAGCGCAGGGGCTTTCACTGGCGGAGGTCGGTAAAAATGTGATAGAATTGTGATAAGGATACCGTATGTAGTGAGTTCAATGTAGCCACGTAGCGCACTGAAGGCAGGAAACGAGAAGGACCGGTCAGAAATGAGCGACTCAATGCATAGCGGTGGACCTGCTGTCGTGGTTCGTCAAGAAAGTTCACGGCGACCAAAAAAACGCGTGAATGTGCGTTGTTCAGTCTGCGCACATCGCACCTGGTTTGAGGCTGTACCCCTCATAGAGCCAGAAGGTGTGCCAGAACCACGCCATTCATGGACCCTCTGCAAATCCTGTTATCGTGCACTCCTCACCGAAATGCGTCGTTCTCCTGTTCGCTCACCCATGCGCCTGCGCATCGCCATGGGACTGGTTGCCGCCGAGCGTTGGCCCAAAGCATACCGCTCCCGTGCACGTCGTCCTCTCCTTAGTGATCACAGATGGGTCGTGTTCATTGCCTGGGGCTTTGTCATCGCCATGCTCTTTCACCTCATGTTAATCGTCATGCTGGCCTATATCGCCAGGTGAAGCTTCTCAGCGACGTTCGTTACTGCTTGCCGACCTTGTCCCTCATCTTGAGTACGGGCGTGATTATGAGTTTTAACAACCAGAGCCAGTAGTGTCATCCCTTCGCTGCGCTCAGGGTGACACTACATTACCAATCCTGGTCGTTAAAGTTCATCATCACGCCCCGTCCATTGACCTGTTCCAATGGCATCGTCCGTCCCTCGGCCTACGCAATGGCAGGGAAGTAAGCAACAATTTGACATTTTCCCCTTTGTAGGGCTATCATGCTATAAAGAAACCACAACCAAACATACCCAACATCTTTGGAAGGAATAATTCACATGACAGAACCCACAGCTAATGGCACTGTGTTTTATACGCATCGCCTCAGCAATGGCTTGCAGATCGTTGGTCAGCCAATGCCCGACTTCGAATCGGTGGCAGTGTCCTACTACGTGCGCACGGGCTCGCGCGATGAGCCAGACCCTAGCGTCGCCGGCGTCTCCCACTTTTTAGAACACATGGTGTTCAAAGGCACCAGAACCCTCGACTGGCAACAAATCACCCTCGAATTCAACAAAATCGGCGCAGAACTCAACGCCTTCACCTCCCACGAAGCCACCGTCTACTTCGCGCGTGTACTGGGCGAATACCTGGAGCGTGCCGTCGAACTCCTCAGTGACATGATGTACCCCCGCTTTGCCGAGAGCGACTTCGAGACTGAAAAAGAAGTCATTGTCAACGAAATCGCGCGCTCTGAAGATCAGCCCTACAACCTCGCGTACAGGCGCATGATGCAAACCTACTTCGGCAACCATCCCCTGGGGCATGACGTGCTGGGCACACGCGAGAGCATCCGCAACATGCGCATCGAGCAGATGCGCAACTACTGGGATCGCCGCTATGGCGCCAACAACCTGATCCTTTCGATTGCAGGCAATTTTGACTGGCAGCACATCATCCGCCTGGTCGAGCAACACTGTAGCAACTGGCGTACCGGCGATGCCGAGCGCGACATCGCCCACTACGAACCTGAGCATCCCATCAACCAGGTCGTCGTTGACAAAAACCTTAAGCAGCAGATCATGATCATCGCCATGCCTTCCGTAGATATCAAGGACTCCGATTATTATGCGGTCGCGCTCGGTGGCAGCATTTTTGGCGACAATGATGGTTCCCGTCTCTACTGGAACATCTATCAGAAAGGCCTGGCCGAATCAGCGAGTGCAGGCATCTGGGCGATGGAAGGAACAGGCATCATGTTAATGGAGGCCAATACCACGCCCGAACAGACTCCGCGAGTCCTCAAGCTGTTGCGTAGCGAACTCGCTAGCCTCTTGGAGGACGGCGTGCATGAGGACGAATTAGGCCGTGCCAAGGATAAATGGATTAGCAGCCTGGTCCTCAGCAGCGAATCTACCTTCTCCCGTATGCGCGCCCTCGCCTCCGACTGGGTCACCGAAGGTCGCCTCATCAGCCTCGATGAAGAGATCGAGCGCGTCGAAAAAGTGACTACAGACGACGTCATGCGCGGCCTTCGCCGTTTCCCCATGCGCAACAAACAAGTCCTGATGGCTCTGGGACCCTTGAGCGAAGCGGAGTTGCTATTATAGCCTACAGGGCGACCGCAAGGGTCGCCCCTACCATATACGGAGCGGTCACCGAAGGTCGTGTATGGTAGGGACGACCCTTGTGGTCGCCCTGTGAGCGTCGCGGGGTGCTCCCATCGATTCCATTTGGCATTCCTTAAACTTGACGCCTATGGCCTGAGCCAACTCACGCCCGATACGTAACCTCCTTTCCTTCATCATCTCCATCTCTTCTAAGCAGACTCTTGGCCGGTGTGGTGGTTGCTACTTCGCGTCCGTGCTTAAAGACGAGCAGCCGAGCAGGGACGAGACGCAGTGCTTCAAAGGCGGATGGAGCATCCAGCACAAGGAAGTCGGCGGGTTTGCCTTCTGCTATGCCATAACGGTCTTGAATGCGTAGAGCTTTTGCGGCATTGGTTGTGATCAGGTCAAGGACGTCGTTGATCTCTTCATAGCCACTCATGTGGCAGAGGAAGAGGGCCAGTTGTGCGGCGGCGAGCATATCGCCCTTCCCAAGCGGGAACCAGGGGTCCATGATGGAGTCGTGACCGAGTGCGACGTTGACGCCTGCTGCCAGCAGCTCTTTGACACGAGCGATGCCCCGCCGTTTGGGGTAGGTGTCGAAGCGACCCTGCAAGACGACGTTGTCAAACGGGTTGGCAATGACGTTCACCTGTGCGTGTGCAAGGAGCCGGATCAGTTTGAAGGCATAGGCGTTGTCATAGGAGTGCATGGCGGTACAATGGCTGGCGGTGACGCGACCCTGCCATGCCTGCTCAAGGGTGTCTGCTGCCATGACTTCTGTAAAGCGCGAGTGCGGATCATCGGTTTCGTCACAATGGCAGTCAATGTCACGGTTAAACTCTTTAGCCAGGGCGAAGGCGAAGTGTACGTCCTCGACACCCATATCGCGTGTCCACTCGTAGTGTGGAATGCCTCCCACGAGGTCACAGCCCAATTCCATTGCGTTACGCATTAACTCACGCCCATTGGGGAAGGACATGATGCCGTCCTGGGGGAAGGCAACAAGTTGCAGATTACAAATATCCTGCACTTCTTCGCGCACTTCGATGAGGGCACGCAGTGCGGTCAGGTTGGGGTCGCATACATCGACATGACTGCGAATATGCAATGTGCCTTGCGCCACTTCCCAGTAGATCTCCTCCAGTGCACGGCGCTTGACATCTTCGTGCGTCAAGCCTGGCTTGCGCTCGCTCCAAATCTGAATGCCTTCGAGGAGTGTGCCGGTGGTGTTGTAACGGGGCTGCCCAACGGTGAGGACGGCATCTAGGTGCACATGGGCGTCGATGAAGGGGGGCGATACCAGTCGGCCAGTAACATCGATTTCGCGTGTGGCGCTGTCTTTTGTCTCGGTATCGGTTGGTTTGATGGTGACGAAGTGTCCATCTTGAATGGCGATGTCGACGAGGCTCTGATGACGGTGGAGATGTGCATGACGGATGATGAGGTCATAGTGCATATGAGCGAGGTTCCTCCTTCAGTCATGATACAATTATACCATGTAAGGGTTTAAATGTCCAGGATTACTGGATGCTTGTTTGTGGCAGAAGGATATATATCTATGAGTCAAAAACGTATCACCATACGACCACTACGGCAGACCGACGCCGACGACATTCATGAAATTATGCACATGCCCAACGTGCTGTGGGGTACATCAGTGCTCCCTTCTAAGACGGTTGATGCATGGCGCAAAACCATCGAAAGCTGGGTGACTGACGAACACTGGCATGTGTTTGTCGCCGAGACCAATGGGAAAGTGGTTGGCCTCATCAGCCTCGAGGTGGGTGAAGGTCGCGAGCGCCATATAGGTGATATCGCGATGGCGGTCCATGATGGCTACCAGGGGCAAGGCATCGGCAAAATGTTGATGGTTACAGTCATTGATCTTGCCGATAATTGGCTCAACCTTGTACGGCTCGAACTAGATGTGTACGCTGACAACGAGCGGGCTATCCGCCTCTACCAGCATTGCGACTTTGAGATTGAAGGGAAGAAACGCTGTCACACGCTGCGCGGCGGCAACTACATTGATAGCTACATTATGGGGCGCCTGCACCCCCAGCATCTTCAACATATACAAACCCATGATGGCTATGCAGAAACGTTGACACAGGTTCCCCAGGCCCATTCTGACGCGAAGCTTGAGTACGCGGGACCCACCGAGCCACCGCAGTGAGGTGATATTCATACACGATCCTGGTACCCGCAAGGGGCACCACTACATTACAGAGGTGAGATTACTTGGCAGACAACGCTCCTATCAACTACCAGCATTTCTTCCAGCAACTGCTCGAAGCAGCTTTATCACCGGTGCTCATTGTCGACCGTGCGTTATCCATCCGCTACTATAACCAGCGTGCCGCCCGACTGCTCACGGCAACAGCGTCGATGCCAGCAGTCAGGCTGGATCATGTTGTACCTGACCCGGCGATTGTTCAACTTGTGCGGGAAAGTATACAGACGGGCAGCCCGCGCAGCGGTGAAGTCGACAGAAACAGCAATGGTCCAACCTGGAGAGTCTGTGTTACCCCGCTTGAACACAGAACGCACACCACAAGTAGTGGGAAGCGATGGAATGCTGTTGCAAGTCATCACTATTTCCTCATCGCCATTGAGGATTTGACTGAATTACGTCGCCTGGAACGAGTGCGGCGTGACTTTATCGCCAATATCTCCCATGAGCTACGTACCCCGCTCGCCTCCGTGCGACTGCTCGCTGAGACTCTGGAAGAGGCCATTGATACCGACCCTGAAAAAGCACAAACCTTTGTCGAGAAGATCGAGGTCGAGGTCCAGTATCTCACCAGCCTCGTCTCAGAGTTACTCGAACTTTCACGCATTGAGTCGGGTCAGGTGTCCATGACTATTGAGCCGGTGCAAGCAGAACAACTGGTACGTGAGACAATGGCGCGCATGCTGCCACAGGCGCAAAGCCATCGCGTGATACTGCGCACAGACATCCAGCAGGGAACAACGTTAGTTGCTGCCGACAGTAAGCAGATTGCACGAGCGCTCGTCAATCTTGTTCACAACGCTATCAAATTCACCCCCTCTGGTGGTGTCATCGTAATAGGTACGGCATTGCAAGCTGAAGGAGATGCACAGCGTTTCTTTGTGCGCGATACCGGCATTGGGATTCGGCCCGAAGAGTTGCCACGTATCTTCGAGCGATTCTACAAAGCTGACCGTGCTCGCTCTAAAGCTGATTTCATCGGCCCAGGCGGCGGAGGTAGCGGTCTAGGGTTGGCGATTGCCCGGCATGTGATAGAGGCGCACGGAGGCCGCATTACAGCAGAGAGCACAGTCGGGCAGGGCAGTACCTTTACATTTACGTTACCCCTGGCTGCTCATAAATTTTAAGCATTTCTTTATGCCAATTTTGTTGCACTTAAGTAGAGGTCTATGGTACCATTGTGTTTGAGCTTGTATTTTTCAGTGATTCTCCATCCTTCGCTTAGGGAGCAAGTGGGGATACCTTAAAAGATGGAGAGTCTTTCCTGGTTATTTGTCAGCATAAGCAACAAACACAGCTTACGCCATTTGCTGGCGTGGGGTCCTGGTGTATGGTCGCATCCGCATATATGCGGCCGTGGGGGTCGTAGTGTGGAAGAAAGAAAGAGGACATCAGCATGAGTAAACTGGTGATGGTCATTGACGATTCGCTTCCCGTTCGTAAGATCATTGAAACCAGCCTGAGACGCGAAGGGTTTGCATGTGTGAGTTACCCCGATGGGATCGAAGCATTGCGGGCATTGGCAGAGGGGCGACAACCGGTACCCGATCTGGTGGTACTTGATGTAGGGCTACCTAAAATGGATGGCTACGAGATCGCCCGCCGCTTCAAGACGAAACCACAATTTGCTCATACCATCATTATTATGCTTTCTGGCCGAGATGGGATCATAGATCGTCTCAAAGGCCGTCTTTCAGGTGCCAAAGACTACATCACGAAACCGTTTAAGACGCAAGAAGTTATTTCGGTGATCCAATCCCATTTGGGTGTTCCAACATACAGATGAGTCGCAAATGGCCTATTTTATTGCCGGCAGAAGTCCTTGAACGGTTAAGCGACGAGGAGTTCTGGAGCTATGCACACGAACTGGCATCGCCGACTCCAACGGACACGGATACAGAGGCGGAGACACTTTCTGAAGAATATTTAAGGTGTCAGCTTCGTAGTGGCGATTACCTCATTCCACTGACGGCTCTGCATGAGGTTATGCTTCCACCTCAACATGGCCGCGAGGTGCATTCCTATGTATTGTTACCCGCTATCCCTGCCTGGATGGTTGGCGTTTTTGCCTGGCGTGGTGAAACAATAGCGGTGATCGATCTTGATGCCTATTTCTCTACAATCGTCACCGGGCCGGGCAATGATCCTACATCCGCATCCACACTACTCATTGCGAACTGCTCCGGTACACCTATAGGTCTGCTTGTGCCCACCATCGGGCCAGCGACGATACAATCGGAAGTACCTGTTTTAGAATTACAGGCAATTCTGGAGGACATCGTACAGCAAATCAAGGATGCTTGCCCTCATGAATGACACACCCGCTCCCTCCGATCGCAACGAACTTTCAGACGATGATCTGGCCGTGCTGCGTGCTTTTGAGATGGCAGAGGAACTTGCTTCTGTTGACCCCACAATCGCCGCATCTGTACATTCCACAAACCCTTTGCCACCGACCTCCTTTGTTTCAGATGATATGCTTGTGCTCTTTGTCACCGAAGCCGATGGGGAAATCGCTGCCATGCGACAGGCTCTGCGTGAGTTGGAGCAGAATGCCCCTGCTGACCTTGCAAATTCTGCAAGCCTGCAAACTGTGCAGCGCAGTGCACATAAACTGAAAGGGACAGCAGGGTCGGTAGGGTATGAGCATATCTCCACCATTACCCGCTATATAGAGATACTCATTGGACAGGTGAAGAGTGGTATCATTACCCATTTGACAGGGTTAATTGCGCTTGCTCATGCAATACAGGCACTGGAAGCAACACTCTATAGCGTTGCCAGTGAAGGACGAGAGGATAGCAACCCACAGACGAAACTTGAGGAGATCTATAAGGCGCTCAATGTGGAGCTACCAAGCAAAGACGTCGTAGGGGCCATCAGCGAAGCGCGTTTAAGTACCGACGCTCCCAAGGACGTTGTAGGATACCTGTCCCCCAGACAGGATTCTCAATTTATCGAGCCTGCGGGGTCGGACGGGGCGGGTTCCTCTCAGCAATCTCTACACGTAGACGCTCATCACCTGGAACAACTCATGCTGCATATCGAGCAGTTGGCGGAGCAGCGCACATCTTTAGAGCAGGCCCAGGAGCAAGTCGAGAGCGCGCAGCAGGAATTATACACAGCCCAACAGCGCTTGCAGCAGTTAGAGAGGCGCCTCTCTACGCTGCCTTCCGTCCTGAAGGCCTCAAATAGTGCTGGATATGATGAGCCTCCGATGTCATCACTGATAGCACGTATTCTGAACGAGTCGCTGCGACGTGTTGGCCATGTCTACCGGCGCAAGAACAGGCTACGTCCTCAATTGGTGAGATTGCAGGAAGCGCGAGAGACGCGGCAGTGGGACGAATTAGAAATTGGTCCGAATACATCGGATGAGCTACTGGTCGTTTCGCTCAGTGAGGCCATTGCTGATGTTACTACAGCGTCTACGCAGCTACGTACGGCACTTGAGCAACTCGGTCACACACTGCAGAAACATATGGCTCAAATGGCTCTGGTGCGTAGTGATGCGCGAGGACTCCCCCATACACATGACACAGTTCACGGGCTGCTGATCCGTGTTGGTAATCAGTGTGTCGTTGTGCCATTTGAGCATGTGCGACGTATGGAATATGAAAAACATGTGCAGTATGACCCTCTTTTTGTACTGAATGAATTACTCGGCTTTCCTACGGAACAGGTTGTCACAGAGACGGCGCGAACTGTGTTGATCCTGCAACAGAATGGTATGGCAGTGCAGGTAGACGAAGTTGTAGGGGTGATCGAGGTGGTGATAAAGCCACTTGCCCTTCACTTGCAGCGTCCAGGAATAGCAGGAACAGCTATCGGTGACATCGGGGAGGGTAATGTGCTGCTCGTACTTAATTTGTCCGAACTGGTGATGCGTATGGAGTTGGCGCAGCACATTTCGACGAAGGAGATGGCGCAGAGCAACAGGAAAGCACCTCAACAACGCCGGACTGTCTTGATCGCCGATGACTCAGTGTACATTCGCCAGTCTGTTTTGCAGATACTCAATCACGCAGGCTACGAAGTAATGGAAGCGTGTGATGGCATCGAGGCATTGGAGCAATTGCTGACGCATCATATAGATGCCCTTTTGCTGGATATAGAGATGCCCAGGCTGAACGGCTATGATCTGCTCAATATTATTCGCGTCAACCCTCTGTTCGCCAGGCT
>Ga0187816_10000387_pt1 | contig 13097 bp, 10 predicted proteins | sample NC_wetland_sal_i_16_FD_132960 | JGI IMG/M metagenome (GOLD analysis project Ga0187816, IMG submission 132960) | Wetland sediment microbial communities from Neuse River Estuary, North Carolina, USA - SO4_1 | ecosystem: Environmental > Aquatic > Freshwater > Wetlands > Sediment | place: USA... | reverse complement strand
GAGAAGCCGGAAGATTTGATCGTCTATGGCGGACGCGGCAAGGCAGCGCGCAATTGGAAATGCTTTCACGCGATTGTGGCATCGCTCAAATCGCTCGAGAATGACGAAACGCTGCTCGTACAGTCCGGCAAACCGGTGGGAATTTTTCGCACGCATCCCTATGCCCCGCGCGTGCTAATCGCAAATTCCAATCTCGTGGGCCACTGGAGCGACTGGAAGAATTTCGACGTGCTCGACCGCGCCGGCCTGATGATGTACGGCCAAATGACGGCCGGAAGCTGGATTTACATTGGCACGCAGGGAATTCTTCAGGGCACGTACGAGACATTTGCCGCCGCGGGACGCCAGCATTTCCAGGGAGACCTCGCCGGAAGGTTGGTGGTTAGTGGTGGGATGGGCGGGATGGGCGGCGCGCAGCCTCTGGCCGCCACGCTCAATGGCGCAGCGTTTCTCGGAATTGACGTGGACCCCGAGCGCATCAAGCGGCGCGTGAAAACGGGCTACTGCGACGTGATGGTGAACGATCTCGATGAAGCGCTGCGCATTCTGAAGAACACCATTCGCAAGCGCGAAGCAACTTCCGTGGGCCTGGTCGGCAATTGCGCGGATCTTGTTCCGGAATTGGCGCGGCGCGGAGTCGTGCCCGATCTGCTCACCGATCAGACAAGCGCTCACGATCCCGTCGGCGGCTATATCCCGCAGGGGCTCGATGTCTCGCAGGCCGCGGAACTGCGGAAGAGCGATCCCGAGGGCTACCGGAAGCGGTCGCTCGAATCGATCGCCAAGCATGTGGAAGGAATGCTCGCGCTTCAGAAGATGGGCGCGGTCACATTCGACTACGGAAACAACATTCGCACCTTTGCATTCGAGCAGGGCGTGAAGAATGCATACGATTTTCCCGGGTTCGTGCCCGCATATATTCGCCCGCTCTTCTGCGAAGGCCGTGGGCCTTTCCGCTGGGCCGCTCTTTCAGGCGAGGCTTCGGATATTCATCACACGGATCAGTTGGTCCTCGAGATGTTTCCTCACGACGAAATTCTCTGCCGCTGGATTCGGCTCGCTCAAAAGCGAGTGCGCTTCCAGGGGCTGCCGGCGCGCATTTGCTGGCTCGGGTACGGTGAGCGAGACAAATTTGGTCTCGCCCTCAACGACCTCGTGGCGCGCGGCGAATTGAAAGCGCCCATCGTGATTGGACGCGATCACCTGGATTGTGGCTCCGTCGCTTCTCCCTACCGCGAGACGGAAAAAATGCGCGACGGCTCGGACGCGGTGGCCGACTGGGCGCTCTTGAATGCTCTGCTCAATACCGCCAGCGGCGCAAGCTGGGTCTCGATTCACAACGGCGGAGGAGTAGGCATCGGCTACGCGCAGCATGCCGGCCAAGTGACGGTCGCCGATGGCACCAAGGAAATGGCGGCGCGCATCGAGCGCGTGCTCACGAATGATCCCGGCATCGGCGTCGCTCGGCACGCGGATGCGGGCTACCCCGAAGCGATTGACTTCGCGCGCAAGTCCGGCGTGAAAATACCCATGCTTTGATTTTGCATCGCCAGAGGCTGGATTCTCATCCAATTCACTGACTGGCTTCTACGCAGCGTTCCGCAACCGGGGGAATCATGATTGCCATCACAGGAGCGACAGGAAACACGGGAAAGCCGGCGGCGGAGGCGTTGCTCGCGACGGGCGAGAGCGTCCGCGTGATTGGCCGCGACGCGAAAAAGCTCGCCCCCCTCGCGCAAAAGGGAGCGGAAGCCTTCGCCGGCAACTCCGAAGACGCAGCCTTCTTGGCGAGGGCCTTCGAAGGGGCAACAGCGGTGTTTCTGCTTCTGCCCGCCGATGTCGGTCAGCCGGACATGCGTGCCTTTCAAGAGCGCCTCTCGGATGCTTATGCCACCGCGGTCGCGGCTGCGCACGTTCCCTACGTTGTCACTCTGAGCAGCATTGGAGCCCAGCACTCGGAGAAGACGGGCCCGATCGTTGGCCTCCACAATCTGGAACAGAAGCTCAATCGCATCGCGGGCCTGAACGTCCTCCACTTGCGCCCGGGCTTTTTCATGGAGAATTTTTTCATGAGCATTCAGCCCCTGCGCAGCATGGGAATGCTTCCCGGAGGTTTGCCGGGTGACGTGCCGATGGCGATGATTGCTGCGAAGGACATCGGCGCCTACGCTGCCGGGCGCCTTGCGGCCCAGGATTTCGTCGGCAGCTCCACACAGGAACTTCATGGCCAGCGCGACATCACGATGAAAGAGGCCGCGACGATCATCGGCCAGGCGATCGGCAAGCCTGAACTGAAATACATGCAAGTTCCGTTCATGATGCTCGAGCCGGCACTCGTTCAAATGGGCATGCCAAAAAGTATGGCCGCTCTGATGATCGAAATGTGGAAAGGGAGCATTGCAGGGCTTGTTGCGCCACAGGAACCGCGCACACCAAAGAATACGACGCCCACAACGCTCGAATCATTTGCGGCGGAGGTTTTTGCGCCTGTCTTTCTTGGTAAGACTGCCGGCGCTTGATCAGCTCCAAGATCGCATCCACGCAATGCAAGCGGCCCGCTCGATGAAACGAGGAATTATGGTCCTTCCCGCCCAGCTACGTGATATTTTCGTCCGCCCCGCAGTAGTTTTTTTCCACCTGTCACGTTAGTATCGGTACACCTCCCGTGCCTGATTGGCTGATTACCGGCTGTTCAGAGCTCTTGACGCTGCGCGGGGCCATCCCGCGGCGCGGACGTGCACTCGGCGAGCTCGGGATCATCCGCGATGGCGCGCTGCTGGTTCGCGACGACCGAATCGCGGCCGTCGGCCCGCGGCGGCGCATCGAGCGGCTGCGCGGTGCGCGGCGTGCGGAAAAGCTGAATCTCCAAGGGCGCGTGGTCCTGCCTGGCTTCGTTGACTCGCACACACATCTGATTTTTCCCGGGAGCCGCGCAGCGGAATACGAGCAGCGAATCGCCGGCGCCACGTACGAAGAAATCGCCCGCGCAGGCGGCGGGATTCGCTCCACAGTCGAGCGGCTCCGCCTGTCCCCCGCGAGGGAATTGAAAGCTCGAGCAAGCGCCAACCTCCATGAATTCGGCGCTCACGGAACCACTACCATCGAAGCGAAGAGCGGCTACGGCCTCGACTGGAAGAGCGAGCTGAAAATCCTGGAGATACTTTACGAACTCCACCAGGAGCAGCCGATTGACATCCACTCGACCTTCCTCGGCGCGCATACTGTGCCGCCGGAATTTCGCGGTCGGTCCGACGCCTACGTGAATCTCCTCGCGCGCCGCTGGATTCCCACGGTCGCCACGGCGGGCCTGGCGGAATTTTGCGATGTCTATTGCGATCGCGGGGCCTTCACCGTGGAGCAGGCGCGGACCATTCTCACCGCCGGGCGCGCCTGTGGCCTGGTGCCGCGCGTCCACGCGGAGCAGCTTGAGCGAACCGGAGCAGCGCGCCTGGCGATCGAATTGGCCGCCGCGAGCGCCGACCATCTCGAAAAAGTCAGCCGCGCGGATATTCGCGCCCTCGGCCTTTCGAACGTCGTCTGCACCCTCCTGCCGGGTTGCTGCTTTCATCTGGGTCTCGGACGCTACGGCCCGGCCCGCGAGTTGATCGAAGCAGGGGCGATCCTGGGCCTGGCAACCGACTTCAATCCCGGCACCAGCCCAACGCTTAGCATGCCGATGATTCTATCGCTCGCCTGCACGCAGATGCGCCTGACCCCCGCCGAAGCCATCGCCGCCGCCACCGTGAATCCTGCCTACTCGTTGCGCCAGCACGACCGTGTCGGCTCGCTCGAAGTTGGCAAGTATGCTGACCTCGCCGCGTTTGACGTGGCCGACTACCGCGAAATCCCTTATTATTTTGGGGTGAATCTCTGCAGCCTGACGATGAAGCGCGGGACTGTGATTCACCTAAAAAATATGTAGCGCTTTGGGGCAAATACCCGAAGCACTTCTGGGGCCATGAAACGACTCGTCGAGTGCGTTCCTAATTTTTCCGAAGGCCGCGATACGGCCAAGGTGGATGCCATTGTCGCCGCCATGCGCGAAGTTGCGGGCGTCTTCCTCCTGGATCGCGAGAGCGATGCGGACCACAACCGCAGTGTGATCACACTCGCGGGAGAGCCTGAGGCCGTGGCGGAAGCGGCTCTGCGCGGCGTGGGAAAAGCTGCTGAGTTGATTGATCTCACCAGGCACACGGGCGCGCATCCGCGCCTGGGTGCCACCGACGTGGTGCCCTTCATTCCCATCGAAGGCGTGACCATCGAAGATTGCGTGGCGCTCGCAAAAAAAACAGGCCGCGAAATCTGGGAACGCTTTCGCATCCCCGTGTACTTCTATGAGGCGGCCGCGCAAAAGCCCGCGCGCGCGAACCTGGAAAACATCCGCAAAGGCCAGTTCGAGGGCCTGCGCGAGGATGTACTGCGGAATCCCGACCGCGCCCCCGACGTCGGCGAGCCACGGCTGCATCCGACGGCCGGCGCCACGGTGGTCGGCGCGCGCAAATTCCTGATCGCCTACAACATCAACTTGAACACGCCCGATCTCGATATCGCCAAGCGCATCGGCAAGAACATCCGTTTCTCGAACGGCGGATTGCGCTACGTGAAAGCCATGGGCGTGGATTTGCGCGCGCGCCAACTCGCGCAAGTGTCGATCAATCTCACGGATTTCGAGCAGACCCCCATCCATCGCGTATTCGAAATGGTGAAGCGCGAAGCCGAACGCTACGGAATCACAATTGTCGGCAGCGAAATCGTCGGGTTAATCCCCAAGCGCGCTATCGAAATGACTTCCGACTTCTATCTTCAGCTCGAGAACTTTTCCCCCGCCCAAGTGTTTGAGAATAGATTAGAGGCTTCCCTGAGCGGCACGGCCGCGGCGGGACCGGGCAAGCTCGCGTCGCTCGCGCAACCGTTTCTCGATGCGGTCGCGCAGCCTACGGCGACTCCCGGAGGCGGCTCCGTGGCCGCACTGGCGGGCGCGCTCGGAGCAAGCCTTGGGCAAATGGTCGCGGGCCTCTCGCGCAAGAAGAAATCACAGGCGGCATACGTGGAGCCGCTCAGCGAGGCCGTCGCCGAATTTCAGGTTGCGGCGCGAGCGCTGGCCGAAGCCATTGACCAGGACGCTGCGTCATTCGAATCCGTGATGGCCGCTTACAAGTTGGCGCAGGCGAGCCCCGAAGAGCAACGCCGCCGGGATGACGCCATCCAGCAAGCGCTCCAAGGCGCAGCCAATGTGCCGCTGGAAGTCGCGCGACGGGCCGCGGATATATTTGACCGTCTCGGGCAACTGGAATCCATCTCCAGCCCTTCTATGCTTTCAGACATCCGCGTGGGCCGCTTGATGGCTGCCGCGGGAGTTCGAGGCGCGCTCGAAAACGTCGCCATCAATTTGGAATCCATCAGCGATGCCGCGTTTGCCGCCCGCATGCGGACCGAATCCGCATCGCTTCTGGCACGCGTTGGCGAAAGCGCGGTCAGCGCAGGCCGGTCGTAAATTTTATTTGCAGTACTGAGGATAAATCATGAGACAGCCAATTTTTCGGTTTGTTGCAATCACATTTTTGACGACAGTGGCTTTGGTGGCAGCCCTGGCGCTCGTTCCCGCACGCAGTTCAGCCGGGGCGCTCAGCACCGCCGTCATCGGAATGTTTCCCAAGCAAGTGGGCGAATTCGCCTACGCCGACTTGAAGACCGCGCGAAAATATTCCTGGTTCCCGCAAATTCGCGAACAGCTTCTCCCCTCCCGTTTCCGCCAGTTCGAGCAGTTCCTCGCCTCCGCCGGGATTGACCCCAACACGCAAGTGGAAGAGCTTGCCTGGGCCGGTATCACGGCAACGAAGTCGGGCGGCGAGGAAATCGTCGGCGTCGCACTCGGATCATTTGACCCCTCATCCGTCGAAGCAAAATTCAAGGCACAAAAACTTCCCGTGGTCGAATCTCACAGTTATCACATGTATGCCTTCGGCGGTGGCACCGGCGAAAGCGACATCCTTTTCGTCTTCATCGATTCCAATACCGCCGCGTTCGGCCATCGAAGCTCGCTCGAAAAGCTGATTGACGTCCGCATGGGCGGCTCGGAAGGCCTGATGTCGAACGACCAGCTTTTCCCCTTGATCAGCGAGGCCAATGGCAGCGGGACAATTTGGGCCGTGCTCGATCAAAAATACTCGCACCTCGCCATGCAACAGCTGATCCCGCAGGCCAATCAGTTTCCCCAGGCCGCTGCCATCGTCAATCGCATTCATGCCATGACCATCTCAGTTGACGCCGATAGCGGCGTGGACGCGCACTTCCAGGCTGTCTGCGATTCCGTGGATGACGCGAATTTGCTCGGCGCGGCGATGCAAGCGGGCTTGATGTACCGCCGCTATCAGGAATCGCAATCGAATCCGGACCTCGCTGGAGTACTCGATAATGTGCGCGTAACGCCGACGGGCGACCGCCTGAAAGTGGAAGCTCCGGTCAGCGAGGCCCAGTTGGGCGCGCTGATTCGCACGAAGGTTTTCGCCGTTCCGATGTAAGAGGGAATGCGCAGCCCGCCAGGCAGGAAAAAATAGGCGCTCTAGAAGGCGGCTTTACGTCCGCCACAATACTTGATGAGCGTCATGCGCGACCGCCCGTCGCGCGTTTCGTATTGCACGCGATCCACTCGGGTGTCCTGCAAAGAGTTGCTGATTCCCGCGGCAATGCCCTCGCCTCCGCCACAAAAAGAATCGAGACCGGCGGAGGGCAGCGCCTCGCCCGCGTGCTCGATCGTCACTTCCACTCGGTCGGGAAAATCCTCAACGACCATCTGAAGAGCGCCATTGTGCTCGTCCTCGCCATTTACGAGTGGAAACGTATCGTGGCAGGCGTCCACGACCGCGGCCGCCAGCCCTTCTTGCGATTCGACGGGGAGTCCTGCAACCTGGGCCAGGTGAGAAACGATGGCGCTGACCCCAGCTATCAGCCGCGCATCGTTATGTATGGTCAATTCGGTGCGGATGTGGTCAGTGGTCATCTTTGTCGGCGACGCGCACGTCGCAAGCCTCCCGGCAATCCGGGCAATAATACAACCCATCCACGCAAAGTCGAACATTGTACTGCGACTGACAGAAGCAGCAGTATTTCTCGCACGTACACTGCGTCTCCGGCTTGTCGCACTGCGAACAAAGCACGAGCACTGGACCGCCTCCCTGGGGAGCGCTGGATTCGCCTTGCGTCCATAGTAGGACAGGTCCGCTAGCGCGACAAGCAGGTTCGCCCGCGTCATGCTGTAGCCGCCACGCCTCCTTAGACATGCCCTGTGCCATGGCCACGTTGCCATGCTCGGAATTCACGAGCCAGGCGCTGCTTCCGGTAGTGTCCTAAATTAGCCGAGAACTGATTTTCGGCGGCTTCCAGGCATGGGGCGGTCGGCGACCGGAAAGAGGGGAAAAGTTCGCGATTGAAATTTTGTTAGTGGCTTATTTCATGTGACATGGCTCGATTTCTGTTTGTTGGAATTCGCGATTGCCTGGGCACTCGCGAGAGGTCCTGTCGAGCCCGCTTTGAGCGGATTTAGGGCACTACCCTGCTTCCCGATTTCTTGACACTCCCTAACACGCATGCTACGTTCGTTATCTCGTTACAAACTTGAGAAATTCTCTGTGACCACTCCGGCCACCGCTGAAATCCGCAAGACAGCACTCAACGCCGTCCATCGCCGTCTGGGCGCGAAGATGGTGAATTTTGGCGGCTGGGATATGCCTCTGGAGTATTCCGGAATTCTTTCCGAGCACGAAGCGGTACGCACGCGCGCGGGGCTTTTTGACGTGAGCCATATGGGCGAACTCGAGGTCCGCGGCCCCGGGGCGCTCGCCCTGGTGCAGCATGTCACCTGCAACGACGCTGCAAAGCTCATTGTCGGGCAGGCCCAGTATACCGGCCTGATGACTTCGCGTGGTACTTTCGTGGACGACCTGCTCGTCCACAAGATTTCGGACACACACTACCTTCTGTGCGTCAACGCTGGCAACCAGGACGGCGATTTCAGCCATGTGGTCTCCCACAATCGCTTCGATGCCAAGGTGGAAAACGCCGGCCCGCGCTACTCGCAACTCGCCGTTCAAGGCCCGCGCGCGAAAGAAATCCTTCAGCGGCTGACGCCGGTTTCGCTCGATCCCATTCGCTATTACCATTTCGCTTTTGGAATCGTGGATGGCGTCGAATGCCTGATCGCGCGAACCGGCTATACCGGCGAAGATGGCTTCGAAATCTATTTCCATCCCGAATTCTCAGAGCAATTGTGGAACAATCTTATGCAGGCCGGTGAATCCTCGCGAATCCTTCCCTGCGGCCTGGGGGCGCGCAATACGCTGCGACTCGAAGCCGGCATGTGCCTTTACGGGCATGAAATTGATGATACGACGACTCCCTGGGAGGCCGGACTCGGCTGGATCTGCAAGCTCGATAAGGGGGCCTTTCTAGGGAGCGATGTGCTGGCGCGCCAGAAACAATCCGGCGTGGACCGCAAGCTGGTGGGATTTGAGATGCTCGATAAGCGCATCGGCCGCGATGGGTATCCCGTTCTGATCGCGGGCCGCGAGCAGGGTCGCGTGACCAGCGGATGCCCGGCGCCCTTCTTGAAAAAAAATATCGGCATGGCGTACGTGCCGCCGGCGGCGAGCGCGGGCGGAGCGGAAATCGAAATCAGCGTTCGCAGCCAAGCCGCGCCTGCGCGCATTGTCGCACTGCCGTTCTATAAGCGGCCGCACTAAACGCTGGAATTCAATCAGGGGGCGAACATGTACCCAACAGATTACCGCTACACGAAAGAACACGAGTGGATCAAGACGGAAGGCGCAGTCGGAACCATTGGAATCACCGATTACGCGCAGGCCGAGTTGGGCGACGTCGTGTTCGTCGAATTGCCCAAAGTGGGAGCTAAAATGAAAGCCGGGCAGTCATTCGGCACGGTCGAATCCGTCAAGGCCGTGAGCGAAATATTCAGCCCCATCTCGGGCGAAGTCATCGAAACGAATCCGGCCTTGTCGGACGCTCCGGAAAAAATCAATTCCGACCCGCACGGCGCCGCCTGGCTTGTGAAAATGCGCCTGGCGGACCCGAGCGAGATCTCGGGCCTGATGGACGCCGCAACGTATCAAGCTTACATCGCTGAAAAAGCCAGGGAACACTCGGCCTGATGCGCTACCTCCCGAAAAGTCCATCCGAACGCCGGGAAATGCTCGAGGCCATCGGCGCCGCATCCGTGGATCAGCTCTTCCAATCCGTTCCGGAGAAATTTCGTTTGCGCGAGCCGTTGCCTTTGCCTGGCCCGCTTTCGGAAGTGGAAATCATCCAATATTTTCAGGCCCGCGCCGCGGAAAATGCGCGCGGCTACACCTCCTTTCTAGGAGCGGGCGTTTACTCTCATCTGCGCTCCGTGGTCACCGACGCGCTCGTCCAACGCGGCGAATTCCTCACCTCCTACACGCCCTACCAGGCCGAATTCGCTCAGGGCACGCTCACTGCGATCTTCGAATTTCAAACTCTCATGTGCCAGCTCACCGGCCAGGAAGTCGCCAACGCTTCGATGTACGACGGCTCAACGGCGCTCACGGAAGCTGTGCTCATGGCCGAGCGGCTTACGAGCCGCCATCACGTCCTGATTGCGTGCAGCGTGCACCCCGAGTATCGCCAAGTGCTCGCCACCTATGCCAAAAATCTCGGCCTGACGATCGAGGAAATTGGATACTCGAGCTCCGGCCAAGTCGATCGCGCCGCGTTGACGCCTGAAAAACTCGCGGCGACGGCCGCCGTCATTGTCCAGTCCCCGAATTTCTTCGGCGTGCTCGAGGAATTGCCCGCGCTAGCAGAATCGGCACATGCCCACGGCGCTTTGCTCGTCACCACGATCACGGAAGCTGTCTCGCTGGGAATCGTGCGGCCTCCCGCAGAGGCTGACATTGTCGCGATGGAGGGGCAGGCGCTGGGAGTCCCGCCGAGCTTCGGCGGTCCTTACGTCGGCGTAATCGCCACGCGCGAAAAATTCGTGCGCCAGATGCCAGGCCGCCTTGCGGGCCAAACCACGGACGCGGCGGGGCGCCGCGGCTTCGTCCTCACGCTCGCCACGCGCGAACAGCACATCCGCCGCGAGAAAGCCACGTCCAACATTTGCACCAACGAGGCCCTCTATGCCCTGGTCGCGACCATCCACCTCTGTCTGCTCGGCAAGGAAGGCTTGCGAGAGATGGCGGCGCAAAATCTCTCGAAGGCGCGCTTTGCGCTGGCCGAGCTCGAAAAAATTCCCGGTGTGCGCCGCGTCTTCTCCGGACCCACGTTTAATGAGTTCACGCTGGAGTTTCAGCGCTCGGTGAAATTGATCAATGCGGCGCTCTTGCGCGAAAAAATCGTCGGGCCGTTTGCCCTCGGCACGAAATACCCGGAGCTGACCAAGCGCGCACTCGTTTGTGTCACGGAAACGATTCCCCGCGCGGAAATCGAACGTTTCGCCGCCGCCGTCCGTCGCATTCTGGAAACTCCGGTATGAGGAGCGATTTGCATTGAACCCTAAAGCGACAGAAACGGAGCTCGCCGCGGACACGAACGTGACTGCCAGCCGCCACGTCAGCCGCAATGAGGGGCTGATCTTCGAGAAATCCGCGTCCGGCAAGCGCGGCATGGAAATTCCCCCGCTCGACGTCCCGGCGGTGGACCCCGCGACGGCGCTCGGCCGTGACTTTCTACGCGATTCAATCGAGGGATTTCCAGAAGTCAGCGAGATCGAGGTCATCCGCCACTTCACGCGCATCTCCAGTTGGAATTACGCGATTGACCTGGGCATGTACCCGCTCGGCTCCTGCACGATGAAATATAACCCGCGCGTGAATGAATTTGTCGCCCGGCTCGACGGTCTCGGGACCGAGCATCCGCAGCAGCCCGCCGAAGCCTCACAGGGTTGCTTGCGCATCCTCGACGATTTACAAAAGTGCCTCCTCGCGATTACCGGAATGGACGCGGCGACGCTCCAGCCCGCCGCGGGCGCGCAAGGCGAGTTGACGGGCCTGCTGATGATTCGCGCCTACCTCGAAAGCCAGGGCAATCCGCGCAAGAAAGTTCTAATCCCTGACTCGGCGCACGGCACCAATCCCGCCTCCGTCGTCATCGCGGGTTATGAAGTGCAGAACATCAAGTCTAACGAGCGCGGCCAGATTGATACCGACCACCTGCGTGAATTTGTCAGCGGAGATGTTGCTGCCCTGATGCTGACGAATCCCAGCACGCTCGGCGTCTTCGAGGAGCGCATCGCCGAAATCGCCGCAATTTTGCATCAGCGCGGGGCCCTCGTTTACATGGACGGCGCCAATATGAACGCGCTCGCGGGGATCACGCGCCCCGGTGATTTCGGCGTGGACGTCATGCACCTCAATCTGCACAAGACATTTTCGACGCCGCACGGCGGCGGGGGGCCCGGTGCGGGCCCCGTGATGGTGAAGAAGATCCTCGAGCCGTTTCTCCCCGTGCCGGTCGTCGTGCGCAAAGAAAACGGTCAATATGCGCTGGATCAGAATCGCCCGCAAGCCATCGGCCGCGTCCGCGCCTACTGCGGAAATTTCGGAGTCCTGCTGCGCGCCCTGGCCTATACGCTCGCCTATGGTCCCGGCATCCGCCAGGCCACCGAAGATGCCGTCGTGAATGCAAATTACATTCGCAAGCATCTCGAGGATTCCTTTGATTTGCCGTATAACTTGCCCTCGATGCACGAGGTCGTCTTCAGCGATGCGCGGCAAAAGAAGCATGGGGTACACACCATGGACATTGCCAAGCGCCTAATTGACTATGGCTTCCACCCGTACACCACCGCCTTCCCGCTGATCGTTCCCGGCGCCATGATGATTGAGCCCACGGAATCGGAATCGAAAGAGGAGTGCGACCTTTTCATCAGCGCCATGCGGGCGATTGCTGAGGAAGCAGAATCAAATCCGGAGCTTGTGAAGACTGCGCCTCATTCGACGCGGGTGGGCCGCCTCGATGAAGTTGCCGCCGCCCGCAAGCCGATTCTTCGCTGGAAGCCCTGACGGCGCTCCGCCCCCGGGCCAGGAGGACTCATCCATGACACCTGACCAGGCAGCATTCCTGCTGAATACTTTCCTGCCTTCCGTTCGGAAGGAATACGAAACGACATTACGCGTGATCCGCGCCGTTCCTGTCGGGCAGGGCGGCTACCGTCCGCACCCGAATTCTCGGAGCGCGCTGGAATTGGTCTGGCATACAGCTTCGGCGGACATCTGGTTTCTGGATGGTTTCCTGGCGGGACACTTTGAAATGGAAGACGACACCATGCCCGCCGATTTCGCTTCGGCCGAGGATGTCGCCCTGTGGTATGAGGAAAACTTCCCTTCCAAACTCGACGAGGTTTTGAAGCTTCCTGCCAGTTTTTGGGCCACGCCGCTTCCCTTCTTCGGAATCTTCAATTATCCGGCTGTGCTGTACGTTCAATTCATGTTGAATCACACCATCCACCATCGTGGTCAGCTCTGCGCTTACCTTCGCCCGATGGGTGCGAAAGTCCCGAATATTTATGGCGGCAGCTTCGACGAGCCCATGCAGCCCCCTCCGGCCGAATAACATCGCTTCGCGAATCCAAACCAGGACGGAAGCAAGAAGCGGGCGGGGGCCCAGGGGATACTTCCGTGGGGCAAAACGAAAAAGTCGCGGCGTACGCCTCATTTCTGCCGGCACACGCCACGACTTTTCTGAGTTTCTCCGCGTGCGAAAAGCGCGGAGATGGATTTTATTTTCTGTCGTTCCTGCTCTTTTCCACGGGGACGCTGCGCGTCGCCACCGGAGTCGTTCTCTGGGGTGACGTGACGTCCACCGCGGCCGTCGCCGCTGGGAAAAATGCCGTGCGTCCATCGGAGCTGGCTGCGGCGGCTTCCTTCATGGTTTCCGCCGCGGGCGTCGTCACCGGCACCAGCGCCCCTTCCGCTTCCTTCAGGAATTTCAGCCCGGCTTCCTGGCCGTCCCAATCGATCGAGATCACATCCCCCAGGCTCACCTGCTCCGTCGCCAGCAAACTCGCCAGCGGGTACACCACGTGCCGCTCGATCGCTCTCTTCAAATGCCGCGCTCCGTAT
>Ga0187816_10000383_pt1 | contig 13176 bp, 11 predicted proteins | sample NC_wetland_sal_i_16_FD_132960 | JGI IMG/M metagenome (GOLD analysis project Ga0187816, IMG submission 132960) | Wetland sediment microbial communities from Neuse River Estuary, North Carolina, USA - SO4_1 | ecosystem: Environmental > Aquatic > Freshwater > Wetlands > Sediment | place: USA... | reverse complement strand
GGCGGGCAGGCCCTCCTTCGGCGGGCAGGCTCAGGACAAGCGGCCGTTCGCCAGCGACAGGCGACCGGGTTCGGGATGACAAGGCGACAGGTGATCAGTGACAAGTGATGAGTGACGCGTGAACCGTGACGAGTCAGCGGCTAGGACGAGTGGTAACAGCAGATTTCTCATTCCTTCGATGAACTCAGGACACGCTCTTCGACAGGCCCGCCTTCGGCGGGCAGGCCCTCCTTCGGCGGGCAGGCTCAGGACAAGCGGCCGTTCGCCAGCGACAGGCGACCGGGTTCGGGATGACAAGGCGACAGGTGACAGATGATCAGTGACAAGTGATGAGTGACGCATCTGAACGATGATTGCGTCCCCCACCCTTTTGAGATCGAAAGGGTGGGGCACCCGGCTTTCAAATCCTCATCGGATCGGCAGAACCTCATGCCTTAAGATCCCCGCCTCGAAGGACTGAATACTCACTAACGGAAAGCGCCCTCTCTCCATTTCAGGCTGAACCAACACAGTGTTCCCGATCAGTTGGAAGTGGAGAGGGTGCTCGTCTCCTAATATACTGAAACGAACGCATGAAAGAGCGACGAAACCATTTTAGGCCAGAAGACAAGCTCGACCGCGGCCCCAGTGAGCGAGCAACCGGCTCCTGAATAAGTAGAACTGAGTACTGATCGTACTCGTACTTGCCCACCGACGGAGGCATGGTTGCTTTAGCCTCGCGCCGCTTATGCACTTTAGTCGATAACGGAAATACTTAGCTAATACTAGGAATGATGTTGGAGTTCGTTAGATGGGAAGTCGTTTTTCGTCAGTAAGCCAGGATTGGCAACCAACGTGCCAGCGTAAAATAGCAACGAGTACGACTCCTCCGGTTTCTTGCGTCGCAACGATGTGGCGATATATTTTACTCTTCGGAATTGTGATCGCGTTACCCGCAGTCGGGTGGTGTGACACCGTGCAGTTTGCAGTCCCTCCAGCGAATATCGGCACTGTTTACGCTGGAGGTTCCGTTGACCTCTATTCATCTGGACTCAATGGAACCGTGCTCGCAGGCCAAAGTCTGACGTTGGATTTGGTGCTCAGCGATCATGTGCTCGCAAGATTGTACGCAAACGACCCGGGTGCGCTCGGAATTGAGCTCGAACTTTACACTACCGCTGATACATATCCTGGATTTCTAGGAGCGACCACCGGATTTCTCCTCGACCCCATTGGCAGCCAATTCGGCGACACTCTAGTCGCTGGAAGAGCCGACGGTAGCAATGGGACCACCGGCGCGGGCTTGGTTGAGTTCACCTCAGAAGATTTAGAAGACGAAAACGTCTTTGACATAAGTGGCGCGGAGTTCGAGACCTCATTACCATCTAGCGGATACGTAATTACGGACGCGGAGCTTATCTTCACTCTGAACGATGTTTATAACGGAGTTCAATTCGGAACAGAACAGCAACTGCCAGAGCCATCAACATTGGCAATGACCCTGATGGGTCTACTGGCACTTACTCTCGCAGCCGGGCGCAGGAGCCTAAAACGGCGCTCCGTTTCCTGCTCATAACGCCGGGCAACCCGCCCTCGAAAAGCCTCTCGAGTTGATGTCGCGACTGCGGTCACGCATTGCTTCGTGACCCAATGGCCCAAGAAGGTAAACTCTCCTTCTATCCGCCCGATGAACGTCTTGTCCTGGTGTTGCTCGACCACCTGCAGTTCTGCGAGATGAGAAAACCCAGTGAACGATAAGTCGGATAATCGGACAAATGCCTTCACGGTTCCCGATCATGCTGAAGAGTCAATCCAGTCGGGATCCCAATCTGTGGCAAACACGACAAGAAGTCGGCGAGAAAAGTTCTAAGATCGTCCTCTTGGGCGCGCCATATATTTCCATGGCTTAGAGATTGCGGCCTATCTTCGCAGGGGAACGAGGGCGCGCAGCTGGTCATCCCGCAAGAAAATCCCGGCCCAGACCAGCACGCCGAAAATGACTGGAAACAGCGTTTCGAACAGCGGATTGCCAAGGTGTACCTGGATGGCGGTTGCGCCGCCCAGGTAGCCCGTCAGGAGGATCGCGCCGAGAATGGAGGTGCGCGGAATCACGTAGAAAGCTGTGCAGACAAGCAAGAGAATCCCGATTCCGACGATCTCTCTCACGGAAAATCCGAGCTGCGCCGCTGCCGCCATCACATGAGCCTCTTTCATCACCTTGGTGACGCCGTCGAAAAGCAGAAACAGCACAACCAGGGCGCTCAGGACGCGTCCCGTCCAGAGACTTGTCTTTGAAACAGGAGCCGATTGTGTGGAGGATTGCATAAGTTCTTCCTCTCGAATTCTCGTCGTTGGAAATCAACCGCTTGTGACATGGCGCCGCCGGCGAAGGTAAAGCCCCGTCTCTCCGGACGGCCCCGACATTCTATACCTCGGCTCTGCTTATTCGTCGAACGAGGAGCAGCGAAATCGACAGTCTCAGGATTTTTTCTTTTTGGAGATATTTGTTAAGTGCCGAAAATGCTTCGACTCTAGCTGGCTCGGGCAATAAGACGGCGGATAGCTCGCTGCTTCGGCAGGCGAACCCAGGCCCCGATTCCCCCGGCTTCCTTCAACCTCGTTGCCGCTTCACCACTCACTATACACACGTCCGCTTCCGACGCGACCACCAGTCCGGGCAAGACGCCGCATAGCGTCACATCAGTCCACTCGCCGCGGCAAACGGAGCAGAAAGGATCACCGGAAAAGTCGATCCAGCCACAGTTGCTGCATCGGTGGAGACGAGGATCGAAATCCGAGCAGAGCAGGAGTGCGCGCAATTCCCTGTTCTGCAATCGGGCAAGAGTCTCGCCGATTCCCAAGATTGCCCCGTGTTTCTCGCCGAGCAGATCCCCGACCTGAGCCATTTCATGCTCGCCTTCCCATTTCTCAATCTCGGGTTCGATATGTGTCCGCAAGCTGCGAAGATCAAAATTGCCGAGGTCTTTCTTGATAGCGACAACGTGGCGCTGAAGTTCAGCAGGGAACTCTGAGGCGATCGGCGCGATCAATCGTTCAGAGCCGACGAGGAAAATCCCGCTGAAATGGTATTGCCCGTAGAGCTGGATCGCTTTCCTGGAGGTCTCGCGACAGATGCGCTGATACTGCGCTTCCATTCGATGATCGAAGACGTCGCGCTGCGAACCGTACGTTTTCTGTATGCCGGGCCGGGCCACGTGGCCCATGTCCTTTCTCCCCCATTGCGAGATGTCCACGTCAAATTTCGTCTCATGCACTTGGCGCAACTCTTTCAGTTGATAGCTGAAGAAACGCACGCCAGCCCGGTCTACGGCCACGATGCAATAGGGCCTGTGTTCGGCGGCGAGCCACAGCAATTGCGAAATGGCCGGCTTCCCCCAATGCAGCTCGCTCTTGACAGCAACCTGCAGCGAAACGGTCTCCCAGGCTTCAGGCCCGGCGAAAAGGATGATGCTTTTTTCATGGAGCGTCCGGCCGCGGAGAAATTCCAACGCGCGATCCAATTGCGCGCGAAAGAGAGCGAGTTGGTCAGATACCAGCGTTTCGGCGAGGGAGGTTGCTTCTTTTCTCAGCCAACGAAGCGACGCCGGCTCGAGCGTATGTTGAGAGGCGTCATCCGGAACAATTCTCAAGTAAGCGGAAAGAATGGGCGAAGGCAATTTCGAGAGGGCCTGAATTTGTTCCTTGTTCACCACGATAAGCCTTCCTCTCTTTGCGCCAGTCGTTCAAATCAGGCAACGTGGGCTGCAGCGCCCCATTACCTTCGATTCCTTTATAGCGCAGGCCCTCCTGGGGGGACGTGACCCCCCTCACACGAAACCGTGATTGACATCACCGCCAGAGCAAGCCCGCTCCGCTATAAAAGTTATGGTGAACAAGGGAGATTGTCACAGTGGAGGCACGATGCGAAGAGGGTCCCAGGGACTGAACAAGCATCGACCTCCCGGCAAGACGGTTTCCAGAGGGGACCGTCAAGCGGCTCGCGGGCCTAACAATGGCCCTCGTTCGCACAGAGGCAGCGGCAAGACACAAAGCGTCAAGAGAAGCGCCCCGGAGTTTCGACGCGCCGGCCGGCCACGGTCGGAAACACTTCGCGGTCAGCCGCTGCCTCTGAATCTCGCCGATTGGTAGCGCCGTGGCCGCCGCAAGCAATCAAGCGGCGGAATCAGATCTGCGATGTCATTTGCGAATCGTGAGCGTTGACACAGCTTGGCTTCATGCGTCGGCGTGACTCGATGCACATTCTCCAGTGATTTCTATCACATCGTTTGATTTGCGCCTGGTTTAAAAATCAGGTGTGAGAAGAATCAGTGCGGAGGCGGCTGGAGAGGTAGAACGGGGTTTCCCGCGTGCGCCTCGTTCAGATGGTTTTTGGGCCAGGCGCGGGCGCGGAATTGAGAACCGGGATGGCGCGATTAATGCAGGCGGCGAGCTGCAGAAGTAAGTTTGCTGGCGGCGGAGGCAATCCATGAAAATCCTGCTCGCAGTTGACGATTCGAAGTTTTCCGAGGCGGCCCTGCGCATGGTCATAGCGCAGAATCGGCCGCAAGAGACCGAAGTTCGCGTTCTGCACGCGGTGCAGCCGATCAGCGTCACCGCCCCGCCGCAGATGGCAGCCGACTACGCGCCGGAAATCGAGAGCTTGATGAAGCAGGGGCGTGAAATGGCGGAGCGGTCGGCAAAAACGCTTCACGCAGCGGGCTTCAAGGCGGATACACAGGTGGAAAAGGGCGACGTGCGGCTGACGATCCTTGACGCGGCCTTCGATTGGAACGCAGATTTGATCGTGCTCGGCTCGCATGGGCGCAGCGGGATTCCGCGATTGCTGCTCGGGAGCGTGGCGGACTTCGTCGCCCGCAATGCCACATGCTCGGTTGAGATCGTGCGTATGCTGGGCCGGAAGTGAAGCGAAGCGTGGCCGGCTTGAAGGAGTTGGCCAAGACCTGGGATTAAACGCTCGTCTCGGTTTAGCGCCGATTTGATGGAAGGTGCGCAAGACGGACTGTGGATCAAAGAAGGCAAGAGAAGGCAAAGGAGAACGACAATGAAAGTGAAAGAAGTGATGATGAGGACGCCAGCCAGTTGCACGGCCGAAACAAATCTGGGGGCCGCAGTCGAGCTGTTGTGGGTTCGAAACTGCGGAATTCTTCCCATCGTGAATGCCGAGCAGAAAGTGGTGGGGGTTGTGACCGACCGGGACATTTGCATCGCTCTTGGAACTCGAAGCCGGCTGCCGGGAGAAATCTCGGTGCAAGAGGTCGCCAGCGGCAAGGTTTATGCGTGCAAGCCGGAGGAGGATATCCGCGCGGCGCTGGAGACGATGGCCCGGGCGAAGGTTCGGCGGCTGCCGGTGATCAACAACGACGGCAAGCTCGAAGGAATTCTCTCCATGGACGATGTCGTGCTTAACTCGGAGAAGCGAATGTCGGCAAAATCGACCGAGCTTTCGCATGACGACATCGTGGAGACTTTGAAAAAGGTTTACCGGCCCGAGCTTCCACAATTGGTGCAATATGAGTCTGCCGCCTGACGCCGCAGGCGGCTCTAACGGCGAAGCCTGATAAACTTGAGCTCCAGGAGCGTGCGACGCGAGGTTGTCGTGCTGTGAAGTGTGCCCCAGGATGGCCTGCATTAAGGGTGCGCCGGGAGGGCTCTGCGTGATTTCCATATGGTGAGAGCGGCCAACATCCCTGCACAGGATGAACAAGTGGACGCTAGCTCCAAGAACCTCGCTTCCAATGTTCCGCAGGCAGCGACGCACCGCACACGAAGTCGCTCGAGCTACACGTCCTGGGGTGCTCTTATATCGATCGCGGGCATCCTGCTCTATTTGGCACTTCACTTCGCGTTCCGCACACCGGAACGCATCTCCCTCATTCCTCTCTATCTCGTTCTGCTGATCGGCGGAGTGCCCCTGCTCATCGGCCTGATCCGAAGAGCCTTTGCGCGCGAGTTTGGTTCTGACTTGCTCGCCGGCATTTCCATCGTGACCGCGGTGTTGCTGGCCGACTATCTGGTCGCATCGGTCGTTGTTCTGATGCTTTCCGGCGGAGCCGCGCTGGAGGACTTTGCATCGCGCCGCGCCTCATCCGTGCTCGATGCACTGGCAAAGCGCATGCCTCAAACCGCGCATCAGCAGGCGGGGGATCATGCTGTGGATGTTGCGCTCTCCGAGATAGCGATTGGGGATTTATTGACGGTTTTTCCTCACGAGATCTGTCCGGTCGATGGCGTCGTCGTCGCTGGCGACGGAAAGATGAACGAGGCCTATTTGACTGGCGAGCCGTACGAGATGTCCAAAGCGCCGGGTTCAACCGTTCTTTCCGGAGCGGTCAATGGCGAATCGGCGCTGACGATTCGCACGGAAAAGAAACCGGTGGACTCGCGCTACGCCCGGATCATGCGCGTCATGGAAGAGACGCAACAGCGCCGCCCACGCCTGCGCCGCTTGGGAGACCAGTTGGGGGCCTGGTACACGCCCGTGGCAGTCGGGGTCGCGCTGCTGGCCGTGGGAGTCACGGGGAACTGGAGCCGGTTCCTCGCAGTCCTGGTGATTGCCACCCCGTGCCCGTTGCTGATTGCCATACCGGTTGCCGTGATTGGCGCGATTTCTCTCGCGGCGCGGCGCGGCATCATCATTAAGAATCCCGCCGTCCTCGAGCAGTTGGATTCCTGCCGCACTTTTGTCTTCGACAAGACCGGAACGTTGACTTACGGACATCCGTCTCTGGACGAAATTGTATGCGCGCCCGGATTCGAGAAGGATGAGGTTCTGCGCACAGTGGCCAGCATCGAGCGGTACTCAAAGCATCCTTTGGCGCGCGCCATCCTGAACACGGCCGCAGAACGCGGATTCAAGCTCGCCGCCGCAGCGGAAATCCGGGAGCGTCCGGGCGAGGGGTTGCATGGAATTGTCGGCGGCAAGTCTGTAATGATCACCGGACGCGGCAAGGTGCAGATGGAAGAGTCCGAATTGCCGCCGATCGCGTCCGGTCTGGAATGTCTTGTTCTTGTCGACGGCGTGTTTGCCGCCGCATTTCATTTCCGGGATGAGCCGCGTAAAGAAAGCCGAGTGTTCTTGAGTCACCTTGGTACAAGGCATGGCGCGAAAAAAGTGATTCTCGTCTCCGGAGATCGCGATGCGGAGGTGCGTTATCTTGCCGCGCAGATGAACATTGCCGAGGTTTACTCTGCAAAAAGTCCGGAAGACAAAGTTGCGATCGTGCGGCATGAGTCCGAACGCGAAAAGACTCTCTTCGTCGGCGACGGCATCAACGACGCTCCGGCAATGCAGGCGGCGACGGTTGGAGTGGCGTTCGGAGCGACCAGCGACATCACCGCCGAGGCCGGCGACGCCGTTCTCTTGGAACCATCGCTGGGGAAGGTGGATGAGCTGATGCACATCGGGCGGCGAATGCGCGCAATTGGGCTGGAAAGCGCCGTCGGCGGGATGGCGCTCAGCATTTTGGGAATGGGCTTCGCCGCTTTCGGCGTCCTCACGCCGCTTGCGGGCGTGATCGGTCAGGAGTTGATTGATTTGGCGGCAGTGCTCAATTCTCTTCGAGTCGCCTTTCCCCGGGGAAGATTACAGGACTTCTGATCGAAACGTGCTCTGCCACGCTCAGTGCGCCGCAAATCGTCCTCGCGACGCAGTTCAGACTTGCCTTATACACGCGGCGTTGGCATTTTTCGAGTGGATGGTTAGGCGGTCACGAAGCTTTCCAGCGCCACGCGGTTCAAGATCAACAGCGTTGAGCCCTTCAGCGTAACCAGGCGCCGGTCCCGGAAGTCGCTGAGCGTGCGAGTGACTGTCTCGCGAGTGCTGCCGATAAATTCCGCGATTTCCTCGTGCGTCAAAGGCAGCATGATTCGCGTCCCGAGCTTGGTCTCCTCGGCTCCAGCGGACCATTCCAGGAGCAACCGGGCGAGCTTCGCCGGCGCCGACGCGGAGAGGCCGACGGTTCGCAACTGCTCGCATGCACCGTGATAGTTTGAGCTCAATTGTTTGACCATGGCCGCCGAGGCTTCCGGATGCTGTGCCACAAAGCGCAGGAAATCGTTGCGATGAACGAATGTCACTTCGCAAGGATGCAGAGTTTCCGCGGTCAACTCGTACGGTTTCCCTGAAATAACGGACATCAGGCCCAGAATTTCGCCGGGCTTCGCAATTCTGAGGATCAGCGTCTTGCCCTCGCTGGAGCTGATCGAGAGCTTCACTTCGCCTTCACATATTACAAAGACTCCCCGGGCGTCTTGTTTCTCGAGAAACAGAAGAGCGCCCGTTGGATAAACGGAACTTGATTTGACGGCGTCGAAATCTTTCAAGGCCTTGGGAGACAAATGGCAGAAGAATTCGGCCTTTCTGTACTTGCAAGTCTGGCAGCTTTCCATCATTTCGAACCCGTACGGTCCGCGCATCTTAGGCCTCCTCGTTATCCTTATTGGCCTCACCCCGAGCTTCCTCGACGAAGTAGCTTGTCATCGGAGTGTTGGCTAGAAATTCCGCGCCCGTGTGCCTATACATTTCTGCAAGAATCTGCCGGGCATGTGCATCCATGTATGTGACCCCGCGCAAGTCAACCAAGAGCCTCTTTCCTCCAAGCGAAGCAGCCAGCGCACGCCATGCGTTGCGGAACTCCGTAACCCACGGCCCCGTGATACGCCCTTCAAGTTGTAACGTGGTCCCTGCCGGTGCTTCATGCGTTGTGATCTTCAACGTAACTTTGGTTCGTCCTGAGCCACACGATTATTGTGGCAATGGGAGCGCCAAACTAGCTGGTCTAATCTGGAACACGGTATATGCAAGATACGCAAGAGGTTAGTTTGGAGCGCAGGGAAAAGTAGGGAAGATCACTGCTCGAAATGACGAAGGTCACAGACGAAATGTCGTCAGAAGTGACTACATATAGTCTTCGCGCTCGATGCCCAGCTTTTTCAATTTGGAATTCAATGTGGTTCGTTTCAGCCCCAGCCGCGCGGCTGCGCCTTTTGGTCCGGCGATGACGCCTTTCGTCTCGCGGAGCACGCGAAGAATGTGGTCGCGGTCGCTCGTTCTTAGAGTCGAATCGTCACGGGGCGATGGTTCGTCAGGAGTCTCCAGCTCCGCCAAGGGGGCTCGCAGCACGGGACCTTTCGAGAGGATGACCGCCCGTTCGATAAAATTTTCGAGTTCGCGAATATTGCCTGGCCAGTGCCATCTTGTCAGGACCTTCATGACCTCGCGGGGGATGGCCTCGATTTCTCTGTCCAGCTTGCGGGCATGCTTCGCGACGAAGTAGCGGGCCAGCGGGGGTATGTCCTCCCGGCGCTGGCGCAGCGGAGGAATCGTGATCGGAAAGACTCTCAAACGATAGTAAAGGTCGTTTCGAAACGTCCCCTCCGCGACCATCTTCTCGAGATTGCGATTGGTGGCAGCCACCAAACGCACATTCACGGGAATCGTGCGCGTACCGCCCAGCCTCTCGAACTCCTTTTCCTGCAGCGCCCGCAAAATCTTGGGCTGGAGCTCCAGGGGAAGATCTCCGATCTCGTCGAGAAACATCGTGCCTAAATTGGCCAGTTCCAGGCGTCCGATTTTCTGGGATATGGCGCCGGTGAACGCGCCCTTTTCGTGCCCAAACAACTCGCTTTCCAGCAGGCCGCTGGGGATAGCCGCGCAGTTCAATTTGACAAGCGTGTGATCGCGCCGCGTGCTCAGGTTGTGGATCGAGCGGGCGACCAGGTCTTTTCCGGTGCCGGTTTCTCCCAAGATGAGCACAGTTACATCTGTGGCGGCGACCGATTCAACCTGTTTCAGCACTCTCTTCAGTCCGGGGCTCTCCCCAATAATGTCTTCGAAGCCGTGCTCGAGGTTCAGTTCCTCCTCCAGGTACTGTTTCTCCCGTTCCTTTCTGGCCAAAGCCTCTTCGGCTCTTTTCTTTTCAGAAATGTCGCGGATGACGGTGAGGACAACGTTGCCGCCATCTGTATCCACAGGACTGAGCATGATGTCCACGGGGAACTCTGTACCATCCTTGCGCCTGCCGTAGAGGTTGAGTTCGACACCCATCGGGCGCGTTTGAGGATGCGCGCCATATTCCTTTCGGTATTGCGGATGCGTGTGGCGAAAACGCTCGGGGACGAGAATTTCGATGTTCTTTCCGAGGAGTTCACCGCGCTCGTAGCCAAAGAATTTTTCGACCCGGCCATTCACCTCCGCGATCTTCCCATCTTTGTCGGTCACGATGATCGCGTCTGGCGAGAATTCGAACAGCTTTTCGTACCAGGTCCGACCAGGTGCTTGTCTTTCTGGCGATGGTGTACCCATGGTCCTTCGCTCACTCGAACCGAGCTTTGAATCCTCCCCGCGAGGCGAAGCCGAGCTTGCCGCTTCTATTAGACATGAGCGCCTGAGGCGACGACCCAAATTCGGCGTTCCATCTGACGATAAAAGACTACCTCAGGAGCGGTACTCTGGGGAAGTGTCTGCCACCTGCGGTTGGGAGGCCAGGCGGTTCTTTACTTACAAGTAATGCCGGGCATAGCCGAGGCGGGTTCTGCCCATCAGCCGCGGACGGTCAGCACAGGACATTTCGCTTGCGTGACAATTCTGTACACCCCGGTGCGGGCGAAGCGCATGGTTTTCGCCGGGCGTCCATCCGCGCCGTGCACGCCGAGGACGATCAAATCCGCGCCATGTCCTTCGGCGGCTTCCAGAATTTTTTCAGCCGGCCGGCCCCGCTCCACGACGCAATCCGGTTCGCATCTCAAGTCTGTTCCAAATGGAACGATATCGCGAAGCGTATGCAGGAATGTGGGGATGTCGCCGTCTTTCTCCAGACAGTGAAACAGCACGAGTTGCGCGCGATGCTCCCGTGCCAAAGAGATGGCATAGGGCGCGCCAGCAAGGGACTCCGGGCTGAAATCGGTCGCATAGAGAATGCAATTCAACTCCGCATGGGATCTGGGTTTGGGAGAGGTATGAGGCCCGACGGTCAATACCGGGCAGACGGCCTGACGGAAGATCTGCTCCGCAACGGAACCCAATAGAGCCTTTCCAAAGCCGGTACGGCCATGCGTGCTCAGGACGATAAGATCGATCTCCTTGTTCCGGATAATCTCCTCAAGCGTGGGCCACGTCTCGCCCTGCTCGAAGAGAATTTCGTGGGGAATTTCTCGGAGCTGTTCGTCCAGGCGGCGCCGGCCCTGCTGGCGAAATTCCTTCGCGCCATCTTCGGATTGCGGCCAAGGGGCAGGTGGCACGAAGACATAGGCATCGGGCTGGACCACGTGTACGGCGTGCAGCTTGGCGTGATAGCGGCCGGCGATTTCCACCGCATAGGGCAAAGCCCTCTCCGCCGCCGCAGAAAGGTCGGTCGTGAAAAGGATGTCTGTAAACCGCACGCTCGCGGAGGAATCTAGATTTCTCATGGACCACCTCTCAAGCGGATTGCGGATTTGTTCGAGCATTATTCGGTCATCGCCATTTCATGGTCTGGAGCATGACCCGATTTCGGTTCAGGGACTTCGGTGAGCGTTGCCTCGGTCAAAAGAAGAATGCCGGCCACCGATACCGCATTCTCAAGGGCCGTGCGGACGACCTTGGTCGGGTCAATGATCCCTGCCTTTACCAGATCCACATATTCGCCTTCGGCGGCGTCGAATCCATAATTGCCCGTTCCATTTCGCATTCGGTCAACGACCACGCCGCCGTCGAAGCTTGAATTCTCCGCGATCTGCCGGGCCGGTGCTTCAAGGGCCCGTTTGAGAATCAGAAGGCCGGTTCGTTCGTCGCCCGAGCACTGCGACTCCGCCGTCTGGACCGCCGCAATCGCCCGCAGCAACGAGAGGCCGCCTCCCGGTACAATCCCTTCCGCCATGGCTGCCTTTGTGGCGCTGATGGCGTCCTCGAACGCCTCTTTGCGGCTTTTCATCTCGGTTTCTGACGGGGCGCCGACGCGAATCACCGCTACACCTCCGGAAAGCTTCGCCAGGCGTTCCTGGAGTTTTTCTTTGTCGTAATCGGAGGTCGTGTCCAGGATTTGCTTTCGAATTTCGTTGCAGCGCCCTTCGATCGCCTTCCTGGTCCCCGCGCCCTCCACGATGGTGGTCTTTTCCCGGTCGATGATGACGCGTTTGGCTCTGCCCAGTTCATCCAGCTTCAGATTTTCGATTTTCAATCCCAACTCTTCCGCCAGAACCTTTCCTCCGGTAAGAATCGCGATGTCGCCCAGCATATCCTTCCGCCGGTCCCCAAACCCCGGCGCTTTGACGGCAGCCGATGGAAGAATGCCACGAACCTTGTTGACGACAAGCGTCGCCAGCGCTTCGCCCTCGACGTCCTCCGCGATAACCAGCAGCGGCCGGGCGGATTTGGCGACTTGCTCGAGAAACGGAAGGAAGTCCTGGAGCGAGGAGATTTTCTTTTCGTGGATCAAGATCAGCGGTTCATCCAAGACGACATTCATTTTTTCGGGGTCGGTTATGAAGTATGGAGAAAGATATCCGCGATCGAATTGCATGCCTTCCACAACCTCGAGAGCCGTTTCCGTCGCCTTCGCTTCCTCCAGCGTGATCACGCCGTCCTTACCAACCTTCTCCATGGCCTCGGCAACCACCTCACCGATCGTGGGTTCGTTGTGGGCGGATACGGTGGCGATCTGCGCTTTCTCCGTCCGATTCGCGACAGGCCGAGAGAGGCGATGCAGCTCTTCGATCGCCACACGAAGGCCGCGCTCCAGTCCGCGCTTCAGCTCCACCGCGCTGGCGCCCGCCGCCACGTTGTGGAGTCCCTCCGCGAAGATCGCGTGGGCGAGGATCGCTGAAGTGCTGGTGCCGTCACCGACCGCGTCTCCAGTTCGCTCCGCCGCTTCGCGGATCATCCGAGCGCCAAGATTTTCATCGTGGTCTTCCAGCTCGATCTCCTTGGCGATCGTTACGCCGTCGTTGCAGACGATGGGGCGTCCCCACTTCTTTTCGATGAGGACGCACTTGGACTTGGGCCCCAGTGTGATGCGGACGCCATCGGCGAGCGCGCTCGCCCCCTTCAAAATCTTCTCCCGGGCAGTCGATCCGAACAATAAGTGCTTGAAAGCCATTGCGCTCTTCCTCTTTCTCCTCCAACTGAACCTTAGCCGATGGCATCGGCTTGCGAGATGACGAATGTCACGTCTGCCTGTGATTCGCATCACAGCTTCTGTC
>Ga0187816_10000382_pt1 | contig 13189 bp, 13 predicted proteins | sample NC_wetland_sal_i_16_FD_132960 | JGI IMG/M metagenome (GOLD analysis project Ga0187816, IMG submission 132960) | Wetland sediment microbial communities from Neuse River Estuary, North Carolina, USA - SO4_1 | ecosystem: Environmental > Aquatic > Freshwater > Wetlands > Sediment | place: USA... | reverse complement strand
TTCTTCGTCGCCGCCCCCGAGCGATTCGACGTGATCGTCACCGACAACCTGTTCGGCGACATCCTGACCGACCTCGGGGCCGCGGTGGCCGGCGGCATCGGGCTGGCGGCCAGCGGGAACATCAACCCGGAGGGGACCTCGCCCAGCATGTTCGAGCCGGTGCACGGCAGCGCGCCCGACATCGCCGGCCAGCATAAGGCCGATCCGACGGCGGCCATCTTGTCCGCCGCGATGCTCTGCGAGCACCTGGGCCTGGACGCCGAGGCGGCCAGGATCGAGCAGGCCGTCGCCGAGGACCTGCTGGAACGGCAGGGCGCCTGGGCGGCCCGCACCACCGTCGAGGTGGGCGACGACATCGCCGAGCGAGTATCGGGCTGACGCGCGCCGGCATACGGCCGGTGACACCCGGTTTCACCAGCTAGCGTTGATGTCAGCCCCCGAGGCGATGAGGAAGTGCACACGATGATCGACTTTGATATACGGCTTTCCGCCCGCCAGGTCCCCGCCGCCGAGCGCGCGGCGCTGCTGCAGGCGCCCGGCTTCGGCCGGTACTTCACCGATCACATGATCACGCTGCGCTGGTCGGCCGAACGCGGCTGGCACGACGGGCGGCTCGAGCCCTACGGGCCGTTCACCCTCGACCCGGCGACCGCCGTGTTCCACTACGCTCAGGAGTTCTTCGAGGGCCTGAAGGCCTACCGCCGGGACGACGGCTCGATCACGCTGTTCAGGCCGGACGCGAACGCGGCCAGGTTCAACCGGTCGGCGCGCCGGATGGCGATGCCCGAACTGCCCGAGGAGACGTTCATCCGGGCCCTGGAACTGCTGGTGACCCAGGATCGCGCCTGGGTGCCGGGCGGCGACGGGAACAGCCTGTACCTACGGCCGTTCATGATCGCGACGCAGCAGACCCTCGGGGTCAACCGCCCGTCGAGCGAGTACCTGTTCTGCGTCATCGCCTCGCCGGCGGCCTCGTACTTCGCCGGCGGGCCGAAGCCGGTCACCGTGTGGCTGTCCGAGGACTACACCCGGGCGGCGCCGGGCGGCACCGGCGGGGTCAAGGCGGGCGGCAACTACGCGGCCGCGTTCGCCGCCCAGCAGCAGGCCGTGGAACAGGGCTGCGACCAGGTGGTCTGGCTCGACGCGGCCGAACACCGCTGGGTCGAGGAAATGGGCGGGATGAACCTGTTCTTCGTCTTCGGGGAGACACCGGACGAGGGCCCGCAGATCATGACTCCCCCGCTGACCGGCACGCTCCTGCCCGGGATCACCCGCGAGGCGCTGCTGCGGCTGGCCCCCGAACTGGGCATCAAGGCCGTCGAGGACCGGATCTCGATCCAGCAGTGGCAGGCCCAGTGCGCCTCGGGCGAGCTGACCGAGGTGTTCGCCTGCGGGACCGCGGCCGTGATCACCCCGGTCGGCCGGGTCGAGGGCGCCGCCACGCAGTGGGTCATCGCGGACGGCGAGCCCGGCCCGGTCACCATGCGCCTGCGCGAGGAGCTTCTCGGCATCCAGTACGGCCACGTCCCCGACCCCTTCGGCTGGGTCCACAAGGTGTGCTAAGCCGAAACCGTCTCACATGCTGAGATCATCGTGCGCTACAGGCCGGGCGTGTGGCAGACTGTCGCCCGTGGCGTCCGGCCTGATCATTATCGGCAGGCGCGTCGGCACCTAGGGCCCAGGCCCTGGGACCGGGCCAGAAACGGCCCGCCGGCGCGCAGACCTCTCGCGTTCTCGCGAGGGGTCTTTTTATTTCCCACCAGTGAACGACCCTCGGAGAACACGATGCTCGACGACACCTTCCACGTCTACGACACGACGCTGCGCGACGGCGCGCAGCAGGAAGGGCTCAACCTGACGGTGGCCGACAAGCTCGCCATCGCCCGGCAGCTCGACGAGCTGGGCGTCGGGTTCATCGAGGGCGGGTGGCCGGGCGCGATCCCGAAGGACACCGAGTTCTTCCGGCGCGCCGCCACCGAACTGAACCTCAAGCGCGCGCAGCTCGCCGCGTTCGGCGCGACCCGCCGGCCCGGCGTCCAGGCGGCCGATGACCCTCAGGTCGCCGCGCTGCGCGAAAGCGGCGCGCCGGTCGTGACCCTCGTCGCCAAGAGTCACGACCGGCACGTCCGCCTCGCCCTCAAGACCACCCTCGACGAGAACCTCAGGATGATCGCCGACACGGTCACCCATCTCCGCCAAAGCGGCCAGCGAGTCTTCCTCGACGCCGAACACTTCTTTGACGGCTACCGCTCCAACCCGGCCTACGCGCTCGAGGTGGTCCGCACCGCCATGACCGCCGGCGCGGACGTGGTGGCCCTGTGCGACACCAACGGCGGGATGCTCCCGAGCGAGCTCGCCGACGTCGTGGCCGCCGTAAGCCAGGCCACCAGCGCCCGCCTGGGCATCCACTGCCACGACGACACCGCGTGCGCCGTGGCCAACACCCTGGTCGCCGTCGACGCGGGCGTCACGCACGTCCAGGGGACGGCCAACGGGTACGGGGAGCGGGCGGGCAACGCCAACCTGTTCAGCGTGGTGGCCGGCCTGCAGCTCAAGCAGGGCCGTTCCGTACTGCCGGGCGAGGGCATCAGGGAGATGAGCCGGATCGCGCACGCGATCAGCGAGGTGACCAACGTCGCGCCGGACACCCACCAGCCGTACGTGGGCCTGTCCGCCTTCGCGCACAAGGCGGGCCTGCACGCCTCGGCGGTCAAGGTCGACCCGATGCTCTACCAGCACATCGACCCGGCGCTGGTCGGCAACGACATGCGGATGCTCGTCTCGGACATGGCGGGCCGCGCGTCGGTCGAGCTGAAGGGGCGCGAGCTCGGCTACGACCTGTCCGGCGACAAGGAGACCATCGGCCGGGTCACGGACCGGGTCAAGGACCTGGAGGCGCGCGGGTACACGTTCGAGGCCGCCGACGCCAGCTTCGAGCTGCTGCTGCGCGACGAGCTCGGGGCCCGCCCTGCTTACTTTGCCGTCGAGTCGTGGCGGGTCATCGTCGAGCGCCACGCCGACGGAGCGATGACCAGCGAGGCGACCGTCAGGCTGACCGCCAAGGGCGAGCGCCTCGTGGCGGTCGGCGAAGGCAACGGCCCGGTCAACGCGCTGGACAAGGCGCTGCGCGCCGCGCTCGAGCAGCTCTACCCGGAGCTGGCCGCGCTCGAGCTGACCGACTACAAGGTCCGCATCCTGGCCGGCACGCACGGCACGGGCGCGGTCACGCGGGTGCTGATCGAGTCCGACGACGGCACCGGCGACACCTGGAGCACGGTCGGCGTGGACGAGAACATCATCGCCGCCTCCTGGCACGCCCTGGAGGAGGCCGTCACCTACTGCCTGCTCCGCTCGGGGCGCCAGCCCGGCTGAGCCGTGCCCACCTCCGCCGACCGCCTGAGCCTGCGCGAACTGAACCGCGCCACGCTCGACCGCCAGCTCCTGCTGCACCGGCCGGCGATGCCCGCGCGGCAGGCGATCGAGCACCTGGGGGGCCTGCAGGCCCAGGCCCCCCTCGCGCCCTACGTAGGGCTGTGGACCAGGCTGGCCGGCTTTCGCCACCAAGAACTTCAACACCTTTTGACCGAACGAGCCGTGGTCCGGGCCCACCTGCTGCGCAACACGGTCCACCTCCTGACGGCCGAGGACTTCCTCGCGTTCCGCCCGCTGTTCCAGTCGGTGATGGAGCGCGCCCTGACCGCGCACTTCGGCCGCAACCTGACGGGGGTCGACCCGGCCGAGGTCCGCGAGGTCGCCTCCGCCCTGCTCACGCAGACCCCGCTGACCAGGACGGAGCTCGGCCGGCGGCTGGCGCGGCGGTGGCCGGGGCACGACCCGGGCTCGCTGGCCTACGCGGCCACCCACCTGCTCCAGCTGGTCCAGGTCCCCCCGCGCGGGATCTGGGGCTCGAGCGGCCCGTCCGCCTGGTTCCTCGCCGCCGCCTGGCTGGCCGGGACGACCGTGCCGCCCCTGACCGGGCGCCAGGCGACCGAGCGGCTGGTCCTGCGGTACCTGGCCGCCTACGGCCCGGCCAGCGTGAACGACATCCAGGCGTGGTCCGGGCTCACCCGGCTGCGCGAGGTGACCGAGGGCCTGGGCGACCGGCTGCGCCCGTTCACCGGACCGGACGGCGGCGACCTGCTCGACCTGCCCGACGCGCCCCGCCCCGACGGGGAGTCCACGCCGGCCCCGCCCCGTTTCCTGCCCGAGTACGACAACCTGCTGCTGTCCTTCGCCGACCGGAGCCGGGTCATCCCGCACGGCCGGCCGGTGCCGCTGCCCCCGGGGAACGGCGCCAGCGCGGGCACCCTGCTGGTGGACGGGTTCTGGTGGGCCGACTGGAGGATCACGCGCGGCCGGGACCGGGCCGTCCTGGACGTCCAGCCGTTCACCCAGGTGGGCGGCTCGCTCGACGCGATCGCCGCCGAGGGCCACCGCCTGCTGGAGTTCGCGGCGCCCGCGGCAGAGCACGACGTCCGGTTTGCGCAGTGCTAGCCCGGGGGGACGACCCCCCGGAACCCCCCGCGCAACGGAGGGGCTGTCCGCCCCCCCATTTCCCCCCCGACCCCCTCGGTTACGGTAGGGGCATGGACGACAAACAGATCCTGGCGCATATCAACGAGCTGATCGCCACCGAGCACAAGCTCCGCTCGCAGTACGCGAACGGCGAGCTGACCAGCGCGCAGGAGCACGAGCAGCTGCGTTCGGCCGAAGAGGCGCTCGACCAGGCGTGGGACCTGCTGCGCCAGCGGCGCGCCCGCCGCGAGTTCGGCGAGAACCCGGACGAGACGGAGCCCCGCCCGATCAGCGAGGTCGAGGGCTACCAGCAGTAGCGGCCAGGGAAGGACCTAGGGGACAGGCGTGCGTATCGCGAGATTCGCCAAGGGCGACGGAGTCTCGTACGGAGTGGTGGAGGGCGAGCCGGGCAGGCTGACGATCGCGGAACTGCACGGGCACCCGTTCGGGGTGGATCCCGGCGGGGTCCGCCTGACCGGGCACCGGTTCCCGCTCGCGGAAGTGAAGCTGCTGGCCCCGGTGCTGCCGAGCAAGGTGGTGGCCGCCGGCCGGAATTACGCCTCGCACGTCAGGGACAGGGAGATGAACGGCGAGCCCGCAGCCGGAGCGACCGAGCCGGTGCTGTTCCTCAAGCCGTCCACCTCGGTGACCGGGCCGGGGGAGGCGATCACGTACCCGGTCAAGCTCACCGAGCGGGTGGAGTTCGAGGGGGAACTCGCGATCATCATCGGCAGGCTCTGCCGCGCGGTGCCGCCGGAGCGCGCCGACGAGGTGATCTTCGGCTACACCTGCGCGAACGACGTCACCGCGCGGGACCTGCAGGCCCGGGACGGCCAGTGGACCCGGGCCAAGGGGTTCGACACGTTCTGCCCGCTCGGGCCCTGGATCGAGACCGGGACCAACCCCGCCGACCTCGAGCTGGTCACGACGGTGAACGGCGCGGTCCGGCAGCGGGCGCGCACGTCCGAGCTGCTCTGGGACGTGCCGGCGCTGATCGCCTTCGTCAGCCAGGTGATGACGCTGCTGCCCGGCGACGTCCTGCTCACCGGGACCCCCGCGGGCGCCGGGCCGCTGACCGACGGTGATGAGGTGTCGGTGACGATCGAGAGCATCGGGACGCTGACCAACCGGGTGGTTATCGGAGACTAACGAATCCCGGCGCAGCCCAAGTGCCGGGAATCAAGCCCTACCATTTCCTTGTGACGGCGGACCTGACCGTGCTCGGCCCACCACTGCGCCCTCGTCGGCGGCGCCGCGCCGCCACGCTGGTCGTGCTGGTGCTGGCCGTGGCCGGACTGGTCGTCTCGGCGGTCGGGATCGCGGACCAGGTCCTGCCCAGGCAGTTCACCGCCACCCAGCAGCGCCAGATCGAGGCGTGGGAGGTCGCCAGCCGATGGCAGGAGCTCACCGCCGCCCAGATCTTCCCGGCCACCGTCAGCTACTCACTGTCCGCCGCCACGCTCCAGGACACGGTGCCGCTGAGCCTGGACGCGGTGCGGGTCGGCATCGCTCCCCAGTCCACCTGCGCCCAGGGGGTTACCGCGGCGGCCGCCGCGGCCGTGCTGCGCCGCAGTGGGTGCAAGGCCGTGCTGCGCGCCACCTACGTCGACGCTACCAAGAGCTACGTCCTGACCATCGGCGTCGCCGTGCTGCCTACCGCCGCCGCGGCCCTGGACGCCAGCCAGGGACTGTCGCAGACCAGGCTCGCGTCGCACGAGTCGCGCCGCCCGACCCAGCTATCGCCCGGCGTGGTGGTGGTCAGGTTCCGTGGGGGGACGTCGGTGCTGTACGACTACAGCCGGCAGATCGCCGCGAACCTCAGGGCCGGCCCGTACGTGGTGATGTACGCGGCGGGGTACGCGGACAGCCGGCCGCAGGTCCAGGTGTCCGCTGACCCGTACTCCGACGCGGAGATGACCGCCCTGGCCACCGGCGTCGCGCGGACCATCGAGCACCGGCTGGACGCGCCGGCGGCCGTGCCGCGCTGCCCCGGAGCCCTGGAATGCTGAGCCGCCGCCGGGTCGCGCTCCTGACGGTGATTAGCTGCGCCGCCGCGCTGGTCTTGATCCTGCCGCCCGCCGTCGCCCGGGCCGACTCCATCAGGAACAACCAGCAGTGGGTCCTGTCCATGATGAACATGCAGGCCGCGTGGCAGCTGACCGAGGGGGCCGGGGTGAAGGTCGCGGTCCTCGACAGCGGCGTGGACCAGTACGTCAGCGACCTGACCGGATCGGTGCTCACCGGCCCGGACTACACCGGCGTGGATACCAGCTCGGCCAACCCCAACTGGGGCGTCCACGGGACCTGGATGGCCTCGCTGATCGCCGGGCACGGCCACGACGGCGGCGTGGACGGGATCATCGGCATCGCGCCGCGGGCCCAGGTCATGTCGATCCGCGTCATCCCCGACCGCGCCGACCCGCACTACGGCGCGTACGAGCGCGAGCCGGAGACCCGCATCCAGCAGTCGCTGGCCGACGGGATCACCTACGCGGTGCGGCACGGCGCGAAGGTGATCAGCATGTCGATCGGTTACGGCGCGCCGAGCGCCGCGGTCAGGAAGGCCCTGCAGTTCGCCTACACCCGCGGCGTGGTGGTGGTCGCCTCGGCGGGGAACTCGGGCGGGTCGGCCGACACCGGGCAGGCCGGGCAGTCGCCGGAGTCCTTCCCCGCCGACTACCCCAGTGTGATCAGCGTGGGCGCCGTCGGCACCAACGGCGCCGTGGCCAACTTCTCCAGCGACAACCTCTCCGTGCAGGTCGCGGCGCCGGGCGTGTCGGTGCCCGCGCAGGGCCGGGACGGGCAGTACTGGTGGGTCAGCGGGACCAGCCCCGCGTGCGCGCTGGTCGCCGGGGTCGCCGCCCTGATCAAGTCGCTGTACCCGGGCCTGGCCCCCGACCTGGTGGCCAGCGCGCTGACCTCGACCACCACGAACCGGCCGGCCCACGGTTACGACAGCGCGCTGGGCTTCGGGATCGTCGACGCGTACGCCGCGCTGGGCAAGGCCGGACAGCTGGCCCACGAGCGCCCCGGCGCCACCGGCGTCGCCGCCCAGACCATCTTCGGCGGCGGCCCGGCCGCGATCCCCCCGGACCCGGTGGGCCCCCGCGGCTCGGGCCCGCTGATCCTGTTCTCCCTCCTGGCGGTGATGTCCCTGGCGATCGGCGGAGCCGCGGGCACCCGCCTGGTGACCACCCGCCGGGCGCGCAGTTGAACGCCCGGTCCGCGGATCAAACTCCCGAATCGCCGCCATTGGACGACTTCGCCAGTCACGTGCTCGATGTCGTCGACTCGATCCCGGCCGGGCGGGTGATGTCGTACGGCGACATCGCCGAGTACCTGGCCGCCGGTCCGGGTCCGCGGCAGGTCGGCCGGGTCATGTCGGTCTACGGCGGGGCGGTGGCGTGGTGGCGGGTGATTCACTCGGACGGCACGCCCGCGCCCGGTCATGAGCAGGCGGCGCTGGCCCGCTACCTCGCCGAGGGGACCCCGCTGCGTTCGGCCCGCCCGCCCGTCCGGGTGGACATGCGCCGCGCCCGCTGGCCGGGCCGGTAACCTCCCGCCCGAAGTTCCTCGCGTCATTCGCGAACCTTTCCGCGGCCAGGTGCAATAGAGGGGTAATGGATGACGACGAGCTGGTCGCGCGTCTGGCGGGCGGTGACGATGCAGCACTGTCCGACCTGTTCATGCGGCACGCACCGATCCTGGCCGCCCGGCTGCGCGCCGTGCTGCCGCCGTCCGACGTCGAGGACGTCCTGCAGGAGACCTTCCTCGCGGCCTGGAAGGGCGCGGGGCGCTACCAGCCCCGGGACGCGACCGGCGCCCCGAAGGCCGGCGCCTGGCTGTGGGGGATCGCCCGCCGCCAGGCCCTGCTGCTGCTACGCCGGCGCGGTCCCGCGTCCGCGCCGCTGCCCGACGTGCTCACGCTGGGTACCGCCGGCGTCCTAGGCCGCCACGCGCCGGGCGACCCCGCGGAAACCGTCGCCGCCCAGGCCCGCCTGGCCTCGGCGGTGAGCACGCTCGGCCCGGCCGAGCACGAGGTATGGCACCTGATGTACGTCGAGGACCGCCCGCTCGCCGAGGTGGCGAGGCTGACCGGCGTCCCCCAGGGCACGGTGAAGAGCCGCGCGCACCGTGCCCGCCGCCTCCTGCGCGCCGCCCTGGGAGGTGGACTCGGATGACTGAGCCGTACGACGACGACGGCGAGCGTGACCTCGGCGGCATTGACCTCAGCCGGGTCTGGACCGGCGTGGCCGCCGAGGTCTGGCGTCGTCACCCGGGCCCGGTCGAGCGGATCGCGACGCGGGCGCTGCGCTCGCCCGGCCTGGCCCGGGCCCTGCTGACCACGCCGTCGCTGATGCTCCCGTGGCTGATCTCGACGGCGGTCGTCTTCGCCGTCGGCGGCCTCATCAACTTCGCCGGCGGGCAGTCGCTCGTCTGGCTGCTCGGCCCCGGCATCGCCGCGGTCGGCATCGCGTACGCCTACGGCCCCGGCGCCGACCCGGCGTGGGAGCTCTCGTGCAGCATGCCGGTCAGCGAGCGGATGGTCCTGCTCGTCCGCGCGGTCTCGGTGTTCGCCGTCAACGCCTTCCTCGGCCTGATGGTCAGCGCCATCACGTACGCCGGGGCCTCGCCCGGCGCGCGGCCGGTCAACGCGGCCGCCGCCGCGATCACCGTGGCCTGGCTGCTGCCGATGACCGCGGTCTGCACCCTCACCCTGGCCGTCGCGGTCACGGCCAGGTCGGCGGCCGCGGGCGCGTCCGCCGGGGTCCTAGCCTGGCTGGCCATGGTGTTCGCGGCCAGCTCGGCGAGCGGCCAGTTCACCGCCGCCGTCACCGATAGCTCCACCTACCTGCCGTACCTGGCCGTCGCGGCCTGCGCGACGGTCGCCGTCGGCTACGCCACCCGTGCCCAACGAGGGACATATGAATATTGAGCTGACGAACGTGACCCGGTCGTTCGGGAGGAATAGGGCCGTCGATGGCGTGAGCCTGGAGGCCGGCCCCGGCGTCTTCGGCCTGCTGGGACCGAATGGCGCGGGCAAGACCTCGCTCCTGCGCATGATCGGCACCGTCCTGCCGCCGTCATCGGGCGAGATCCGGCTCCTGGACCGGGATCCCAAGAACGCCGCGCAACGCCGCGAGATCCGCCGCCGCCTCGGCTACCTCCCGCAGAACCTGGGCTACTACCCGGCGTTTACCGTCGTGGAGTTCATCGAGTACTTCGCGCTGCTGAAGGACATGCCGCCGGCTCGCGTGCCCAAGGCGGTGGCGACCGCCGTCGAGCGGGTTGACCTCGGTGCCCGGGCCCGGGCGCGGCTGCGCACGCTGTCCGGCGGCATGCTGCGCCGGGTCGGCATCGCGCAGGCCATCGTGAACGAACCGGACCTGCTGCTGCTCGACGAGCCGACCGCTGGCCTGGACCCCGAGCAGCGGGTCGGCTTCCGCGCGCTCCTGCGCGACCTGGGCCAGACCGCGACCGTCGTCGTGTCCACGCACCTGGTCGAGGACGTGGGCGCGGCCTGTTCGGAGGTGGCGCTGATGGACGCCGGGCGCATCGTCTTCCGCGGTACCCCGGCGGAACTCGTCGCGCGCGGCGAGGGCCACGCGCTGGGCGACGCCCCGATGGAGCGCGGCTACAGTGCCGTCTTGCAGGCCGCTCGCCAGGGCGGGGTGGCCGCGTGACCGCGGCCGTCGTGGAGGGCACGCGACCAGGCTGGCGCCGCCCGTCACCGCTGTTCGCCCGCATAGTCCGCATGGAGATCAGGCACAGTACCTTCGTCTGGGGCCTGCCGCTGCTGGCGGTCCTGTTCCTCTTTGACCCGTTCCGGACCGCCTCCGCCTACCCCGATCTGTGGCCCCTGCGCGCGACCGTCGTCCTCAACAAGTTCTGGCCCGACTGCGTGCCGTTCGCCGCCGGCTTTTCCGCGTGGGCCGGGTCGCGAGAGGGCCGTCGCCACGTCTTTGACCTGCTCGGGACCACCGCCAGGCCCGCCTGGACGCGGCAGCTGTGCTCGTTCGCGGGCACCCTGGCCTGGGGGAACGCCGCGTTCGGCGCCGGGGCGGCCGTGGTGTACGTGAAGACGGCGACGTCGGCGACCTGGGGCGGTCCGCCGATCTGGCCGGTCGTGGCCGGCGCCGTGGCGCTGACCGCGGTCTCCGCGCTCGCGTTCACCCTGGGGGCGCTGTTCCCCGGCCGGTTCACCGCCCCGATCGTCGCGGTGGGCATCATGGTGGTCGTACTGGAGGCCTTCCGCGAGGCGGTCAGCATGAGCGGCGGCCCGGTCGGCGTCCTGTCACCGGACGGCGCCGTGCCACCCATTGACTCGGGCATCTTCTACCGCGTGCTGCCGGACGTGTCGATCGTCCAGGTCATCTTCTTCGCCGGGGCGGCGCTCGGGGCGATCGGCCTGCTCGGGCTGTCCCCGCGGGCCGGGGGCGTCGGGTGGCGCGGGGCCCTCGCCGCGACGAGCGCCGGCGGGGCGCGGCTGCGTACGCTGGCGACGGCCGTCTTCGCGGGCGGCGTCGCCCTGGCCGTGGCCGGGTTCGGGCTGGCCGGGACCGCGCAGGGGACCGTTCTAGCCGGCACCCAGATCCCGCTCCTGCACGGCTCCGGCTCCGGCTCCTCCGCCGAACGACCAATCCCGTACACCCCGGTCTGCGGCGGCAGCGCATCGTTCCCGGTCTGCCTGCACCCGGCCTACCGGAGCTACCTGGACCCGGCCGTGAAGTCGTTTGACCTGGTCATGTCCGAGCTCGCCGGGCTGCCGGGCACGCCGGTCCGGGCCACCGAGGTTGCCGGTCAGGCGCTGCCCGCGATCGTGCTCGAGGGGTCAGCCGACGGCATCGTGGCTGGCACGCCACCCGTGTACGAGTTCAGCATGGACGACGCCCTGGCCCTGGTGCCGGACCCGGCCCAGTTCCAGGACGGCTTCGAGCAGGACATCGCGCATGCGGTCATCGTGGGACCGCTCGGCCGGCTGGTCCCGGTGCCGGGCAGCGGGGATACGTTCGAGCCGGACACGGGCAACCCGGCTCAGCAGGCCGTCCTGAACGGGCTGCTGAGGGCGATCGGCTCGCAGCCGTACCCGGGCAACCAGTCGGCCCCGATCGCCGGCGCCGCGGCCCGGTTCGCGGCGCTGCCTACCGCGACGCGGCACGCGTGGCTGGTCGCGAACCTGGCGGCGCTCAAGGCGGGCCACCTCACCCTGTCGCAGATCCCGTGAGCGCTGCTGACTCCGCGAGCGTCACCCGGGCCCGCCACGTGGCCCCGTCGGCGGCCGGATCAGCCTGGGTGGCCGGCACGCACCTGACCTGGCTACACCTGCGCAGCCGTCAGGTCCCGGCCGCCCTGGCGGCGCTGGCCGGCTGCGCCGTGGTCCTGTGGGCGGCCCTGACGTACCACTGGTGGCACGGGGCCGGTCAAGCCGCGACGGAGCTTCCGATGATCATCGAGGGCTGCGCGGCGGCCATCATCGCGGTGACCGCGCACAACCCGTTCGGCGAGCCGGAGCGCGCGACCGGCCGCTGGCTGCCGTTCCTGCGCCTCGGGACGGCGCTCGCGCTCTGCGGGGCCGCCGTCGGGTTGCTCGCCCTCGGCGCGGCGGCCGCGTACGACCCGCAGTCCCGGGTCTACCTCGGGACCGGCATCCTCGGAGTCGCGGAGAACGTCATGGGCTTCGCCGGCGTCGGGTTGATCGTCTCGCTCGTCACCGGCGGGCTCCTGGCGTGGACCGGACCGCTCGGCTACCTGGCCATCTCCCAGTTCGCGCTGGTCGCCAACTACTCCGAGCCGCTGACCTGGGCGGCCCGCCCCGCCACCGACCGAGGCGGCTGGATCACCGCGATGGTCGTCTTCGCGATCGGCCTGGCCGCCTTCGCCATCCGGGGCCCGCGCGTCCGCCCGTCGGGTGAGTGACCGGGCTGGGCGGGGTTTCTCGTACGCTGCGGGTGTGGCGCAGATACTGGTGGGCACGGCGTCGTGGACGGATAAGACGCTGATCGCCTCCGGCTGGTACCCGCCCGAGGCGGACACACCGGAGAAGCGGCTGCGGTTCTATGCCCGCCAGTTCCCGCTGGTCGAGGTGGACGCGACGTACTACGCGCTGCCCGCCGAGCAGACCGCCGCGTCCTGGGCGGAGCGGACTCCGGCCGGGTTCACCTTCAACGTCAAGGCGTTCAGCCTGTTCACCGGCCACCCCACCCCGGTCAAAGCGCTGCCCGTCGACCTGCGCGAGGCCGCGGGCCAGTCCGGCAAGGACCGGGTGTACCGCACCGACGTGGACCCGTCGGTGACCGATCAGGCGTGGGACCGGTTCCTGGGCGCGCTGGAGCCGCTGCGCGCGGCCGGCAAGCTGGGCGCGATCTTGCTGCAGTTCCCGCCGTGGTTCCCGATCTCCCGGGCCAGCAAGGAGTACATCGCGGCCTGCGCGGACCGGGCCGCGCCGGACCGGGTGTGCGTGGAGTTCCGCAACCGGACCTGGATGACCGAGGCTAACCAGGCCGAGACGCTGGGCTTCCTGACCGACCGCCGGCTGCCGTACGTGTGCGTGGACATGCCGCAGGGGCACAAGGACTCCATCCCTCCGGTGCTGGCGGCCACCGACCCGGCCCTGGCCGTGGTCCGGATGCATGGCCACTCAGCCCACTGGGACAGCAAAGACATCCATGAGCGG
>Ga0187816_10000381_pt1 | contig 13197 bp, 13 predicted proteins | sample NC_wetland_sal_i_16_FD_132960 | JGI IMG/M metagenome (GOLD analysis project Ga0187816, IMG submission 132960) | Wetland sediment microbial communities from Neuse River Estuary, North Carolina, USA - SO4_1 | ecosystem: Environmental > Aquatic > Freshwater > Wetlands > Sediment | place: USA... | reverse complement strand
GCCGCAGACGGCGGACGGGAGCCGGAACTCGCTGCTGGTGCAAGCGGGCGGGGGAGTAGATTTTCGGTTGCACGCGCGGCTGTCGTTGCGGGCCGAAGGGGATTGGGTGTACACGTCGTATTTTCACCAGACGCAAAATAACTTCCAGGGCGTCGCCGGAATTGTGCTGCACTTCTAGAGTAGCGAGAACAAGCGCGGGTAGTAAGAACGGGACAAACCCGCATTAATTCTGTTGTTTCTTCCATACAAATCATCAGGGCCCACCGGGCAGGCGCATCCTTCTTTACTGCCCGCGAGGCACGCTGCTTTTCCGATTGCTTGCTCTTGAAGATTTCATTGGAAAAGTCTTGACGGCGTGCCATTCGCGCAGATACTGGTGGACATCCTTGGCGTTAGCAATACCGTCTTAGGTGGATTGTGCCGAGCTTCGTACAGGGGCATTTGAATTCAGGAGCGCGTGTTATGGAAAATGCGGTTCAGGGCAGGGCATTTCGGGTGGGCATCGCCGGACCTGTGGGGTCCGGCAAGACCGCACTCGTGGACCGTCTGAGCAAGAAACTTTTTCCGAGATTCAGTCTTGCCGTGGTCACCAACGACATTTACACAAAGGAGGACGCGGAATTTCTCCTTCGCCAGGGCACACTTCCGGCGGAACGAGTGAAGGGTGTGGAGACCGGAGCGTGCCCTCACGCAGCGATTCGTGAAGATGCGTCCATGAACCTGCAGGCCATCGCGGAGCTGGAAGATAGCCTTCCCGGGCTGGAGCTGATTTTTGTTGAGAGCGGTGGAGATAACCTGGCGGCCGCGTTCAGCCCGGAGTTGGTGGACATTTGGATTTATGTCATCGACGTGGCCGAGGGAGATAAAATCCCACGCAAGGGCGGTCCGGGCATTATGCGCTCCGACCTTTTGGTGATTAACAAAATCGATCTCGCACCTTATGTGGGGGCATCACTCGAAGTCATGGATCGTGATTCGCGCAAGATGCGAGGCGATCGCCCCTTCGTTTTCACAAACCTGCGAGAGGACGTTGGACTCAATGTCGTCATCGAGTGGCTGGAAGAAAAACTGAAGCAGCCCGCCGCCTTGCGCCGCGGATTGATTGACGCTCACTCGCCTTACGCCGGACGTCCGCATAGCCATGAACAAAGCCACGCCCACGAGCATCCACACGAGCACGCCCATGGGCATCATCACTAGCGATCACTGACAAAAGGATGAGGCGCATGAACGCAAGCTTGAACCAGGAATTTTTCTCGCTGCCGGAGGATCTGGCCTATTTGCGGCTCCTTCACCTTGCTGACAGTGCTTTGCCCATCGGCGCACTGGCCCACTCGTTTGGCCTGGAATCGCTGGTTTCTGCGGAAATTCTGAAGGTGAGCGATTTGCCCGCGTTCTTGCACGGTTATTTGCAGGAAGCCGGAATGCTTGAAGCTGTGGCCTGCCGTGAAGCTTTCCATCTCGCGGACGCGAAGAATAAGAAATTCGAGGCCTCTCGATGGATTGAGACCAATGATTCTTTAAGCGCGCTAAAGCCCGCGCGCGAAAACCGGGCTGCGAGCGCCGCGCTAGGACGCAATTTTCTTCAAGCGGTTCTCGCGGTTGAGGATTCTACCGTTCTGCAAGAAGCCCGGGAGGCCTCACTCAAATCAAAGAGCTTGATCCATCATGCTGCCGCTTTCGGCTTGGTGAGTGCAACGCTATCGTTTGAGGAAACCCGCACTGTGCTGGCTTATGTTCACCAGATGACGGCGAGTTTGGTCTCCGCATGCCAGCGCTTGTTGCCGATCGGCCAGAACGAAGCCACGCGCATTCTTTGGAATCTGAAGCCAGCGATCGTCGAAACATTGGTCCTTAGCGCGAACTACACACTCGACGCGGTGAGCTGCTTCATGCCTTTGCTGGATTGGGGTGCCATGGAGCATCCGGCACTGGCGACGCGCTTGTTCATTAGTTGAAAGCTCGACTCAAGATGACTGCAACGGCGAAAGAAGCACTTCGGGAAATCGATCTGGGCATTTCTGGGCAAAGCCGCGTCCCCGCATCGATGCGCCTGGATTTTTCGCGCGATGCTGCCACCGGCAGCACCTTCTTGGCCGGGAGCTATCAGGAGCCTCCTCTCAAGGTGGTGCGCGCTTTCAGCCTGGAGGACGGCACCGCGCTTGTACATCTGCACAACGTGTCAGGGGGCCTGCTTGGCGGGGACCATCTCGCGCTACAAATAAATATCGGATGCAGAACAAGCGTGCAGGTAACTACGACGGGCGCCACGCGCATCTACCATCACCGCCCGGAGTTTTCCCTCACAACTCAGTGCAACGAAGTTGTCGTCGGGGAAGGTGCTTTGCTCGAATACGTGCCCGACGCTGTCATCCCTTTCGCAGGCGCACGTTTTCTTCAACGAACATCCATTGATCTTGCGGATGGCGCGGGCATGTTCTGGTGGGAAATCCTCGCTCCCGGCAGAGAAGCGCGTGGCGAACTGTTCGAATATGAGCATTTCGAAATGAAGACACGCGTGGCCGCGCTCGGCCGCAGGATCGCTACGGAGAATATTTGCCTACGTCCCGCCGACCAGGACGTTTCCTCCCTTGCGCGGCTGGGGCCCTATCGCTACGCCGCGACATTTTATATGTGCCGCGTGGGCCTGGAAGCAAGCGCCTGGCGCGCCTGCGAAGATCACCTCCGCGAAGTGACCAGCAGCTTGACGCGCACCGGCGAGATTCTTTGGGGAGTTAGTTCTCTCGTGGCTCACGGGTTGGTCGTCCGATGCCTTTCTCGCCGCGGGCGTGAGGTTTTGCCCGGACTCCACACCCTCTGGCGCCGAGCAAAGCTTCAGTTATATGGTCGTGAGGCGATTCCGCCACGGAAGGTGAATTAAAATGTTGTTGCTGCTACGGCGCCGCTCAGGGGATTGAGCAGGAGGCATTTGTGCATTTAAACCCCCAGGAACAAGAGAAGCTGATGATTGTGGTAGCCGCCGACCTTGCTCGCAGGCGCCAGGCCCGCGGACTGAAACTCAACTATGTGGAAGCTGTGGCCATTCTTACCGCTGAAGTGATGGAGGCAGCACGCGACGGCAAAACCGTTGCCGAAATCATGAGCCTCGGTGGAGGAATACTTACTCGCAGTCAAGTGATGGACGGCATCCCCGAAATGATTCACGAAGTGCAGGTTGAGGCAACGTTTCCGGATGGCACGAAGCTCGTCACCATCCATGATCCAATCAAGTGACAGTGCGCTCTTGGATAAATGTACGACAAGTCCAGTCATGAGCAGTGCGAGGTGAAACCATGAAGCCCGGAGAATACCTGCTGGACCTGGACGCCGGACCCATCGAGGCAAACATCGGACGAAAGACCTCGCGCGTTCTGGTAAAAAACACGGGCGACCGCCCCATCCAGGTGGGCAGCCACTATCATTTTTTTGAGGCGAATGCCTCGCTTTCCTTCGATCGTGGAGCCGCTTACGGTATGCGGCTCAACATCGCCGCCGGAACTGCCGTACGCTTCGAGCCCGGTGAAGAAAAAGAAGTGGAGCTTATGGATTTCGGCGGCCGCCGCATCATTCATGGTTTTAACGGATTGGTTGCAGGCGTTCTTGACGATGCTCGGTCGCGCGCGGAGTCTTTAGAACGAGCGCGAAAGGCCGGCTTCTCATCTCATGAAGAAGGAAAAAATCGATGAGCCTTTCCATTCCTCGCCGCACCTACGCAGACCTGTACGGCCCCACCAAGGGTGACCGTATTCGCCTTGCCGACACCGACTTGATCATCGAAATCGAAAAGGACTTTACGCACTACGGGGACGAAATCACCTTCGGCGGCGGAAAAGTGATCCGCGATGGCATGGGCCAGAGCAGCTCCGCCGTCCGCGAAACGCAACACGGGGCGCTCGACCTGGTCATCACCAACGCCGTGATCCTCGACCACTGGGGAATCGTCAAGGGCGATATTGGGATTAAGGACGGGCGCATCGTGAAAGTTGGCAAAGCGGGCAATCCCGACACGATGGACGGGGTGGACGCGGAATTGGTTGTTGGGGCGGCCACGGAAGTTATCGCTGGCGAAAATCTGATTGTCACTGCCGGTGGCGTCGACAGTCATATTCATTTCATTTCTCCACAGCAGGTGTACGCCGCCATTTCAAACGGAATCACGACGATGATCGGCGGCGGGACTGGCCCTGCCACTGGAACCGCCGCAACCACGTGTACACCCGGAGCGTGGAATCTGGCGCGGATGCTCCAAGCTGCCGAAGCGTGGCCCATGAACTTTGGGTTTCTGGGCAAGGGCAATGCCGCCGCGAAAGCGCCTCTCGCCGAACAAATTGAAGCCGGGGCCTGCGGACTGAAACTCCATGAAGATTGGGGAACGACTCCGGCGGCGATCGACGCCTGCCTGAAGGTGGCCGACGATTTTGATGTCCAGATCGCCATTCACACGGACACGATCAACGAAGCCGGATTTCTCGAAGCCACTGTCGCCGCCATCGCTGGGCGCGCCATTCATACGTATCACACCGAAGGCGCAGGCGGAGGCCACGCTCCCGACATCATAAGGATTGCTTCCTTCCCCAATATTCTTCCTTCCTCCACGAATCCCACACGCCCGTTCACGATCAACACAATCGCTGAACACCTGGACATGCTCATGGTGTGCCATCATCTGAATCCGCAAGTGCCGGAAGATGTCGCCTTTGCCGAAAGCCGCATTCGCCCCGAGACCATCGCCGCCGAAGATATTCTCCATGACATGGGCGTGATCAGCATGCTCTCCAGCGATTCACAGGCCATGGGGCGGATCGGCGAAGTGGTCCTTCGAACCTGGCAAACCGCGCACAAGATGAAAACGCAGCGAGGCGCGCTGGAAGGAGATTCTGAGCGGAACGACAACCAGCGGGCGAAACGTTATGTTGCCAAGTACACCATCAACCCCGCCATCACACACGGCATGGCTTCGGAAATTGGCTCCATCAAGCCAGGAAAACTTGCCGATCTGGTGCTGTGGAAACCCGCTTTTTTCGGGGCAAAACCGGAGATGGTGCTCAAGGGCGGGTTCATCGCTTGGAGCGCTATGGGCGATCCAAATGCGTCCATTCCCACGCCCCAGCCGGTGCTTTATCGCCCGATGTTCGGCAGCTTCGGTAGCGCCATGACCCCGACGGCAATCACGTTTCTGTCGCAAGCTGCTGTCGCTGCAGGACTGCCCAAAACACTAGGCTTGAAAAAGATCGTCAGGGCGGTCCGCAATTGTCGCAGGATCGGAAAGAAGGACATGGTTCACAATAGCGCAACTCCCAACATCGAAGTCGACCCTGAGACCTACGAAGTGCGCGTGGACGGCAAGCTTATTACTTGTGAACCCGCGAGCGTTCTTCCACTGGCTCAGCGCTATTTTCTGTTTTGACTCTTTCTCTTTCTTTTGTACGCACCTCCGCAAGCCACTTCGCTCATCAGCTAAAGAAATGTATTCTGTTCTCTATTGCACGTTAACCAGGAATCAGGCCACGGGAAACCTAGCGCCTGGGTCAAAGGATTGAAGATCATGGTGAAGAGGTCGCTTGCTCCAGGCTCGCTCCAGGAAATTACCGCGCCTCTTCAGCAGGCGCACAAGGCGTTCGAATCTCGCTACCCTGGCCCGCGAGGCGACCGCCAACCTGTCCACGCGGTGTACGGTGGCGCGCACCTGTTCCGCGCGGACACGGCGGTCCGGCTCGGCGAGAAGGCACTGCAAGCTCTCCACGAATACGCTCCTAATTTCATCTCTTTTGCCAAGGCCATTGAACTGCCGGGAGCGGACCGACTGACGGAATCGTCCGAGTTCGCCTCTGCCCTCGCAAAATCCATGCTGGCAAATCCGGACGCAGCGCGGAAAGAAAATCGTTCTGCATGGCTTGCGTACACGCTGTATCAGCGCGTGAGCGAGAAGCTTCACCTCGAGCCTGTTGAAGATTTTCGCATCGACTTTGAGGATGGCTTTGGGAATCGGCCCGACGACGAGGAAGACCAATATGCCTCCGCCGCTGCCAGCGAGATCGCCGCTGGAATGCTGGCTGGCAGCTTGCCGCCCTTCGTGGGGATACGCATCAAGCCGTTCACAGAAGAGTTACGCGACCGCAGCGTTCGGACGCTGGATATTTTCCTTACGGAGCTCATTGCGAAAACAGGTGGCAAGCTGCCTCAAAATTTCTTCGTCACGCTTCCGAAGGTGACAATTCCGGAAGAATCCGCCACGCTCGCTGCCGTTTGTTCACGCCTTGAATCCGGGCTTGGCCTTAATCCAGGCATTCTTCGCATCGAGCTGATGATTGAAACGCCGCAATCCATTTTGAATGAACGTGGCCAGGTCAACCTGCTCCCTCTCGCGGTTGCCGCGCAGGGACGCTGTGTCGCGGCGCATTTCGGCACATATGATTACACTGCGGGACGCGGCATCACCGCCGCGTATCAGCACATGGCACATTTTGCCTGTGATTTCGCGCGGGAAGTGATGCAAGTCGCATTCGCTGGAACGGGAACCTGGCTCTCCGACGGTGCGACGAACGTCCTTCCCGTCCCCGTGCATCACGCCGCAAAAAACGCTCCGGGGCTTACGGCTGGCCAAGTTGCGGAAAATCGCAACGCCGTGCATCAAGCATGGAAGCTTCACTTCCAGCACGTCCGGCATTCGCTCGAGAATGGCTATTATCAAGGTTGGGATCTTCATCCCGCGCAACTTGTTACTCGCTACGCCGCGGTCTATTCGTTCTTTCTGGAAAGCCTCGACGCGGCCTCGGAACGTCTTCGCAAATTCATAGCAAAAGCGGCGCAGGCTACGCTTGTTGGAGAAGTTTTCGACGATGCCGCCACCGGCCAGGGGCTTTTGAATTATTTCCTGCGCGCCATCAATTGCGGTGCCATCACTGCGGAGGAAGCTCAGAAGCTCACGGGCTTGACTCCAGCGGAATTGCGCAGCGCTTCCTTCGTCAAAATCCTCGATGGAAGAAAAAAGTGACAGGCCTTCTCAGTCTTTGCGGAGTGTGGCTTCGATGAGTCCGTGCGGCTCATCCGTCGGCACAAAAATCACCTTAGGATTGTCCAACTGGAAAGGCGACAAATCGACGAGATTGTAGTGTTTGTTCGGCAGCGAAAGATGGATTTCCCGGACGCTGTCGAAATTGCTGAGCACCGTTTCACCCATCGCATACAGGGTTTGCTGCAGTGATTGGCTGTCATGTTCGGCAAACGTTTCGAGCATCGTTTGTCGAATGGCGTGCCAAATTGTTCCAAATTCTGTTTCGTCTCCGCGGTAGATCCAATTCGCCCGGATCAGCGTGGCGAGGATGCGATTGCGGTCTTCTTTCAGTGTCGTGTATTCATCGCGCAGGAAACCCTCAAATGCCGATTGCGTCGTTTTTAGAACGGCTAGCCCTTCTATTCCAGCGCAAACTGTTTTGTTGTCGCGAGTGCCGCTCACTGCAGTGGTGCGCTTCTCCTCACTGGAGCGCGTAAAAGTATGTGCGTGCAATTGTCCGCCAAACAGGAGCCGTACCCAGAGAGTTTCTGCTGCCTCAACGCGAACACGTGAGACTTGCGGATTGCGCGCCAAAAAATGCTCCACCAAGTGCAAGCAAAATGTTTCGGCCGTCTCGATGGGATGCTGCCGCGCTAACGCATACACAGCATTTTTCATCGTGTCGGTTGGCAATATCTTCTGGTTGTCGCCCTTGGTGTGGGCCGCCTCGAAGTCTCCGTCAAGCCGAATGCCGAGGGTCAGCTCCTTGATGTCGTGCCGGCTTTCTTGCCGTGCGACGCGCAGCAAGCGAACGCGTTGTTTGCCATAGTTGTTTTCACCAAGATGGATGGCCATCGGTCAGCTCCCACGATACGTTGAATAACCATACGGGCTCAGAAGCAAGGGGATGTGATAGTGCTCCCGCGCATCCTTCAACTCAAAAACGATGATCACCTGCGGGTACAGTCCCTCAATCCTGCGGGTTGCGAAATAGGAGCGAGTGTCGAATATCAAGCGGTACGTGCCCGCTTCCAGAGTCTTGGCTGGGGCCAAATCTTTCCAGCGGCCATCGGCATCGGTCGAACCACGGCCTGCTTGTGTCCACGCGCCGCCGGCGGTAAGCGCCTCAAGGATTACCGGCACGTTTGCCGCCGGCCGTCCCAGGGAAACATCCAGAACATGCGTAGTGATGTGGCTCATGACTCGAGTAATTTCTCCAAGCGCAGCCGTGTAATGTTGCGCTGCTCTTCCGCCGCGATCGGTAATTCGATCTCAGGATCATTTGGCATTCGTTGCTGCAAAGCCTTCAGAATCTCTTCGCTGGTCTTTCCTGTGGCGCAAATCAAAAAAACGTACCCAAATTTCTGCGCGTAGGCTTTATTCTCTGCGGCAAGGGCAGCAAGCACTTCCTGGGCTGCTCCTTGCGCGGCCGACTGCTCCTTTGCGGACCATCGGCTCGCTGTTGCCGATTGTTTTGCCTTTGCCCGCTTCTGTCCGATGGCCGGATGATGGCGGAACGCCTCTAGCCAATCCTCGCTGTCCAATTCAGCCCATATTTTGTCGGCGGCCTCAAAAAGTTCCAAGGGACTCGCGAATGGCCGTTGTTCCACCATCTCTTCAGCCCATTTTCTTGCGCCACAGCAATCCAGCAGGACTTTCATTGCTTTTTGCCGCGGCAGACGATGAAATCGTTCCAGCCCTTTTGCCCGATCCGGCGCAATTTCGGCGCGCCCAAACAGCCGCAGCCGGCTTACGCCTCCGTCAGGATAAATCCGAAATCGGACATGTGTGGCAACGCCTAAACCCCGAAGATTCTTGAACACGTGACGATGATTTGCCTTCAGTTTTGTCTTCGGCAGCAATTCCTCCCATGTCTGCAAGTCGGCATTTGCAGCGTCCAGCACGGTATTCCTGGCACAACACGCTTCGAGAGAACAGCAGTCAGGAAAATTCCCCTTGAAGTGCGCCGTATCCACCTCAACCTGCCGGATCGTGCCCGGCACTCCCAGTTTCAAGATCACCCAATCGTGGCCCGGACCACGCCTTCGCCGCGTCTCCCATCCATCTCCCATGTTCTTGGCGCGATATGGCATCAAGAGATTCCGCGGGGCGCCAAAAAACTGGTCGCTGGAAACCACGACGCTCCCGCCGTTCTCCACTGCCGCCAGATCAATCTGTCCACGCGAAATCCGCTTCGCATCCGGAACAGCCTCCCCGTGAACGCGCAGCCGGGCAACCCCGCCGTCCGGATAAATTCTCAGCCGGAGATGCGTAAGGCGGCCGCCAGTCTCCACCGAAAACAAATTCTGTGAATCGCCCTTGAGCGCGGTTTCCGGGAGAACCGGCACCCAACTCGTTTTTGCGGAGCGCAGTTTATTCTTTTCGCCCTTGTACGGCTGTTTTCGCAGGTCACATCCTTCCAGAGAAAAACGTTCTGGGTAATTACCTCGAAAGAAACTCGTGTCCACTACAATTCCACGAATCATTCCCGGCAGACCTAGCCGGACAACGCACCAATCGTGCCCCGGGGTTCGCCGCCGACGCGTTTCCCATCCATCCATCCATTTTCCATGTGCCGTATATTTGCCCTCGATAAAAAGCGGCTTCGATTCCTTTACCAGATTTTCCTTCGGAGCAAAGAACTCGTCATTGGCATCGACTACTCGGCCACCCAGCCGCTCCGAAGCAAGATCCGCAAGCTGTGTAAAATCTTTCATAGTTTGCCCCGGAGAAGCATGCGGCCGGTTGGTGCCGCGCAAAAGTCTCCGCGCTCAAAAATCTTCACGCCGCGCAGGAAAGTCGCCTCGACTATACCCGTAAGTTCGCGACCCGCATATGGCGTCAGCTTGTGCCGGTGATGAAGTTGCGCCGGATCGACCCGAAACGTGGCGTTGGGATTCCAAACAACCAGATCGGCGTCGCGGCCACGCGCTATGGCTCCTTTTTTCTTTTCAAGACCGGCCAGACGCGCGGGACCTTCGCACAGCCATTTGGCGATGTGCAGCAGAGAATAGCCGCGCGCTCTTGCTTCCGTCCACGCCGCCGGCAGGCTGAGTTGCAGCGAAGCAATTCCTCCCCACGCGTCCATGAAATCTCCTTTTTCCTGTTTCTTCAGCGCTGGAGGGCATGGCGAGTGGTCGGTAGCTATCATCTCGATCGTTCCATCGCCCAGTGCGGCCCACAACTTCTCGCGATTTTCGCGTTCGCGAATGGGCGGCGCGCATTTGAACTCAGTCGCGCTATCTTGAATTTCTTCGGCAGCGAACGTCAGATAGTGGGGACATGTTTCGACGCTTACACGTTCTTTTCTTGCTTTCGCCGCCTGAATTTGACCAATCGCATCCGAGGAAGACAGATGCACAATGTGCACGTGCGCCCCGTACTTGGCACCGAGACGCAGAAGGAGCGCAATCGCCTCGTTCTCCGCTGCGCGTGGACGCGATGCGAGCCACGTTTGATGCGACCGCCCTGCCGTATCTGCAGGACGACGCTTTGCGGCATCCTCAATGGGCCCCGGCAGCTCCGCGTGAGCCAGCAGCGGTGCCCCGATCTTGGCCAGTTCGGGAAACGCTTCGCGGAGATCTATCTCTGTGACGCGGGCAAATTCTTCCACGCCGCTATCGACCAAAAAACACTTGAAGCCGAAGCATCCCGCTTCCCAAAGGGTGCCAAGTTCTCTAGCATTTCCGGGCACCACGCCGCCCCAAAAACCCGTGTCCACCGAAACCTTGCCGGCCGCCATACTGGCTTTTTTTTGAAATGCAGTAACGCTGGTTGTTGCGGGAATGCTATTCAGCGGCATTTCAATCAGCGTCGTTACGCCTCCCGCAGCGGCAGCGCGCGTTGCCGAGGTAAATCCTTCCCATTCCGCCCGTCCCGGCTCGTTGATGTGCACGTGCGTATCGACTAGCCCTGGCATCACGGCCAAATCGCCTGCCTCGTATACAGGACATCCCTCGCGAAGATCGTCAAATGCAGAGATTGCTGCGATCACCCCTCCACGAATGTAAATCGTTGCTGCTCGTTCGCCTTCTGTCGTGATCACGCGCTTGCCACGAACAATCAGATCCGGATTGCCACTGGAGCTGTCAGCGATGTAAGGGAAGTTAGGCATATCCGGCTAGGCCCCGACCCTTTCGCAGAATTCCGCCAGAAGATTTTGTGCCACGCGAAGCCGGTAGTGCGCTGTCGACCGCATATCATCGATGGGCGCGATCTCGCGAGCAAGAGTTTCTTGGGCCGCACGCACAACTGCAGGCACTGGTTTCTCTCCGCGCAGTATCTTTTCGGTTTCGATCGCGCGCAGTACCGTTGGCGCGACACTCCCCAAGGCAATTCGCGCGTCTGCGATTCGTCCCGCTTCCAGGCACGCCGCTCCCGCAAAACACACTTTCGAAATTGCCTGCGCCCGACGCGTCCCTACTTTGCGATAAAAACGTACCCAGGCGCTTTTCTCTCGCGCCAGGCGAATGCCACGAATCAACTCGTCCTGGCGCAGATCGATTTGTTTGTAGGCCTTCCAAAAGCCTTGATAGGGCACCCATCTTGTCCCGTTTGCGGACACCAGCTCAAGCTCCGCGTCATAAACCAACAGCGCCGGAGGAGAATCCGCTGCCGGTGACGCATTGGCGATGTTTCCGCCAAGCGTTCCGCGGTTTTGCGTCGCAACGCTCCCGGTTTCGGCAGCCGCGCGACACAACAACGGAAATTCGCGTGCGAGCACTTCGTGCCGCCGCACTTCGGAATAAGTTGTCAGCGCTCCTAGCGTCACGTGACCGCGCGTCACTTCGATCCCGCGCAATTCTGGCAGTTCCCAAATACTGAGAAATTTCCGCTGCGGCAGTTTTCCGGCTTCGAGCAGAACCATCAAATCCGTCCCGCCTGCAAATGGTTTCCACACACCGGGTTTGCGCGCCATACGCTCCAGGGTCTCTGCAAGATTCCGAGGCGCCTCCATTTCATAACCCGGAACATAGGACCTCATCCGCGCTGCCTCGATGAGCGGCACACTTCGACGACCGACTCGAAAATCTTCATGTAGCCCGTGCAGCGGCAAAGATTTCCGGCAAATCCTTCGCGAATTTCACCCTCCGTCGGCTGCGGGTTACGCGACAAAAGATTCACGGCGGCGAGGATCATCCCTGGAGTACAGATTCCACACTGCGCCCCACCGTGGGTGAGAAAAGCCTGTTGCACGGCATTGAGCTGGCCGTCATCGGCTACTCCCTCGATTGTGCGAATTTTCGCTCCATCCGCCTGCAGCGCCGGCACCAGGCAGCTATTTACAAGTTCGCCGTCCATTTCAATCGAACACGCTCCGCACTCGCCCTCGCCGCATCCTTCCTTCGTTCCGGTCAGCCCTGCCTGCTCGCGGAGCACGTCCAGCAACCGCGCCATCGGATACGCCTCGAGCGTCACCGCTTGTCCATTGATCTCGCACCGCACCTGGATCTTGCGCGCCGCCTCACGCATGCACGCTCTCCAGCATCTCCATCAACTTTTCTGGCGTGATAGGAATTTGCATGATATCCACGCCAGTGGCTTGCGCGATGGCATTCGCAATCGCCGGCGCAGTCCCATCCAGCGGCAGCTCCCCGATCCCTTTTGCGCCTGCCGGACCTCGCTCGTAAGGAATTTCCTCGAAAAAGACACGAATCGGCGGAACATCCATCGACGTAGGCATGATGTAGTTCGTCATTTGTCCGTTCACCATGCGCCCTTCCTGCCAAACCACGTTTTCATAAAGGGCGAAACCGATTCCCTGCGCCACCCCACCCTCGATTTGTCCCGCCGCCAGGACCGGATTGATCACTTTTCCGACCTCTTGCACCGCGACAAAATCATCTACGCGAACTTCCGCCGTGCGCGTATCCACAGATACTTCCGCCACGTAAACGGCCCAGGCATACGCGCCGTAGGCGTCGCCTTGGTATTTTCCATCGTCCCAATGAAGATCTTCCGGATGTTGATATTTCACGAGCGATTGCAAGCCGCCGAATTTATCGATGTACCGGCGGCACGCATCAGCGAACTCCTCTGCGCCATACCCCTCTTTCAGAAACCCGCTCTCCATTAGCGATTTCTTGATTGCCAGTGCTGCTGTCTCCACCAATTTCCCCACGATCATCGTTGTCCGCGAGGCGACCGTCGGGCCGCTGTTTGGCACGAGCGAAGTATCCGGCTGGAGGATTTCGACCTGCTGG
>Ga0187816_10000380_pt1 | contig 13220 bp, 14 predicted proteins | sample NC_wetland_sal_i_16_FD_132960 | JGI IMG/M metagenome (GOLD analysis project Ga0187816, IMG submission 132960) | Wetland sediment microbial communities from Neuse River Estuary, North Carolina, USA - SO4_1 | ecosystem: Environmental > Aquatic > Freshwater > Wetlands > Sediment | place: USA... | reverse complement strand
TACGACACAATGTCAATAGAATCCGTGCCAAGCGCAAAGACCCAGGGCAAAAGCGAATATGCCCAAAGAATTGATCGGGTCATTGACTACCTTCGAGGAAATCTGGATCGTCCAGTGAAGCTAGCTGAGCTTGCTAAGGTTGCTTGCTTCTCGGAATTTCACTTCCATCGGATTTTTAGAGCGGTTTCTGGCGAAACCCTAAAGAATTTTACGAATCGGCTACGTCTTGAAAAGGCCGCTCGTCTTCTTCGTTATTCCGACCAAAGCCTGACCGATATAGCCTTAGATTGCGGGTTTTCGTCATCGGCCACGTTTTCACGTGCCTTCCGATCCGGCTACGACACCTCGCCAAGTCAGTTTCGAAAAAGCGGCGAGATCAAAAAGAGCAAGATTTGCAAAGAACTGTTCCCGGAAGACGAATATGGTCTCCCCATGAGCGCGGAAGAAAAGAGAGCCGCGTTTCCAGTCAGATTGCTCGACATTCCCGAAAGGCAAGTCGCCTATATTCGGGTTACGAATGCCTTCGAACTGGACAGAGTACTTGCCGCCCTTAAGACAGTGATCGAATGGGCCAAATCCCAGGATATTTTTTCGCAAGGGATTCTTTTCGGAATGACGGTAGACGATCCACACGTAACCCCAAAGCAACTTTATCGATATGAGGTCTGTCTTGCGTCGTCTTTTCCCTTCGAGTGCAGGGAAGGCATGTCGAAATTGAAAATGCCAGCCATGCGCTACGCCGTCATAAAGGTTTCCGGCGATATCCATAAGGTAGCTACGGCTTGGGACTACCTTTACAGAGACTGGCTTATCAACAGTGCCTACGAGCCCGAGCATGCGCCAGCACTTGAGGTTTTCCTGGACAAAGAAAGCGCGACGGATTGGTCGCATTTTGAATTGGAACTATGCCTGCCGGTTCGGAAACCGGCAGAGATGAGGAGTTGACATGAACTTTATGATGGTCGCACTTCCATGGACTGCTTTAATTTCGCAAGTAGATCGAAACAAGGGACAATAACCGAGTCACTGCGTAAGGGAGGAATTTATGATCAACGGAATTGGCGGCGCTTTTCTGTTTTCTAACGATACAAAGAGATTGGCAAATTGGTATCGCGAATGCCTCGGAATAGTTCCTGAGGGCGAAGATACTGAGTGCAGTTCAATCTATACATCGTTCGAATATAGGGATGTTGAAAATCCGGAGATCAAGAGAACGATAGCGTGGGCGATTATGCCCACTGATCAAGATATCAAGGATAAGCCACGAACGGGTAAGATTAATTACACAGTGAAGAACATGGGAGAAGTCCTCAGCCATCTTAAGAGTAAAGGCGTGGCAATCGAAAAGACCGCGGAATATCCCTACGGGAACTTTGCGTGGCTTAAAGATCCAGATGGCAATCAGATCGAGCTTTGGGAACCATCCAAGGAGTGAATGGTAATCCCTGGTTTGTGAAGCCCCAAGGGCCCTCAGAAATGGCGGCTTCCTGGCCGGGCCGGAAAATCTGATGACCGCCAGGCCCAAGCCTGCCTGTGATCGCGCCCTCCCAAACTCTTCCATGTCCTTCGAAATAGCGCGGACAACCCTCATTCTCGCCCACAGCCTACACCTTTACCGCCAGGGCAGCGTCAAGCACCATTGTCAGGCAGTCCCGCAAAGAGGATTAGTGAGAAAAAGCTGTCGTTTCATCACTTTTTACTTTTATGTACTTTCGCTCGAGTACCCGCAGGCGCTTTGCTCTTCAATTTGTTCTGATTGTAATCAACGGCGGCACGGACGAGATTTTTTAGAGCACGGTCATTAATCTTATCGCCCTCAAAAAGATCGATCGCTCGCCAGGCGTTGCCTCCGAGGCCCGCGTTGAAGAGCTTGTCAGGATCCGGGAGGCTCGCCCCGTGGGAGAAGGTAAGCTTCACCTTATCTTTGTGGGCGTTGCCGACCGCGATGATTCCGTCGCGAGACCACACTGGGCTGCCCATCCACTTCCATTCCTCGATGATCTCCCGGTCGGCCTCAAGGATGGTCTTGCGGAGGCTGGCGAGCGTTCTGCCACGCCAGTCTGTGAGTCCTGCGATCAGCTCGTCAATGCGTTCCGATGGATTCATTGGATCTTTATGCCTCGAATTCTTGTCCCGTCTTCATGCGAGTAGTTTTATTGGGTAGCCGCACACTCTTAATTTGGAGTGTTTTCGGTTCAGCGCGTGCCGGTTCATAGGCTGGGGGTACGACGTCTTGACCGTAGGCGCAAGACCAGAAGGCCAGAAACAAGGAGAGCAACAGAAACGACCGGACAGGTTGAGGGAACATGACCGAACATTACCACGAAGCGACTAGAACACGGTACTTGCCTGGTAAGTCAGGCACGTGGACTACTTCCCCCGGACTAGGAGATCGATTCGAGAAGTGTCCTGCCATCATGCTCTGACAGCGACGTGCCGTTTGGGGGGCTTGCGTGGGGACGCCATCCAGCGTCTGATCTGTGCGTACACGGCGGGCTGACTCAGCATCTCCCAATGATTCATGCCATAGCCGACCCACTGCCGGGAGGGGGCGAAAGACAATGTCAGTCCGGGATCTTCGTGTCGACCCAACGCGCTGCTTACCGGCACCATCCCATCCCCGAAAAGATCGCCGCCCTTCTTCCCGACATTTGCGGCAATCGCATAACACCGTACTGCTTCCGGCAGGGGCACCGGGTGCCGGAGGTCTCCCGAATGCTCGAAGCGGTCAAACCCCTGCCAATCTTCGTCGAGCACATTGCCATAGCGCAGGTCGGTGATGCCAGCGCTGCGGAGTTGACCCAAACGAGCGAAAGGAGCCGTGTACGGGCTTAGGCCCAGGCAGAGGTTTACCCAATTGCCCCCACGCTCCAGCAGCGCACCATGGTGCGGCGTGCCCAGGAACACGAGCTTGCGCAAATGTTGCGGCCAGGCTTGGCCTGCCGCCATACCGTAATAATATGCACTACGAGACACCAGCCCTCCCATGCTGTGGGCGAGGATCCCGAACTCTTTCAACGGTTCCGGCCATTGCTGGAGGAGGGCCTCAATCAAAGCGGCAAACGCGCGCCCGTTGGTGGAGGTATGCAAACCACTGTTGTAGTGCAGGTAGATCGGTGTGTACCCCAGGTCACGGGCCAGGGCCGCCCCAAAATCGCTGCCCTTCCGAGTCCATTGCAGATCGTTCATGCACAGGCCGTGCACTAACACGAGCAGCTTGTCACGTGGCGGTGGAACCGCGGACGACAGGGACTTCTTTTCGAGTGTCAAGGGTCGGCCGTTGCGGCGCAGTCGCATGGGAATCGCAAGCGGGTTGCCGGTTGCAGCCAGGTAGTCACCCATCATCCCGTTTAGCGCCGCCAGCACGGCTTCACGTTCCTGCGAACTCCTCTCGTCCAGGATGGGCGCAGGTTGCGCGAGAATGGCGTCGGTCGTGCCACCCACCAGCCTGGTCACACTGCGAACGCTCTCAAAGACCAAAGCCGCAATGGCGCTCGAGTGTTCTTGCATGGGCGTGCCGACAATGCCAGGGGAACAAACAATGTTGTTATGCAGTGCCTCCGCCAAGTCAGTCAGTTCCGCAGTAACGTCAGTCGCCAGCAGATTGAGCCCGACAAGATCGGAGAGATGGACGTGGGTTTTTCTGGTCATGGCAGCTCCATGCGGTGAGGCGCGCTCCTCACGATTCATGCATTCAAACAACACGCCCAGAATCGTCACAACGTGTCATGAAAGTGATCGATGAATGACCGCCGCACCCATTGCCGACGTTACCGCAGGACTCACTCCTTCGTAGCGGATGGCCCATACAAGGTAGGTGTACGCTGACTCTCGCGGCCTGCGGCGTGGAGGCGGAGATTAATTCAAGAGTTTCCTGATAGTACGAGGCATCCTCTAGCCAGCCTGCCTTTTCGTCGCTGCCGACTTGCTTGTACATCATGTAGCAGTTCTCGATTCGTTCCTCAATCCATGCTTTCAGCGACAATCTAGTTGCCATCCTTCTCCTCCCGTTCGTTGTGTGCCGGTGGTCGCTCATGGCCTGGCTCGTTTTTTCTCGGCTTTGAGCGCCCGCAGTCGCTTTAGCATTTTGCAATGAGGGCATATCAAATAGCGCATGTTGCTGGTGTTATTGTTATGAAACTTGGCTGCGGCAATGAGCACAGCCTGCTCGTCTCTCTCTAGTCCTTTGCGGAACTCTTCCGAATTTAAGCAGATTAGCCCCTCTGCCATTTCAATCAATTCATCGATGATATTCTTTTTCACGACCCCCCCATTCCAACCCTCTCCGAAAGGGCTGGGATTGAGTCTATGGCCAAGGGAGCCCAGTGTAACCATCTGCCGCATTGGTGCAGTTATACTTCGTTCCGTCACCATAGGCTTGGAATTCCTTTTTTGCTGACACTGTGCTTAGCTCAGCTGTTTCTCCGGATGGTGCTTTTTATGGCAGCGGCCGCAGAGGGCTTCGAGAGCCATTCCTTCGGCGCGGTTTGCGAGATTAGTGCACCTTGAGCAACCGTAGGCCTCTTGGGATTTCTCGCTTCAAACTGCTGCCTAATGGATTGCCGCTGCCTGAGCATCTATCCTGACAAGCGCCTTGCGGGATTGCACGTAAAGCAAGACCTATCAGGACGGCCCGGAAAGGAAGATGCAGTCTTCTGCGTTGGAGTGAGTCACGTTCGCAAACTCCAGGGCTGCTTCGCATGCTCCATCAGCAGTTTCGTGCGGCGAACCATGGCCCGCGTATTCCCCATTGTGTGTCGCACTCCAATACCACCAACCCCCTGGCATGCCGGAGAATTGCCAAACGTCAAGTTGCCATCCGCTATGCACTAACCGATACCTTCCGGGTAAGAGTTTTTCCCATTCCAGCTTCCTTGCCGTCATTGCACTCGCCATGTTTGTCTCCTTTTCAGCTGGGCTCTTTGGAGGGCCATGGCACTGGCGGGCAGTCATCCGGACATCGGGACCAGACGACCAAAGTTGATGTTCGAGAACTGTTGAATAGTTCAGCAGGGATGACCGCGTCAGCGATGAAACCTTCTACGGAGTCGTCGGTCCATAGGAAACATGCAGGAGAAAAATGATATTTCCCATGAACTAGGTCACTGAGGAAGGTGACCCCGGTCACCTTCACCTGTTGGCCAGCGAGACCCTGTCAAACGCCATAGCCTCAGCATTGGTCTCATTTCGCGCTGTCCAGCATTGCGACGGTCTGCTGGCGAGCGTGTAAATCACATCCTATAATCCGCATCTCGGCCTCCTTCGGTCCGAGCCCTGTAGGGTGAACACCGAACAGTCTACTCGGGCCGTCGCGAGGCCGACGTCGTTAAGACATCAATCGGGAGTTTGCTTCTTTCCGTCCGGGTTAATGGCGTGGGAATATGTTGTGCGCGAATCAAAGAGTGCATCAATTGTAGTGTATGCAGCAGTGTACCTTCGCAATTCTGGTGCAGCGTCTATCTAGTTAGAATTGGAGGGTAGTTAGTAGCTCTGTCAGAGGGAGTTGCTGGAAGGAAGAAGAAGTTGCTCGCACACCGCCTGTCGTGGACCTGCTCTCTAGGGGTTTTCGTTGCGGTAACGTTTTTTGGCACGCGAGCCGCCGCTCAAGACCCGATCCGCGTACAATCCGACGAAGTTTTGGTACCGACCGTGGTGCTCGATAAGGGGGTGTACACAAAACTGGGGAAACAGCAGCCGCACCACCGGGATTCTTACGCACCTTTAGTAGCGAAGAATGCAAAGCTGTGGAATGACATAGCGGTTAAGAATCTCAGCGTGAAGCATTTTCATCTTTTCGAAGACGGGCAGGAGCAGAGAATTGAAAGCGTGAGGTTCGAGCCGCCCGCTTTCCGCGTGGTACAAGACAACATGGGGAAGCATCCGGAGACTGTCGGAATCGGGGGCGGTCTATGGGGATATCCAGATTTGCCAACTGCGGACCTGAGTATGTGGTTGGCGTGGCCAGACTACGTGCTTGCTTATGTGCCGCCAAAATCGGAGGTAGGGAGCTGTCATCAGATTCAGGTTAGGGTGGAACGCGTGAACGTGGTGGTGTGGACTCGCAGCGAATACTGCAATACTCCGCATCCGGCAAGTGATCCTCTGAATGGAACCGCATTCGGAAACGAAATGGAAAAGGCGGCGAATGCGAGAACTTGGAGCGACATCGATTTGAAGCTGAACACGGCAGTGTTTGCAGATGAGCCTAATGGCGCACGCGTGTACGTGGCGACGAGCTTTCCTGGAGAATCGCTGAAACACGAAATTCGGGATGGGACTTTGCACGCGACGATTGGATCGCTGGTGCTCGTTTATAGGGACGATGGATCGCTTGCCGCACGATATAGCGATTTTGCGTATGGAGGCGAAGAAGAATCCAGGGGAGCAGAGGATGCGTCAGGCGCGCCGGCCCCTGCGGCGCACGATGAAAAGACAGAAGCGCCGTCGACAAGCGGACATCGAGCCCTACTTCCGAATCGATACGAGATGCAGTTTTCGGCGGCGCCTGGCAAATATGTGGTTCGGGCGGTGATTAGCGATGGAGTGCACTTCGGAATCCAAGAAGCGCCGCTGACAGTGGCGGGCTACGATCCGAACAAGCTCGCGGTTGGCGGCGTGGTAATCTCGCGTCGAGTGCGGCGATTGGTTCAGAACTCAACCGAAGAGGCAGAGCGGGTTGCCGAGAGTTACACGCCGCTCGTAAGCAGAGAAGCGGAGTTTACGCCCGCTGCGAGCACGGACTTTTTTCGAGACGATACATTGTTTGTGTACTTCGAGATAAACAATCCAATCGTGCCCGGGCGTCCGGGTATCAAGGTTATGGCCAACATCAGGATTCTAGATGCGAAGTCGGGAGCTGTGGCGGATACCTTTGAGCCGGTGGACACCACAAAGTACAGCCAAGTCGGAAATCCTGTAATCGCCCTGGGGCGCGGAGTGATGCTAAATCATCTGTCGCCCGGCGCGTATCGACTTGAGGTTCAAGCGAGCGATGCCGATGGGCAGAGCACGGAGTGGCGGTCGGCGGGTTTTACGGTGATCGCAGTCGCGCCGCTAGAGCTGAGTGATGGAGCCAGCCAAGGCAAGAAAGAGATGATTCTGCCTACAACTCCCGATTAGTTTGAATGTATAGGTCGAAGGAGGAGCGCTTGGTGTACAAAAGCTGAACTCAGCGGACGCTGATTCAGAACACCAAGGAGGCTCCCCCACGGAACCTATTATTACATCGGCCTGGATGTTCACAACCGGAAGATCAGCTATTGCGTGAAAGATAGTAGTGGCAAGGTCTACGCCGAAAGCTCGATTCCCGCCACACGCTTGGACTTGGATCGCTGGATGAAAACGTCGCCGCGGCCGCGGAGCGCGGCGATGAACCCTGCACTCTCCGACTTCACTTCTTTGCATCATTTGCAAGTAGACGAGGTGCAAAAACCGAGTTGCTCATCGGGCAGGGCCTCGAATGTCATTGCGTACGTGCCGTCCCTAGACAATCGCCCGTACCGAATTGGCGCTCTGACGGACCACTCGTGGCCCGGGATCTAAAGGCCTAGTACTTGCAATCCAGGGTTCACGGATTCTTAACACAGGAGCAAGGCAGTGGTTTTTCGGGTGTGGGAGGATTCGAACGCCTTGGAGGGCTACATTTGTGAAAAAACGGCGTACATTGGCAGTTTTGGCAGTAGCAACAGCGTTTGGATTGGCGGGAGACGTGTTTGTCAGCAAAATGGCTGCGCAAGATGACGATCATCATTCGCGGCCTTTTCGATTTGCAGAGGATAGTTTGGTGTTGAGCAAGAGCGTGTATGCGGGAAATGCTTCGACCGTGATCGCAGGCGAGGCTTTGCCGCCAGGATGCATGGGGGGTGCAACCGGATTGACGGTCCAAGTGCCATTAATCGCGGGAGGGACGCTAGGCGTGGCGGTTCCGTGCGGGTTCGCCAGCGATAACGGCGAATTTCCCAACGATGAGGACTCGCACAACGTCTGGAATAACTCCGGCACCGATGGCAGCTTTGGAATCACTTCACCGATTTTTCTTGAGAACATTACTGAGGATGGCTGGGTCCTCGGCACATTGCCGATTCCAAGCGACAAGATTGTAACTAGCTTCAGTTCGAAGTCGGAGTTGGCGCTGAACCTCTCCGTGGACGGCAAGTCACTGACATTCATGGGCTATCACGGCGGGGTGGGATGCGGCGGCGATACCGTTTCTCCGACGGCGCCAAATCTGATTGACGTTTCGGCTTCCAATACTCCGGGGATCTGCGATCCGACGAATCCGGTTACCTCAAGCCTGCAGAATTCGCCGAGTACCCCCACAGCCTATTATCGCGCGGTGGCGGAAGTGGATGCGGACGGGCGCCTCAGCATCACCGACGGAAACGCGTACAGCGGCGACAACGGGCGCGCGGCGATCAAGGGCAGCAACGGCATCTACTACATGGTGGGCAACGACAACAGCGGGAATATTCCGAAGAAGCAGCTGGCACTTACGGTGCCGGGATTCGAACTGATCAACGCGACGGGCGCGGAACTGTTGATTCCTGGCCTGACACCACCTCTGCCCCCGAACATCGGCATGATTGGGAGGTTGGAGTTCCTATCCAGCGACAAGCAGGGCAAGGACACAAATTTCCGCGGCATAACCATTTTCAACAACACGGTGTACGTCAGCAAAGGCAGCGGAGGCAATGGAATCAACTCCGTATTCCAAGAGGGGACCCAAGGCACATTGCCAACGGGCAGCGCAGCGGACTTGCAAAAGGTGCCACTGACGATTCTTCCCGGCTTCCCGAACACGGAAGCAAGCACGAACACGAATTTTCCATTCGGGATGTTTTTTGCCAATGAGAACACGCTGTATGTGTGCGATGAGGGCGATGGAACATTTGTGAGCCCGCCGGTGAACGGCAACGTCGCGGACGCGGAGTCACAGGCGACCGCGGGTCTACAGAAGTGGGTGCTGCAGAATGGTGTGTGGAACATGGTCTACGTACTGCAGAATGGCCTGAACATCGGTGTGCAATACAGCGTGGACCACTACCCGGCTGCGATTAATCCGGCGACCGGCGGGTGCCGCAATATTACCGGACGGGTAAATCGCGACGGCACAGCGACGATATGGGCGATCACATCAACGGTGAGCGCCAATGGCGATAACGGAGCGGATCCGAACAAGCTAGTGAAGGTGACCGACCTGATCTCGGCGACGACCCTGCCGAGCGCGGACAGTTGGCTGGGAAAGTTCCAGACGATCCGTTCTGCGCGGGCCGGAGAGGTGTTTCGCGGAGTGGCGTTTGCACCGAAGTGTGACGACGATAGAGACCATCACTTCTAAAACCAAGAAGGTGCACAAAAGCCGAAAACCTCCTCGGGCCTAGCGGCTCGAGGAGGTTTTCTATTAGTTCCGGGTTTGGCAGATTAATTCCTAGCTGTCCGCCGGGGTCGGGTATGCCAGTTGGCTGACCACCCCGATCGCTCGTCTCAATGGAAGGAACTTCAGAATCGAACGATTCATGACGATCACGAAAGTAGGTCGGCGAGTCCTGGGAGTTTTTGGTCCTGCGCTACTTGGGATGGCTTTCCTGCCCGCGCCACTGTAGCCGGGGAGAGAAGGCGTACGTGATTCGGCAAACAGCATGAGTGAGAATCTGTCCCCTTGAAATCCCATTCTTCTTCGATGGTTAGCCTGTTCGAGTAGGCTTATTGAAGGATTCGATTGCGTCTTCTGTCCTGCTGAATATCTCAAACACTGTCGAGAATTTTGTAATCTGAAGCACCTCTTTTGTGTGATCGCTGAGGTTGGCAAACTTGATCTCACCACCGACCTTCCGAGCCGAGTCGCACACAGCCACGAGAGTACCCACGCTGCCACTATCGAAGTGGGTGACATTCCCAAGATCGAGCACGATTTGGCGGGATTTATTCAACAATTCTTTCACTAGAATCAGCAGAGATGCCGACTCTTCGCCAAACATGAAGGAGCCACAAAGATAGACGACATTGACCCCAGCTATCCTGCTGGTGGTGATGCTAAGGACCATGAGAACCTCTCGCTAAAAGCGTGTGAAGGTCCTATAGAGTAAGTGATTGAAAGGAGCAAAACGTTTCAATCCCTTCGGAAAGCGAGTCAAGCCGCCAAGCAGAATTCGGATTAAATCGTAGGCATAGGAGAAAGGGAGGCGGGCCGGGAAAAAGGCCCGACTGCCATCAGGCCTTGGACCACTTGGAAGAGTGTCCTCACGTCGGTTCCAAATGTCAAAAAGATCAGCTGTCCTTCAATTTAAGGGGGTTGCATTGGTCGGATCGAGCGTCAACGAGTTTTGGCCGGGTTTGAGTTGCACAGCCTGACCCCAGATGAGCGCCTGGTTGTTGTAGCGAGCGGAAATCATCAAGTAATAGCTTCCCGGGGGCACGCCGGGAAAGGTTCCGCTGCCATTGGCGTCGGCCCGGACAGCCGAGGCAGCATCTGCCTTGACGGCGTCCATGATCTTTTGACAATCCGGCGTCCTGCTGGCACAAGCGGTGGCCACATATTTATACGGCGACACTCCTGGCGGAACAGAGACGCCACCTTTTGCGAGTGCGTTTGCGTAGCTGTCGCGCAGAAGAACGTAGGGGCGCCCGGCGAGGGGATTCGGAACACCCGGTTGCGCAGGAAATCCCGAGACGATGGACAGAGTAGCGTTGCCTAAGGGCGCGGCCGGAGTAGAGAGGGTGCCGCCACCATTGGCTGACCCGGCTGTCGAAGTTCCCGCGGAGGCAACCATGGTTGCCGCACTGCCGCCGACTGCGGGAATTTGCTTACTGGGTGCCAGAATGCCAAGGTTGCAGGTCAGCTCCATTGGAGCGAAGGTGAAGTCGCCGTCGTCGTTTTGGCCGGTGACGATGCGTCCGTGCACCTGATAGGGACCGGAACCGGCATCGAGCGAGCCGTCTGGCTGGAAAGCGAGGGTGAGGGGGTGATCGGGCGCGTCAATTTTGACCTGGGCCCTGGCGCCATCGGCGACAACGGTATAGGGATAGGCACGTGCGGCGTCAGGACCACACCCGAGGATTACGGACTCAGGAAAGAACTGGACGCTGAACCCGGTTGAGGCCGCGAAGATGCCACGCATTCGGATGCCAGGAGGCGTGGGCGGACCTTTGTCGCCGTCGTTAAACATGGATTTTAGCAGATCCGTTTGCATGGTCTGCACGCCAACTCCGGCCCCCTTTGAGGTGAGGTTGAGAGCGGGGCAGGTGGCTCTTCTGGGAGAGAAGGTAGTGTGGCCGGCGTTGTCATTTCCTGGGACGCGGTTACCAGCTGCATCGTAGAGGTTGCCGAACTGGTCTTTGTATTGGGCGTTCGTCCCGGCGGCTCCGCTGACGTAGCCGGCGGCAACGACGCCGTCGATGGTGACCGGACCTGGGCCGACGATGGTTCCATCGGGTCTGAAGGTGAGGACGAGAGGCTTTGGTGTGGTGTCGATAATGAGGACAGTGCGGCCATTTTTGAACTCGAGTGTGTAGTTCTGCTGGTTGGGCGAGAGGGTGGAACAGTTCACCAGAACGCCGCCGTCAATAAAGTCGAGGCGCCAGTTGCCGGCACCCTGGAATACTCCCGCCATCTCCGGGCCGGGTGGGGGCTCCTTGGTGGCGGAGGGTAGGACCGAGGAGAGCATCTGGCCGAATGCACCCAGCATTGCGTTGCCGGTGCAGGTGGCGACAAGCCGTCCTGAGCTGACGCAGCGGCGGATAGCGCGTTCCTCCGGCGTCCTGGGGGGCCGTACCAGGGAAGCATTGGCGGCGGCTGGCTGCGGATTAGTGGCAGCTGGCGGGGAGTTGGCTTCGGTGGCTTTCTTTACATTGGCCTCATAAAGGTCGTTCTGCTTTTTCTCGAAGGCTTTCGCGTGCGCAATTTGTTCCGCGGAGGGTTGCTTGCAAGTGGGAAGAAGTTTCTTCAGTGCGCCGCGTGTTTCGTAGGTGTACTTCATGAGGCCGTTGGCCAGAACGGTATCGGGATGCCCCACCATGCATGTGGAAGTGTCCGAAAGATCGCGCATGTTGCAGCTATCGATCACCAGGCGTTCGCCGTTGCAGACGTAGACGACATTTTTCTGCAGGTCTTGAGCGGAGGAGGCAGCAGTCGAGAGCAAAGCGAAGATTGCAGTGAATGCGAAGGGGCCCGTTCTAGTTTTCATTTCGACACCTCTGTAACCGCGAGCAGGGTAGCAGGGGGAACGACAGCCAGAACTAAGAGAGAATGGGGGGCGTCGATTCCCACTCGGCTATTGTGCTAACTCCCAGGTCAGTCGCGTTGCTGGACATCTGGCGTCCCAAGCTGTTCCAAAACTCAGGAAAGGGATTTTGGAACCCAATGGGCGTTCTTTTAAAACGGTGGCCGCATCATCCACTTGCCCGAATCCTTATCCTTATAAAATACGCCGAAGGAGATGTTGTTATACATCGAGGCGCCAATATTTCTGGAGGTGACCTTCACATCGAAGGTGCATCGGAAACCTTGTGGCGTCGGATCGTCGCAAGCTTCCTTCTTGAAAAAGACGATCTTGATTGGGTCGCCGACCGGTTCGCCGGGCGGGTGATTCATGGCGTACTCCATGGCTTCCTTCATTTGTGCTTCCGAGGGCTCGGAGCGGGCGCCGCCACAACTGGCAAGGCCCAACGCCAAAACAGTACCCAAAGCAAACTCTCTATAACCGGAGCGCATTCCTAGCCTCCTGCTTCCCCGCGTTAGCGGCCTCCCCCCAGGGGCAATCGGCGGCGTTACTGTAGTGCATGAGGTGCGTTTAGCGCAACCACAGTTTATCGAGCCCGGGTAGCCCGAGTAAGGTCCCCATCGTTGCCCTGAAAAAACTGTGCCTGCAGCTAAAGCCGAGCCGATTTTGCGGCAGGTGCGGCATGGCTGAAGCCATGCGCCTACGAAAAACCACGAAAAAAACGCGAGTATTTGTGAAGAGTTTGAAGCGACTGCCTCTCAAAGAGAAGCGGAAGAAAAGGCAAGAACCGGCCTGAAGGCCGGCCACTACAAAACCTGGGAGAGACTTCAAAGGGCTTGGGCTGACACGTTAGTGGAATCCGGCGCTTGGCGAGAGGAACGCGGCACCGTAAAATGAATGTGTCGTGAGGATCGGGATCGATTTTGGAACAACGCGAATCGTGGTCGCTGCAGCGGACCGGGGTAACTATCCGCTTGTAAATTTCGAAGCACGCGACGGACG